>Ga0111538_10000535_pt1 | contig 50647 bp, 36 predicted proteins | sample SoiMethybrSBSTD1_FD_79669 | JGI IMG/M metagenome (GOLD analysis project Ga0111538, IMG submission 79669) | Bulk soil microbial communities from a Populus tree surrounding site in Tennessee, USA - Soil MetaG P. TD hybrid SBSTD1 (version 2)... | ecosystem: Environmental > Terrestrial > Soil >... | reverse complement strand
GCGATCACCGCCTCGGGGCGCCCGTCCTGGTCGACGTCGCCGAGGAGCGGCGAGCCCGTTCCGCCGGTCGCATAGGTGCCGAAGCGCGAGCCGAGGGGGACCGGCCAGCCCTGGAGCTCGACTCCGTTCCGGTTCCACCGATGCGCGTTGCCCTGGAGATCGACGGCGACGATCTCGGGAAATCCGTCGCCGTCCATGTCCCCTGCCGCGACCGGCCCTCCGATTCCCGCGAGCACCACGACCGGCCAGCCCTTGAGCTCGGCGCCCGTCATGTCATAGCAGTGGATCGTCCCCTGCGCGGGATCGGCCGCGACCAGCTCGAGATGGCGATCGGGCGCGCGATCCATGTCGACGCCGACGAGGTAGGGCGCGTAGTTGGGGCCGCCCGAAGGCCAACTCGCCAGGAAACGCTCCGGGTTCTTCCCCGCCTGCTCCACGACGCGGATCGTTCCATCCGAGAGCGCGAACGCGACCTCGTAGCCGCCTGCGCCCACGAATCGTCCGACCGCGAGATTGCTCGAGACCGGCGACGCGACAGGCGACGCACCGACCACGAGCGTGTCCGCGATCTCGGTGAGCCGCGGCGGCTGGAACGGATCTTCGGACGGCGTGATCGCAAAGACGCGGCCGTCGCTGGCCCCCACGATGACGGCGCCGCCCGGGGCCAGCACCGGCGGCGTGGTCGCGGTCACCAATGGATCGTTCTCGTCGAGCGCGGGCGGCCACCCCGGGATCAGGAGCGACGAAGGGTCGGTGCGGAGGCGCGGCCTGTAGGCGTACACGCGCCCGTCCATACCGGTCGCGACCACGGCGGAGCCGTGCACGTCGATCGCCGCATTCGGGCGGTAGAGTGAGTCGGCGAAGAGCACCGGCAAGAGGAGGCGCGAAGGCGCCGCGGCCCACTCCCCGGTGGGCCGGCTCGCGTACCATGGCGATCCATCCGCGGCCCACGCGAAGATCAGGCTGTCCGCCGCGGTCACGACGGACCGGGTGCCGTCATGGAGGAAGCTCCCGTACGTGGGGGCGCTCCCGGTCAGCTCGTGCTGGGCGGACACCGGCCACCCCGCGAGCCTCCACTCCGAATCCACCTGGATGTCCATGTTCACGTTGGGCGCGGAGAGCACGTTCACACGCACGTGGCTCCGGCCGCCGTCGTTGGTGCGCGCCGACGGATTGCTGTCGTCGTCGAGCCGCGTGTGGTTCCCCACGTAATAGGGATCGAACGGGCTCCCGAAGAAGTACGCCGAGTTCGGATCGCCGATGTCGGCGATGCCGTCCGCCTCCATCACTCGCACGCCGCGCCGCTCGGGATTGGAATTCACGCCGAGATCGGGGTTCGCGTTCGGGCCGCAGAGGAACGTTGTGTTGTCGATCGGCGTGCAGATGACGGTCTCGTCGATGTGCCACATCAAGATTCCCTCGCCGGGAAGGAGGAAGTCGTACTCCCGGTTCCCCAGGGAATCCGCGGGATCCACGCTCGACAGCCCTGGTCCGAGGATCACGTCCGTCGTCGAGTCGCGGTCCAGATAGATCGTGTTGTCGTGGTTGAGATCCGCCTGGCGGTTCTCGATCAGGAGCGCCTCGTCGGAGCCGAGCGGGACCTTGAGGATGCGATTCTGGAGCTGGGACGATCGCAGCGAGGTCGTGAGCGCGTGTCCAGGGTCGACGGTCTCGACCCCGTCGGGCCAGAGCGTCGTCTTGCACCATGGATCGAGGCTCACCGGCAACATCCCGGACGCGAGCACGATCTGCCCCGTCGACTCCACCTGCACCGCGCTCCCGAGCAGGTAGCCCGAGTCCATGTTGCTCCACACGCCGACCGCAGGGAAGAACGTGTTGATGTCGTAGAGATCGGGGAGTCCCTGCGTGTGCCCGAACTCGTGCGCCATGGTCCCGTTGAGCGCGCCGAAGTAGCCGTCCTGGTTCTCCGTCTCCGGCATCACGACGCCCCCGCGAAGGAAGAGCCCGCCGCTCACCTCGATCGAATCGTTGAGTCCGATCTGGAACGTGGGGATGTCGCGCTGGCTGTCGCCGAGCACGTCCGCCTGGAAGTCGGAGCCCGCGTGGAACAGGATGACGACGTCGAACTGGTTCCACGGGATCGTGTCGGCGTTGTCCGCGGCCGTGACCGCGTCCTTGAAGAACCGCTGCGCCTCCAGATACGACGACTGGCCCAGCGTCCACGGGCCGTACGCCCCCGTGTCGCGAAGCCGGTAGGCGGAGCTGTCGGCGTGAGGATAGACGTCGTAGGTGATCACCAGATTGCCGAACGACTGGTCGCGCCAGTAGCGCGCCATGGCCTCCATGTGCGACATGAAGTAGTTCCGGTCATGCGGCGGCGGATCGATCACGATTCCGAGCGACTGGCCGTCACGCATGTCGAACCGGCCGTCGGGCGTCGAGGTCTGGGGACCGAGGCTGTCGTTCTCGAAGTCGATCCGGATGCCGACCACCCGGATGGTCTCGGGGATCCCCGAGACAAACGGGGTCGTGCGCGCGAGCTTCCCTGCTCGGGGGGCAAGGAGCGGGAGGCGTCCCCCGGTGATCCAGGGCGCCGCCTGCCCCGCCGGTCCGAAATGGTCCGGGAAGGCGGAGCGGAGCGCGATCTTCCGCTGGAGGACCGAAGGCGGAAGCGCGGCTCGATTCGGCGCCACGCGCGCAGCTCGAGGGCCGCGCGTGATCTTGAGCGACGCTCGCCCGGTCGGGGCCGCCTGGCAAACGCAGGGAGCCAGGCCCATCCAGGCCTGGCTCCCGAGGAGGATGAAGAGGGCTCCGGTCGCGAACCCTCGGCGGGCGGTCACTTGGTCTCTAGAAGTGATACCCGGCGGAGAAGCGGTTCACGCGGTCGAGGAACTCCGACTGCGGGATGTTCGCGAAATCGAACCGGAAGTTGTGGTACTCGAGGCCGAACCCGTAGGTGAAGTCCGTCACGGTGCCGACCGGGTCGCTGTAGTACCCCGCGCGGAGCGCGAGGAGATGGTTGAACTCGTACTCGGCGCCCGCCCCCCACTGGTCGATCGCGAGCGTGCGTCCCGGAAGAAGGAAGCGCACGGCGTCGGCGGAGATCGTCACGCGGTGGACGTTGGCGTCGATCGGGGCCCACGCGAACCCGACGCGGAGGTTCCGTCCGAGAGGATCCGACTGATCCTCGTCGATGTAGGCGATGTCGGGGCCGATGTTGTAGAGGCCCGCGCCGAGAGACGCCCTCTGGCTCAGCTTGTAGAGCCAGCCGAAGTCGGCGGCGAACGTCGTGCCTCGGCCCGCGCGGCCGTCCAGGGTCACGTCTTCGGGAGCGAGGTCGACGCGGACGAGCTTCAGCGCAACGCCGAAACCCATGTTGGGAAGGAGATCGGTGCCGTAAGCGATCGATGGGGCGATTTCGTTGCTCGTGAATTCGCGGATGTCGTTTCCATCCTCGTCCGTCGCGGTGCTCTTGCCGTAGCTCAGGTAGCCGAAGCTGGCGCCGAGGCCGCCCAAGCCCTCGACCCGCTGCGCGTAGCCGATGTAGGAGAAGTTCACGTCATCGGCGAGGTCCGGAACGAGCTTCGTATAGGTGAGGGCCACGTCGTGTCCTCGCACGAAGGCCAGGGCCGCCGAGTTCCACCACACCGAGTTGCCGTCGCCGACGAATGCAACGCCGGTATGGCCCATACCGTCGCTGCGGGCCCCGGGAGCGATCAGGAGCGACTGGGCCCCCGCTTCGGACTGGGCTTGGGCGGACCCGAACGCACCCGCGAGGAGGGCCAGGGCGAGGCAGGCCGGTAGGATACGACTCATTCGGAAACCTCCTTCGGATGAAAAAAATAGGGACGCACTCGCGCCCCGACGGACATCAAGGATATCGAAGAACCTCTGGAGGGTCAAGCAGTTGGCTCCTTGATCATTCGGTCCGGAGGGCCCGTCCGACGGCCTTGGCGCGGCCGCCCGAGGAGGACTCGGCTGTGACGGAGAAGAGGTACACCCCTATGGCCACATTTTCTCCCTCGGAATCTCGCCCGTCCCAAGGGATGTAGTTCTCGCCGGCCGCCCCGTCCCACTCGATCTCCCGGACCCGCCGGCCGGCCACCGTCAGGATCTTGATTCTAAGCCTGGCCGGCTGGTTGAGTCGCGCGTGGAGATACGTCTCGCGGGGAAACGGATTCGGGTAGTTGAACACCTGATCGAGCCTCAGTCCCGTTCCCGACGCCGCTTCGGTTGCCACGTCCACGATCACGTTCGACACACCGATGTTCCGGAACGTGTCCGACGCGTGGATCTCGAGCCGGTGCGGTCCATCCTGGAGCCCCGCCGGGATCGTGAAGTCCACCCGCCCGGTCGTATAGCTTCCCTGGTCGTACGCGAAGCCGGACGTGAGCTCGTACGGCGTGCCGCGGTCGTCCACGATCACGAAGATCGCGTGCGCGTTGTCGAGCCGGGTGAGATCGATGCCGCTCGAATCGGAGAGCACGAGGGTGACGCGGCTACCCGGATGGAGGAGCGAGTCGGGCCCCGAGGGATCGACGACCTGGATGGTCGGCGGCGTCGCGTCCACGCGCGAGGAAGAGGCGGCCGCGATCCGGAGCGAATCCACCGCGAGCCCCACCCCGCGGCCTCCGGCCTGCGAGAGGAGCGCCCGGAGCTTCGCTCCCCGTCCGACGAGGCGGCTGTCGGTGGGCACCACGAACGTCACCTCGAAGGAGCCGTGATCGAGCGTCACGGCACCGCGGAAGAGCGTGGGGCCGGGGATCTGGTAGGTCTGGTGCTCGCCGTTCAGTGGTGCGAACTGCGTCCGGATGAAGGGCGGTCCCTGGAGCAGGAGATCGGCGGTGCCCATCGAGACCTGGTCGCGCGTCGAGTCCGCGGGGCCCATCACGGCGTGGCCGCGCAAGGTCACGATTTCCCCGCGCAGCACCGAGTCGAGCGGCTGCTTCTCCCACACTCCAGCTCCGCGCGGGAGCGGCGGCAAGAGGGCCGGGTCGCCGAGGAAGCCGTACTTGCGGACCGAGTCGTTGCTCGGGCTCGCGAGCTCGTTCTTGGCGCGCGCGAAGGCGAGCCCCGCGGTACGCAGCGTGTCGACGCGCGGCGCGAGCGGGAAAAGCTCGTCGAGGAAGCTCTCGTTCAGAGGGCCGCTGTTCGACGGGAAGGTGAGGCCGCTCGCTGCGAGCGACGCGACCGCGCCCCCTCCGGGGAGGGTCAAAAGGAGCTCGCCGAGCCCCTCCCCGCTCGGCTCGTCAAACTTCCCCACCGTGCAGCTGAAGTAGCCGAAGATCGAGGGGCGGGTTGCATTCGTGAGGCGCGTCGCGTCCGCCGAGCGGAAGACCTGTTCGTCCGCGAGCACCTGGTCCGACCCGTGGCCGACGTAATTCGTGAACCACGCGCCGCGATTGATCTGGGCGATGAATTCCTCCCGCGCCGCGGGTTTCGACTGGTGCGTCGTGTCGGAGTAGGCGAAGTCGTTCAGGTAGACCTTCGCCCGCTCGATCGGGTACGGCAGGTGGAACCCATCCAGCCGCTCCGTCTGGATCACGTGCCCGTTCGCCGCGGTGTCGATCTCCTCCCTTTTCATCGCGTCATCGGCGCAGAGAATCGCGCGGGCGCGCCACATGTCGAAGTCCTGGCTCTCCTCGAAAACGCGGAGCTTGCCTCCGGTCAGGATCGCGGCTTCGCCCGTCGTGCCCGCTGGGAGCCGCCCGACCGCGAGATCCACGAGGATGTCTCCAGGACCGTCGAGGAGAGCGTAGAAGTCGTCCGAGTTGTACTGCTGCGGCCCGTTGCTCGAATCGTAATAGTTGGAATAGGTCGGGACGAGATCCGACGTCCCGAATCCGATGTAGTTCTTCGGATCGAACGTCGCGTCCCCGAGGAGGCAGAGATAGCTCGGCGGCACCCCTGTCCAGTGCGCGGCCGCGTACGCCATGAGGTTCCGGATCGCGACCGGGCTCGGCAGCCCCGCCCCGAGCTGGGCAAACACGCGCTCCGTCGTTGCGATGCGCACCCGCGGCGCGGGAATGTCCTTGATGCCGAGCGACCGGTAGGCGACGAGCGACTCCGCCTGGGCGAGGAACGCGGCGGGCGTGACGATCAGGTAGTCGGCCCCGTTCGACGGATCGAGGAGGTCCGCGATGGTGTGCGCGCTCGACGCAGGAGCGTATACCGAGATTCCCGGCGTCGCGGCGCGCGTGGCGGATACGAGCGAGTAGCGCGGACGGTAGCCGGCGCCGGCGCTGTCCTCCACGGTCCAGATGAAGGGCGGCGCACCTCCCGAGACGAGTCCGCCGACGAGTCGGACCGGACTCTCGGGATCGGTCCGGTCGAGGAGCCAGACCGCGGTGGTATCCGCGATGCCCCCGATCTGGTACCGGACCGGTGCGTTGGGCAGCGAGTCGGGAGCGGCGAACTGGAGGGTGTCGTTGACCGCGAGGAGCTGCCGCGAATAGCCGATCTCGAACCAGGCGAGATACGAGAGGTCTGAGCGCTGCGGGTACGGGCCAGGGTCGGTGAGCGCCGGCACCTCGACCTCGAGCGTGTCCCGCCCCTGGCTGAGGAGCCCCGTCGCCGCGAGGTCCTGGGGGTGCGTCAGGTCCCACCCCGCCGTGTCCACGAGCGCGCGATTCCAGTAGATCCGCGCGACGTGGTCGTCAATGTTGGCGCCGAGCGAGGCCCCGACACCCCACACGCGGACCAGCACGTCCGCCGGGCCTCCCGCCTGCGCGCCGGGCATCTGGAGGTTGAAGCGAACGCGCGAGCCCTGGAAGAGAATCCGGTTGAACCAACGCTCCCAACGGACCCCCGACTCGAAGAGGTCCGCGTTGTAGAGCCGGTTTTCCTCGTAGTGCACCCGGTGTGGCACGGCCAAGTAGGTCGGGGCCGCCACGGCATCGAGCGCTGCGCTTCGCGTCGTCATCCGGCGCGGCGGCGTGACGAAGGGTCCAGCGCCCCAGGTCATCCAGAGGGTCTCGATGTCCGAGTGCTGTGTCTCCTGATAGGCGGAGCCTCCGCCGAGCGCCAGGTCGTACCCGAAGCCTGTCGATCCGGTCGCGTAGACGTAGATGCGATCCGCGGCATCCAGCGAACCGTCTCCTTCACCCGTCACCGTGATCGCACACTCGCGGAGCGAGTCGGGCCCCTGGTCCACGCTCACGTTCTCGGGGATGTCCCCCGGGGTGGAGCGAAAGATCCGGATCGTCGCGGGATCGATCGCTCCCACGGAGACGCCAGCCCCTGCGAGGTCGGCGGCGCTGACTCGGTAGAGCCCTGGGCGAAGCACGTTGAGGCGCACCCACGGGCGCGACGGATCGACCCGCAGCGGACCGATGGCGACCGCTCGCCCCACCATGGACCGAGCGCCCCGCGCGGGGCCGCCTGGGGCGTAGGCCCCGCGCGCCCTACTCGCCGGCGCGTAGCTCGGACCGACAGCGTTGGACGGCGCCAGCGAACCGCGCGGCGCGACCGGGGTCGCGAGCGGCTCCGCGGCTACGTCCCACGACACCTCGATCGTCACCTCGTCCACGAAGCTCGCCCGTCCGGACGACGCGTCCCACGACACGGGGCGGATGGTGACCCCGAGGAGCCGCTCGCTCCCTGCGGCCATGAGGTGCGTGGCCGCGATCCGATCGGACGCGTTGCCCTGGCCGCGCCAGGCGTCTTGCGCCTCGAGCGCCGACTGGAAATCGGCCCCGCTCACGCGTGCGCGGATCGAGGCGTCGGTCAGAAGGTATGGAACGGGCGCCGGCCGGATCGTTCCGAGCGACCGCGAGGGCGTGGGCATCACCGACGCGCGGACCCGTGCGTCCCACGGGACGCGTAGGAAGACCGTTCGCACGGGTAGCGGTGGAGCGCCTTTTGCGACGCGCTCCGGAACGCCGCCCGGCAGGTCGATCTCGGTGAGCGGCGTTCCGAGGAACTCGCCGCGCACGACCGTGGGCTCTCCGAGGGGGACGCGAACCTTGTATCCGGTCGGCTGAACGGACGAGACGATCGGTGCGGGAGCCGCGCCCGCCTGTGACGCTCGAGGGCTCACCAGAAGCGAGAGCGCCGTCCCCAGCGTGAGGACGGCGGCGGCGGCATGCGTCCGACGGATCAACGCCACTAGATCCGCTCGGCTTCCTCGATCAGGAAGTTGGGGACGCCGTCGACGATCGAGAACCGGAGGCGGCAGTGGTGGCACGTGAATGTCCCCTCGGCGCGGTCGTACTCTAGATTTTGGCGGCACTGCGGACACACGAGAATCGCGAGGAGCTGATCGCTGATGGGCGGGCCCGCGCCTGGGGCGGGACGGCTTGGCTGCTGATCCTTCTCGGGCATGGCTTTGGCTCCTCGTCAGCCTTCTTGGGTGGCTCCGACGGCGGTGGTTTCCTCCAGGTACACCCCCATCTTCAAATACTTCTCCAGCCTTCGATCCAGGAGCTCCTGCTTCGGAAGGCCGATGAGGGCTTTGAGGTGTCTTTGGACCGTCTCCTTGACCCGGCGGGCGGTCTCTTCGGGATCGCGGTGGGCTCCCCCGAGCGGCTCCGGGATGACCTCGTCGACGACCTTGAGCTCGAGCAGGTCCTGCGCGGTGAGCCTCAGGTTCTCGGCCGCCTGCTCCGCCTTGCTCGCGTCCTTCCAGAGGATCGCCGCACAGCCCTCGGGCGTGATCACCGAGTAGATCGAGTTCTCGAGCATCATCACGACGTCCCCGACCGCGAGCGCGAGCGCGCCTCCCGATCCTCCCTCGCCGATCACCACCGTCACGATTGGAACGGGAAGGTGCGCCATCTCGAGGATGTTCCGAGCGAGGGCTTCCGACTGGCCCCGCTCCTCGGCGCCGAGCCCGGGATACGCGCCGGGCGTGTCGACGAAGGTCACGATGGGGAATCCGAAGTTCGCGGCCATGCGCATCAGGCGGAGCGCCTTCCGGTAGCCCTCGGGATTCGCCATGCCAAAATTGCGGTGGATGTTCTCTTTGGTGTCGCGCCCCTTCTGGTGTCCCAGGAAGAGGACCGGCAGCTCGTCGAGCATGCCGAGCCCGCCCACGATCGCGGGATCGTCGGCGAAGCGCCGGTCGCCGTGGAGCTCCATGAACTGCGGAGCCATGACCTTCAAGTAGTCGAGCGTGTAGGGGCGGCGCGGATGGCGCGCGAGCTTGACCCGCTGCCAGCGCGTGAGCTTGGAGAAGATGTCCTTGCGGAGCCGGTCGGCCTTCTTCTCGAGACGGTCGAGCTCTTCCGCGGTCTCGCGCTCGTCTCCGCCGGCACGGCTCTTCAGCTCCTCGATCTTCCGCTCGAGCTCGATGATCGGCTTCTCGAAATCGAGCCAGGTTCCGTTCATGCGGCTCCGCTCATGGGTGAGACTGCGACCTCATCCGCGCGCTCCACGACGCGCACGGCCTCCGCGCCGAGGCGCTCCCTCAGTGCGTTGAGGAGCTCCTCGCTCGGCGAGACCAGGAGGCGCTTGGCCCGGATCTGCGTCGGCCCGGGATCCGTCTCGCCGCGAACCGTGAAGTATACGGGGCTGATGCCGGGATGGCGAACGAGGAGGGAGCGGATCTCCTCGAGGGCGACCTTCTCCCCACCCCGCGCCAGGTCGATGTGGACGGCGGCGCCGGACGGAGCCGGTCCGAGAGGCTTGACCGCGGTGAGCACCATCTTCGGCTCCGCGTCCTCCCGGAGGTTGACCCGGCCGCGCACTTCGAGCACGGCCCCCGGCTCGAGATCGGCGCGATGCTTCTCGAAGAGATCGGCGAACACCGTGGTCTCGACGGTCCCCTTGAGATCCTCGAGCGTGACGAACGCCATCGGACGGCCGTTCCGGTCCACGTGCGCCTTCCGTGCCTGGACGAGGCAGACGAGCGACACCTCGGCCAGATCGCGCGCCTCGCGCAGACGCGAGATCTCGGTCGTCGCGCGCGCTTCGATGTAGGGCCGGTAGGGCGTGAGCGGATGATCGGAGAAGTAGAACCCGAGCACCTCCCGCTCGCGGCGGAGCCGCTCGTCGAGCGGCCACGGATCCACCTTGGGCAGCGGCGGGTCGGGCGCGACGATCTCGTGCTCGGCCCCGAAAAGACTTTCCTGGTTCAGGTTCACGGCTCGCGCGCGCTCCTGCGCCTGCGCGAGGAGATCTCCGACGGCGGCGAGGAGCTGCGCGCGATCCCCCTCGAGCGAATCGAAGGCGCCGGCCTGGACCAGCGAGTCGAGCACGCGCCGGTTGATGGCCACGAGATCGACACGCCGGATGAAGTCCGCGAGCGTGCGGAACCGCCCGCCTTCCCGGCGCGCGCGCACGATCGCTTCGACCGATCCCTGCCCGACGTTCTTCACCGCGGCCAGGCCGTATCGGATGGCAGGGCCCTCCAGCGTGAAGGACGCGATGCTCGCGTTGACGTCGGGCGGGAGGACCGCGATGTCGAGACGCCGCGCCTCCTCCACCAGGGTCACGATGCGATCCGTGTCCCCCGCCTCGCTGGTGAGCGATGCCGCGAGGTAGGCCGCGGCATGGTGCGCCTTGAGCCACGCCGACTGGTACGAGAGCATCGCGTAGGCCGCGCTGTGCGAGCGCACGAAGCCGTAGCCCGCGAACTTGTCCATGAGATCGAAGATCTCTCCGGCCTTCTTCCCCGGAACGTTGTTCTTCGCGCAGCCCTCCATGAAGGCCGTCTTCTGACGCGCCATCTCCTCCGGCTTCTTCTTCCCCATCGCGCGGCGGAGGAGATCCGCCTGCGCGAGGCTGAAGCCCGCGAGGCGGTTCGCGATCTGCATCACCTGATCCTGGTAGACGATGACGCCGTAGGTCTTCTTGAGAAGGCTCTCGAGCTGCGGGTGCATGTACGTCACCTTCTGCTTGCCGTGCTTCCGCTTCGCGAAGTCGTCGAGCATGCCGCTCTGGATGGGCCCGGGGCGGAAGAGCGCGTTGATCGCGATGATGTCCTCGAAGGTATCCGGGAGCACCTTCCGGAGGAGATCCCGCATTCCGCCCGACTCGAGCTGGAAGATGCCGACCGTCTGCGCCTTCTGGAGGAGCGCGTACGTATCGGGGTCGTCGAGCGGGAGCGAGCCGAGCTCGATCGCGTCTCCGGTCGCCTCGCGCGCGAGCCTGACCGCCTGCTCGAGCACCGTCAGCGTGCGGAGCCCGAGGAAGTCCATCTTGAGTAGCCCCACCCGCTCGAGCGACTTCATGTCGAACTGGGTGGTGAAGTCGCCCTTGGGCGAGCGGTACATGGGGACGTGCTCGGTCAAGGCGCCGGGCGCGATGAGCACGCCCGCGGCGTGCGTGGACGCATGCCGCGCGAGCCCTTCGAGCGCCATGGAGCAGCGGAGGAGCCGCGCGTGCCGCTCGTCCTGTACGAGCGCCTTCAGCTCCGGCACCGTTTCGAGCGCGCGCTGGAGCGTCATCCCGAGGTCGGCCGGGATCATCTTCGCGACCTTGTCTCCTTCCGCGAAGGTCATCCCGAGCGCGCGTGCCACGTCGCGCACCACCGCGCGCGCCGCCATGGTCCCGAAGGTGATGATCTGGCTCACGCTGTCGCGGCCGTACTTCCCGACCACGTAGTCGATCACCTTCCCGCGCTCCTCGTACGCGAAGTCGATGTCGATGTCGGGCATGCTCACGCGCTCCGGATTCAGGAAGCGCTCGAAGAGGAGGTCGAACTTGATCGGATCGATGTCGGTGATGCCGAGCGTGTAGGAGACGAGGCTCCCCGCCGCCGAGCCGCGCCCCGGTCCCACGCCCACGCCGTTCTCGCGCGCGTATTGGATGAAGTCGCGCACGATCAGGAAGTAGCGCGCGTAGCCGACCTGGCAGATCGTATCGAGCTCGTACTCGAGACGGTGTTCGATCTCCTCGGTGATCGCCGCCTGGTACCGCTGCTCGAGGCCTTCGCGAGCGAGGCGGCGGAGGTACACCTCCTCGCTCTCGAACTCGGGCGGGATCGGGAAGGACGGAAGCTGCACGCGCTCGGTGTCGATCGTGAGCTCGCAGCGCTCCGCCACGACGAGCGTATTGCTGAGCGCCTCCGGCGTCTCGCCGAAGAGCGCCTCCATTTCGTCCGCCGTCTTCACGTAGAGCTGATCGGTCGTGAAGCGGAAGCGGTCCTGGTCCAGCATCGTCTTTCCGGTCTGGATGCAGAGGAGCACTTCGTGGGCTTCGGCGTCCTCGCGCGCGAGGTAGTGGCAGTCGTTCGTCGCCACGAGCGGGATGCCCATCGAGCGCGACAGCTCGATCAGCCCGCTGGCCGCCTTCTTCTCCTCCTCGAGCCCGTGGTCCTGGATCTCGAAGAAGTAGAACTCCGGCCCGAAGAGGTCGCGATACCAGCCGGCCGCCTTCCGCGCCCCGTCCATGTCGTCGGCGACCACGAGCTGCGGCACCTCGCCCCGCAGACAGGCGCTCAAGCAGAGGAGCCCGCCCGCATGCTCGGCCAAGAGCTCCTTGTCGATGCGCGGCTTGTAGTGGAAGCCCTCGAGATAGCCGGCGGAGGACAGCTTGGTGAGATTCTTGTAGCCCTCGCGGTTCCGCGCCAGGAGGACCAGATGATCGTAGGCGCCGCGGCCATCCGCGGTGCGCGTCTTGTCACTGCGTGAGCCGTGCGCGACGTAGACCTCGCAGCCGATGATCGGCTTGATCCCCGCGGCATGGGCGGCGTCGTAGAACTCGACCGCGCCGAAGAGATTTCCGTGATCCGTGAGCGCGAGGGCCGGCATCTTCATCGCGGCGGCGCGCGCGATCAGACGGTCCAGGCGGCACGCGCCGTCCAGGAGCGAGTAGTCGCTGTGGTTATGAAGGTGGACGAAGGGTCGGCTCATCGGAGGCTCACGCGGCCCCATCGACGCAGACTGAGGTCAGCCGGAAGCGGGGCACCTCCGCAGTCTACACGAGGCCCTTCCCCACCCCTACGAATTTCCGTTCAGGCGGAGCCAATGCTCCGTGTAGGATGCGCCTGTGACCTCCGTCTCTTCCGCCGGGCCGGATCTCGCCGCGGCGCGCGCGCGCTTGCGCGCGATCCTCCTCGAGCGATCGATCCGCTTCGGCGATTTCACGCTCTCTTCGGGAGCGAAGAGCCGCTACTACGCCGACGTCCGGCGCACGAGCCTACACCCGGAGGGCGCGCTCCTCATCGCGCAGCTCCTCGATCCCATTCTGCAGGAGCACGGCGTCGCGTCGATCGGCGGGCTGACCCTGGGCGCCGATCCCATCGTGGGCGCGACGATCGCGTGGACGGAGCTCCAGGGACGCGGCCTCGTGGGATTTCTCGTGCGCAAGGAACAGAAGGCGCACGGCATGGGGAATCGCATCGAGGGACCGTTCGATCCCGCGCTCCCGGTCGCGATCGTGGACGACGTGATCACGAAGGGGGGGTCGGCCATGACCGCCTATCTCGCCGCGAAGGAAGCGGGAGCGGACGTGCGCGTGGTCGCGTGCGTCGTGGATCGAAATGAAGGAGGGGGCGAGGAATTCGCCAAGCTCGGCGTTCCCTTCCGGCCGCTCTTTCGAATCGACGAGTTCCTCTAGCGCCAAGCGCGCCCGCGCGCTCCCCCGTCAACCCTAGAGTCCCTGCCCTCCCTGATCGTCGGGAGGCGGCGGCTCCTCCTCCGGCGGCTCCGCGGGCTGCTGCTCCTCCTGTGTCCCCGGAGGCTGTGTGCCGGTCGAGTCGGACATGAAGCCGCCCAGGCTGTCCGGCCACACGACGGGGTGGAAGACCGGGCAGACCTGCCGCGGCTCCGTCTTCCGGATGAAGGCGGCCTGCATCACGTGCGGGCAGCCGGGCCCGGCCCGGTAGCCGGTGTCGCCGTCGATCCAGACGTCCACGACGTCCGGCGGCGGCTCGAAATCACGAAGGGGACGATCGCGGTGCGCCACGTCCATGAAGCGCGCCCAGATGGGCACGGCCGCCTGCGTCCCGGTCAATCCGAGCCTACGGTTCTTGTCGCATCCCACCCACACGCCGGTCGCGAGATCGGGTGTGAATCCCACGAACCAGGCGTCGTTCTCGTCGTCGGTGGTCCCGGTCTTCCCCGCCGCCGGGCGGACGAATCCGTATTCGCTGCGGATGCCCGCGGCGGTGCCGTAGATCACCGGCCCCTCGAGCAGGATGGTCGCCATGTATGCGGTCTCGGGATGGAGCACGCGGCGGCTCTCGCGCTTGGGCGTCCACCGCACCGACCCGCTCCGGTCGAGCACCGCCTTCACCGGCGTCGGCTCGACGAGCACGCCGCCGTTCGCGATCGTCGCGTACGCGGTCGTCAGCTCGAGCACCGAGAGCTCGCTCGTGCCGAGCGCGAGGGACGCGACGGCACGGAGCCGGCTCTGGATGCCGAGGGAGCGCGCTGTGTCCACGACCCGATTCAAGCCGACCATCTGCGCGAGGTGGACCGTCGCCACGTTGAGCGAGCGCGCGATCGCGCGGGCGGCGGTCACGCGGCCGGCGTAGGAATTCTCGAAATTGCGCGGCGCCCACGGACCCAGATCCGTCTGGAACGTGTCGGGTGCATCCTCGAGAACCGTGGCCGCCGTGAGCGGAGGACGCCGCCCCGCGAAGTAGGAATCGAGCGCGGCGGTGTAGACGAAGGGCTTGAACGCGGAGCCAGGCTGGCGCTTCGAGTCGACCGCGCGGTTGAACGGGCTCTCGGCGTAGCTCCGCCCGCCGATCATGGCGCGGATGTTCCCCGTCGAGGGCTCGATCGCGAGGAGCGCTCCTTGCGCGGGATCGCGCTCGGCGCCTCCGGACGGCGATCGCCAGTCCGCCTCCTTGACGCCGCTACGGAGGATCTTCTCGCCTTCTTCCTGAAGTCCCGAGTCGAGCGTGGTGAAGATGGTGAAGCCGCGCCCGGAGAGCTCGCTCTCGGGAATGTCCTTGGAGAGCGTCTCCCGCACGTAGTCGACGAAGTAGGGCGCGAGCGTGGCCGGCGGCGGATTCGCGGCGAACCGCATCTGCGTGCGCCGGTATTTCCGCGCGTCCTGCTTCGTGATGTAGCCCGCCTCGGCCATGTCCTGGAGCACCTCGTTCCGCCGGACGATCGCCGCCTCGGCGTCACGGTAGGGCGAGAACCGGTTCGGCGCGGGGATGATCCCTACGATGAGCGCGGCCTCGGGCACGGTCAGCTCCTGCACGTGCTTGTTGAAGTAGTAGAGCGACGCTTCTTCGACGCCGCACACGCTCCACGACCCGCGCTGCCCGAGATAGATCTGGTTGAGATAGAACTCGAGGATCTGGTCTTTGGAATACCGCAGCTCGACCAGCACCGCGAGGAGCGCCTCGTGGAACTTCCTCCAGAGGCTCCGCTCGTGCGACAGGAAGAAGTTCTTCACGAGCTGCTGGGTGATCGTGCTCCCTCCCTCGACCACGGTGTGCGCGCGCACGTTCCGCATCGTCGCGCGCCCCATGCCAAGAAGGTCGAGTCCCCAGTGGTGATAGAAGCGCCGGTCCTCGCTCGCGATGGTCGCGAGGACGAGATGGCGTGGCAGCCGGTCGAGCGGCACGTAGCTCCGCCGCTCGCGCGCGGGATCGGCAAACTCGCCCAGGAGCTGAGGGTCGATGCGCAGGAGCCCCCGCCCTTCCGCATTTCCGCCAAAGCCATTGCCGAGCGACTCGACCCTTCCATTCTGGAGGCGCACCGTCACGGGAGTCCCGTGCTCGACGCGGTCGGGATAGGTGAACGCCCGGAGATAGATCTCGAAGACCGGCCCGTTCACGCGATACCGACCAGGGTCGGCCGGACGCTTAATGACGCGCTGATAGTGGGCGCGTTCGAGGAGACGCTGGAGGGTGTACGACTGGAGCGCGTCCCCGACCCGGTAGTCCTTCCAGTCGGCATAGACGCGCGTCGGGAATTTCCATCCCTGCCCCACGTAGCGCGACGATCCGATCGAGGAGAGCCGGAACCAGTCGTACCCGAGGAAGCAGAACGCGACCGCCGCGAGGAAGATCAGCCAGCGAAGCGTTCCGGGCGGAGCCCACGACGGACGCCAGGACGACCATGAAGGAGGCCAGGAGGGACGCCATTCCCACCAACGCTTGTCGCTCCCGGTCTTGGGCTTCCCGGAAGGGGGCTTGGCTGGGGCGGTCTGTCGTGCGGGACGCGGTTTGGGTGATCGCCGCGGCTCGCTGGGTTCGGTCCGATCCATGGAGTTGAAGAACGAGCCTAGGGGTCCGTGAAGGAAGCGTCAATCCGCCGAGCCCCACGCCAAGGCGGCGCGGAGCCTACTGCGAGTCGCTCAGAACGTCTTCGAGATGCCGCATCCGGGCGACCGAGCGCGCGTCGGCGCCGCCAGCTGGGGCGTGGAGCACGTACTCCCGGTACGCGGTCAAAGCTTCCTTCCGGTCGGCGTCCTTCCCCGTGATCTCCTGGATCGCCCAGAGGCAGTCGGCGTACTCGCGCTTCGACCGCGTGCGCTCGGAGCCAAGGGCGGTCCGGAGGTAGGACTTCCAGGACGTCCTGATCTTGCGGAGCGCTTCGATGTCGCGCTCGTCGTGCGCCTTCACGGTCGCGAGGTGGAGCCGCCCTATCGGGCCGCTCGTATCGGCCTCGTCCGGAGGAGTGGCTGGACGGGCCTCCTCCGGCGCCTCCTCGATGATCAAGGACGGCTTCTTCGCGGTCGCCGCCTTCTTCGTAGCAGGCGCGGGGGTGAAGTCGGTTTGCGGCCACGTCGCCTTCGTGTCGGCAGGACCGTCCACGACCGGCTCGAAGCCCTCCTCGCGCGTCGGCGGCCCTGCGCGCGGAGGAACGGGGGTCGAGGGCGCCGTCGTCTCCGCCTTCTGCGCGTCGCTCGGTGGCTTGGGGGTGGAGGCGGCCGACTTGCTGCCCGACTTCCTGGCTGCGCCCTCCGCGGTCGTGCTCGGCGGGGTCTTCGCCGTCTTGGTGGCGGCGGTGCCCGCGCTCGGCGTGGCCGCGCCGGGCCGCGCTTGCGTCGTCGCGCTCGGCTGCGGAGTCGTCGTCGATGGCGGACCGGTCGGGGGCGGCGAGGGGACGGGTGTGTTTGCCGCGCCGACCGCGATCGAATCCTTCGTCGCCGTGCTCCCCACCGAGACGCTGTCCGCGGATGGAGGGGGCGGCGGAGGAGCGAGAGCCTGCGCGTCGCTCGTCGTCTCGCGATGCGCCATGGCCATCCAGACCGACACGGCGAGAAGCGCCACGCCCGCCAGCGCGCCGCCGCTCCAGAGCACGATGCGCAAGACCGCGCGCGAGCCCTCGCGCCGGCTCGACCGGTTGAGCGCCTCCTCGGCAAAATGGACGCTCTCCTCCGGAGGGCTCGACGTGCGCGGCGGATCGACCGGCTCGAAGTCCCAAGCCTTCTTGGAGGGCATCGGAGGAATCAGGGACGGCCGCTCCTCCGTCGTCCCCGGCTCCGTTGACGGGTGCGGAAGGGCTTTGGACTCGAGCGCGAGATCGGCGAAGGAGACCTCGGAATCGGGCGTCGTGGAAAGCGTCGGCGTGATGGGCTCGAGCACGAGACCTGGCTCCGCGGCCCGAGGATCGAGCGTGGGAGGCGCCGGCGGCAGGACCGGGTCGGCCAATCCGCCCACAGGTCCCACCGACGGTGCCGGGGCGGGCGAATCGATGGAAGGCACCCCAGACCCCGAGGTGCCGTGGATCGCCTGGAGCAGATGGTGTTCCAGACGGCAACCCTCGCAACTGGTGAGATGAGCCTCGGTTTCGACCTTTTCTTCAGGCGTCAGGAGGCCCGAGACGAGCCCGCTCAGCCTCGATTTGGCGGTCGCGCAGTCCACGATGCGTGGAACCCCCACGTCCAAGGTCCTCGGCCCGACAAGGCCGCGACACGGCATATGAATCCGCACCGAGTTATCGGTATAAAGAGCGGGGACCTTGAGGGATTGGCGGGCCCCCGTCTGAAGCCCGGGCCGGGGCTAGTCGGGGAGGATGGCTCCCTCGACCGGGCAGGCTTCCAGGCAGGCGTTGCAGCTCACGCAGTCCTCGGCGACGATCAGATACCAGCCCGTAGCCTTGGCGTTCTCACCGTCTCCCTTCTTGATGCAGTCGACGGGGCAGACGTCCACGCAGGAGCTCTCCCCTTCGCAGATGTCCTTCACGATTTCGTACGCCATGCTTCCTCCGAGCTCTTGGCTCCGTTCGAGCGCCCCTGGCCGCTAGTGGACCTGGAGCATGCGGTCGAGCGCGACGTGCGCCCACCGCTTCGTCGCCTCCGGCACGCGGATCACGTTGACCGGGCGCCCCTCGACGATGCTGTCGAGCGCCCACGCCAGATTCTGCGGCGAGATCCGGTACATCGTAGCGCAGAGACAGAATTCCTTCGAGAGGATCACGATCTTCTTGTCCGGCATCGAGTGAGCGAGCCGCTGGACGAGGTGGTACTCGGTTCCGACCGCCCAGTGCGACCCCGACGGCGCCTCGCGCAGCGTGCGGATGATGGTCTCGGTCGAGCCGACGGCATCGGCCGCAGCCACGACTTCGTGCGGCACCTCGGGGTGGACCAGGATCTTCACGTCCGGGTCTTCCGCGCGCCGGTCGAGCACGTGCTTCAAGTGGAACTTGGTGTGCACCGAGCAGCATCCCTTCCATACGATGACCTTGGCGCGGCGCAGCTCGTCCTCGGTGGATCCGCCGAGCGGACGCTTGGGATCCCACACGACGATGCGCTCGGGCTCGATGCCCATCGCGACGGCCGTGTTCCGTCCCAGATGCTCGTCCGGGAAGAAGAAGATCTGATCCCGCTGCGCGAAGGCCCATTCGAAGATCGCGCGGCAGTTGGACGACGTGCAGACGGCGCCTCCCCGCTCGCCGCAGTACGCTTTGATCTCCGCGGTCGAGTTCATGTAGGTCACGGGCATGACCGACGAAAGCCCGAGCCGCTCGAGCGCCGCGCCCGCCTCGACGACGTCGTCGGTCGGCGCCATGTCCGCCATGGAGCAGCCCGCGTTGAGATCCGGCAGGACGACGGCCTGGTGGGGCTGGCGCAGGATGTCGGCGCTCTCGGCCATGAAGTGGACGCCGCAGAAGACGATCCACTTCGCGTCCGTCCGCTCCGCGCCGAGCCGGGCCAGCTTGTAGGAGTCGCCGGTGATGTCGGCGTGCTGGATCACGTCGTCCCGCTGGTAGTGATGCCCCAGCACGACGAGCGAGCTTCCGAGGCGTGCCTTGGCCTCGCGGATGCGCGACGCCAGGGCGGCGTCGTCCATCTCGAGGTAGGGCTCTGGGACGGTCAGGACGCGGGGACTCATAGCCGTCATATTTGATGCGGGAATGGGCCCGGTCAAGCGAAAGAACTGAGGGTGAGGATGCGAATCGGCCGCGCATCTCGCGCGTCCAAACAGAGTTGGAGCATTAACGCCGCCGGAGCGGTCTTGACCGTCTCGCTTCGAAATGGGACGATGGGCCCCACCGGCGCGGGCCGGAGCATCGAACCCTCGACGTAGGGACAACCCTTGTCAGCCATCGACAACCGATTCACGATCCACGTCGCGACCGTCAACGGGTCGGGGAGCCAGACGGCCAACACGACGCTGTTGCGCGCTCTCTTCCAGATGGGCATTCCCGTCTCGGGGAAGAACCTCTTCCCCTCCAACATCGCGGGACTCCCCACCTGGTTCACGATTCGCGCGAACGATCAGGGGTATGTCGCGCGCATCAAGCGCGCCGATCTGCTCGTCGCGCTGAACCCCGAGACGTCGGTGGCCGATGTCGCCGCGATGGAGCCGGGGAGCGTGCTCGTCGTGGCGGACGGGCTCCCGATGCCGGCCGTGCCTTCCGATCGCACGCTCTACAAGGTCCCGTTCACGAAGCTCGTCGAGCCCCTCGTCGCGGATGCGAAGCTTCGAAAGCTCGTCGTGAACATGATCTACGTCGGCGTCGTGAGCTGGCTCCTCGGCATCGATCCCGATGAAGTCGACCGCGCGCTCGTCGCGCAGCTCGGGAGGAAGCCCAAGGCGCTCGAGATGAACCGCGCCGCGGTTCAGGTCGGGATCCAGTACGCCGGGGAGCACATGAAGCGGACGCCCTTCCAGGCGCGCCGCGCGGACAGGACCGCGGGCAAGATCCTGATCGACGGCAACCAGGCCGCCGCGCTCGGCGCGCTGTTCGGCGGCGTGACCTTCCTCTCGTGGTATCCCATCACGCCGTCGTCGAGCCTCGCGGAGCAGCTCGAGGGACTTCTCGCGCGGTACCGGAAGGATCCCAAGAGCGGCAAGGCGACCTACGCCGTGGTCCAGGCCGAGGACGAGATCTCCGCCATCGGCATGGTGCTCGGCGCGTCGTGGGCCGGCGCGCGCGCCATGACGACGACATCGGGGCCCGGGCTCTCGCTCATGACCGAGTTCACGGGCTACGCGTACTACGCTGAGATCCCCGCGGTGATCTGGGACATCCAGCGCATCGGCCCCTCGACGGGGCTCCCGACCCGGACGTCGCAGGCGGACATCCTCTCGGTCGCGTTCCTATCGCACGGGGACACGAAGCACGTCATTCTCTTCCCCGCGACCGTGCAGGACTGCTACGAGTACGGCATGCGCGCCTTCGATCTCGCCGAGCGGCTCCAGACGCCTGTGTTCGTCCTCTCCGATCTCGACATCGGGATGAACACGTGGATGTCCCACCCCTTCCGCTACCCCGACAATCCGTGGGACCGCGGGAAGGTTCTGTCGGCCGCGGACCTCGAGCGCGTGAAGAAGTTCGAGCGCTACCGGGACGTCGACGGGGATGCGATCCCGTACCGGACGCTGCCGGGAACCAACCATCCGCTGGCCGCCTACTTCACGCGCGGTTCGGGGCACGACGAAGCGGCCCGCTACACGGAGAGCTCGGAAGCCTATCCGCGCGTCATGGACCGCCTCGCTCGGAAGTTCGAGACCGCGAAGACGCTCGTCCCCGCGCCGTTCATCGACAAGACGACGGGCGCCGAGGTCGGCCTCATCGCCTTCGGCTCGACGCATCACGCGATGGACGAGACGCGGGACAAGCTTCATACCGAGGGCATGCCGACCTCCTACCTGCTCCTTCGCGCCTATCCGTTCCCGGAGGAAGTCGAGCGCTTCGTGCGCGGTCACAAGCGAATCTACGTGGTCGAGCAGAATCGCGACGCGCAGATGGCCGCGCTCCTCCGGATGGAGTATCCGGAGCTGGCCCCGCGGATTCGCTCGGTCCTCCACTACGACGGACTCCCGATCGACGCGGAAAGCATCCTGAACGGCGTCCGTTCCGCCGAGCGGCCGTCGGAGGTGACGACCCGATGAGCACGCCACCGCAGTCGAACGTCAACCGGATCGGCCTCACCGCGGCCGACTACAAGGGCTCGAAGTCGACCCTCTGCCCCGGCTGCGGGCACGACGCGATCACCGCCAGCATCATCCAGGCGGCCTTCGAGCTCGGGCTCGAGCAGCACAAGGTGGCCAAGATGTCGGGCATCGGCTGCTCCAGCAAGACGCCGGCCTATTTTCTCGGCCGCTCGCACTCGTTCAACGCGGTGCACGGCCGCATGCCCTCGGTGGCGACGGGCGCGCACTTAGCGAACCGCGAGCTCATCATGATGGGCGTTTCGGGCGACGGCGACAGCGCGTCCATCGGACTCGGCCAGTTCTGCCATCTCGTACGGCGGAACGTGCCAATCGTCTACATCATCGAGAACAACGGCGTGTACGGGCTCACCAAGGGACAGTTCTCGGCCACCGCCGACGTCGGGACGCGCGCGAAGTCGGGCCAGGTGAACGAGATGATGCCGATCGATCTCTGCGAGATTGCGATCCAGCTCGGCTGCGGCTTCGTGGCCCGCTCCTTCTCCGGGGATCCGAAACAGCTTCGGCCTCTCCTCAAGGCGGCTTTCTCGCACCGCGGGACGTCGGTGCTCGACGTCATCAGCCCCTGCGTGACCTTCAACAACCACGAGGGGTCGACCAAGAGCTACACGAGCGCGAAGGAGCACGACGCGCCGCTCCACGAAGTGACGTTCATCCCGCACTTCGAGAACATCGAGATCGACTACGCACCGGGGGAGAGCCGCGAGGTCACGCTCCACGACGGATCGAGGATCGTGCTGCGGAAGCTCGAGGAGGACTACGATCCGACCGACCGCATGCGGGCCATCGACACGATCGAGCGGGGACGCGTGGAGAACAAGCTCGCGACGGGGCTTCTCTACCAGTCGAAGGGGAACGCGTCGATCGACGAGGATCTGGGGCTGGTGGATGAGCCGCTCGCGTCCCTGCCGCTCGAGCGCGTGCGCCCGCCGCGCGAGGTGCTGGAGAAGATCATGGCGGGCCTGATGACCGGCGGGAATTAGGGTCCGAGGTCAGTGCCCCAGCTTCAGATCATGGACTGACTTCAGGAATTCCGCCTCCGTCACGCGGGTCCCTGGATCGCCCTTCACGGGAAACATCCTCCCCATGAGTTTGCCTCGATAATCATACCGCGCGATTGGCGCAGCGTATGCGCTGTCGGGCCAGGTCCGTGTGACCTCGCCACCTTTGTGCCTTACGATGAGCGGATGGCCTTCGGGATGGGACCACGGGCGGCGATACATCGTCGAGTCGACCACGTCGATAAGTCCATCACCGATGCCTGCAAGGTATCGACCACGCCAGTCACGAACGTTTCCAGTGCCGCGCTCGACCCGGAACGCTCCTTGATCCATTCCGATGATGGGCATGAACCAATCGCTTGGGCTTCCGAGGTCCGCTAGGAAGAGAAGGTAGCGCTCTCCCTTCTGGAAGGTGGGCATGCCCTCGACCCCTATTCCGGCCCCTCCGAACAAGGTCACGGTAATGAGTGAGTCCCTCGCGACAGAGTCTGCAAACCTCACGCTGTCGAACGTGATCTTCGTGACCTGGACAGAATCCATTCCCGAGGCCGCGTCCATTCCCTTCACTGTGCCGGCAAAGATGATTGTTGCCTTGGTGGCAGCTTCCCGGATGCCCATGTCTCCAAGGGTTTCTCCCCGAGCCGGATCGGGGACGCCCATCGAGCCTCCCAGCAGAAGGACCGCTACAGCGAGGGATGAGGAACCGGAGGACACCAATGCTCTCGAGGTCGGCGGCACGTCTACTCGTCTCCCCCGTCTTCCTCGCCCCTCGTGTTCCGGTAGTAGACCTTGAACTTCTTCCGGAGCCGATTCTGCCGCGCTCGCTCGCGCCACGCCCGGATCGGGTTCCTCCACTGGAAGGATACGCCCCGGCCCGCGCCCCGGCCGAAGCGCCTCATGTAGAGCCAGCCGAAGAGGAGCCCGCCCAGGTGCGCCACGTTCGCGACGCCGCCTCCGGTCGAGGTGAGCGTGGCCCAGAACGCGAGCGCGCCGAGGATGAGCACGAAGTACTTCGCCTTGATCGGGATGACGAAGTAGAGGAGGAGCGTCCGGTCCGGGAAGAGAATGCCGTAGGCGGCGAGGATCCCGTAGATCGCGCCCGAGGCTCCGATGATCGGGATCGTGGAGTTGGGTGAGACCAGGATCGAGCAGAGCGCCGCGCCGACGCCCGTGATGAAGTAGAACCGCACGAACCGCTGCGTCCCCCATAGCCACTCCAGCTCGCTCCCGAACATCCAGAGCCCGAGCATGTTGAAGAGGATGTGGAAGAAGCCTCCGTGCAGGAACAGGTAGGTCCCCACCTGCCAGAGGAAGAGATGGTGGACGACCTCGTACGGCACGAGGCCGAACAGCCGCTCGAGGCGCACCTGCGCCAGGAAGCCCGCCACGAGCTGGAAGACCCAGACCCCGATCGTGACGATGACGAGTGTCCGGACGCCCGGAGCGAGCGGACCGCCGAAGACGATGGGACGCGGCTCGCGCCAGCTCACGATCGCTTCTCCGGCGCCGCCTTGAGCTTGGGGCCGAGATAGAGGCGGCGCTCCTCCGCCGTGTCGTCGAATGCCTGGCGGATACGCGAGTCGAGCTCGACCCGGAGCTCGACCTTGCGGCGCTCCATGGCGCGGACGGCGGTCTCGATCATGGCGTCGATCCGGTGCTCCGCGAGCGAGGAGGGCGTGCCCCACACGAAGGACGGCACGTACGCGGGCCAGAGCTCGGCGCCGTACAGGTTGCTGCCGATGCCGAGGACGCAGCCGGTCGGGAGGGACGTGCTGATGCCGGTCTTCGTGTAGTCCCCGATCACGGCTCCGAGGAGCGTCTGCCCCGAGCCCTCGGCGTTGCCGTCGGCATAGGCCCGCGCGGAGCGGTAGAAGCGGACTTCGCCGTAGTTGTTCTTGAGATCGCTATTGTTGGTGTTGGCGCCGAGGTTCACCCACTCACCCACGAAGGAGTGCCCCAGGAAGCCGTCGTGCTGCTTGTTGGCATAGCCCTGGAATACCGACGCCTCGATTTCGCCTCCCACCTTGCACACGGGACCGATCGAAGTGCCGCCGCGGATCTTCGCGCCGGCCTTGATCACGGAGCCCTCGCCGATGACGGCCGGTCCCTCGATGTAGGCGAGCGGCTCGACCTTCGCGTTCTCGCGGATCAGGATCGGGCCCCCTTCCGCGTTGAGGACCGCCCCGGCCATGACGCGCGCGCCGCGCGCCACGTGCACCGCGTCGGGCTGTGTCACGTGGACGCCCGGCTCGATCGTGCCGCGCACCGTGCCCGGCTGGAAGCCGTGGCGGAAGTCCTGGACGATCTGACGCGGGCTCCAGCGGATGAGATCCGCCGCGGACCGGGCGAGGAAGGCGTTCACCTCGGCGGGAAAGCGAAGGTCCTCGAACGCGCGCTCCGGATCCCCCTCGCGGAGATATCGCGCCGCGTGCGCCACTCGTTCCGCCCGCACCTTGGCCGCGAACAGCGTGCCGTCGGCCATGTACGACGCCTCGCTCGGCGACGCGGCCAGGAAATGGAGGATCTCGTCGTCCGTCATGCAGAGTCGCGCGTTGACGAAGAGGGTCTCCTCGGCAGGGGGCGCGCCCACGTGGGCGGTCGGATAGAGGAAGCGCGTCACCTCCTCGATCTCGGCGCGCACATGGAGCACGAGCGGCGATTCCGGGAACGCGCGCACGAGTTTTTCCACGAGCGAGAACGCGCCGCATCGGAGGGCGAACGCGGGCCGGAGCAGGGTGTGGGGTCCGAACGACTGGACGAGCGGGTCTTCGAAGAGACACAGGTTCACTAGGAAAAGGTAGGGACGATCCACCGTCGCGTCAAGTCATGGCGCCTAAGTCGCCGAGCGCCTACAATGCCCCTGTGACCCCGGACAAGCCAGGGAACGATCCCACGACGAAGAAGCCGCCACAAGGAGCCCCCGCGGCTCCGGCGCCGTCGCCCGCCACACCGCCCGCCGGCGCCAAGGCATCCCCGGAAGAAGAGGCTTCGCAGGAATCCGCCGTCCTCGTCGAGCCAGAGCCCGCGCATCGGAAGGCGCCGGCGCACGCCCCGCCGCCGGCGCCTGCCCGCGAGCCTTCGGCGCGCGCGCTCCGTTACCGCGAGCATCGGATTCCGAGGCGCCATCGCGTCTTCGTGAACCGCAATCTCAAGATGACGACGATCCGCGCCATAGGCTTCGACCTGGACCATACGCTCGCGCATTACGATCCCGTTCCGGTCGAAGAGCTCGGGTTCGATCTCACGAAGCGGAAGCTGGTCGAGGGGAAGGGGTATCCCAAGGAGGTCCTCGATCTCACATACGACCCGCAGTGGGTCATCCGCGGGCTCGTCGTGGACAAAAAGCGCGGGAACGTCCTCAAGATGGACTATTTCAATTTCGTGTCGCGCGCCTATCACGGCCTGACCGCGCTCCGCTCGGACGAGCGGGGCCGCGCCTATCGATCCGACCGCATCCGGCTCGGGCACGAGAACTACGTCTCGGTCGACACCCTGTTCCACCTCCCCGAGGTCTATCTCTATGTCTGTCTGATCGACTTCTTCGAGCGCCGGGACGGGAAGAAGTCGCTCGATTACGAGGCGATCTACAAGGACGTGCGCGAGATGATCGACGAGGCGCATCGGGACGGGAGCTTGAAGTCGGTCATCACGGGCAACCTGGACCGGTACATCCGGCTCGATCCGGAGGTGCGGACCGTGCTGGAGGAGTTCCGGCGCGCGGGGAAGAAGCTCTTCCTCCTCACGAACAGCGAGTGGTCCTACACGGACGCCCTGATGCGCCACATCTTGATGAAGGGCAAGGGAGCGCCCGAGCACTGGACCGATCTCTTCAACGTGGTGATCGTGGAGGCGGCCAAGCCGCAGTTCTTCCTCTCCAGCGACGCGCCTGCTCCGGTGGTCGAGCTCGAGGGACGGAAGATGTCGGCGACCGTCGGGCGCGGAGGGAGCGCCGCGTACCTCCAGCGGACGCTCGGCTCCGGAGGCGAGCACGTGCTCTACTTCGGGGATCACACGTACGGCGATATTCTACAGTCGAAGCGCGTCGCCAACTGGCGCACCGCCATGATCGTCCCGGAGCTGGACCGCGAGATCACCGTCACCGCCGAGCACGCGAAGGAATTCGAGCGGCTCGCGCGGCTGTCGTCCGAGCGGCATCAGCTCGAGATCGACAAGGCGGCCATCGGCCGCGAGCTGCGCCGCCTCACGCTGATCCTGAGCGAGCAGGACGGCGCGGATCCGGTTCGCAGGGGCGAGATCGCGGGGCGGATCCAGGAGATCCCGGAGCAGATCTCGACCTTCGAGCATCGGGGCTCGGAGCTGGAGCACGAGATCGGGCAGCTCAGGCTCAAGATCGACCGCGCGTACAACCCGCGCTGGGGTTCGCTCTTCCGCGAGGGAAACGAGTCGAGCCGGTTCGGTCATCAGCTCAAGGACTTCGCCTGCGTCTACACCAGCCGGGTCTCGAACTTCCTCCACTACCCCTGGAACTACTACTTCCAGTCCCCCGTCGGCTACATGCCACACGACATCTAGTCGCACCGTCGCCTACCCCGCCAGAACCGAATCGATCGCGCTCATGCCGTGCGTGAGCTGCTCGTCCGTTATGGTGAGCGGCGGCAGGAGCTGGAGCACGGTTCCGTGCGTACCGCTGGGGATCGCGAGCACGCCGCGCGCGAGGAGCGCGCGCCAGACCGCTTGCAGACGGCTCGCGTCGGCTAGCTCGATCCCGGCCATCAATCCCGCCGCGCGAACCGCGGCTACCGCGCGGTGGCGCCGGGCCAGCGAGGCGAGCGCGTCGTCAAGCCATCGCCCTTTGCGCTCGACCTCCTCGCGGAATCCCGGCGCGGTGAGCCGCTTCAGCGTCGCGAGCGCACCCGCGCACGCGAGCGGGTGCGCGTAGAACGTGCTCGCGTGCGGGGCTTCGCCGGACGCGGGGACGTGACGGCGCCAGGCATCCATCAGCTTGGGGCGGCCGAACAACGCCGCGATCGCAACGCCGCCGCCGATTCCCTTCCCCGCGCACAGGAGATCGGGCTCGGACTCGGGACCGGAGCGCTCCCAAGCCCAGAACGGTCCCGTCCGTCCCGCACCGGTCATCACCTCGTCATAGATCACGACCGCGCCGTGCTTGCGCGCGAGCGCGCAGAGGCCGGCCAAGAATCCTGGCGGCGGGATCACGGTGCCGCCCCGCCCCTGGATCGGCTCCGCGATCACCGCCGCGCAAGGCTCTCCATCGCGCAGCGCCCGCTCGAGCGCGCCGAGATCGCCGTAGGCGACGTGAACCGCCCAACCGCCGAGCAGCGCCTGGATCGGGCCGGGAGGGGCGGGATGGTGCGTCACCTCGAGCGCGCCGAGAGAATCGCCGTGGTAGGAGCCCGTGAACGCCGCCACGCGTCTTCGTCCCGTGGCGAGCGCCGCGGTCTTGAGCGCGAGCTCCACCGCTTCGGAGCCGGTGGACGCGAGAAGGACGCGATTCAGATGCCCGCCCACGCGAGACAGCGCGCGAACGAGCCGCTCCCGCTCCCGGTGCGGCATGAGATCGCCCAGTCCTTGGACGAGGCGGCCCGCCTGCGCCGACACGGCCCTCCGGATCTCCGGTGCCGTGTGTCCCAGCGATGCCGCGCCGAAGCCGGAGGTCAGATCGAGGAAGCGATTGCCGTCGAGATCCTCGACCACCGCGCCTCGGGCGCGAGCCCATACGACGGGCTGGGAATCGACGCCCCAGATCGCCGCGCCTTCGACGCGGCGGAGCCTCTTCCCCGCTGCGAGTGCCTTGGGACCCGGCACCGCCGTGCGGATCTCGGGAAGCTCGTCCCCTCGAAGAGCGCTCACGCGCTCTCCGCCAACGCGGCGGCTCTTGGGGCCGAGGGCTTCCGCGTCTCGACCCACGTCACACCGGCGAGCACGAGGAGCGCACCCACCACGAATCCGGGAGTGAACCGCTCTCCGAAGATGACTCGCGAGAGGACGGCCGTGAGGATCGGCTGGACGTTCGTGGTCACCGCAACCTTCGAGGCCTCGAGATGGCGGAGCGCGTACATGTAGAGAGGGTACGCAATCACCGACGTTCCGATGGAGAGATAGAGGATGCCGCCCCACGCCCCTGGATCGATCGAGCGGAGTGGCGGGATGGCGCCAGGAATCAAGAACCCAGGAAGGCACATCACGGTCCCGCTCACGATGGCCCAAGTCGTCACCGTCATCGCGTCGTAGCGCTCGACGAGCCGCTTCGCGAGCACCGTGTAGGCGGCCCATGCGAAGACCGCGACCAGGATCATGATGTCCCCTACCAGAACCCCCATCTCGTTTCGGAGGCCGCGCTCGAACAGGATGATCGCGACGCCCGCGAATGCGACGAGCGTTCCGAAGAGCTTCGATCCAATCGAGCGCTCCCCGAGCATCTGTCTCGCCAGGAAGAGCACGAAGAGCGGGGTGAGCGCGTAGAGGAGCGACGCGTGGCTCGCCGTGGATCGCGAGAGCCCGAAGAGGAAGAAGCCTTGGTTGATCGGCACCACGAAGAAGCCGAGGATCACGAGCTTGATCCTGTCCCCGCGCGCGATGGCCATTCCGCCGCGCAGGCGCTGGTACACGAGGAGCGTGAAGGAAGCGATGGTGAACCGAATGAGAGCCACCGCCAGGGGGCCGATGGCGGCCACCGCGCCCTTCGCGATGATGTGGGTGAGGCTGGAGAAGATCTGGTTGAGGCCGAGGGCGGCGACCACCCGCGATTTCGGCGCGCGAGGCACCCCGGGTCCCGATCCACCGCTCGTCGTGCGGTCCAAGGGCGGATTCTAAGTCGAGGAGGCCGAGCCGCGCAACGAGCGCCGCCGGTCCCGCGCGACGATTACTGGCCCACGCTTGCTGCGTTGCGGTATCCTGACGGGCTTGGAGGAGCCGGACGCATGATGGACGCCGATTTCAGGAAGTACCTCGCAGCGGTCAAGGCGGACGAGCCGCCGGCGATGTCGACCGACCCCCGCTGGCAGGAGACGGAGACCCTCGCCCGCAGGCTCGTGGCCGAGAGCAAGGTCGAAGCCGCGCTCAAGTCGCTCGAACAGGAGCCCCTTCGCCGCAAGCGCTGGGACCTTCTCCTCCTCACCGCCCTTCTCAAGGAGGGGTTGGGCGAGTACGCGGCCGCGCTCGAATCCTTCGAGGTCGTCGCGGACAAGCTCATGGCGTCCGGCGACCGGGAGGGCGTGCGCTCGATCCTCGACCGCTTCCTCGAGCCGGAGCCCACAGCGCCCGCGGTGCGAATCCTCGTCTTCCTCGCGCGGGGAAGCGACGAGTCGGAGCGGCTGGATCTCCTGCGCGAGGCGATCGAGATCCGGCCGGGCGATCCAGACCTGAACGGCGAGGTCGCGGCCGCGCTCGAGCGCGCGGGCGACGCGGATGGAGCGCGGCAGCACCGGCTTCGCTCCATCGAGCTCCATCTCGAAGCCGGCCATGCCGAGCGCGTGTCGGACGATTTCCTCCGGCTGATCGAAGAGGACCTGGAACACCACCCCGCGCGGGTGGGGCGCGCTCTCTTGCGATTCGCGTCGCTCGTTTCCTTCGCCGAGTCGGAAGCGCTCCTCGACCTGGCGGTGCCCGAGCTCGAACGGCGAGCCCCGGGTTTGCTCTCCTGGGACGACATCGCGCCGATGGCTCCGCGCGTTCCCGCCAACGCGGCTGGACGGAAGATCCTCGCGGCGCTCCTTCGAATCGCGGTCGCGCGGGAGCCCGAACCCGAGGCGATCCTCGAAGGCTCCGGAATCGCGGACGCGACGAAGCCGCTCGATCAGGTGGGCGCGCGGCTCCCGAAGATCCTCGCGCTGCCTCCGGGCGCTCACGTCGGCCACACCACGTGGGGACTGGGACGCGTGCGCGCGAGCGACGGAGAGAATCTGACGCTCGACTTCCCCTCGCGCGCAGGCCATCGCATGTCCTTCGCCATGGCCTCGAAGTCGCTCGACCGGCTCCCCGGCGACGGGCTGCGCGTCCTCGCCTCCGAGGATTCCGCCAAGGCGCGCGCGCTCGCGGCGGCCGGCGATCCCGAGATCCTCGTGCGCGCGCTTCGGGACGTGGGAGGCACGGCCACCGCGGCCCAGCTCAGGCCGAGGCTCGAGGCGGCGATTCCGGGGCTCGACGTCGGCGCCTACTGGAAACAGTCGAAGGACGCGATGAAGGGCGATGCCCGGCTGGATTCGAGCGAAGCCTACCGGCAGGTCTACCGGCTCGCGCCCGAGGGCGCGGCGGCCGGCGGCGCCGTGCTCCCTCAACTCCAGCCCAAGGCGGCGACCCAGGGGCTCGGCCTGATTCGGAAGTTCTTGCGGGACCATCCCGACGAGGAGCCTCGCCTTCGCGAGGCCGCCGGCGCGCTGGCCAAGCGATGGTCGGGCGACGACGCGCTCGATGCGCCGACGCGCGCGCAGGCGCTCTGCTACGCGCTCTCGTGGGAATCGCTCGACGAGGCTGCCGGACGCGAGCGCCTGGAAGCGTTGATCCGGAAGGGGCTCCGGCCCGACGACCTCGCGCTGAGCGCGAACCAGGATCAGCTCCTCGATCTCGCCTCCGGATCGAACCTCGAGGAGGAATTCCTCTGGCGCGCGGCGGAGAGCCGGCTCCCGAGACTCAGGCTGCGCTCGCGCGCCCGGCTGAAGCATCTCCTCGGTCCGCGCTTCTCCAAGTCGGTCGAGAACAAGATCACCCGCTGGGCCGATGCGCCCGGGCTCGCAGCGCGGATGATCGAGCACTACGCGGCGCACCCGGAGGACGCCGATGCGCCCCCGCTCGGGATGCTCACGGTCGCGACCCTCCGCCTGCTCGAGAAGGAGATCCCGGACGGAGTGCCCGAGCGCCTTCTCGCGCTGCTCGAAGAAGGCGGTGCGCTCCAGATGCGGCTCAAGAAGGAGCCTCCGGACGAAGACACGCGCTCGCTCCTCGAGAACGTGGTGCTCCACTGGAGCGGCAGCGAGCGGCGCCTCGTCCCGGTGCTTGAGGCCATGCACGCGATCGGCATGGGCTCGGTCGCCGAGGAGTACGAGTCGCGGCGCAAGGCGCGCGCCCAGAGTCTCCTCGAGGGGAAGACGACGGACGACGTCGAGACCGTCTTCACGGTGATGTCGCGGCGGACCTACGACCGCCTCGAGGCTGAGCTGAGGCGCCTCTCCATGGAGCTCAAGACGACGATCCCCGCCGCGATCGAAACGGCGCGCCAGCTCGGCGATCTTCGCGAGAATGCCGAGTACGAGGCGGCGAAGCTGAAGCAGGCGAATGCGGCGGCCCGTTTACATGAGCTCATGAACACGCTCGAGCGCACGCGTCTCCTCGAGACCATGGAGATCGATGCGTCGCGCATCGGCGTCGGCACCGAGGCCGCGCTCGAGCCGGTCGACGGCAACGGCGGGACGGTCGTGTACTGGCTTCTCGGCGACGGTGATTCGGGCCTGGCCCCGGGAGTCCTCTCCTACCGCGCGCCGCTCGCGCGGCCGCTCCTCGGAAAGACCGTGGGCTCCGAGGTGGACCTGGAGTATCCCGAGGGAACGCGGCGCTTCCGCGTCGAGTCCATCACCAAGCGCCTTCCCTAGCGGTTCTGGTACTATCGGATTCCAACCCAAGGAAGCACCCTGTGGCGCCCGGGCGCAGCTCCGGGCCACCCGTCGAAAGGAGACGTGCCTCATGTCCAAGCACCCTGTGAAGCCGCTCCCTTACGCGAACGATGCGCTCAAGGGGATCGGTTCCAAGACCATCGAGATTCATCACGACAAGCTCTACGCGGGCTACGTGAACAAGCGGAACGAGATCGAGGAAGCGCTCGCCAAGGTCGACCGGAGCAAGGCCAACCAGATCTACAGCGAGATGCGCGGCCTGAAGCACGAGGAGACGTTCGCCGCCAACGGCCAGATCCTCCACGAGATCTACTTCTCGATCATGGGGGGTGACGGCAATCCGCAGGGCGAGGTCGTCGACAAGATCAAGGAGGACTTCGGAACGTTCGCGGCGTGGGAGGAGGACTTCAAGGCGTCCGCCATGTGCGCGCGCGGCTGGGTCGTGCTCGCCTACGATCCGACCGACGGCCGGCTCCACAACTTCATCGGCGACTCGCAGAACCAGGGCGGCGTGTGGGGCACCTTCCCGATCCTGAACTGCGACACCTACGAGCACTCCTACTTCATCGACTACGGCAGCGATCGGAAGGCCTACGTCGAGGCATTCATGCGCAACATCAACTGGACCGAAGTGAACCGCCGCCTCGCGGCCGCGGTCCAGATGCAGATGGCCAGGAAGTAGACGACGGCTCGTTGCAGTCCGGCGGGCGCGCGTGCAAAACGCACGGCGCCCGCTTTTGTTTGCCCCGAGCGGCGGGGCTTCCCTCGTGGAGGCACCGCCGCCTGTATCAGTTAGCGGACCGCCAGGCTCCGCCCTACCCATGGCATGTCCCTTGCTCTTGGCCCTCCGGGATTATCTGTTCCTGCCTCCCGACGCGATGGGGATCGCGAAGGACCAAGGAGATCGACATGATCAGGGGAATGCGGTACGCGCTGGCCTTGCTGGCGATCGCGGGGTCGTTCGCGATCGGAGGGTGCACGGACGAGTCGTCGCGCAACACGCTGACGGTGGTCACGATCAACGACGGAAACGCCTTCGCGAGCGATCTGATCAACGAGGCGGACACGGCTCAGGTCTTCATTCCGGTGGACCAGGTCGAAGTGACCCTGGGCAACATCCCGAACGGCGGTGGCAATCCGGTGGCCGTCGACCAGCCCTTCTCGGAGATCGTGGTGACCGGCTACACGGTGACATACGCCAACGGCATCTACAATCCAGTGTCGGGCGGCTTGAACCTCCGCATTCCGTCGGGCGGCACGGCGAGCGGCTCCATCGCGCTCAGCAACATCGCCGACAAGGCGGCTCTCCCGCTCAGTACCGCGTCCACGACCACGGCGACGGTCCACTTCATCGGGTACAACTACATCAACGGCGTGCGGAACGGCGACTCCGTCTGGGCCGAAGCGGCCATCACGGTCCAGGTCGCGAACTTCGGAGACGAAGGGTAGCGCGCCGCGTCATCGCGATCCCCTCGGCCCGGACCGGAAACGGTCCGGGCCGCTTTTTTTGCGGCGCGGCGGCTAGGGGCTCGGGCTTCCGCCAGGCTTCAGCACCATGAGCACCATCGCGGAGAGAGGCGCCAAGAGCGCCACCATCCCCCAGAACTTCCACTGCGCCGAGAGCTTGTCGTAGCGATCCCAGTCCATGGTCCCGTCGACGCCGGTGCGTGCCACGGCCAGGAGCTGCCGCTGGAGCGGCACGAGCCGGATGCCGAACGCGGCGCCCGAGAGGGCGAAGAGTCCGATCGACCATGCGATCCAGGGCGTACGCATGATCGGGTAGTGCCCCAGGATCGCGGCCGTGATGCCCCCGATCAGGATCAGGATCGCGCCGGGATTCGTGAACACGCGGTCGGTCGCGATGATGCCCGCCATCGTGTGCGCGATGATGCGCGGGTCCCGCGTCTTGTCTCCGAAGAGCTTCCAGAAGACGCCGATCGTGATGTTGCCGAGGAAGAGAACCACCGCGAAGATGTGGAGCAGCTTCGAGGCTTCGTACATGCCCCCTCCCTGGTTTCGTCGCGATGCCCGTCCGCCGAGCGGCGCCGGGCTAGAGAAGTCCCTTCACTTTGTACAGATTCGTGAGAAAGCGCGGGTAGCTGTAGACGAAGGTTTCCGCGTCCGGCGTCATGACGGTCCTCGTCAGCGTCACCACGCCCGCGCTCGACGGCGGCACGATGTCCATCCAGTGGGTCCGTTCGCCGGTCTCGATGTCGAGACGGTAGACCGGGCACGGGATCAACCCCCGGATCATGTAGACGATGGAAGGGCCGTCCGCCGTCCAGCCGATGGTGCGCGCTCGCTGCGGGATACCAGGGAGTGCCCGCCGATCCCCGCCATCCGTGGGATAGAGAGCGAACTCGCCGTCCGAGCCTTGAGCGGTGACCCATCGGCCGTCGGGCGACACCTTCACTTCCTGGAATCCTGCCAGGTCCCAGTCCCCGATCCTCTCCCACCGCCCCGACTCTGCATCGAGGAGGTGGAGTTTCGTGCCCTGGCCCGCTTCGTTACCCGCCATGAGGAGCTTGGTCGCATCGGGCATCCAGGCGCCCCATCGGAAGGTGATCCCTCGGATCGGGATCGTGCGCGGCTCTCCAACCCCGATCGGGAGGAGCACGGGCTCGTTGTTGGACTGAAGGCTCAGCGCCCAGCGCCCGTCCGGCGAGAAGCTGACGCCTGTCCCCTCTCCCAGGCGCACCGCCGGCGATCCGTCCAGGTCCCGCATATAGACCGATTGCCCCGCACCGCCGCCGGCGCCGGTTTCGTCGAAGAGAACGCGGCGGCCGTCGCGCGACATGTCGCGGACGAGGGACCAGTCGAGCCAGGTGAGATCGCGCACGTCGGTGCCCGCCCGGTTGCGGTACTCCATCCGGATCCGCTCGTCTCCCTGGACGATGAGAAGGGTGCCGCTCGGCGAGATGTCCATGACATCGCACGCGCCCGGGGCACTGAACACCTGGCGAAGCGACCCGTCCAGCTTCACCCCGTACACCACGCGATCCGCTCCGACCTTGGCGGCGGAGAACCAGATCTCATCGCCCGAGGGCACCCAGGCGAGACCACGGGTCGACGCGAAGGGGCCGACGAGAGACTTCGCCACCCCGGCCATGTCGACGACGGAGATGCCCCCGTAGTCGTCTCCCCGAAACGGATGATCGATGAAGCCGATCGACCGTCCATCGGGAGCGATGCGGATATGGCTGACCCAACCCGGAGTCCGGTAGAGAACCCGCCCCACCGGATACTCGAGGCAGATCATCCCTTGCACCTCGCGCACCACGGCGAGCTGCCGGCCATCCGCATCCCAATCCGCCTCGAATACGCCGTCGACGAGCTCGCGCGCCGCTCCTCCGGCGAGCGGCATCCGGGCCAGGGTCCCAGACGAGACGAAGCCCCCCATGAAGATCGTCTTGAGGCTCACCGCGAGTCCGCCTCCGGCTGACACCGCCAGAAGGGTCGTGCCGGGAACCCCGATCGAGCGTGCCTCGGGGCTACCCGGCAGCCACCACTGGAGGCCGATCGGCTCACGCTCCAGCGCGGCTCCGTAGATCACCGATTCTCCATCGGGCGCGAAACGCGCGCTTCGAATGGAGCCCTCGCGGTACGTCACCCGCTCGAAATGCGGAAAGCGCACGATCGCCTCGGCGGTGCCCGCGGACGGATCCTGGGCGGAGGCGTCCTGTCCCAGCACCAGCTCCAGCGCGAAGCCGAGGTCGCTCGCGGTCTGGAACCGGTTTTCGGGAAGCTTCTCCAGGCATCGCGTCACGATCCGGCCGATGCCCGGCACCTCCGCCTCGGTCTCCCGCGGGAGAGGAGGCGTGTCGCGATTCAAGATGGCGCTCATTCGATCCGCGGGCGACGCGCCGGGGAACGCTTTCTCGCCGGTCAGCATCTCGTAGAGGATCGCGCCGAAGGCGAAGAGGTCCGTACGCTGATCGATCGCCTGCTCGCGGATCTGCTCGGGCGCCATGTAGCTGGCTGTTCCGAGAATCGTTCCGGTCTTCGTGAGCCCGGGCAACACGCTCGCGGTTTCTTCACCCACGGCACCGTCCGACTGAAAGAGCTTCGCGATGCCGAAGTCGAGGATCTTGAGGACGCCGCTTCGATTCAGGAACAGGTTCTCCGGCTTGAGATCGCGATGCACGATGCCCGCCGAGTGCGCGGAAGCCAGGCCGTGCGCCATCTGCACCGCGAGCGAGACCGCGCGCCGGGCTGGGAACGGGCCGCGCTCGAGCGGTGGCCGGAGCGTCTCTCCCTCGAGCATCTCCGAGACGATGTAGGGTGCGCCGTCCGACGTCCCGAGGTCGTGGATGATGACGATGTTGGGATGGTTGAGCTGCCCTGCCGCGCGCGCTTCGATCTGAAACCGGCGGAGACGCTCCTTGTCGGATGCGAACTCCTGGGGGATCACCTTCACCGCGACGTCGCGCCCGAGACGCTCGTCGCGCGCGCGATAGACGACGCCCATACCCCCCTCGCCTACGCGCCCCACGATCTCGTAGGGACCGAGCCGCGTACCTGGTGCGATCGTCATGTCAAGCGAGCGGCGGTGCGGGCTCGGCTGGCGTGCCGAGCTTGGCGACGTGGGCCATGGGAATCTCGGCGGTGCCGAGCCGGCGCGCCGCGAGGATCACGGTCCAGCGTCGGACCGAATCCACGAGCACGGTGGCGACGAGCAAGAGGAGGACGATGCTCAGGATCCCGTCGAGATAACCGATGAACGGCCCTTTGTCCGCGATGTAGGACGGCGAGAGATAGCGAAGCGTGTTGAGAACGCCGGCCGTCATCGTGGTGACCGTGAGGAAGCAGAGCGGGAGAAACGTGGTCAGCGCGTACGCCGGCGGCCGCTGCCTGAGGAGGAATGTCGTTCCCGCGGCGAGGGCGATCACCGCCAGGAGCTGGTTCGAGACGCCGAAGAGGGGCCAGATCGTCTCCACGCTCCCGGTGGCCATCATGTACCCCCAGCAGAAGCAGACGACGGCGCCCACGAACGCCACGCTCACGACGTTGGTGGTCGAGCCGAGCGGCGCCCACACCTTGCCGGCGACGTCCTGGAAGAGGTAGCGCGCGACGCGCGTTCCGGTATCGAGCGCGGTCAGGATGAAAACAGCCTCGAACATGATCGCGAAGTGGTACCAGTACGCCATGAGGTGCCCCATTCCGGGGATCTGGCGGAGGATGTTCGCCATGCCCACGGCGAGCGACACCGCGCCGCCGGTGCGCCCCTGGAGCGTCTCCTCGCCCACGAGCCGCGTGAGCTCCTGGAGCTGGTGCGGCTGAATGCCGAGCGCGGCCACCGCCTTCGGCACGCCGTTGATGAGGAAGTAATCCGCCGGGGCGAGCGTCGTGGCCGCCACCAGCGCCATGATCGCGACGAGTCCCTCCGTGAGCATCGCCCCGTATCCGATGAACCTGATGCTCGGCTCGTCCGGGACCATGCGCGGTGTCGTGCCCGATCCGATCAAGGCGTGGAAGCCGCTGATCGCGCCGCACGCGATCACGATGAAGCAAAACGGAAAGACCTTCATCCCCGGAAGCACCGGGCCCGACCCGTCGATGTAGGACGTGACCGGAGGCATGAGGAGCTTGGGGTGGACGATCGCGACGCCGACAACGAGGAGCGCGATCGTGCCGATCTTCATATAGGTCGAGAGATAGTCGCGCGGGCAGAGGAGGAGCCAGACCGGGAGCGTCGCCGCGACGAACGCGTAGACCGGCAGGATCAGGTGCAGCGAGCGGGGCGACAGCGTGAACCAAGGGGCGATCGAAGACTTCACGACCCATGGCCCCGCGATCACCGCGGCCAGAATGAGCGCGACACCGATGAGGCTTCCCTCCACGACGCGGCCGGGGCGCAGGCGGTACATGTACCACCCGAAGAGGAACGCCGCCGGGATCGTCATCGCCACGGTGAAGGTGCCCCAGGGCGAGCCCGAGAGCGCGTTCACGACGACGATGCCGAGCCCCGCGAGGAGAAGGATCGTGATGAAGAGGATGGCCGCGGTCGCGGCGCCGTGCGCGACGGAGCCGATCTCGCGCCGCACGATCTCCGAGAGCGAGGACGCGCCGTGGCGCACGGACGCGAAGAGGATAATGAAGTCGTGGACCGCGCCGCCGAGCGCCGCGCCGAGGAGAATCCATAGGGCGCCGGGGAGGTAGCCGAATTGAGCGGCGAGCACGGGACCGATCAGAGGTCCGGACGCCGAGATCGCCGCGAAGTGATGGCCAAAGAGGACGAACTTGTTCGTTTTGACGAAGTCGCGGCCGTCCGCTTGCGTCACGGACGGAACGGCGCGGAGAGGATCGAGGCGCGCGACCTTGTGCGCCATGAACGCGCCGTAATAGCGGTAGGCAAACGAAAAGATGACGATCGCGAGGAGCGGCAGGACGAGCGAATTCACGCCAGTGCGTCCCTCCCCGGATTCCGGATCGCTAGCGGGTGGTCCCCGCCGCCGGAGCCGGAGCCGCGCCGCCCTTGTCTTCGTGCGGCGCCACCTTCGAGATCACGATCCCCCACGCATCGGCACGATGGTAGACCACGCCCGTCACGTCCACCTTCTTGTGGATGTACGGCATGAGCGGCTCGTTGGGGTTCCGTCCCGGGAGCTCTCCGGCCACGAAGTAGATGCGGTCGTTGTCGCGGTCGTAGATCGCGAGCGTCTGTCCCGAGCGCACGCAGTCGACCGCGCACTGGAAGTGCCCCGTTCCGATCGACTTCGGCCCGGCCTCGAGGAAGCAGGCAGGGTCCATGACCTCGCCTACGATGGTTTTCCGCTCCCCTTCGGGCTTGGGCTTGGCCGCCTTCATCGCGGACATGTCGTGTCCTTCGTGACCGGAGTGCGCCGCGGCCGGAGCGGGGGTAGCGGCCTTCGTCGTGGACTTCGGGGCCTGCGCTTCGCCCGCGCCGAGCACCGCGACCGCGGCGACGAGCGTCACCGCGAGTCCGAGTGATGTCGTTCTGGAAGTCATGCCTTGCTCCTTCGCGCCCCGAATTCGTCTACTTTGCCGCCGCCTTGGCGGCCGAGTACGGCTCGATCGAGGCGACCTGGATGGCCATGATGCCGCCTCGCGTGAAGACCTTCCCTTTGACCAGAACCGGCATGCCCGCGTAGTCGAGCACGCTCTTGTTCGGATCTTCCCCCGGCCGCTCGGCGGCCAGGATGTAGACCTTGTTCGTCTTCTTCTCGAGGATGGCCAGGGTCTGTCCCGCCTTGGCGCAGGCCACCATGCATTCCTTGTGCGCTTCGCCCTTCGCGCCGTTCATCACCCAGCAGGAGGGATCGATGATGTCCCCGGCGATCGTCTTCACGCCGAGCTTGCCCGATGAGGGCGAGCCCTTCGTGGACGACGCGGACGCCTTGGTCGTGGTCGCCTTGGTCGTCGTCGTCTTGGTCGCCGTGCCGGCCGACTTCTCCTGGGCCACGGCCACCGTCACCACCGCCGCCGTAAGCGCCGCCACGAACAAAAGCGCGGTTCTCGACCGTCGCATTCCTTGCCTCCCTTGAATTTACCTGGGTGAACCGGGTCCCGGTTGCCGCAAGGCTACCAGAGCGGTGCCCGTCCGGGCAACCGATGAGCGTGCCTATGGCTACACCGGAGCCCGTGGGATGGGTCCGCGATGCCGGGGCCCCGGACGCTCTGGTATCATCCGGTCGATCCCGAGACCGCCCCGATCGACCTCCACCACCGAGGTGCCCATGCCGCGCTTTTCCCGCCGGAGCGAGCAGATCCCCTTCTCCCCCATCCGGACCATGTTCCGGCTGGCGGACGAGATGGAGCGGGCCGGCGGCGGGCCCGTGTTCCGGCTCCACGTGGGCGACCCCGATTTCACGCCCCCTCCGCGCGTGATCGAAGCGTCGTGCGACGCCCTTCGGAAGGGCAAGACGCACTACGCGCCGAGCGTCGGAATCGAGGATCTCCGCTCGGCCCTCGCCGAGAAGGCTCGCACGCGGAACGGAATCGCTGCGACGACCGAACAGGTCGTCGTCACTCCCGGGTCCACGCAGGCCCTCTTCGCTTCCATGGAGCTCATGCTCGCGGCGGGCGACCAGATGCTGCTCCCCGCGATCTACTGGCCCAACTACGTGCAGCAAGTGCTCCTGATTGGAGCCCTTCCCGTTTTCTACCCGCTCGGGCGCGGCTACCAGCCCGAGCTCGACGCCCTCCGGCAGCACGCCAGCGACAAGCTCCGGGCGATCATGATCAACAGCCCGAGCAACCCGACGGGGGCCGTGTTTCCCGAGGCCACGCTCCGCGCCCTCTACGACTTCGCGCGCGAGCGCGACCTGTGGGTCCTGAGCGACGAAGCCTACGAGGACTACATCTTCGGCGGAGCGCACGTGTCGCCGGCGTCCTTCGAGCGGGACCTTCCCGAGGAGGAGCGGCGCGTCTTCACGCTCTTCACGTTCTCGAAGTCCTACGCCATGACGGGCCTCCGCGTGGCCTGCATCGTCGCGCCGTCGTCGCGCGCGGGCACGATGCTCCGGAAGGTCCAGGAGCCGCTCGTCGCGAGCTCGGGCACGCCGATGCAGTGGGGAGCGCTCGCCGCTCTCGACGCGGGCGAGCGTGCCGGGATCGAGCGGATGCGCGAGACATACCGGCGCCGACGCGATCTCGCCATGTCGATCCTGAGCCCGGCGGGGCTCGCCGACTACGAGCCGGAAGGAGCCTTCTACATCATGGCGGACATCTCGACGACGGGACTCACGGGGGACGATTTCGCGCTGCGCCTCCTGAAGGAGGAGCGTGTCGCGGTTGCTCCGGGCTCCGGCTTCGCCCTCGTTCCAGAATATGCGCCCGACGGGACACTGATGGACGAACCCACGGAGGCAGGAGCGCCGGAGTTCGCGACGCACCCAGGCGCTCGCTACCGCGTGCGCATCGCGTTCTGCGTGTCGGACGAGGAGCTTCGCGAGGGCCTGGAGCGGATGGTGCGGATGGTGGGACGTTTGCGCCGTGGATCCCCCGCTCCGGCTGCCGCCCGCTAGCTAGCGCTCGTAGCTCTTCGGCTTCGCCTCGACACGACGCTCGGCGCGCCCCACCACCGAGAGGATGAGCCAGGCCGCGCCAATCCCGAGCGCGGCGACCGCGATGTAGCCCAATCCAACCGCCACTCCGGCCGCCGCTGTCATCCAGATCCCGGCCGCGGTGGTGAGGCCCCGCACTTCGCGCTCTGCGGAGAGCTTGAGGATGGCGCCGCCGCCAATGAAGCCGATCCCGGTCGCGACGCCCTGGATGACCCGTCCCACCTCGCCGATGGGAACCCCCATCTCGACCGGGACGAGGACGAAGAGCGTCGCCCCCATCGATACGAGCATGTGCGTGCGAAGCCCCGCCGGCTTCCCGGTGTGCTCCCGCTGGATTCCGATGACGGCGCCGAGAACGGAGGAGACCACGATACGGACGATCGCCCGCACGAGGTGATCGATATCGGGGATGCCGCCGGCCAGCTCGCTGAGGAGGGTGTTCATGGAACGCACTCCTTCCGGGACTCCGTCACGTCGCCGCCGTCAGGCGAGCCCCTTCACGTAACACAGGGCCCCAAGGATGCTGACGTAGGAGTAGACGTAGCGCTCACCATCCAAGCTCAAGCGAACCGAGTTCACTCCATGGACCCCGCTCCGCACTCGAGGAACGATCTCCGTCCAGGGCTCGCGAGCCCCGGTCTCCGCATGGACGCGCACGACCGGCACAGGAATCGATCCCGTCTTGTAGGCAAAGAATGAGGCGGAGTCGGCGGCCCACCCAGCCGGCCTCCAGCCCTGGTCCAGATCCTCGAACACGAGCGGCTCGGAGCCATCGAGGAAGAAGATGGCGGTCTTGATCGCCTCGGTCCGTGCGAGCACGCGGGTGCCGTCCGGCGATACGCGCAGGCTCTGGCCGATGATCCTCATGTCGTGGACGCGCCGTTTCGCTCCCGTCTCGATGTCGAGAAGATAGATGTGCCGCCCTTCTCCTGGAACCGCGCCGTTCAGGAGCAGCTCGCGCCCGTTCGGCATCCAGTCGCCGAAATTGACTGTCAGATCCCCCGTCGACACATACCGCGTCTGCCCCGCGCCGATGGGAATGATCGATGGGCGACCGTCGCTCTTCAGCTCGGCTGCCAGGACGGAACGTCCGTCGGGCGAGATGGTCGCGCATACACCCTCCCCGAGACGGATCGGAGGCGAGCCGTCCGTCGATCGGACGAAGATGACGGGAGCTTCCCCGGCACCCGAGCCGGTCTCGTCGAACAGGGCCATGGAGCCGTCCGGGGTGATGTCACGGAGGAGCGTCCAATCGAGGCACGAGAGGTCGATCGCGCCTCCCTCACCCCCCGATCGGGTGGACGTCTCCATGCGCATCCGCGGCTGCGCCGTGGTGATGAGGGCATCGCCGTTCTGAGCCACGTCGTCGATCAGCGGGAGCCCCGAGGCCGAATAGAGATGGCGTATGCGGCCGTCCAACGTGACTGCCGTGATGCCGCCGATTCCCTCGCCATAGCCCGTGAACCAGATCTCTCGACCGTCAGGGCTCCACACGACCCGCATCACCGTGGCCAGCTCGGACGTCAGGGTCCGCGGCTCCTCTCCTGGCCGAATGACGCGAACCATTCCGCCGTTGCTTCCGGTGTACGGATGGTCCAGGAACGCGATCTGCTTGCCGTCCCGGGAGTAGCACAAGTCGCTGATCCAGGCGGAGGGCTTGTAGATCACCGTGCCGAGAGGAGCTTCGAGCTGAAAGGAGCCACCCACCATGCGGACGGCCGCAAGGCTCTTCCCGTCGGGAGACCACGCCGCCTGGAACACGTCCTCGGCCAGCTCGCGGGGCCGGCCGCCGATCATCGGTACGCGGGCCAGGGTGCCCAGCCGGACGAAGCCGCCGACGTCTCTCGGCCGGAGCGTCACGGCGATCTCTGCCGTTCCGGAGACGGACTGGAGATCCGCCTTCGGCAGCCCGAGCGGGCGGGCGTCCGGAGTCTCCACCCGTGTGAGGTAGATCTCGCTCGGCTCCCCGCCGAACGCTGCCTGGTAGACGACGGTCTGACCGTCGGGGGCGAATCGGCTCGCGAAGATCTCGCCGTCCCGGAAGGTGAGGGGTCGGAAGCTCACGCGCGGCGTGACCGCCGGTGATTCGGCGGAGCCTGCGGCTTTGGACGGCGTCGCGACCCGGCGCGACAGGAGGTCCAGGGTGAACCCGAGATCGTTGGCGGTATCGAAGCGTCCTTCGGGCCGCTTGGCGAGAAGCCGCCGGATGACCGCCCCGATTCCCGGCACCTCGCGCTCCACCTCGGCCGGCACGGGCGGCGGATCGTGGGACAGGATCGCGGTGACGCGATCGGCCGCGGTCTCCCCCTGGAAGGGCTGCGTCCCCGTCAGGAGCTCGTGGAAGATCGCCCCGAGCGCGAAGAGATCCGCGCGCTGGTCCACGGGCCGGTCGCGGAGCTGCTCCGGCGCCATGTACGACACCGTGCCCATGATCGTTCCCGCCACCGTGAGCGAGGCGAAGACGGGCGTGGTCTCCGCCTGAGCGGTGGCCTCGGTGCGGGTGAGCTTCGCGATGCCGAAATCGAGGATCTTCACCCGCCCGTCGGGCAGCACGAAGAGATTCTCGGGCTTGAGATCGCGGTGGATGATGCCCTTCGCGTGCGCCGCGGAGAGCCCCTGCGCGATCTCGACGACGAGTGCCGTCGCGCGCGCCGTGGAAACGGGACCGCGCCCGATCAGGTCACGGAGGGACTCGCCTTCGAGGATCTCCGTGACCAGGTACGGGGCGCCGTTCGAGAGCCCCACGTCGTGGAGCGTGACGATGTTGGGATGGTTGAGCGAACCGGCAGCCCGTGCCTCGGTCTCGAACCGCTGCTGGCGCTCGGGGTCGTTCGCGACGGCGTGCGGCAGCACCTTGACCGCGACCTCGCGGCCGAGTCGCGGATCGCGTGCGCGATAGACCTCGCCCATGCCTCCGGCTCCGAGCGGGCCGAGGATTTCATAGGGACCGAGGCGTGTTCCTGGAGCGAGCGTCACAGCGCGGGAGGATAGCATGCGCCGCGCGAGGGCACGGCGCCGGGCGGCTCACCGCCGCGGCTTCAACAGCTCGAGCGTGTGGGTGAGCAGTTGCTGGCCGCCCTCGGCGCCATGCCCCGGCACGACGACCTCAGCCTGGCGATAGCGCTCCATCACGCGATGGATCGCGTCGGGCCAGGCACCCGTATCCGCGTCGGCCAGGTTGCCGAGATTCGAGTCGACCGACTTCACGGCGCAGCCGCCGAAGAGGACCCGCGCCGACGGCACCCAGACCACGATGTTGTCCGGCGAGTGCGCCGGCCCCGGATAGAAGACCTCGACCGAGCCCACGAACTCGGCGTCGCCGGGCTTGCGAAGTCCAGCGAGACTGTCCGAGGGCATCGCGATCGCAACCGCGGCCGCGCGCCGGCACGTGAGCGGGTGCGCGAACACCGGGATCCCCCGCTGCCGAAGGAGGTCGGCCCCGGCAATGCGGTCCGCATGCGAGTGCGTCACGATCGCGCGCCGGACGGGAAGCTTGATCTCCCGCTGGATCTCGTCGAGGAGCTCCGCCGTGAGCATCTCGCCCCAGGCGGTATCGATGAGGACGAGGCCACCCCCTTCCTTCACCACGAGCCCGTTTGCTGGAATCAGCGAGCCGTCCGGGAACACGTAGCGCGAGGTGTGAATCCAGACGCCGGGGCGAAGGAGGCGCAGTTTGACAGTGGATTTGGGCGGCGCTGCGGATTTCATGACCGCCGGTGCCGGCGCGGCCACGAGCAGCAAGGCCGCGAGCGCCGTCAGCGCGAGTCGCCGGGCCATGGGCGTCACGCTCGCTCCTCCCGGTAGACCAGGCGTCCCGTCACGAGGAAGAGAAGATAGAGCAGGCCCGCTCCAAAGAAGGCGGCGGAGACGAGCAGCCTCGGCAGGCGCTCGGCGCGGACATGCTCCGAGTTGTTGAACCGGAGACCGACGTCTCCGGGCCCCAGCCTCACAGGTCGGCCTTCATCCAGGACCTGCACCTGCCCGGCCTGGAGAAGCTTCGCGAGCGGCTGTCCGTGCGTGTAGATCTCGACCCGGTCCCCGCTGTCGGCGAGCGGGACGAGCATCGTGCGCGGAGTCCACCAGATGTCCGTGCGCCGGGTGAGCTCGCGGAGAATCGGAAGCGCGGTCACGGAAAGGACCGCGAGACTCATGACGACGAGCGCGAGGCGTACGCGGCGGGGCATCGTTCCTCCTCCTGGCATGGCGGGCGGTCTCCCTACTTCGGCAGCGCCGGTCCGGTGACGTCGCGCTTGCGGGGCTTGCCGAGAACGGCACCCGCCACCGCCCCGATGACGAACCCGATCGGGCCGGTGACGAAGATTCCGAGGAGCGGACCTTGGTTGGCGTCAGGCGCCCAGAGGAGCGGACCGAAGAAGCCGACGATGAAGCCGATTCCCCCGACGACGACCCCACCGATGAGGGCCCACTTGAGGCGGGCCTGCACCGATCTCCATCCACCGAAAACGAACCACCACCCGAGCCAGGCCAGGGCCGCCGCGAGAGCGACGAGCATCGCGGCGATGAGATCGAATCCCCGCATGAGGCCCACGAGGCCCACGGCGACGTAGACGGTCAGCAAGGCCGCCACTACCCCGGCCACGGCACGCAGGAGTTTCACTTCGGCAGCGCCGGCCGGGGCATCGCGAACACGGTCTCTTGGGTCACGCGGGTGTAGTTCGGTCCGCCCAGGCGCGCGATCGCGTCGATCGAGGCCGAATCCACGCGGAGCCCATTCAAGAGCGACTCCGCGACATGGAAGAGCACGACCTCTCCGATCACGTAGTGCGCGCCGAACGGCCCCTCGCCATGCCTCACGATCTGGAAGAGCCGGCACTCCATCGCGATCGGGCACTCGGCCGCGCGCCAGGGCTTCACCTTCAGGCTCGGCGCCTTGGTGAAGCCCGCCATCTCGAACTCGTCCACCTCGGGAGCGTAATCGGCCGAGGTCTGATTCATCTTCTCGCGCAGGCTCCATGGCGCGATGTGGACGACGTACTCACCCGTCGCCCGCACGTTGTGGAGCGTGTCCTTGTCGCGCCCAGCCCCGCTCGTGACCGTGGAGAAGACGAGGGACGGCGGATTCGCGCCCCCGGCGTTGAAGAAGGAGAACGGGGCGAGGTTCGCGGTACCGGATGCCGAAAGCGAGGAGACGAACGCGATCGGCCGCGGGATCACGCAGCCGGTGAGGAGGGCGTACAGGTCGGCCGGGGGAACGGCCGCCGGATCGATCTGGCGGAGCTTCGGGAGCGCCTCGCTCACGAGGACGCGCTCACCCCGTGGCGCCCTCTCCCGTGAAACTCTTCGGCGGCTCGAGCCAAGAGTAGGGGTAGCTCTTGTCGTCGTACGGCATGGCATCGGTCGTGACGCGGAGCGGATAGAACGTGTCGAGCATCACCGCGAGCTCCTTCGTCTCCTTGGCTCCGATCGATGCTTCGGCCGCGCCTGGATGCGGTCCGTGCGGGATCCCCGACGGATGGAGCGTGAACGAGCCGACCTCGATGCCCCGCCGGCTCATGAAGTTCCCGTTCACGTAATAGAGCACCTCGTCCGAGTCCACGTTCGAGTGGTTGTACGGCACCGGCAAGGCGTCGGGGTGATAGTCGTAGAGACGCGGCACGAACGAGCAGACCACGAAGTTCCGTCCCTCGAAGCACTGGTGCGTCGGCGGCGGCATGTGGATGCGCCCCGTGATCGGCTCGAAGTCCTCGATGTTGAAGATGTAGGGGTACAGGTAGCCGTCCCAGCCCACCACGTCGAGCGGATGGAAATCGAATTCGTAGGCCGTGATCTGGTCGCGCGCCTTGATCCGGACCTCGAACGTGCCCTTGTCGGTGAAGGTCTCGAGGCGCTCGGGCTTCCGGATGTCGCGCTCCGTGAAGGGGGAGTGCTCGAGGAGTTGGCCGTACTCGTTCCGGTACCGCTTCGGCGTCTCGATGGACGACGCGCTCTCGATGACGAGGTAGCGCTGCGTTCCGGCGTCTGGATGGAACATGTACGTCGTGCCGCGCGGGATCACGATGTAGTCGCCGGGCCGATAGTGGAGCTCCCCGAAGATGGTCTGGATGCGCCCCGTGCCCTCGTGGACGAAGTACATGTCATCCCCCTGGCCGTTCCGGTAGAAGTACGTCATCGCCTGGTCCGGAACGGCGATCGCCATGGAGACGTCGTTGTTGTGCAGCAGTGTGACGCGGCCGCTCACCTGGTCGCCGCTCTTCTGAAGGCCCTTCGTCTTGAAGTGATGGTGGCGGAGCGTCTGCTCGTCGGCGTAGGTCACGCGGCAATCCTGGATCTTGCGGATCTCGCGCGCTTGCGTCGGCATGTTGTGGTGATAGATCAGAGACGAGCGGCCCGAGAAGCCGCGGGAGCCCATGAGCTGCTCCGTGTAGAGCTTCCCATCGGGTCTGCGAAACTGGGTGTGCCGCTTGTGCGGGACGTTCCCCAGGGTGTGATAGATCGGCATGCGTGCGCCTCAGACGATTCGATTGGTGAGGGCGCCGAGGCGCTCGATCTCGAGCGTCACCTCGTCGCCGGGGGCGAGCCAGCGATGCGTCTCGGTTCCGAGCTCGAGGATGCAGCCGCCCCCCACGGTCCCGGACCCGATGACGTCGCCGGGAAAAAGATACACGTCCTGCGACGCCCTCGCAATCATCTGCCCGAACGTGAAATGGAGGTCGCGAGCGTTGCCGCGCGAGAGCGTGCGGCCGTTCACGCGGGCCTCCATGGAGAGATTGTGCCGATCCCCCTCGCGGCTCGGCTCGAGCTCGTCCAGCGTGACGAGCGCGGGGCCGAGCGACGTCGCGAAGTCCTTCCCCTTCGCCGGTCCGAGGCCGACCGCCATCTCCTTCCGCTGGACGTCGCGAGCGCTCCAGTCGTTCAAGATCGTGAAGCCCGCCACGACCGATCGCCAGTTCTCCGCGCGCACGTCCCGCGCTTCGTGCGAGATCACGCAGGCGATCTCGAGCTCGTAGTCCATCGCCTCGGTCCACGCCGGCTTCGTCACCGGCTCGCCATCGGCGACGAGCGCGCCCGGATTGCTGAAGTAGAAGACCGGGAACTGGTACCACTCCTCCGGCACCGTGAGGCCGCGCCGGGCGCGGGCGTTCTTCACGTGCGTCTCGAACGCGTAGAAGTCGCGAAGGCTTGGCGGGTGCGCGACCGGAGGGTGCAGTGTCACCGACGCGCGCGGGTGCAGCGCCGTGGTGAGGCGCTCCTTCAGGGGACCGCTCAACCCGGTCGCGCGAGCGACGGTCTCGCGGGCCACGAGAAGGCCATGATCCCAGTCCGCGAGTAGCGTCTCCATCGTGGAGAGGAGCGCGGGATCGGATTCGGGAACGTCGAGCGCCGCCGCGGCGCGCGCCAGCTCGAGCACGGAGCCGTCGACGAGCGCCCCGAGGACGCGCGCGGCCGTCCCCTCCGGGGAGAAGGAGACGAAGCGCATGGAGGGGCTAGAGGTTGCCCCGGAGCGCCTGTTCCCGCTCGATCGCTTCGAACAAAGCCTTGAAGTTGCCCTTGCCGAAACCGCGGCTCCCCTTCCGCTCGATCACCTCGTAGAACACGGTGGGCCGGTCCTGGACCGGCTTGGTGAAGAGCTGGAGGAGATAGCCCTCCTCGTCGCGGTCGACGAGGATGCCGAGCTTCGCCAAGGCCGCCTTGTCCTCGTCGATCTTCCCCACCCGGTCCTCGAGCATCTCGTAGTACGAGTAGGGGACGCTGATGAAGGGAACGCCCGACTCGCGCAGACGCGCGACCGTCGAGATGATGTCGCTCGTGGCGAGCGCCACGTGCTGCACGCCGGCGCCCTTGTAGTAATCGAGGTATTCCTCGATCTGCGACTTCCGCTTTCCGTCGGCGGGCTCGTTGATCGGGAACTTCACCTTGCCCGAGCCGTCCGCCATCACCTTCGACATGAGCGCCGAGTACTCGGTCGAGATGTCCTTGTCGTCGAAGTGCTGGAACTGGCTGAAGCCCATCACGTCGCGGTAGTAGGCGACGTACTTGTTCATGTCCCCGAGCGCGACGTTTCCGACCATGTGATCCACGTAGAGGAGCGGACCGTCAGCCGGACGCGTTCCGGTCGGCTTGTAGCCGGGGAGGAACGGCCCCTTGTACTTGGTCCGATCGATGAAGGAGTGGATCGTGTCGCCGTAGGTGGCGATCGCCGCGCGCCGGATCGAGCCGTGGTCGTCCGAAAGGGTCGTCGGCTCCATGACGCTGCGAGCGCCGCGCTTCGTGGTCTCCTGGTATGCGCGGTCGACGTCCTCGACCTCGAGCGCAATGTCCTTCACGCCGTCGCCGTGGCGATGGACGTGCTCCGCGATGGGCCCCTCGGGGCTGAGCGGCGCCGTCATGACGAAGCGGATCTTGCCCTGCTGGAGCAGGTAGGACGCCCTGTCGCGGACCTTCGTCTCGAGCCCGGCGTAGCCCGTGACGGTGAACCCGAACGCGTTCACGTAGTAGAACGAGGCCTGGCGGGCGTTCCCCACCCAGAACTCGACGTGGTCGACGGAGCGAATCTTCAGAAAGTCGTCGTTCGCGGACATCCCGCGGCCTCCTCGGAGCAGGGTCCGGCCCCGGTCGGGGGCGGACGAGGTTGGTGTGGGCTTGATCTTCCGCCATTGTACGCCCCGCGGGGGGCCGCGCAACGCGGAAAGCGTATACTCCCGCCGCATGGGAGCGTGGACGCTCGCGGCGCTGGCCGGCCTCTACGCCGCCGTGGTTTGGATGGCCACGAACGCGGCTGGACCCCGCAACTGGGGAGTCCACTCCGCAGCGTTCCTACCGCCGGCGTGGAGAGGTGCGCTCCTCGCTGCCATGGCTGGCGCCGTCCTGGCCCTGACGATCGCGGCGAGCCGATCAGGCGCAGCACATGGGCCCCCTGAGCCCAGACCTCAGGCGCGATCGAAACGAAAACGAGGGGCGCCGCAGTCCAAACAGCCCACCCTGCGCATGAAGGCGCCGGTCTGGCTCCTCGTCCTTCCGGTGTACGGCGTCCTCCTCTACGTCCTTCGGACGCGCACGCACTTCCTCGGCGACGGCGGCCTGTGGCTCAACATGCTCCTCGGAGGGAAGCTCGACACCTTCAGCGAGCCTTTGAGCTCCGTCGCCTGGCTCAGCTTTCGGACCGTCGCTCGCACGCTGGGGTGGCCCATGACGGACCCGACCTTCGCCCTTCTTCCCGTTCTATGCGGCGTCGCCTTCGCCGGTATCGGGTGGCTCTTTCTCGAAGAGGCGCTTCCGCGCAGCTCTCGAGGCACGCGAGCCGTCGCGTGGGCCCTCCTGCTCACCATGGGGACCACCCAGCTCTACTATGGCTACATCGAGAGCTATCCGATTGCGAGCGTCGCGGTGCTCACATACCTGTGGCTCGCGTTGCGGCACGTGCGCGGTGCCGACCCGCCGTGGCTACTTCCGCTCGCCTACACGGTCACCATCGGATTCCATCTCATGGCCGTCGTCCTCTATCCCTCGTACGCGGTGGCCGTTTTCAGGCGCCCCGGCAGGAGCGCGGTGAAGGTGGCGCTCCTTCCCGCTCCGCTCCTCCTGGCTCCGCTCCTCCTGACGGCCACGGGGGTCGAGTCTGCCCAGTGGATGCGCCCCTTCGAGCTGGTGGCGCGCTCGGCCGCCGGTGGAGGAGCCGCCTTGACCCGCCCCTACCCGCTCCTCTCGACGGCGCACGGGGTCGACATCGCGAACGCGCTCTTCCTCGCCGCACCGATTCCGTTCCTCTTGGGCCTTTCGTGGATCGCGAGTCGGCGCGCGCGCGTTCGTCCGGTCAAGCCGTCCTCGCAGGTGCTCGCCGTCGCGGGGCTCGCGGCCATG
>Ga0111538_10000533_pt1 | contig 50668 bp, 37 predicted proteins | sample SoiMethybrSBSTD1_FD_79669 | JGI IMG/M metagenome (GOLD analysis project Ga0111538, IMG submission 79669) | Bulk soil microbial communities from a Populus tree surrounding site in Tennessee, USA - Soil MetaG P. TD hybrid SBSTD1 (version 2)... | ecosystem: Environmental > Terrestrial > Soil >... | reverse complement strand
TTCTTCTCTGGTCATGATTCCGCGACGAGCACTGCCGCATCGCGGGCGCGCGCGTCGATCAACGGCCGGTCGGCGACACGACCGTACGCGCCGGCAGCGCGTCCGTTGACGGTGTAGACACCGATGCCCGGATAGCAGGTCTGGTCAGCGACGAGCAGCGGTGTCGGGGCGAACCGCCGCTGCGCGATCCAGTGGCCCGCATGGCGGCGCACATCACGGGCGATTCGCTTCCAATCCGGCACGGCCGTAACGCCCGCAATGCCGACGTCTTCGCCCACGCGCCCGAGCGCTGGCTTCAACACCCACCCGTCATCGTGCTGCCACGGCACATCACGCGGATCTCGCGTCTGCGGAAGCAGCGTCCGCCAGGTCGGCAACTGCGTCCGCAAGCTGTCCCAGACGAGTGGAAACCGCTTGCTCTGCGTCAGCAGCGCGGTCGCCGGGTTGCTGATCGGAGTTGCCGTGCCGCCGAAATACGACCACCACCCGCACGCGCGCGGCAGGTTGTCCATCCACTCGCCTGGATAAAACCGCACGACGGCATCAACCGGGCCCGTCGCCCACTCAGCCGCGAGCTGCGCCCGCCCCTCGTGCCAGCGCAGGTGCGCCGGGCTGGCCAGCGACGCGCGGGCGCCTCGCTCGGCCAGTCTCTGTGCCAGGTAGGTCATGACCTGGCGATCGTCAGAGTAGGCGGTCGCGTGCACGAGCGCGATATGCGGCTTCGGCGGGAGGCTGGCCATCACGCCTGCCGCATACGCCGCGGCCACGTCACCGGCACCGCGCGTCCGCGCCACGCACCCGGCAATGAGTCGCGGCAGTCCGGACGCTTCGTTCAATCCGCCCGGCACGTCGCTGTTGGCCTCCGAGATGCGCCAGCCATCAGCGGTATGGTGGAAGTCGAAGCGGATCAGACGAGCACCGTTCGTCGGGGCCGGGTTGGCGCGGCGCAGCGCGGTGACGACGGCGCGCGGCAGACCGAGCGTGCCATGCAAATCGGGACGATGCCGCAACTCTTCTTCCGCGGCCGTGAGCTCTGCTGCCAGCGCCTCGGACATCGCGGCCAGCGCGCGCCACTGCCCGGTCTCGAGAACGATCGGCACCTCGGCGATGGTCGAGACATCCTCGACCTGCGGATCCCATTTGCAGCACTCGAAGATCGCGCGGCGCCGGATCGTGGCGACAACGTCTGCCGGCAGGACGTTGACGGGACGCCAGGGGGTCAACACGTTCGAATCGTTCGAATCGTTCGGTCGCAGGCGTCCGTTCACGTCCATGGTGTCTGCCGTCAGGCGACAGTTCCCGCCCGCGATATCTGGTAGAAGGCCAGCGACAGGTACAGCAGCGCTGGTATCAGGCCATACGCCGAAACAGATGGACGCGGGTTGTCCGGAGTCGGGCGCAGCCAGCGCTCGAGCAGCGCGGCGACAGCGACGAGAATCAGTGCCGGCCAGGCGGCGGCGGCGAAGTCTGCGACCGTCGCTTCCGCCGATATCCAGTCGCCGCCAACGCTGCGGCCAAGAATCAGACCGGCGGCAACGAGAAACGCCGCCAGGCGCACGCCCGCCGCGACGTCACGCTCGATGGTAACGCTCTCCGACACGCTGCTCAGCGCTTCGAGCAGCATCCACGCGACGAACAGCCCCAGCGTCGAAAGGCCTGCCGAAAACACAACGACCCACCAACCAGGACCGTCGCCGATGTTTCCGCCCGCATAGCACAGCGTGATGGCGAGCATGGCGCCGGCGACGACCGTCGCCGCGCTGACGTTGCCGCGCTCGACAACATCGTCTCGAGCGCTGACGCCGGCAAGCGGCAGCGATCTGATGCCCACGCCGATCCAGGCGGCACCGAGCACGAGATAGAACGCCAGATACCACGGATCGTCACGGACATCGTGCGCGGACACAGTGCGCAGCACGAGGAACAGAAGGGCCGCCGCGACGAGCGGCGCCAGGTACAACAGCAGCCGCCCCGTTCCCGGTCCAGCGAATCGACGAACGAACGTCGGACGGATGAACCACGCGCCCCAGCAGAGGATCGACAGCAGGGCGCTGCCGAACAGGACCACGACCTCGTCAGCTGACATGGGAGGCGGGATTGTACGCCCGTGTCAACGGCTGTTGTCCAGCAGCTTGATCAGCCGGCGCGTGGCGACGGTCCGATAGCTCGATTCAACAAGCGTGGCGGTCAACTTCCAGTTCACCATCCCATCCACCCACATGCTGACCCACGAGCCGCGACCGTAGGGCGTTGCAAAGAACCGTCCGGCACGCTGAGCTGCCGCTTCGGCTTTCTGCACCTTCCCTGAAGAATGGTCGCCGTTACGCTGGAGCAGAGCCTCGACGTCGGCTGGAGGGAGTCGGAACGCGATCGACGGTCGGCCGCGGACGATCTCGAACGCGCAGAACATCTTCCGGCCGGCCCGGAAGTTCGGGTGACCCCAGGAGATCTTTTCCGTCGACTCCGGCAGTTGCAGGCACAGGCCGCGCGCGCGTGCAAACACCGGGCGTTCAAAAACCTCGGCGGTCCGGCTCACACCGGACGCCACGGACTTCTTCACGAGGCCGCAACGGTATCATCAACCGCCGTGAGACGAGTCGGCCGCCGGCTCATTGCTGGATCGTTCATCTCCGCGACTCTCCTGTTACCGGCGACGGCGTTCGCCGCCGATCTGCAGCGACGCACGGCGCAGGCGTACGACAGGTATGCAGACGAGACCACGAAGGCGTTTGTTGCGCGGGCACGCAACGCAGCCGTCAATCCACGCTGCGAGGGCGTGATGATCGCGCGCGCCGGCGGCAGCGACGGCATTCTGGACGTTCCTGACGGCCTCGTCCACCATTGGATGGCATCCGCGTACCTCAAAGGCGCGACGCTGCCGCAGGTGACGGAGGTGGCGCGCGACTATCCGGGCTACCCGAAAATCTACAAGAACGTGGTGTCGGCGAAAGTGCTGTCGCAGCAGAATGGCTCCTACCGCGTACTGTTGCGACTGAAGGAAGGCGAAGCGGGTGTTGACGCGGTGCTCGACGTGCGATCGGCCGTCGACTATCAATCGCTGAATGACGGCAGCATCGCCGCGGTGTCGAAGTCGGAAGAAATCCGACAGGTCGAAAACGCCGGTCAGCCCGACGAGACGCTGCTGCCCGCCGGGCACGACAGCGGCTACCTGTGGCGCGCGCACACGTTCTCGTTCTTCACGGCAGACAGGGAAGGCGTGTTCGTGGTCATGGAAACGCTGGGACTCAGCCGGCGGTTTCCGCGCTTCACGGGGTGGTTCCTCGAGCCCATTGCGCGGCGAATCGGACGCAAGAGCGTCGAGGGATCGCTCAACGAGTTTCTGGCCGGCATCCGTCGCTCGGCCGGGCTGCCGGCGCCAAAGGTGGCGTGCGCCTGAGCAGCTGTCCAACTGTCCCAACTACGAACTGTCCAACTAGCAACTGTCCACCTACCAACTATCCAACTACCAACATCCAACTACCAACTATCCAACTACCAACTATCCAACTACCAACTAACAGGTATACTCGACAGCCTGATAGGGACCCGGCTCGACGCCGGTCCAGAGGGAGGATCGTTCATGCGCGCACTGTTGACGATGGGACTGGTCGCGACGCTGGCGGTGGGAGCCGTCCTGGCGCAGGGACCGCCCCCGAATGCGGCGCCGGCGGTGCCGACGGTGGTGAAGGTCGGCGATATGGCGCCGGACTTCTCGCTGCAGGGAACTGACGGCAAGACCCACAAGCTGTCCGACTATCGCGGCAAGCAGGCGGTCGTCATCGCCTGGTTCCCGAAGGCCTTCACCCAGGGCTGCACGATCGAGTGCAAGTCGCTGGCAGAGAACGGCGACAAGATCAAGCAGTACGACGTCACCTACTTCATGGCCAGCACGGACAACATCGACGACAACACCAAGTTCGCCAAGGCAACCAGCGTGACGCTGCAGGGCCGCGGCGGCGGGGCGGCGACGGTGGTCGAGAAGAAGGAAGCCGACTTTCCGATGCTCGCCGATCCGACGAAGGAAGTGGCGACCAAGTACGGCGTGCTGATGGCCAACGGTCAGCTCGCCAACCGCTGGACCTTCTATATCGACAAGACCGGCAAGGTCGTCGCCATCGACACGGCCGTGCGTCCGGCCACGTCAGCTGAAGACATGGTGGCGAAGCTCGCCGAATTAAAGATCGCCAAGAAGGGATAAACCGAAACGACACACCGAGACACCGAGACACCGAGGATCCGGATTCGGTCTGGCTCGGTGCCTCAATGTCTCGGTGTGTCGTGATCAGTTCAGCAACCGGGAATTACTCGCGGCGCGCGCCCAGCCACACCTGCTCGCAGCCGAGGCACGCATACCACGATCGGCGGTGGCTCGAGTACTCGAAACAGACGGCGCCCGCCTGATCGCACTTCGGGCACTTCACGTCCGGCCAGGTGCGGTTGGTCCCCCACTGCTGCAGTGGTGCGCCGAGACGGGTTGCTGCGGCCGCCGCCGGCATCTCACGGCAGAGGCGGCCGAGACGCGCGGCAGTCAGATTCACCGAGAACGGCTTCAGCAAGATGGCGTGACAGCCCGCCTTCAACGCGCACGGCGCGCGTTGCGCTTCAGCCATCACCGCCAGCAGACCAACCGGGGCCACCTGTCGCGCAGCGACGGAGATCGCATTCGCATCGAACTCCGGGAGATCCCAGTCAACGACGATGACGCGTGGTCGCCACCGTTCGATGAGGCGCACCGCTTCGATCGTGGTACGCGCGACGAAGCGCGCGTAGGGAGACGAAGGAAACCGATCGACGTCCGCGGCGGCGACGGCGACGATCAACGCCGGCCGGGCGTCGGATGGAGACGGTTGCGCGCGCAGGTTCGCGGAGAACGGAGCGAGCGGTTCGGCGTAGGCGCGTGGTGGCAGCATGGTGGTCATTATTTGCAGGCAGCTGCCGCTGTGAAAATTAGGGAAAACCCGTACTTTGCCGGCAAAAAGAACCTAGGCGGATAGGACGAATCACGGGTCCTGAAGCCACCCTTTGAGCAGCGCGAAGCGAATGATGTCGGTTCGGCCTTTCAACCCAAGCTTGCGCATCGCGTTCGCCTTGTGGACCTCGACCGTTTTCACGCTCAGATCCAGCGCCGCAGCGATGTCCTTGTTACTGTGCCCCAGCGCCATCAGTCGGAGGACCTCGCTTTCGCGGTCGGTGATCCGCGGTTCGCCGGCCGTACGACTACGCCCGTTCATCATCCCGCTGGCGGCGCGCGCCGCCAGGCTCGAATCGAGGTACGGCCGTCCCGCGGCGACGGATCGGACTGCCGCCACCAGTTCGCGTGACGGGCTTTGCTTCAGCACGTAGCCGAGCGCCCCGGCGCGGAGCAGCTCCTTGACGTACGCATCGTCACCATAGCGGGTCAGGGCAACCACAGCGCTGGCGGGCGCGCGTTGGCGGATCTCACGCGTCGCCGCCAGGCCATTCATGTGCGGCATCGACACGTCGAGCACGACGACGTGCGGGTTGAGCGTGGTCGTGCCGTCGAGCGCGGTCTGGCCGTCTGCCGCTTCCCCGACGACCTCCATGTCCGGCTGGCCGTCGAGCAGCGCCTTCAGTCCCTGCCGCACGATCTCGTGGTCGTCGGCGAGCAGCACGCGGATGCGGTTCATACGCTTCTCTGGGCCGACGCGACGCCGACCGGATGACGCAGATAGACGCTCGTACCTTTTCCGGGAGTGGATTCGATCTGCAGCTGCGCGCCGAGGAGTGCCGCGCGCTCCTGCATGCCGAGCAGACCAATCCCGGAGGCGCTGCTGGCGGTGGCGGCCGGATCGAAGCCATCACCGTCGTCTTCGACGATCAGAACGACCGCGTCATCGCGCCCTTCCAGGACGACGTCCACGCGGCTGGCGTGGGCGTGCTTAGCGATGTTGTTCAGCGCTTCCTGCGTCACGCGATAGAACGTGATCTCGGCCTCCGGCGTCAGCCGGGCGGCGACCGCGCCGATGGTCTGGAACCGCACGCCGATGCCGGTATGAGCGGACCACTCCTCGACGAATCGGGGCAACGCCGCGCCGATGCCCAGGTCGTCCAGCGCAGCCGGACGAAGTTCCCAGGCGAGGAAGTCGATTTCGCGATCGAGGTCGGCCGCCAGCGACAAGGCACCCTCGAGCTTCGACGCCACCTCCTTGCCCGTGGCCTCGTCGCGGAGCCTCTCGAGCGCGAGGCGCAGCGCCGTCAGCTGCTGCCCGAGCTGATCGTGGAGGTCGCGGGCGATACGTGCCCGCTCCTGTTCCTGCGCCGTGACGATCTTGCGCAGCAGCGCCGTGATCTGCTCGCGCGCGTCGGCGTGCAGAGCGACTTCGGCGCGCAGTTCGGCGGTGCGCCGATGGACGCGATTCTCCAGGTCCGCGCGTGCCTGCTCGAGCGCCACCTCGTGTGTTTTGCGCTCCGTCAGGTCGCGCGCGATCTTCACGAATCCGCGGCGCCCACTGTCGCGCAAGCGTGTGGTGACGCCGCTCGAGTAGAAGCGTTCGCCGTTCTTGCGCAGATGCCAGCGCTCGTCGTCGGCGCGTCCAAGCTGCACGGCACGACCGAGCTCCTCCTGCGGGACGCCGGCGGCCCTATCCTCCGGCGTGAACAGCACGGCGGCGGATTCGCCGATAATTTCGTCCGCCGAGTAGCCGAAGACGCGCTCGGCGCCCGTATTCCAGGAGTCGATGCAGCCATCGCCATCAATCGTGAAGATGGCGTAATCGACGGCGCTGTCGATGAGCAGCCGCAGCCGTTCCTCGCCGGCGTGCCGCTCGGCGTCGATCTGCTTGCGCGCGGTGACGTCCTGCAACGTAATCGCCGCCCCTTCGATCCGGTCGTCCGAGGTGCGATACGGATGGATGCGCACGGCGTACCACCGGCCCTCGCGTGTTTCGACCTCCCGTTCGATCGTCTGCAGATGACGCAGGACCGATGCGACGTCTTCGTAGAGGGCGTCGTAAACCAGCCGGTGCGTGATGTCAGACAGCTGCCGCCCTACGTCGCCGGGCCGCAAGTTGAATACTTCCTGGGCACGCGGCGTGGACAGCTTCACCCGCAGGCGGCGGTCGAGGAAGATCGCGCCCATCTCGGTGGAGGTGATCAGGTTCTGGAAGTCGTTGTTGGTGGCCGCCAGCTCGTCGATCTTGATCTTCAGCTCCTGGTTGACCGTTGCCAGCTCTTCGTTCGTCGACTGCAGCTCCTCCTTGCTGGTTTCCAGCTCCTCCGCCGACGAACGGAGTTCCTCGTTCATCGCCTGCAGTTCTTCGTTCGCCGCCTTGGCTTCCTCTACCTGCACGGCAGATCGTTCGAGCGTGAGGCGCAGCTGCTCGTTGACCCGCGCCAGCTCGTCGTGGAGCTGCTCCGTCTCACCTTCCGGACGGCTGACGACCTCCATCGGCGGCTCCGCCGGCGCTGTCGCCGCCTCGAATATCACGAGGTAATAGCCGCGCGACGGCACACCTGTGCGAAGGACGGGCCGTACGCTGATCGTGGTCACTACCTCCGAGCCTTGGCGGGGCAGTCGCTTACCACGCACCGAAATCGGCTTCCGCTGCTGTGCGGCGAGGAGCAGCGCCGTCCGCACATCGGCGCGCAGCTCGGGCCGCACCAGCTTCAGCACGTCGCGCGACGGTTCCCCGCCCGGCACGCGGAGATAGTCGGCAACGCCGTCCGACATGTGCACGACTATGTGATCCTCGGTGACGACGATCGATGGCGGCGCGTACTGTTCCAGCAGTCGCAGATGCAGATCGCCGGGCGAGATGTGTTCGGCCGGCTTGATCTCCGGAACCGGCGGCGGAATGAGCATCGGGCGCGGAGAGTCGAACGCCGCGGCCAGGTGCGGGCGCGCAGCCGTCGCACGAACCTGATAGATGTGCAGCGTCTTTTCGATCGGCTCGAAGAGCTCCTGCCGATCGTCGGCCGTCTCCGAGGCGCCGAGGAACAGGTATCCCTCGCGCCGCAGCGCGAACTGGAACGTCTCCAGCACGCGGTGCTGACTGGTGCGGTTCAGGTAAATAAGCAGGTTCCGGCAGACGATCAGATCGAGGTGCGAGAACGGCGGGTCCTTGATGACGTTGTGCTGTGCGAACAGCACGAGCTCCCGCAGCTCGCGGCGCACCCGATAGCCGTCACTCTCGCGATAGAAGAAGCGCTGCAGCCTGACCGGAGAGACATCGGCAACGTCCGCTTCGCTGTACATGCCATCGCGCGCCATCCTGACCACGCTCTCGTCGAGATCGGTCGCGAAGACCTGAATGCGCGGCGGCGCCATCATGCCGGTCGCATGTTCGGCCAGCAGCATCGCCAGCGAGTACGCCTCTTCGCCGGTGGCGCAACCGGCGCTCCACACGCGGACGTGATCCATCGCGTCGCGGTCCTGATACAGACGCGGGATGACGAGCTGTTCCAGCCCGATCCAGGCCGGAGCGTCGCGGAAGAAGTTCGTCACGCTGATCAGGAGGTCCTTCATCAGCGCCGCGGCTTCTTCCGGGTGTCCTTTCACGAAGCGCGCGTAGCCCGCCAGCGTCGTGATCTCGTGCAGACTCATGCGGCGCGCGATCCGCCGCCGGATCGTCGCCGGTTTGTAATCGGAGAAATCCTGTGACGTGCGCGCGCGCAGCAGCCGCAGGATGTCACGAACCGCGTGGTCCTCGGACGTTTCGGCGGGATCCGCGGCCCGCTGAATGGACGAACTGGTCAGATGGGTGTGGTAATCGATGATCCGCTTGGGGATCTCGGCGCTCGGCAGCACGTAGTCGACCAGCCCGGTGGAAATCGCGCGCGTCGGCATTTCCTCGTGCTCGGCTTCCTGCGGCCGCTGCGCAACGGTGAGTCCACCGAGCTCTTTCACACGCTTGAGACCCATCGAGCCATCGGGTCCGGTTCCGGACAGGACCACGGCAACGGCCCGCCACTGGTAGACGTCGGCGAGCGTGCGGAAGAAGATGTCGATGGGCGCCTTGCGCTCATCGAGGCGCATCTCTCCCGACAGCTCGAGCGTCTCGCCGACCGCACGCAGACTGCGGTTCGGGGGAATCACGTAGACGTGCTTCGGTTCGAGCGTGACGGTTTCGACAACCTGGGTCACCGGCAGCTGCGTCGTCCGCTGGAGCACCTCCGCCAGCCGGCTCTCGTGGTCCGGCGACAGGTGCAGGATGACGACGTACGCGACCGGTGCTTCGACCGGCGCATGGTGGAAGAAGTCGGTCAGCGCGGCAATGCCACCCGCCGACGCGCCGATGCCGACGACGAGTGCAGGTGCGCCCGGCGGTGCTGCTTCAGTTGGCGGTGGCAGACTGTCGGGCTGGATCGTCACGGTCAGTCGCTAAGCGTAGTATGGAACCGATCGTCGCGTCGGGCTGATCCCGCGCCGATTCGGAAAGGACGATCGAACCACGGATGCGCGATCGGATCGTGGTGATCGGCACCTCGGCGGGCGGCATCGAGGCGCTTCGGGTGGTCGCGGCAGGACTGCCGTCAGACTTTCCCGCGCCCGTTGCGATCGTCATGCACGTCTCGCCCGAGTCACCCCGCGTACTGCATGACATTCTCAACCGCTCCGGACCGCTGTATGCCGGTCCGGTGAGCAGCGGCGATCTCCTGCGTCCCGGGCACATCTACATTCCGCCTCCCGACATGCATCTGCTGATCGAGCCCGGCCGCGTGCGGCTGACGCGCGGTCCGAAGGAGAACCGTTTCCGTCCGCCGATCGACCCGCTGTTCCGCACCGCCGCACAGGTCTACGGTCCGGCCGCCATTGGCGTGATCCTGACGGGCAATCTCGACGACGGAACGGCTGGACTGTGGGCCATCAAGACACTCGGAGGCACGACCGTGGTGCAGGATCCCGCCGACGCAATGTTTCCGTCGATGCCCGAAACCGCTGCCAGATATGTCGAAGTGGATCACTGCGTGCGGCTCGTCGACGTCGCCCCCCTGCTGGTGCGCCTGACCGCCGCTCCGGTTGAGGATTACGCGGTCGCAGTTCCGGAGCACATGAACGTGGAGATCAAGATCGCCCGTGAAGAAGACCCGCTCAACGCCGACCTGCGAGAGATCTCGGAGCCATCGACCGTCGCGTGTCCCGAGTGCCACGGCGTGCTCATGCAGATGAAGGAAGAGCGTGGCATCCGCTTCCGCTGCCATACCGGACACGCCTACAGTCCCGACAGCCTGCTGGCCGAGATCTCGGAGGGGGTCGAGGAGGCGCTCTGGAACGCGATTCGCTCGATGCAGGAAGGCAGCATGTTCATGCGTCAACTGGCCGGTCACGTCGTGGCCGCGCACACCGACGACGATGTGCGCTCGTTGACCGGGCGCGCGGACGCACTGGATCAACAGGCGGATAGGCTGCGCGAAATGGTCACCAACGGCGCCGGCTTTACACCCAAAGAGTGACGGCCCTGCGGCAGGGCCGCCGGTTCTTCTGGGATAATGGCCGTTCCGGATGAAAACGACGACCCCGATGTCAGCTACGACGGACGTCCGGCCCGCTGACCGGCCCGACGTTCTGGTCTCGGCCCGCGATCTGTTCCGCATCGACACCGACCTGCAGGTGCCCGCCTTCTCGGCGAGCGACGAGCACGTCCCGCCGCTCGACGCCGACTACGTCTTCGATCGCGAGACGACGCTGGCGCTGCTCGCCGGGTTCATGCACAACCGCCGCGTCATGGTGCAGGGGCGCCACGGGACCGGCAAGTCGAGCCACGTGGAGCAGGTGGCGGCGCGCCTCAACTGGCCGTGCGTACGCGTGAATCTGGACGGCCACGTCACGCGCATGGATCTGATCGGCAGGGATACCATCGCCATCCGGGACGGCAAGCAGGTCACCGAATTTCAACCCGGCATCCTGACGTGGGCGCTGCAGCGGCCGTGCGCGCTGGTGTTCGACGAGTACGACGCCGGGCGCGCCGACGTGATGTTCGTCATTCAGCGCGTGCTGGAAGTCGAAGGCCGGCTGACGCTGCTCGATCAGAGCCGCGTCATCGAGCCGCATCCCGCGTTCCGGTTGATCGCCACGGCCAACACCGTCGGTCTTGGCGATGCGACCGGCCTCTATCACGGCACGCAGCCGCTCAATCAGGGCCAGATGGACCGCTGGAACGTCGTCGTCACCTTGAATTATCTGGCGCACGACCGCGAGGTGGATGTGGTCCTGGCGCGGTGCCCGGAGTATCGGACGGGCGAGGGCCGTGAGCGCGTCAGCGCGATGGTCGCGCTCGCCAACCTGACGCGCCGCGGGTTCGCCGACGGCGACCTCTCCACCGTCATGTCCCCGCGCACGGTGGTGACGTGGGCCGAGAACGCGACGTTGTTCCACGACCTGGCGCTGGCGTTCAAGCTCACGTTTCTCAATCGCTGTGACGAGGACGAACGCGCCGTTGTCGCGGAGTACTACCAACGGTGCGTCGGAACAGATGTCCAGTAGTTCACGCTTCCGGGTGCTCAGTTCTCGGTTCGTGTTCATGTTCGGTTCCGGGTTCGCGGTTCGAGGTTACCGAACTCGGCGAACTCGGCGAACTCCGAACCCCGAACTCCACCGAACACCGAACCGAACATGAACACGAACTGAGAAGCGAGAACGTGGAAGCGTGAACAGTCAGCAGTCCCGTTCCGTGCGCGCGATAGCCGCGTGTACGCGTGCCCTTATCGATATCGACAACGCGGACGCACTGCTCGTGCAGTCGAGTGCCGCGACGCATAGCGGCCTGCGCGCGTTCGCCGACCGTGTCGTGCTGCAACGCCGCTTCCACAGCACGGCCATCCATCAGCAGCACCTGCCGCAGGAGAAGGACGTCGCGGATCTGTTCGACTCCATCGAACAGGCGCGGCTCGACGCGCTCGGCGCCGCCTGGCTGCCTGGCATCGCCGTCAATCTGGCCGCCCATCCCGGGGCGGACAACGATGGCCTGCGCTGGCTGGCGTTCGAGGTCCTCAGCGGTCAGCCGCCACCCCGCGAAAAGCGGGCGTTGACGGACGGAGTGCGCACCGAGCTGCCCGCCGATCTCATCACCGGACTCGATTCACTGCGCGCACATGCCGGCGATCAGGAGGCCTTCGCCGCGGCAGCTGCGGCGTGGGTACGAGCCGCGCGCCCACACATTCGACGTGACCAGGCGCGTACGCCAGCGGGCCAGACATTCACACTGCCGCTGCGTTACATCGACAAGTACCAGCGTCGCGGACGCTACGAGAGTCCCACCGGCACGGCGGGCCGCAGCACGCGCAAGGAGTCGCAAGCCCGGACCGACAACGTTGACGGCGCAGCACCGGCGGGAGCGGCCGCCGAACCAACGAGTCAGGCGACTGGCTACCGCGTGTTTACGACTGCGCACGACCGTGTGGTCAACGCCGCGACCTTGGCCAGTCGTGACGAACTGGAACAGCTCCGGCGCAAGCTGGACGCCGAGCTCGGTGCCACGCGAACGACCGTCGCCAGGCTGGCGAAGAAGCTGCTGCGCGCCCTCATGGCCCGGCAGGTGCGCGAATGGCGGTTCGACCGCGACGAAGGGCTCCTCGATGCTTCGCGGCTGGCACCGATGATTGCCAGCCGTGGTGCAATCCGTCCGTTCAAGGAAGAAACCGATTCACCATTTCCAAGCACCGTCGTCACGCTGTTGATCGATCACTCGGGATCAATGCGCGGCCGGCCGATGCAGATCGCCGCGTTGACGGTCGAGATCTTCGTGCGCGTCCTGGAGCGCTGCAACGTCAAGTGCGAGGTGCTCGGCTTCACGACGCGCGAGTGGGACGGCGGCGAGCCGGGTCGTGAGTGGTCGGCCGCCGGCTATCCGGAAGATCCCGGCCGCTTGAATGCCCTCGAGCACATCGTCATCAAGGGCGCCGACGTGCCGTGGCGCCGCGCGCGCGCCGGCCTCGGTCTCTTCATGCGCGACGAGGAGCTGAAGGAGAACATCGACGGCGAGGCGTTGATCTGGGCGCACCGCCGGCTGCTCGCGCGCAGCGAGAAGCGCCGCATCCTGGTCGTCGTCTCGGACGGCATGCCGACGGACGAAGCGACACTCGCTGCCAACGGCTATGACTATCTCGACGCGCACCTGCGGCAGGTCATCGACGACATCGAATCGCGCTCGCCGGTCCAGCTCGCCGCCATCGGCATCGGCCACGACGTGTCGCGCTTCTATCGAAACGCCACCCGCATCGCGCGCATCGATGACCTCGGTCCGGCCTTGACGACGAAGCTGATGGCGTTGCTGCGGGGTTAAATCGTTCGAGTCGTTCGAATCGTTCGAATCGTTCGAGGCGTTCGAATCGTTCGAGGCGTTCGAATGTAGAATCCGCCGAGATGACCTCCTCCGATCGCCGTGCGTTCCTCCAGTTCCTCGCCGCCAGTCCTCTGCTCGCGGCCGGCGCGTGGGCTCAGCAGCCGCCCGCGTCGCCAGGCGCGAGCGACATCCTCACCGTGATGGATTTCGAGGACGCGGCGCGACGCGTGCTGTCGCCAGCGCACTGGGGCTACATGGCGTCGGGCGTGGACGATGACGCGACGGTGAAGCGGAATCGGGAGGGATTCACCCGCTTCCAGCTGCGGCCGCGGCGGCTGGTGGACGTCAGCAAGGTCGACACGAGCGTGGACGTCTTGGGATCGACATGGGCGGCGCCGCTCTTCCTCTGCCCGGTCGGCGGCCATCGGATGTTCCATCGCGACGGCGAGCTGGCCGTCGCCCGCGCCGCCCGTGCGAAGAACACCACGCAGCTGCTCTCGACCGCCACGTCAACGCCCGTCGAAGAAGTCGCCAAGGCGCTCGGCACGCCGCCCTGGTATCAGCTCTACATGCCGAACGCGTGGGACAGCACCGAGCGGCTGGTGCGGCGCGTCGAAGCCGTCGGCTGTCCGGTGCTGGTGTGGACGATCGATCTGCTCGGCGGCCGCAATCTCGAAACGGCGGAGCGCGGCCGTCGCGCCGACACGGGCGACTGCACTGCCTGCCATTCGACAGCGCGAGGCGGACGATCGATCGCGGAACTGACGATGTTCACCGGGCTGGAAGCGGCGATGAATCCCGCCGCCGCGACCTGGGAGTACGTCGATCGCCTGAAGAAGCTGACGCGCATGAAGCTCGTGCTCAAGGGCATCGAGACACGCGAGGACGCTCGCCTCGCCCGCGAGCATGGCGTGGACGCCATCATCGTCTCGAATCACGGCGGCCGCGCGCTCGAGACGAACCGCAGCACGATCGAGGATCTGTCGGAGGTGGTCGACGGCGCCGGCCCGACGGTGCCCGTGCTCGTTGATGGAGGCTTCCGCCGCGGCACCGACATTTTCAAGGCGCTCGCCCTGGGCGCCCGCGCCGTCGGCATTGGGCGGCCATACTTGTGGGGACTGAGCGCGTTCGGGCAGCAGGGCGTCGAGCGCGTCATCGACATCCTGCGCGCCGAGCTGCAACTGACGATGCGGCAGTGCGGGGCGCCGTCGGTCAGACAGATTGGCCGGGCGATGGTGGCAACGGCCTGAGGATCCGTCTGCTCCGCGACCTGCAGATGTCAGTAGGACGATCCTCGCCGGGCACGCGACTACGATCGATCCATGTTCGACAGCGCCACGCCCAGACATCTGACCCTCGCGGAACTAGAGGCGGCGCTGCCCGCCACACTCCAATCGCCGAACGACGAGGGCACCCTCGAACTGATCGTGCGCCGGCCGGCAGTCGGACGCCGGGATGTCCTCGACACGGGCGAACTCGATCTGGCGACAGGGCTGGTCGGCGACACCTGGAATATGCGCAAGAGCACCCGGACGGCAGACGGCTCGCCCCACCCGGACATGCAGATCACCGTGATGAATTCGCGCGTCGTCGCGCTCATCGCCGGAGACAAGACTCGATGGGGTCTCGCCGGCGATCAGCTCTATGTGGATCTCGACATCAGCGCCGAGAATCTGCCATCCGGAACGCGGCTGGCGATCGGGTCGGCGGTCATTGAGGTGACGGCACAGCCGCATACAGGCTGCGCGAAGTTCGTTCAGCGGTTCGGCGTGGACGCGATGAAGTTCGTCAACTCACCACGCCGGATGCGGCTGCATTTGCGCGGCATCAATGCACGTGTGGTGAAGCCTGGTCGCATTCAGACAGCAGATCGCGTCAGAAAGTTGCGTTCGGGTACGCAGTCCTGAACCGCGAAGCTCGCGAAGGACGCGAAGTTCGCGAAGTTCGCGAAGAGCATCTGATCCCCAGACATCTTCGTGTTCTTCGCGCCGTTCGCGGCCTTCGCGGTTTACGTTACTTTTTCGCGACCGAGATCTTCCAGATCCGGTTTGCCACGTCGTCCGACACCAGCAGGCTGCCGTCGCGCGCGACGGTGACGCCGACCGGGCGTCCCCACGCATCGATAGACGTGTCGTTTGCGCCGGTGCTCGACAGGAATCCGCCGAGGAAGTCCTCGATTGGACCTGGCTTGCCGTTGTTCATCGGGAAGAACACGACCTTGTAACCGGAAGCCACCGAGCGATTCCATGATCCGTGGAGCGCCACGAATCCGCCGTTGCGATAGCGCTGCGGGAACTGGTTGCCGGTATAGAACGTGATCCCGAGCGCCGCGGCGTGCGCCGGCAGGAGCACGTCGGGCACGAGCGCCTTGTTGACCAGATCCGGGAACGACCCGACGTAGCGCGGATCGTAGTTCTTGCCGATGTAGGAATACGGCCAGCCGTAGAACCCGCCCTCTTTCACCGACGTCGCGTAGTCCGGCACCAGATCGTCGCCGAGATTGTCGCGCTCGTTCATCGCCGTCCAGATGATATCGGTACCGGGCTGCAGCGTGAGACCGACCGGGTTGCGGATCCCAGACGCGTAGACGCGGTAGCCAGTGCCGTCGGGGTTGAACTCGAGAATCGCGGCGCGGCGACAGTCTTCGCCGGCATCGTTGTTCGACTGCGAGCCGACGGCGACATACATCTTCGTTCCCTTGCGATTGAACAGGACGTTGCGCGTCGAGTGTCCACCCGCCGGCAGGTTCATCAGCTTTTCGGCCTCGCCTTGCGCTTTCAAATCACCGTTCGCGTACTTGTAGCGGACGAGCGACGCCGTGTTGCCGACATACAGATAGCCGTCGTTGAACGCGAGGCCGAATGGTGCGGAGATTTCGCCGGCGCCGCGCTGGACGAAGTCAGCCGGAGGCATGCAGGCCGGCGCGTTGGCGCCGAGAACCGACGGAGCGCCACGGCCGCCGCCGAATCCGCCCTGCGGCGCACCACCCGCACGCTGGCCGCCGCCAGGTGCCGCGCCGCCCGGCGCCTGACCGCCACCGGCAGCCGGCTGCCCGCCCGGCGCGCCACCCTGACGCTGCGGCGCACCAGGAGCCTGGCCGCCCGCACCGGCGGGAGGCGCTGCTGGCGCCGGCGCTGCGTTCGGATTCGCCAGCGCGGCGGGGCATCCAGGCGGAACTGCCGGCGGCGCCGCCGGCGCACCGCCACGTCCGCGTCCTCCCGGAGGTCCGGCAGCAAATACGCTGCAGGCCTCGAACATGCCGTCGTTGTTGGCGTCGCGCAGCACGAAGATCGCGTTCGCGGCCGGCGAGCTGACGAAGAGATCACCGTTCGGCGCGTAGACCATCATGCGCGGCGCTGGCATCTCGGCATAGGTGGTGACGGTGAATCCTGCGGGCACCGTCGGCATCACGCCTTCCGGCTTCGGCACGTTGCGGTTCACCTTCGGGCTGGCGGGCATCGGCGTCGGTAACGCATTGGCCCGCGGCTGCGGGACGCTCGAGGTCTGCTGCGCCACCAGCACAGCGGCAGACATGGTCGCCGCCAGGGAGGCGATAAGAACAAGTCGCTTCATTCCCACTCCTTGGAAATCCTTCAAATCACCGCAATCCTACCCTTTTCGCCGGGCCGGTGGTAAATGCGCCGAGCCCTCGCTCGTGCACCACGACTGGCGAGTCGATCGACGCGTCCGTAAAACCGCAACGACGCGCACCCTCCGCGGCTTACCGCCGATGGTTGCCGAAAAACAACCCATACCCGTCGATGTCCTTGATCACGAATCCCCTGACACCATCACCATCTCTGTCCGTCAGGGGCACGCAGAAACTAACTCCGCGCGATGCGAACTCCGCCGCCAAGGCATCCGGATCGGGCACGTCAACGTACGCATCCCAACTGAATGCCGGTTTACGGCTGAAGTTCGGGACCGGTTCGACGAGGACATCCTTGCCGTCGACGATTTCACCGCCGTCGCGATCTTTCACGACAAACTCCCGTGCGTGCCAGGGCGTGTCAACGAGCGCGCGCGTGTAGCCGACCGCGCGAACTGCCGTTCGTGTGCCGCTTGAGCTATCTGACGCTGAAACCCTTTCGGGCTTTCTGTGTTTACTCGTAAAGTCCGCCGTCGCGGCGTGATTGCCGAAGGAGGCTCAAAATGGTGCTGCAAGTGGTCGGAGCGTTTGTCACGATTCTCTTTTCTGCAGTCGTGGGACAGGCACAAGCACCACAGCAGAAGGTGGATGTGACGGGAGCCTGGGACGTGACGATCACCATGTCAGGTGGCTCGGTGTCCGGTCTTGCGGTTCTGAGTCAGGACGGACCCAAGGTCACGGGCATGCTTGGTCCGGCCCTGACGGACATGTTTCCCGTCGAGGGGACATGGGATGGAGACAAGCTGACTATCCTGGCACGCCCGCGCACAGGGCGCACCACGGCGTTTACGAAGTGCGAGTTGACGGGCACCAGCGAACGGGTGACCGGAACGATCGATACCAACAAGGGGTCGATCGAATTTGTCCGCAAGAAGCGAGAGGGCGCGCTCCCTCGAGACTAGAATTTCGGCCCTCCGCCGAAGTCCAGCACGTCGCCATTCGACAATCTGATCTGCCCTCCGCCCACGATGCGCGAGGATGTCTTCGGATCATCCGGCCGCGTCAGCAGCACCGTCTGCGTGTCGTCCAGATACAGCGCGTTGCGCGGGGGGAAGACGCGAGCCGCCACCCAAATGCCCGCTTTCAATCGCTCCTTCAACTCGGGCTTGCGGGCGAAGTTGACCGGAGACGTGCCCTGGATCGTCCAGGTCTCCAGTTCGCCTCTCTCGTTCTTCGACTGGAGGAAAATCAAGGCGTGCGGATTGATCCATTCCACGCGCAGGATCAGTCCTTCCAGCGTGATTGCCTTCGTCATGTCGAAGTAGAGCGGATTCGAGTGGTGCGCCGTTGCCGGTGCGCTCGACACGGTCAGCACGACTATTCCGCAAAGTGCAGTTCGCATTGGATAATCCTCTCCCTGCCGTGTTACCGGTGTGTTACCGCAGGCAAACGGACGCGAATCGACCGCCGCTCGCTGCTGCAGCTATCAGCTCGTCCCGTTCTGAGTACACCGTTTGTGCTCAATCGACTTAATAGAGAAACGCGCCCGTACAATTTCCTCCTGTGCCCGCTGGTCGATGCGGGCGACCGTCGGCTTTCCGCAGGGTGTAGGTCGTGATCGGTGCCACTTATTGCCGCCTTTACGAAGGATCGAAACGCCTGGCTGACGCTGCCTTGCATCGACCGATCGACGTTGGGAATCGGAGAGGACTTGGCGTTACTGCGCGCGTCGAAGGCGATTGTCTATCGATCAGGCATGACCACACCGGATTCCGCGGTTCGGAAGAACGTCGCCGCCGAAGGCGTACGCAGATCGATGCGGAAAACCGGCCTCAGTCAGCACACGATTGAGAAGATCCTCCGTGGTCTTCCGGTGCGGCCAACAACGCTCCAGCGGGTCATTGCAGCGTTGCGGTCGGAGCGCTCCGTTGCCGGACAACGAGCGTCGGTATCTCGCGCCGTTCCTTCGTGATTATCAGACCCGCTTCATTACGCAGCAGTTGGATAAACGCTTCCGGCGTATTCACACGCTCCTTCAGCTCGAAACCGTAGATTCCGGGCAGACCCGCTTCGTCGATCACGTGTCCGCCAAGAATCTCCTCGAACCACTTCACGAGGCATAGGAATGGCACGGAGTGCACAGCAAAGCCATCGAGCGGGAACATCGGCGCGTCCTTCGAACGCCCCATGAAAACCGAAAATGCGACGAGCCCGAACCCAATGCCGGGCTCCGGATCGGGATACCGCCGTAGCATCCGTCCGCGGGCCTCGCTATTCGTCAATACATAGACATCGCGCATGCGTTTCTCGAACTGCACAACCAATGCGAAGTGCTGCTCGATCGCCGACTGCAGCAAGCCGTAGCACGTGGCTATCGTCTCTTTTTGCGGCAGCACCATCAGGAAGTCGAAGCGTGTATCGTCGCTGAGCCCAAGGGGGATGTCGACGTGCCAGCGATTCCCCTCCCACGCACGAACGATGACGTCCTGGAGCGTGTAACCGTACGCGCTCAAGGAAGCGCCCGTATAGTTGGTGACCGGCTCCTGTGGCCACTGCATACCTGAATAGAGGATGTGCACCATTCGGGACGGGACGAACGGAATCGACGGCCATTGGTAGGTGTTTGCTGGCGTAGGCGGTGGGCCTGGCACTTCCGGTTGCTCCCCGCGGCTACGAACCTCGACGATCGCCTCGCGAACCGCTTCGATCTTCAGGCCTCTTGCTGCAAGGACTTCGGCAGCGACGCCCGGTTCCCCGCGCAGCAATCCCAGCAACAGGTGTTCGGTGCCTATGAAGTCGTGCGACAGGCGGTCGGCTTCTTCAACCGCGGACTGCAGCGCGCGCTCGCTGGAAGCGCTGAAGGGGACCTCGTCGGACTCAGGGGTTTTCGCGCGGACCGTGAGGCGAAGGAGGATGTCGCTGCGACACTCGTCGAGGTCGGCTCCCAGTCGCGCGAGAATCCTGCTGCCAAGCCCGTTCCCTTCGTCCAGCACCCCTAGGAGGATGTGCTCGGGCTCGACGGCGCTCGCCCCGAACTGGCTGACCGCCGAGCGGGCAGAAAAGAGGACTGTTAGCGCTCGTTGAGTGAACCGATCGAGCATCCGCACATCGTAATCGAGGAGCTACCAACGCTCCCATTTGTGCGCGCGAGGTGTAGCAGTTTGCCCGCCCCTATAGCTATCCGCAGTCGCGAGTTGACGGATGTCCTACACGTGTCGTAGATATCACCACACGTATAGGAGCACACGCCGATGGCTCTCCCGCGACTGACCAAATTGGAGCTGCAGGTAATGGACGCGCTGTGGAATCGCGGCGCATCCTCCGTCCGAGAGATCCAGGAGGCCTTCCCCGAGAAGGACCGTCCTGCCTACACCACCGTGCAGACGATGGTGTACCGGCTCGAGGCGAAAAAGGCGGTGCGCCGGCTGAAGAAGATCGGCAACGCCCACATTTTCGAAGCTGCCATCTCGCGCAATGCGGCGCAACGACGTCTGATCGACGAGCTCCTCAGTTTCTTTGGCGGCCGGCCGCAGCCCGTCGTCGCACATCTCGTCGAAACGGGCAAGCTGACGCTCGACGATGTGCAGGAGGCAGAGCAACTGATTCGCAAGCTGTCGAAGAAGGAGAAACCGCGATGAGCCCCTTCACGCTTCCCGCGCAACAAGTGCTGGCGCTCGCCGGCGATCATCTCTGGCAATCGACACTGCTCGCAGCGCTCGCGGCGCTGACGGCAACAGTGCTGCAGCGGCAGTCGGCGTCGATTCGGTACTGGATTTGGTTCGCCGCGTCGATCAAATTTCTCGTCCCGTTTGCAGCGCTGGTGACCCTGGGCGGCTACGCGTCGTGGCGGAGCGTCGAGGTCTTGCCGTATCGCGACGCGCCGCTGCTCGTCGAGGCTGTCGGCCAGCCGTTCGCTGCCGACGCATTCTCGGTTCGTACGCCTCAGCGCGGAGCGGTTGCGCGATCCGTCCACAACATACCGGCCAGTCTCCTGTGGGTATGGGCAATCGGAGTGACGGCCGTTCTCCTGCGATCGCTGGGGCACTGGTACCGGATCCGGCAGCTCGCCCGCGGTGCGACACCACTCGACGACGGCCGCGAAGTGCAGATCCTGCGGGTACTCGGTGGCGGCAAGCAGCCCTTGCCGATCGTTAGCACCAACAGCTCGCTCGAGCCGGGTGTGTTCGGCATCGTCCGCCCGGTACTCCTGTGGCCGCGCGCGATCAGCGAGCGGCTGTCGGACGAACAGCTGCAGTCAGTGCTCGCCCACGAGATCTGTCACCTGCGCCGCGGCGACAACCTCGCCGCGCTCGTCCACCTCGTCGTCCAGGCAGTTTTCTGGTTCCACCCGCTGGTGTGGTGGATCGGAGGGCGGCTGATTGCCGAACGCGAGCGCGCCTGCGACGAGCAGGTCATCCGTCTTGGCAGCGAGCCGGAGACCTACGCTGAAAGCATCCTGAAGACCTGCCAGTTCTTTATCGAATCTCCGCTGGCGTGCGTGTCGGGTGTCACCGGCTCCGATTTGAAAAAGCGCATCGAGGAAATCATGACGAACGACGCTGTCGCAACCTTCGGCGTCTGGAAAAAGGCGTTACTTACTGCGGCGGGGGTCATCGCTTTCGTGGGTCCGGTCGCCGTCGGCGCGTTGAGTCCTCCGCCGCAGGCAAGTGAGCTGCCCGCACCGGCGAGCCTTCCGGCATTCGAAGCAGTCTCGATTCGTCCGAATCCGGCAACCGGACCCGGAGGTCGGGGCGGTGGCCAGATGCAGCCGGTGCGATATGTGGCGACGGATTTGACGCTGAAGAACATCCTCCGCCGCGCTTATGGCAGGGACGGCTCCGCGCCGGGGGCCGGTCTTGACCTGTTCGAAAGCCAGGTCGCCGGAGGTCCGGAGTGGGTGACCCAGGAGAAGTTCGACATCGTCGCCACAACTCCTACTCAGACACAGGCGCGCGAGATGCGGCTGATGATCCAGCGGATGCTGGCCGAACGATTCAAGCTGGTCGCGCATTGGGAGAAGCGGGAGCTGCCGGTCTACATCCTGAGCAAAGCGCGCGCGGACGGCGCACTGGGTCCTGGACTGACGCTGAAATCCGAGGCCGATTGCAACGCCGTGCGTCGTGATGGACCGGCGCCGGCGCCGCAGCCCGGAGTCGCTGCTCCCCCGCCGCCATGCGGTGCGATTCAGTTCGGCCCTGGTCAGCTCGTGGCCACCGGTGCACCGATGGAATGGCTGGCAAACACACTGACAAGCCTGCCCGTCGTTACCGGCATCGACCGGATGGTGCTCGATAGGACGGGCATGACCGGAAACTACGGGTTCACGCTGAAGTTTGCCGCGGCGGGAGCGACCAGCCCGGATCCCGACAGGCCCGAGCTGATCACGGCCCTGCAGGAACAGCTCGGCCTGAAGCTCGAGGCGACGCGGGCCCCGATCGACGTGCTCGTCATCGACAGCGTCGAGAAACCGACGCCGAACTAAATCGTTCGAATCGTTCGGATCGTTCGGATCGTTCGAATCGTTCGCATCGTTCGAATCGATCCGATCGTTCGAATCCGCGGTCGCGCACGCGATCAGCCGCGGCCCACAGCGCTGCCTTCGACGGTGGTGCAGCCTGAGCTTCACGGCACGCGCCGCAGCGCTGAACAGCGTCGCCGGCGCGATCGTCGCCCGGCCGCGCCCAGCGCCCACGCCGTGCGGACATAGTCTTCGTCGACGGACTGGTCGTCGAACGCGTGGAAAGGCCGACGACCAACTGAAACAAAACCGTGGCTGGAGGGTTCTTGAGGCAGAAAGGATTCGCCATGCGCCTGCTGTCTCTCGCGATCACGCTGGTCCTGCTGTCGGGATACCTCGCTGCTCAGGTCCCCTCGCCGGCGCGCCCCACCTTCGAGGTGGCGTCGATCAAACGCAACGTCTCCGGCGATGCGGGCGCCTCGGTCCGCATGCAGCCGGGCGGCCGCCTCACAATCACCAACAATTCCGTCTTCAACATGATTCGAAACGCGTACAACACCCAACGCTTCGAGATGATCCCCGGCCCGAACGTGCCGTCGTGGATCGATACCGACCGCTGGGACATCGTCGCCAAGGGGCCGGACGAAGCGACCGGTCCGCAACTGATGGTGATGCTGCAGAATCTGCTCGTCGATCGGTTCAAGCTGGTTGCCCGCCGGGAAACGCGCGAGATGCCTGTCTACGCACTCGTCATCGCCCGCAGCGACGGGCAGTTGGGACCGCAGCTGCACCGCTCCACTATCGACTGCAACGCGGTCGCCGCGGCCGCGCGCGCCGGCGGTCCCGCCCCGCCGCCAGCGAGCGGAACCGGCCCATTCTGCGGAACGCGAACGAACGCGGGAACGGTGCAGATGAGCGGCGTGCCGCTCTCCAATTTCGTGCGGAATCTTGGTGGGGCAACCGGACGCTTCGTCACCGACAAAACCGGCCTGACCGGGCCGTTCGATCTGCAGTTGACGTGGACACCGGATCAGCCCACGGGCAGCGCCGATGTGCTGGCGAACGGCGCGTCTCTGGTGACCGCTATCCGGGAGCAGCTCGGCCTGAAGCTGGAAGCGCAGCGAGCGCCCGTCGAGGTTCTGGTTATCGAATCGGCCGAACGACCGGTCGAGGACTGAGGCCGACCTTGGGCTTGGGCCTTCGGCCTTAAGCCTTTTTGGCGCTGGCGGTGTCGAAGGAACCATTACCGACCGGTTTGCGTATCACCTACATCTGTAGTAGAAAAGGCGCGGCACTCAGGAGCATTTCGCCAACTAATTCGCGTGGCTGCGCGTCAAATGGGCAAGGTTTTCAATGAAAAAACTGCTCTTGATGCTCGGCGTTCTGGCCTCGGCCACGCTCGTGGCCCAGTCAGCGCCGCCCGTCGCACCCGACGCCAGTCAACGATTCGAAGTCGCCTCGGTCAAGCGCAACACGTCCGGCGATGGGTTCGTGACCATAGGTATGCCACCGGGCGGGCGCCTGACGTTTACCAACGTGCCGGTGCGACAGATGATCGTCCGGGCGTATCAGGTGCAGCCCTATCAGGTACTTGGTGGTCCTTCATGGATCACGAGCGACAGATTTGACGTCACCGCCAAGGCCGCGGACAACGCGACGCCCCAACAGTTGAACGCGATGTTACAGTCGCTGCTGGCCGACCGGTTCAAGCTGAAGATCCACAAGGAAACGCGCCAGTCGGACGTATATCGTCTCGTCAAGGCACGCACCGACGGCAAACTGGGCGACAGTCTGAAACCGGCGGCGGTAGATTGCGCCGCAGCGCGCGGTCGCGGCGCCGGGCCGGCACCGGGACAGGGACCGGGCCAGGTTGCCGTCCCGCCCCCACCGGGCGCGCGAGCGAACGGTCCGCTGCCGGGCCCGGGAGGCCCTCAGGGCGGCTGCATGATGATGATGACCCCGGGCAGATTTCAGGCTGGGGGTCAGCCGGTGTCGGCGCTTGCGAATACGCTCGCCGCTCAACTCGGACGCCCGGTCCTCGATGAGACGGGATTGACGGGCGCGTACGACCTGACGCTGACCTACATGCCCGACACAGGCGGGCGCGGCCTGCCCACGCCGCCGCCCGGCGCGCCGGACATACCGCCGATCGATCCGAACGCACCGTCGCTGCCGACGGCGCTGCAGGAGCAGCTCGGACTCAAGCTCGAAGCGACCAAAGGCCCGGTCGAGATGATTGTCATCGACAGCATCGAACAGCCCACAGAGGACTGAATGAAACGATCCCTACGAGCCGCGCTGTGTGCGCTCCTGCTGAGCGCCGCGACGTTGAGCGCATCGGATCACGCCGGCAAGGTGACCTTGATGGGGGTGTCCATCCCCGGCGCCACCGTCACGGCAAAGCAGGCAGACAAGACCCTGACAACCATCACAGACCAGGACGGCATCTACAAGTTCACGGGTCTTGCCGATGGCGTGTGGACCGTCAGCGTCTCGATGGTCGGCTTCGAGCCGATGACTCGCGAGATCACGCTCCCGGCGTCGGCTGATGGCGTGTGGGAGCTGACGATGCTGCCGATCGAGAAAATCGTCGCCGCACTGCCCACGCCGCGCCCGCAGGGCTCCGAGGCAACAAACGGACAACCGGCACCCGTGCAGGCGCGCGGCCAGCAGGCGGCTCGTCCTGCTGCTCCAGCCGGCGCCCCGTTTCAGCGCGCCGGCGTCAACCAGGTGGCGGCCGCGCCGCCGCCTCCTGCCGACGACCCCCCGGCAGATCCGACGGGCATCGGTTCGGCAGCCGGTCTGCTGATTAACGGCAGCGTCAACAATGGTGCGGCATCGCCGTTTGCGCAAGCGCGCGCGTTCGGCGCGAACCGACCGAACCAGCGTTCCCTGTACACGTACGCAGCCGGCCTGCAGTTCGGCAACTCCGCGTGGGACGCGCGGCCGTACTCGTTCTCCAGCTTCGACACGAGGAAACCGAACTACACCGATGCGCAGTTTCTCGGCAGCTTTCAGGGACCGGTCAAGGTGCCCGGGCTGCGGAACCGCGTGAACTTTTTCGCCGGCTACCAGGGAACGACAGACACGAACTCGTTCACGCAGTCGTCCACCGTGCCGACGTTGCGCGAACGCGCCGGCGACTTCTCGCAGTCGGTCGGCGCGAACGGTCAGCCGGTGCAGATCGTCGATCCGGCGACGCGTGTCCCGTTCGCCGGAAACGTTCTCCCACTGGAGCGAATCAGCCCGCAGGCTCTGGCGCTCCTCGCCTATTACCCGCTGGCGAATGCTGATGGCACCTCGAATTATCAGCAGCCGATCGTCACTGCCACGCGCACCGACAACGCGAATACGCGTTTGAATTACTCAGTGAACAATCGCAACCAGTTGCAGGCGACCATCGGCTTTCAGCGCACCGCGGTCGATACCACGAACCTGTTCGGCTTCGAGGATTCACGCGAGGGATACGGCTTCGACGGACAGGCCGTCTGGTCGTACCGGATGTCGCAGTTCCTGCAGTTGCGCACTCGCTACCAGTACACACGGACAACGAGCACACTTCTTCCCTTCTTTGCGAACCGCCTGAACGTGTCGGGTGAAGCGGGGATCGTCGGCAACAATCAGGACCCGCTCAACTGGGGACCGCCGACGCTGACCTTCGCCACCGACATTGCCGCGTTGAGCGACGGCCGCTACTCCGACTCGAAGACGGGCACACACATCGCGGCCAGCGAGCTGCAAAGCTTCCGTGGCCGCCACACCCTGACGATGGGCGGCGAGTTCCGGCACATCAGCAACGACGTCTTCTCGCAGCAGGATCCGCGCGGGTCCTTCTCGTTCACGGGCGCCGCCAGCGGTGACGACTGGGCCGACTTCCTGCTCGGTCTCCCGACCACGACCTCGCTCGCCTTCGGCAACCCGGACAAGTACTTCCGCGGCAATACCTACGCCGCGTACATCACCGACGACTGGCGCTTGAGTCCGTCGTTCACGATGATGCTCGGCGTGCGTTGGGAATACGAATCGCCGATCACCGAAAAATACGATCGCCTGGTCAACCTCGACGTTGCCCCGGACTTCACTGCCATCGATACGGTCGTCGCCTCCGAGCAGACAACGGGCTCGATCACCGGCAGCGATTACCCGACGTCGCTGGTGCGTCCCGACAAAGGCGGCCTGCAGCCGCGTCTCGGTATGGCGTGGCGGCCGGTGCCCGGCTCCTCGCTCGTCGTCCGCGCGGGGTACGGCATCTACCGCAACACGCAGGTGTATCAGTCCATCGCGTCGCAGTTGGCGCAGCAGCCGCCGCTGTCCACGTCGTTCAGCCTCGGGTCGACGCGCGATTTGCCACTCACTCTGTCCAACGCTTTCGTCGTCGGGCGGGCGCTCGGCACCGTCAACACGCTGAACACGTTTGCCGTCGATCCGGGGTTACATGTCGGCTACGCGCAGAACTGGCAGGCGTCGGTGCAACGCGATCTCCCCTACTCGCTCACCGTGCTCGCGACCTATCTCGGCTCCAAGGGCAGCAACCTGCTGCAGGCGTTCGTGCCGAACACCTATCCGATCGGCGCCGCGACTCCCTGTCCCGAATGCCCGACCGGATTCCGGTATCTGATTTCAGGCGGCCGGTCGATTCGTAATGCTGCCCAGGTGCAGCTCCGGCGCCGCCTGCGCAACGGGTTCACGTCATCGATTCAGTACACGCTGGCCAAGGCCAACGACAACGCCGGCTCGTTCAGCGGCGCCAGCATCGACAGCCAGGCGCTCGCGCAGAACTGGCTCGACCTGGAAGCTGAATATGCGCGATCCAATTTCGACCAGCGCCATCAAATTGTCGCCACCTTCGAGTACACGACAGGCGCGGGTGTCATTGGCGGCACGCTGCTCGACGGCATGAAGGGAAGGCTGCTCAAGGACTGGACGTTCACTGCCCAGCTCACCACCGGCAGCGGCCTGCCGCTGACGCCGACCTACTTCTCGCCCCTGATCGGCACCGGTATCATCGGTGCGACCCGTCCCAGCCTGACCGGCGAGTCGATCGAGCCGACCGCGGACGGCTCGTACGCCAACCCGGGGGCGTTCACGACGCCGGCTGCCGGCGAATGGGGAACCGCCGTGCGTAATTCGATTGACGGTCCGGCACAGTTTTCAATGAACGCTTCGGTGGCGCGCACATTCCGCCTCAACGAGCGGATCAACATGGACTGGCGGCTCGACGCGACGAACGTGCTGAATCGTGTGACCTTCAACGGGATCTACACGCAGATCAACAGTCCGCAGTTCGGATTTCCAAACCGGACGAACGACATGCGCCGGCTGCGCACGACGATGAGGCTGAGGTTTTGAGCCGATACCCCGAGGCAGTGAGGTCACCGAGGATCATTGGTTTTCTCGGTGTCTCGTGCCTCAGTGTGACGTGATGGGTGTATGAACATGCGACGAGCGTTTCTCACGATTGCAGCGGTTGGATCTCTGGTCGTCTCCGCGAGCGGCCAACAGCCCCAGCAGAAGCCGCAGGAGCCACCGACCTTCCGCAGCAGCACCCGCCTCGTGGTGCAGACGGTCACGGTCAAGGACAAGAGTGGCCGCGTCATCGAAGGTCTGACCGCCAAGGACTTCGTCGTCACCGAAGAAAATCAGCCGCAGGAGATCGCGTTTGTCGAGTTCCAGCGGCTGGTGGACGAGCCGGTGCCCGGCGCCGCAGCGACTGCCACACCGCCGGCGGCGGCACCGGCCGCTCCACCTGCACCGCTGCCGTCGACCGAGGTTCCCGCCGCGATCGCCGGCGGCATCGCCCCGCCGACGCCCGGCGACATCAAATATCGCAACCGACGGTTGATCGTCCTCTACTTCGACAACAGCGCGACCTTCCCGCCGGATCAGATCCGCGCCTACGACGCTGCTCTCAAATACATCTCGACGAACATGCAGGCCGCCGATCTGATCGCCATCATGACCTACGGCGGCGGCGCCGTACGCGTCAAGCAGGACTTCACGGACGATAAGGCGAAGCTCCGCCAGGTCATCGAAGTGCTGATGTATGGCGAGGACAAGGACGGCGACGGCGTCCGCGACCCGGACATCGAGGGCACGGAGTTCGGACAGAACGACGCCGAGTTCAACGTCTTCAGCACCGACCGGCAGCTGGCGGCACTGCAGACGGGCATCGAGAAGCTGCGGCCATTCCCGGAGCAGAAGTCGCTCGTCTATTTCGCGAGCAATCTGCGCCTCAACGGCACGGACAACAACGCGCAGCAGCGGGCGACGACCAACGCGGCCATCCGCGCGAATGTCCAGCTGTATCCGGTCGATGCGCGCGGTCTCGTCGCCATGGCGCCGCTCGGCGACGCCACGCAGCGCTCGCCCGGTGGCATCGGCATGTTCACCGGCGCGCTGGCGACGGCGCAGATGTCGCGGTTCCAGCGCTCGCAGGACACGCTCTACTCGCTGGCCAAGGACACCGGCGGCAAGGCGATGTTCGACTTCAACGACCTCTCGCTCGGCATCGTCCAGGCGGCCGAGGCGCAGGGCAGCTACTACATCATCGGCTACTACAGCACGCACATCGCCAACGACGGCAAGTTCCGGCGCGTGAAGGTGTCGCTGGCGAACAATCGCGAAGGCGAACTCGCCTTCCGTCAGGGCTATTACGCGGACAAGGAGTGGGCGAAGCAGTCAACGGCGGATCGTGAGCGTCAGCTCGAAGAGGCGCTGATGCTCGACAACCCGATCACCGACATGACCGTCGCGCTCGAGCTGAACTACTTCCAGTTGAACAGCGCCGAATACTTCGTCCCGATCGCTGTGAAGATTCCCGGTCGCGAGCTGGCGATGGCGCGGCAGCGCGGCGCGCAGCGCATCACGCTCGACTTCATCGCCGAGATCAAGGACGACCCGTACGGAATCACGTACTCCAACATGCGTGACAAGGTGGAGAAGAACCTGGCCGATTCAACCGTACAGCAGCTCGCCGGCCAGCCGATCCACTACGAAACCGGCTTCACCCTGTTGCCGGGGAAATACATGATCAAGTTCCTCGCCCGCGATGCCGAATCGGGACGCATCGGTACGTTCCAGACGAAATTCGTGGTGCCGAATCTGGACAAGGAGCTGCAGAAACTGCCGATCAGCACCGTCGTCCTCGGCAGTCAGCGGGTGCCGCGAGGCGCCGAGCTCGCGAATGTCAACACCAACAACAGCAAAGCGGCGGCAGCGCAGGCCGTCGATCCGCTGATCTACGAGGGCGAAAAGCTGCTGCCGAGCGTGACACGCGTGTTCAGCACGTCACAGGATCTACACGTCTATCTGCAGGCGTACGAAAAAGGTCGCGACACCATGCAGCCTTTGGTGGCATTCGTGAGCTTCTTCCAGGGCGACGTGAAGGTGTTCGAGACGGAGCCGCTGGCGGTCGTCGACGGGATGCATCCCCGCTCGAAGGCGGTGCCGCTGCGCTTCAGCATTCCGCTGCAGAAGCTGCCGCCCGGTCGCTACGACTGTCAGGTGGCGGTCATGGAGCCGTCGGGCCAGAAGGTGGCGTTCTGGCAGGCTCCCATTGCGATTGTTCCATAGCAGGCCGAAGGCCTAAGGTCCAAGGGCTGGTCTAGGCGTCCTACTGCTCCCCGATTCCCAGGCCAGCCCTTAGCCCGTGGGCCTTCGGCCGCAGGCCTTCCGCGGCCCGCCCCGTCGCCCGCCGCATCCTCCGCACACCGAGCCAGAAGCCGAGCCCGCTCGACATCAGCCCACCGAACGACAACGCCAGCATGACGATGTCCCACGACGGACGGCTGTTGTAGAGGAATGGGAAGTCGAGGCTGTGCAGCCCGTGGTACGCCCACCGCTCGACGCGCTGCCAGCGATTGATAGCCGTCACGACTTCGCTGATCGACGGATCGACGTAGACCCAGGTCTGTGCCGGATCGTCGAACTTGATCCGGAGCGCCGGCAGCGGAATCTGCTGGTTGCGTGAATAGTAGTACGAGTCGTACGCCGTCAGCAGCTGCGTATCGACGACACGCGCCGCTGGCGCGGCGGCCGTGATTCTCGAGACGAGAGCGGCCTGGTCGAACAATCCACGCCGCGGTGTGAACGTCTCCGCCGCCACGAGCTGGCGATGGTCTTCAATCCGCGCATGCCGGATCGGATACGGCTGGTGCAGGCGTTCGCGATCCGCCTCATCGCGGGCGACCGAGCCGCGGCGGATGATGTAGTACGGCTCGTCGAGCATGCGGGCGAACTCGACCTCCTTGGCGGGAACACCGCCGAGCACTTCGTTCCACGCGCCGGCGTCGTGCGCGGCAAATCGCGTGAGGTCCACCGGTCCGCCGCTCAGCACGGTGCGCGGCAGCTGGAGCCCCTCCGCATTCGTCCAGGCCCACGGTTCCATTGAGAGGAGACCGCTGAACGCGAACGTCAGCGTAAACACACCAAAGACGGCGCCACTGATGTAATGCCACCGCATCGGGCCGGAGTAGGGAATCGCCGCCGAGAGCCGAAACGGCCGGCCCCGCGCACGCCGCCATTGCGTCACGCTCAGCACCATGCCGAGCACGGCAAGGACGCAAGCTAGCGCCGACGTCCACACCAGCAGCCTGTACCAGAGCGGCTGATTCGTGCGCAATGCGGTGAAGTAGAGCCAGTGCGGGATAGTACTGACCCAGGCCCAGCCGCGGCTGCTGCGCGTGGTCATCATTGCCACTTCACCGCTCGCCGGCTGGACGTACAGCTCCGTCCCCGCGCCATCGTCCACGCTGAACTTGTGGAGCGGCAGCCGGCTCTGGAGCGTCCACTGATCGACGTCGTGCAGCGTGGCGACGTGATGAACCTGAGACGCCGGCACGCGGGCGAACGCCGCCGCCACCGCCTGCGACTGATCGACCGAAAGCTCTTCGAGCATCTCGCCGGTATCCGCGTAGACGAGGGTCGCACTCCGTCCGCCGAGGCGGTAGATGGGACGATCAAGAAGGGTGGCGAGGGTGGCGGCCCCTGTCGGATCGAGGTCTGCGCGTTCGGCCGCCTGCGCCGGCGTCAGCTGCACGCGCGAGAAGTCCACCGGCTGCATGCGCTCGAGCCGCATCTCCGGCGTCACGCGCGGCATCCCGCCCCAGTAGATCATCGTGATGCCCGTGGCGAACCACATGATCACCAGCAGGCTGATGACGATCCCAAGGTAGCGGTGCGAGAGGATGACCGCGCGGCGGAAGAGGCGCATGGCCGCAGTGTAACCCAGGCCCAAGGCCTAAGGCCTAAGGCCTGGGGCTTCTTCTTACGGGGTTTTACAACTGAAATTACCCGCGTCGTTCGTCGTTCCCTTGCCGTTGTAGACCGCGATCTGCGGATACGGGCAGAGCGGGCGCGACACCTCGAGGCGGTTGTTGTTGATGCGAACTGCGTCGATGCGGTCGGGCGCCAGGCCAGCCTCGCGCCAGCGCTCGAGCGCCGCCATCCAGTTCACTGAATTCGGTCCGACGCCGCCACCGCAGTGATTCATGCCCGGCGCCATGAACAGACGGATGAAGTCGTCCTGTTTGCCGCCCATCTTCTTCTGCACGCTCGTGTAGTAGTCGATGGCGTTGCCCGGCGAGATCGCGGTGTCGTTCCAGCCGTGGTACATCAGCAGCTTGCCGCCGCGCGCCTTGAACTTGCTCAGATCGGGATTGACGGCGTTGACGATCGCTCCCACCTTCTGGTCGACGATCGGCAGGTCCTTGTCGACGTCGAACGTCTTCCAATCCCAGTTCGCGTTGTTGTAGGCGACCTGGAACGAGCCGATCGAGATCGCCGGCGCATTCTGGCCGCCGACGTAGCCGGCGAAACCGGGCGCGCCGCCAAGCTCTGCGCCCGGGACTTTGCCGGGGAAGACGACCTGGCCCGAGCTGGTTTTGACCGGTTGATACGCACGCTTGATGGCGGCAACCTGCGACGCCGTCAGGCAACTGTCCGCATCACCAGCCTTGCACTGCAGTGACGCGACGTCGAACGCGCACTTCGTCGGCTCGTTGAGCACGCCGTCGGCGACGCCGTCCTTCGCGTCGCAGGCGTTGAGCACCGCTTTGTTGACCATCTCCAGTTTGGCGGTGGGCACGGCACTCGATGCGTCCTTCAGCACCGGCGTGGAGACAGCAAGATCCCACGTATGCAGATGCGTCTGGTAGTTGGCGGGCGCACCGGCGAGGACGGCATCGAAGTCCTCGGGATATTTCTGCGCCGCCATCAACCCCTGACGGCCGCCCGTCGAGCAGCCATTCCAGTACGACAGCCGTGGCGCGCTGCCGTAAAACTTGTTGATCACGGCCTTTGCCTGCACGGTCATCTCGTGCACGGCGCGATAGGCGAAGTCGGTGAGTTTCTCCGGATGATCGATAGCGAACAGCGCATTGCCGCCCTTGTGACCTGTGTCCGTCGACGCCGTCGCATACCCTTCACTAACGGCCGTCGCCATCGCCGCGTAGCTGATCACACCAGCCCACCCGCCGTTGCCGACCGCCTGGAATTTGCCGTTCCAGCTCGCCATCTCGGGCATCCAGACCTCGATGTCGATCACCGAGTCGGCGGATGGCTTCAGCGTCGCCGCCACGCGGCAATGCGCCGGCAGCACCGGCCCCGCTGCTGCGGGCGCGCCACCGCCGCGTCCCCCGCCACCTGCGCCCCGGCCAGCCGCAGCCGCACCATCGCCGCGGCCGCCACCGCGACCCGCTGCATCACCGCGACCGCCACCAGCGGGCGCAGCGACGGGACCTCCGGGAGGGCCTCCCGGCGCCGGGGCGACGTACGGTCCGGCGGGTACGAGCTGCACGGAGGTAATGGTGGTGTTGGGAAGCGAGAGAGAGCGAAGGCTGTCGCACGGCGCCGCCTGCGCCAGTGCCGCCATCAGCGAAAGCGCGGTAATCGTTATCATGGCGCGGTATTGTAGTCCCGGCGCCCGTACCGCTTCAGGGGTTCGATGATCAGTTCTCTGACGGTTTTTCGACCTTGTCGATGACGATGACGTCGACAGCCGCCGTGCCGGGATCGAGCTTCAAGCCGAGTTGCTCCTGGATCGCCGTGAACAAGCCCGGCGGCGCGTTCGGATCCGGCGTTGCCGGAGCCGGCGGCCGCGGTCCAAAGCTACGGAACTGCGAATCATCCGGCGTCCAGTTCAGCGTGAAGTCGAACTTGCCCTGAATATCCGTTTTGTTCACCACCGGTCTATCGAGCACAGCGCTCTGCAGCAGGCCCGCGAAGTCGGTCATTGTCGCGTTCGTGGTGACTAGATTGCCAAGCCCCTTGAAGAACAGTCCTGGGAGTCCGTTGGGGTTGGAGGTGTTCTGCGTCAGCTTCGGTCCTCGAGGACCGACCGTGATGACGTACGCGGGCAGATCCTTCTTGTCGTTGTGAACGGCGAGTTTGAACCGATCGGCAAGGAGGTTCTTCATCAAACCGCGCAACTGGACCGTGCTCGGCACGCCCTCGACCTGAGGCCGGCCCTGGACGTCGAATTTGTCACTCTCCATCCAGGTTGGGCCGCCGCTGATCTGACGCACATGGACGTCATAGGCAAACGTAATTAGATCGGCCAGCGTCGTGTTGATAGTCAGGACGTCGCGGCCCTTAACGGTGAACAGTTTGCCCGGTCTGTTGGGATCGCTTTGCTTGACGGTTGCGACCTCGAACGTCAGCGGCGCGTCCGCTGCCATCGTCTTCGGCGGTGCCGGCAACGCCCACGCCGTTTCCTTAGTCGCGCGGGTCATGGTCAACGGCAAAGAACCGGGGCCCTGCGTGAACGTACCGGCGATCGAATTGCCGTCAGCCGAGAGCTTGCCCTCGAAGCCGATGCCGGCGGCGGCCACCGAGAGTCTCACCGCATTGCCCTGCACGACCGCAGTCGCCGCGGCCCCCTGGCCCCCTTGGTCAATACTGTGCATCGTCGCCGTATAACCACCGGTCGCCGCATTCGGCGCAAGGACGAAGACGAGCCGCAGTTCTTTGCCCGGCGCCGGCTGCAGCGTGCCCTGCCATTGCCCGGCTAAATTCGGTGTTTGCGCCGCGACGCTGGCGGCCAGAGCCAGGACAACCACAACGATCGACCGCATCAGCTTTTTCATGAACGTCTCCGGGAGCATTGGACGTCGACTTTTCGTTTATGTTCCGGACTGCGCCATCATCGCACGTCCCCGGCCGCGATTATCCACCCACTGCTCAACCAGCAGGGCTATCGGGCCGACGATGAAAAGCGCATAAAACGGCGCGTACACGACTTCATTCAGGCGCAGGACGGTTTCGAGCGCCGCGACGAGGAACACCACCATGCACTGCCCTCTCACCGATCGAACCGTCGTCTTCGGGTCCGTCACCATGAAAAACGTGAACAGCTGATACATGGGGCCGGTAATGGGCGCCGCGTTTGCCACGTACGGCGTGCCCGTCCACACCGCGCGAAAGTACGAAAACACCAGGAACGAGAGCACGTAGGTGGCAGAGATGTGGACGCGTCCGACGCGCCAGACGATCACCGTGCCGAGGATCCAGATGACCGCCATCGGCGCGACGACGTTACCCCATTGGACGCTGAGGACGGCGATTGTGGCGGGCGCAAGAAAGACGGCCGCGCTGACGCCGAAGTTGGTCGGGTTCCACAAGTGACGGCCGCGGAAGCGCAGCACGTACTTCGACGTGATCGATATGAGACTGGTGAAGAAGTATGGCCAGTAAAACGGTGAGCGGACGAGAATCCCGGCGCTGATGCCGCTGATGTAGGCGCTCGCCGGATGCGGCCACTTGCCGTACGTCAGGCGGCCCATGATCAGCTCGGCGGTGATCGCGGTGACGATCGCCAGCGCGGTCCGCTCCCAGCCCTCGAGGATGCCGAACGAAAGGTGTGCCGTCAGCAGAATCGACGTGATCAGGATCGGCGGCAGAAAGCGGTTGTCGATCGTGAGGAAACGTTTCCGTGGCGCCACGACGTCAGCGCGCGGGAGGGCGTTCTCAACGGCCATCGGCCCCCTCCTTCACCTTATGCAGGCGGTCGATCGCCGGCCGCTCGATCGTCTGTGTGCTCCCCGACGGCCATCGGATCACGACGCGGTCCACGGCCGTCGCCGAGCCAAGGCCGTAATGGACACGCCGCTGGTTCTGCGCGCTGAAGCCTGACGCCGCGGCGACCTCCTGCGCCTGCACGCGACCGTTCCAGTGCAGTTCCAGACGCGCGCCCAAGGCGCTGCGATTCGAGGTCGTCCCCTCGAGCTCGAACTGGATCCAATGCCGGCCAGCTTCAACCGAGTTGCGATAGATCAGCAGCGGCCCGCGCTGGTTGGCGACGATGACGTCGAGCACGCCGCGGTTGCCGAAATCGGCCAGCGCGACGGCGCGGCCGTCGAAGGTGTCCGTCGCTCCGACCACCTGGGCGACTTCCGTGAACCGCCCGGCGCCGTCGTTGACCCAGAGGCGCTTGCGCTGGTACCCGGAAAAGCTGCGTCCATTCATGGGCGGCCAGTTCTTCGCGTCGCCGATGATCGTGCTGTGACCGCCGGAGATCACACCGAAGTCGTACCAGTAGCTGCTGCGTTCGCCGGCGGAGACGTAACCGTTTGTCAAATAGATGTCCTGAGTCCCGTCATTGTTGAGATCGCCGAACTGTGCTCCCCAGCTCCATCCCCCAAGATCCACGGCCATCGCCGAGGCAAGGTTCTCGAACTCCATGGCGTTGCGTGACGACGGCACCCACAGGTCATTGCCCTGGAGGAGGTTGCCGGGTTCCGTAATGTTCGTCTTGTAAATGGCCAGCCGACCGTCGTTGAAGACGTCGCCGACCGACGCGTTCATGCCGCTCTTCGGCGTCATGCCGACGCCGGTCTGCTGTGCGACATCCTCGAAGCGTTGACCATTCCGATTCGCGAACAGTTCGGAGACCCCGTAGTCGTTCGAAAGAAACAGATCCGGATAGCCGGAGCCGGAAAAGTCGGCCGTGGTCATCGCCAGCGTCCAGCGATGGCTGCGAATGCCCATCGCCTCGGTGCGATCTTCGAACGTACCGTCGCCGCGGTTGCGCAGCAGGTATTTGCGGCCGCCATTGTTCGCGTACTCGAAGCTCTCGGGCATGATCTTCGTCGTCTCGAGCTTCCAGAGATTGACGTTGTCGGGCCAGTAGCCGGCGATGAACAGATCCAGGTTGCCGTCGCGGTCGTAGTCGAACCACGTGGCGCTGTTGACGTTGACCCATGCCGGCAGGCCGGCGCGTTCGCCAACAGCCATGAACGCGCGCCCTTCGTTGTTGCGGAACAGTTCGGGGCGGCCGTACCTGTAGAGAAGGAGGTCCTCCCAGCCGTCGTTGTCGAAATCACCCCATACGGAACCCATCGACACGCCGGTCTCGCGGTGGTTGACATCGGCGAGGCCGACGGTCGGCGCAACGTCGGTAAACGTGTTGTTGCCGTTGTTGCGATAGAGGCGATTCAAACTGCCTTCGCTGCTGTTCGTCACGTAGAAGTCCTGCCATCCGTCGCGGTCGAAATCAACGACGGCGACGGCGGCTCCCATTGACGCGACCTGCGGCATGATGTGGTCGAGCCGGCTGTCGAACGTCGGGGCCTGATGGCTGAAGTCGACGCCCATGGCCTTGGCAGATTCCTGCAGTCGGAAGCCGTATCGCGTGTCTCCGCCTTCGTCGTCGGACAGGACGTGACGGCCTTCCGCCTGGCGATTCAACGCGTAGACGGCGGACAATGACGCGACAAGGACAATCGTCCAGGCCACCCACGCGATCTGTTGTCTGTGTGGTAGAGCCATCAGTTGTATTGAACCGCGAAGGCCGGGAAGAACGCGAAGAACGCAAAGAGAAAACCGTCCTTCGCGTGCGTCGCGCTCTTAGCGCTCTTCGCGGTTAATTCCTGTCGCCGGCCTGAGTCCATTCAAAAATCGCTGCGGCGTCACGTAGCGCGTGTGATATCGCTGCCAGTCGTCACGGTGTCGCTGGTAGACCGGATCGTCCTCGAGTGCGAGGCTCTTCGTCTCAGCGCCGTAGTCGGGCCGGTCGTGCGACGGCAGCGGCAGCACGGTCTGCGAGAAGCCGGTGTTATAGTCCCCGTCCTTTTCCCAGCCGTCGGCAACAAGCACGAAATCGCGAAACCATCCATCGCCCGCGGCAGGGAGCTCCGCGAATTGCAGCCGCAGCTCGTCGCCGGCATTCATGATCACGTACCGGTCGTCCACCTGCTCGACCAGCTCGCGCACGTCGCCGAAGCGTGTGTGGTAGCCGGTCAGATCACGCCACCGCGGAGATGTCGAGTCCAGCCGATCGTACTCCGGGGTCTCGGGTGCGTTGCCGCGCGGCGAAACCGTGCGGGAGAATCCGCGGTATTTCAATTCTGCTCCTGCGAGCCTGGTCCGCGTCATCTGCAATTGCGCCGACGAGCGCGTGCCTGTCGACAGCGCATCCCAGTAGATTTCCAGGTTGGTCCTGAGCCGGAACCGTCGTGCTCTGGCGGCACCGCTCAAGTCGACGACGATCGTCTTGTTCTTCCCCGCCGGGAAACCGAGGTCAGTGTTCACGACGCGCCACGACCCGTCGGGATTCTGCGCTTCGAGCGACAGTCCGCGCGGCGTGATTCCGGCCTGTGCGACAGCGACGTTGATGCTGCTGTCTGTTGGATAGATCCAACCGCTGGCGACCAGCACTGAGTCGGCGCCGATGTCGTCTGCCTCGAACTCGACATAATGCTCCTCGGCGATACCCTGGTAGCGCCCACGCTCGAATGTCGAGAGATAGTCGCCGTCGACCGCGGCAACGACCGCCGTCACGTCGGTGCCGTGATGATCCCAGGCGCGCGTCACTTGCCGGAGCTCTTTCACGGCGTGCACCTTCAGGGCGGGCGGCGCCGTCGGCGAGAAACGTTCGTCGACGAACACCGAGGTGTGCTCCGGATGATCGACAGCCATCAGCGACACGTGATCGAAGAAATGCGTCTCCCACAACTCGGCGGTGATGCGCACATCGTAGATGCCGTTGTACGGTGCGAGATTGCGGATCCGCACCCAGTCCTCTGTTTGCGTCACGCCCGCCGTGTCCTGCGCGTTGATGCGCAGGCCGAGAGGAGAGCGCCACAGCAGATCGGTGACGAACCGCATCCGCGTTCCGTCAAACGCGAACAGCCACGGGCACGACCCCTTCAGTCGCTGCTCCGCCACCATCGCGTTGTCCACGTCGGTGCCGAACTCCGCCTGCGGCACGCCGTTCGGCCAGACGATGCGCGCGACGTCGATGGCGGTGTGCGTGCCCAGGCCGATGTGGACCGGACCGCCGGTGAGCAGCTGCTTCTGGAACATCAACCCGGAGCGCGCCTCGATATAGCCGCCGACGCCGAATGAATTGATGCGCTGATCGCCGGCGGTCTCCTGCGCGCGCGGCCGGAACTCCTTCCAGTGGTAGTTCGTCGTTCCGCGATTCAACAGGCGGACAAACTGCCGGTCCGATGACGGCCTCGGATCGGGCACGCGCGGCAGGCCGGGAGAAGCCGGCTCGAGGAACTTCTGCACCGGCGCAACACCCACCAGATCGATGCGGCCGTCGGCGTCGAGATCGCCCGCCGGAAACACGGTTCCGGTGATCGGCCGGTCGACCAGACGCAGTCGATGCGACGCATCGCTCAACCAGATGCGTGTTTCGTCGCCCCCCGTGCCGACGAGATCGACTGCACCGTTGTTGTCGAAGTCGCCGGCGATCAGCCGCTCCGCGAAAGACTTCCCCGGCCACCTTGCAATTTCACGCGGACGCCATTGCCCGTCGTGCAGTGAGATGGCCCGCAGCGCGCCTGACAGGTCGAAGACGACGATGTCGAACACGCCGTCGGCGTCCATGTCGGCTACGGCGATCGCGTATGGCGATGACGCCGGCACGGTCGCGAAAGGTACGAAATCCCCCGCCTGACGGTTAGCGAACGCAGCGACGCGCATCGATCCGTCGGATCCGCGGTCCAAAAACACGGCATCCGGATCCCCGTCGCTATCGAGATCCGCCCAGGCAAAGTCCACGGCCTGATTCACACCCTGGAACATCGGCGACGACGTCCAGCTTCCGTCGCCATTGTTGCGCAGCACGAACGGCGCACCGGCATCTGGAGCGGCCACCACGTCAAGGTCGCCGTCCATTTCCACGTCGGCCGCCCAGACGCCGGTGCATCGACACGCCGCGGCCGTCGTATCTGCGGGAGTCCGTTCGACGAACCCACCGGCCTGCTGCTGAAGAAGAATGCGGACTCCACCACCCATGCCGGTGATGATGTCGGGACGAAAGTCGTTATTCCAATCCGCAACGGCAACGATGTGCGGAGTGGGCCCGACGTCAGTAGTTAAGGCAGTGAAGCTCGCGCGAAAGTCCCGTCCCGTGAGCGCCGTTATCCCGGGCAGCCCAGCGCTGAAGACACGCGGTTGCTCGTTGTCGTTTTGCGGCGGAACAGCAAACAACACTTCGATCGGTGACGGCGCCGATTGTGCGAGGGGTTCTTCGTTGAACGCCAGCGCCACGTCCGGCTCCGCCGGTGTTGCCGCCGGCGACGTCAACGCGATGAACCGTTCGAACGGCTCCGAAATCAGCTCGGTCGGCGTGCGGATGGCGCCGAGGTCCTCGCCGAAGGCGGGCACGCGTGCGAGGACGTTGCGCAGGAACGCCGTCGCCCGCTGCGCCGCCATCAGGTCGTTCGCAGCAATCGCCTGCTGCAGCGCCTGAAACTGCTCCATCGCCGGCGGCGGCCAGCCGGCCGCTATCGGCTGCAAGCGTGCGATCGATTCGTTCAGGCGCGGCTGATCGCGCGCCTTGGCGGCGACGCGTGCGCGCTCGACGAGCACCGCGATGTTCTGCGGCACCAGCTTCGCGAGTTCGTCCATCTGCGCGAGCGCCTGCGCATCGGCATCGGTGGCGGCTCCGCGCTCGATCTCCTCCGCCAAGGCGTAGCGCGGCTGCAGCGCCTTCGGATCGAGTTCCACCGCGCGCCGAAGATGGACAAGACCTTCATCGAGACGGCCGCGCGCAATTTCCATCCGTCCCGCCAGCAGTTCGACGCGCGCGTTGTCGGGGGCCAGCATGAGCGCTTTCTCGACCGGCATCGCCGCGGTATCGAGCTCCCCGAGCCGCAGCTGCGCCAGGCCGAGATTCGCCCACGCGGCGGGCTCTTCGGGGACTCGTGTCGTTACGGTTGAAAACTCACGCTTCGCATCCTCCAGCAGTCCGACTTCGAGCGCGGCGAGACCGTGATAAAACGCCCGCGTCACCTGTTCGTACGTCTCTGAACCGGGTGCCGGCAGCCGCGCGCGCGGACGGATCAGAAAGATCGCGGCCGCTGCAATGGCGATGACCGCAAGTCCGACCAGCAGAGTGAGCCGAGGGGATTTCTTACTCGACACCGAGATGTAATTGTCGTTCGAGTTCCACGAATCGCCGCGCCTCGGCGGGAGCGGGACGCAGCAGCGAGACGGCAATGGCTGTGGCGAACGACAGCGGAATGGTCACGATCCCCGGGTTCCGCAGCGGGAACCACGCCTCGGCGTGCTTCAGCACGTCTATTTGGATCGTCGGCGACAGCCAGATGAGCACGAGCGTGGACACCGTGCCGACGATCATGCTGGCTTGTGCCCCGCCCGTCGTCAGCCGGCTCCAGAAGATCGACAGCACGAGCGCAGGAAAGTTTCCGCTGGCGGCGATTGCGAAGGCGAGGCCGACCATGTAGGCGACGTTCTGTCCCTTGAAGGCGATGCCGAGGACGATCGACAGCGCTGCGAGCACCACGGTTGCCACCCGCGCGACCACCAGCTGCTCGCGCTCGTCCACGTGCGCCCCGCGCACGACGTTGACCCACAGGTCGTGCGACAGCGTCGCCGCGCCCGACAGCGTCAGTCCGGCAACGACCGCAAGAATCGTCGCAAACGCGACCGCCGCGATGAACCCGAGAAACGGGGTTCCGCCCACGCCTTCAGCGAGCAGCGGCGCCGCCATGTTTCCACCGGCATCGATGGCGGTGATCGCCTTCCGCCCGATGATCACCATGGCACCGAAGCCGAGGATGAAGGTGAGGAGATAGAAGAAGCCGATGAACGCTGTCGCGTAGCCCACGGATCGCCGCGCCGTGCTTGCGTCGCGCACGGTGTAGAAGCGCATGAGGATGTGCGGGAGGCCGGCGGTGCCGAGCATCAGCGCGAGGCCGAGCGACATCGCGTCGATCGGATCCGTCACCAGCCGGCCCGGAGCGAGGACGCTGTCGCCGTACTGCGCCTGCGCCTCCGCGAACAGCGCCAGCGGATTCATCCCGAAGCGCGCCAGCACCAGGATCGCCAGCAGCGTCGCGCCGCCGAGCAGCATTACTGCCTTGACGATCTGCACCCACGTCGTCGCAATCATGCCGCCGAACAGCACATAGGCCAGCATGACGACGCCAACGATGACAACGGCGAATTCGTAGGGAAGCCCGAACAACAGCCGGATCAGATTGCCGGCGCCGACCATCTGCGCGATCAGATAGAAGGCGATGACGGCGAGCGCGCCAATCGACGCCGCGATGCGGATCGGCGTCGCGCGCAGCCGTGTGGCGAGCACGTCGGCGAACGTGTATCGCCCCAGATTGCGCAGCGGTTCGGCAATCAGAAACATGACCACCGGCCAGCCGACCAGAAACCCGATCGAATACAGCAGCCCGTCGAAGCCCGAGGTCGAGACGAGGCCGACGATGCCGAGGAAGCTGGCCGCGCTCATGTAGTCGCCGGCCAGCGCCAGACCATTCTGAAAGCCGGTGACGCTGCGGCCGGCGGCGTAGAACTGATCTGTCGTCCGCGTTTTCCGCGATGCCCAGATAGTGATGCCGAGCGACAGGGCGATGAAGACGAGAAAGAAGACGATGGCGGTGACGTTCGGCTCGCCCGACGTCATTTCTTGAGCCCGTCAATCGACGTGTCGTAATGCGCGTTGGCCCACGAAATGTAGATCCAGGTCAGCCCCCACGCGACCACAATCACGAGCGCCCCGAGCAGAATCCCCAGACTCAGCCCGGGCACGACGGTGGTGGCCAGCAGCGGCTTGTTGAACGCAACCAGGAGAACGAAGCCGAAGTAGGCGACCATCATCGCCGCGGTGAGCGCCACGGCAATGCGCCAGCGCGCGGCTGACACGGCTTCCAGCGTCGAATGTGTGGGCATAAAAAAACTCCCAACGTCCAACACAAGGTTGGACAGTTGGGAGTTGAATTCTACAGGTAGAGGCCGTCCGCCTGCGCAAAAGCTACGGCGGGACGGCCGTTCAAATATTAGCGGCCGTTGCCTGGCTTCTCGTCCGGCGCGCCGATGCCCGACGAACCGACGAACAGTTTCTTGCCGTCCGGGAAGGTGATGTCACGACCGTTGGCGCGGTTCGAACCGTCCTTGGCCTGGAAGCCCTCGACGATGATCTCGGTGCCCTCGGGCAGCGAGTTCTTGTTCCAGCCGCGGCGCAGCAGCGCATTCGGTGCACCGCCTTCGACCATCCAGCGCTCCACCTTGCCGTCATCACGCTTCACGTCGATGTGGATCCAGGAATGCGGGTTGATCCACTCCATCTTGACGACGGTTCCCTTCATCTTGACGGGCTTCTTCGCGTCGAATTCGGCCGCGAACGAGTGGTGCGCCATAACCGGGGCGGCAGCCGCCACGAGCAGCGCAGCACCGGCAATAACGCTGAACAATGTCGTACGCATCGGGTATTCTCCTGCCTAGAAACGAATATGTGACTGCGTCCCGAACCGTCGGCTGAGGCTACGGAACCAGTATAGCCTACTCCCCGAATCTACTCAGAAGTCTTCTTTTTCAGGTCGCCGTAGAGCAATTCTTCCGAAAATTCCACGCACTTGTACTCGAGGAGCTGAGCGTTCGCCTCGACGCGGCGATAGAGCGGCATGCGGATCGTCCACGCGCGCGTGAAGGTCTTCGGATCCTCGATCCGCGCCTCGTAATTCAGAACGTTGCCGCCGCTGTTCGGCATGATCGAATACCGCTCGGTCACCGTGAGCGCCTCGCTGTGGTGATTGCCGGCGCGGTCGAACCACGACTGATCGTTGAAGCCCTTGGCCTCGATGACGAGCGTGTCACCTTCCCACTTGCCATTCGACCAGCCCATCCAGCTGTCGACCGGAGCTTCAGTGTGATTGGCCATGTGGACGATGCGGTTGGAGCTGGCGTACTCGTAGACGAACAGGATGTCCTTCTGCCCCTGCACGATCTGGAAGGGATACGGCATATAGGTCGCGCGCGGCAGGCCGGGCATGTAGCACTTGGCTTCCGGATCGCTCTTCGGCCAGCCAGCCTGATTCTCGGTGCGCTTCTTGAGGCCGGCAGGCGTATACGGGATCGAGCCGTTGTTGTCGACGATCACGCTCTGCCCTGCCGGAATCGCGAACATGGCGCCGAGCTGCCAGAACGCGGTGGCAGCCGCCGAGTGATCCTCGAGGTTCCAGTTGGCCGTGTTGATCGCCTGGTAGATGCCATTCAGGTTCGGATGGCCGGCAATTCGATCCGGTCGCGGTGTTGCTGTGCCACGACCCTGTGCGGGCGCGGCTGCGCCACGACCCTGCGCCGGTGCGGCCGCACCGCCCTGACGGGCCGGCGGCTGCTGCGCCGCAACACTCAGCGAAACTGCCGCTCCGATCGCAATCGCGATGAATGCGCCTGTAAACCGCTTACGCATGTGCCTAGGTCTCCTTTAATCACGAAGGGCACGAAGAGATCGAAGGACACGAAGACGAAACGCGATCCTTCAGAGCCCGGAAATTCTAACGTGAGATTTCCCGGATCTCCTTCGTGATCTTCGATTTCTTCGTGAGCTTCGTGCCCGTGCTTCTATCAAAGTTGTCGCGCTGAAGTCAAGGAAACGACAGGTCTTGCGACGATCAGTCGAGCCGCGCCGCGCGCGCGCTTCTGGTGAAGATACTTGACCGACTTAAAAGGTCGGAGATAGACTCGACGCGAAAGTGAGATTGAGTCTCACAAAGCGGTGAAAGGGCCCACCGGGTGCTGTAACACCCGGCGGGCAGTGCCAAACACAGGTCGGGTAACCCTTCATCACGCGCCCTGCGGGCACATGACGTGTCCGGCTCCCGCATTCTACCCGGGCGCCGTCACCCCGTCATCGGTCCGGACGGGTGCCTTAACGAACGTCGGCGACGGCATGAAGCTACGGCAATTCGTTTTCTGGCCACACCTGATCGCAGCGGTGTCGGCGGGTCTCGTCATTCTCACCATGTCCGTGACCGGTGTGCTGCTGACCTATGAGCGGCAGCTCATCGCCTGGGCGGACAGCGGCTATCGGTCGCGACCGCCGTCGGCGGAAGCCGTTCCGCTGCCCATTGACGACCTGCTGACGCGGTTGCGTCACCAGCACCCCGACGTGACACCGGCGAGCATCGCGCTCAAAGCCGATACCCGCGCAGCCGTCACCGTCATCGACGGCCAGCGCACCCTCTATGTTGATCGCTATTCCGGCGCGCTTCTGGCTGAAGCATCACGGGGTGGAGTCCGCGCCTTCATGGCCGAGATGCGCGCCTGGCACCGATGGCTTGGCGCCGATGGCGACCGACGCCCGATCGCGCGCGCGATCACCGGTTGGTCCAACGCCGTCTTCCTCTTCGTCGTGGTGTCAGGAATCTACCTGTGGTTTCCGCGGAAGTGGAGCTGGCGCCAGGTCAGGAACGTCGTCCTGTTCAACCGCGCGGCGCGCAGCAAGGCGCGTGACTTCAACTGGCACAACGTCATCGGGTCGTGGTGCGCCGTGCCGCTGTTCGTCGTGGTGCTGTGCGCGATGCCGATTTCGTTCGGCTGGTTCAACGCGCTCGTCTATCGAGCGGTGGGCGAGACGCCTCCAACCCCCGCCGCCGGGCGAGGCAACGCGAATCGGCCGCCCGATGGAGGGTCCCGCCGCGCAACCGTTGTCTCGACACCGACACGGGTCGACCTCGAGAGATTGTTCACACGCGCCGCGGCGCACGTGCCTGAATGGCGGACGATTTCGTTGCGGCTTCCGGTGACAGGAGCCGCCCCTGCCGTCATCACCATCGACACGGGTGACGGCGGCCAGCCGCATCGTCGATCGACGCTCTCGCTGCAGCCAGCAACCGGCGACATCGTTCGCTCCGAAACCTTCGCCGATCTGACGCTCGGCCGCCGCATTCGCAACATCATGCGGTTCGCGCATACCGGAGAAGTCCTCGGCGTTGCGGGACAGACGGTCGCCGGCATTGCGTCTGCGGGTGCGGTGATGCTCGCCTGGACCGGCTTCGCGCTGACGTGGCGGCGGTTCCGATCGTGGGTCGACCGCCGGTCGCGACGTGCTGAACGGCCGGCTACACGAACCGCGGCGTAGCCGACTTCGGGAGGATCCATGCGTAATGAGACGGTAAACACGCGGATCAGGCGCCCCTGGCGCCGGCGGCGCGGCACGGCGCGGCTGTTCGTGTTGGGAGCGACGTTCCTCGCGTCCACCGGGCTGGCGCCACTTGCGGTGGGGACGGTACACGCCGAGGTTCGGAACGCAGCTTCCTCACAGGCGTCAGACCGGCCCGTTACTCCAGCGCTGACGTTCTCGATCCCACCGGCGCCTCTTGGCGACGTGCTGGATGCCTTCCAGAAATCGACGCAGATCAAAGTGGTACTGGCAGACGCCGCGATCGCGATGATCCAGTCACCAGGGGTCGTCGGCAGCCTGCAGCCGCGACAGGCGCTCGAGGCGCTGCTGATGGGAACGAGCGTCTCGTATTCATTCACGGCGGCGAACGTCGTGTCGCTGCAGCTCCGAGCTGCCGGTGAGTTCGTCAACGTCTCCGCCGCCAGCGGCCCCGCGCTGACCTCCACCAGATTCACGGAGCCGCTGCGCGATATCCCGCAGACCGTGACCGTCGTACCTGCGGATGTCATTCAGGCGCAGGGGGCGACGACGCTGCGCGACGTATTGAAAAACGTCACCGGCATCAGCATTCAGGCCGGTGAGGGAGGCGTGCCCGCGGGTGACAACCTGTCGATCCGCGGCTTCAACGCGCGGACCGACATGTTTATCGACGGCGTCCGCGACGTCGGCGGCTACTCGCGCGATCCGTTCAACGTCGAACAGGTCGAGGTCGTGAAAGGTGCCTCGTCGTCGATGGCCGGACGTGGTTCGACGGGCGGCATCATCAATCTGGCGACCAAGGCGCCGCATGCGGCTGCCGTGCGCAATGTCTCTCTCGGAATCGGTTCGACGGATTTCAAACGCGGATCAATCGACATCAACCAGCCGATCGGAACGTCCACCGGCGCGGCGTTCCGCGTCAACGCGATGTGGCATGACGCGGGCACGCCGGGCCGCGACGCCGTGTCCAGCCAGCGTTGGGGCTTCGCGCCGGCAGTCGCCGTCGGCCTGGGGACACCGACGCGGATCACTGCCGACTACGCCCATCTCGGCCAGAACAACGTGCCGGACTATGGCATCCCGTGGGTGCCGAACGCCAACGTGCCACTCGCCGCGTATGCGGATCAGGCGCCGCCGGTGGACTACGGCAACTTCTACGGTCTGACGTCGCGCGACTACGAGAACACGCGAACTGACATCGCGACCGCGCGGGTGGAACATGATTTCAATTCCGCGCTGAGCCTGCGAGCGGTCGTCCGCGGCGGGCGGACGAATCGCGACTCGCTCATCACGTCGCCGCGCTTCGAGAGTAGCGCGAGCACCGCGATTCGCCGTACCGATTGGAAATCACGCGATCAGACGGACGGCATCGTGGCCATGCAGGCTGACCTGACGTCGCGTTTCCGGACTGGCGTGGTGTCGCACGCGCTTGTCAGCGGGGTGGACTTCGCGCGCGAGACCTCTGAAAACTGGAACCGGTTGGAACAGGGCGGCGTGCCACCAACGACCGACTTGTTCAATCCCGACTTTGCCGTGCCATATGCGAGCCGCCTCGTCCGCGACGGCGCCGTCACTGGTGCAACGGCCCATTCAGCGGCGGCATTCGCGCTCGACACGGTCGAGATCACGCCGCGGTTCGAGGTGAGCGGCGGTGTGCGCTGGGATCGGCTGTCGCTCGCTTACCGCAGCGTCGCGGCCGCCGGCGGCGACGCGCGTCTCGATCGCACAGACGACATGGTGAGCTGGCGCGGCGGAGCCGTCTTCAAACCACAGCCCCGCGGCAGTGTCTATCTCGGAGTCGGTACGTCGCTCAATCCGAGCACCGAGGGATTGAGTCTGAGTGTCAGCACCGTAGCCGTCGATCCGGAAAAGAGTCGAAGCGTCGAAGCTGGCACGAAGTGGAGTCTGCTCGCCGGTCGCCTCGACCTCAACGCCGCGGTGTTCAACACAACGAAGAGCAACGCACGGACCCCAGGCATCAATGCCGGCGACCCGCCGATCGTGCTCGACGGCGAGCAGACCGTCAGCGGCGTCGAGGTCGGAGTCAACGGCGCGCCAGCGGAGCGATGGCAGCTGTTCGGCGGCTATACGTTCATGGACAGCGAGATCACCAGCTCCAATACGGCCGCGGAAGTGGGCAAGGCGTTCGCCAACACGCCCCGACACTCATTCAGCCTGTGGACGACCTACCGGCTGCCGCACGGCGTCGACGTCGGCGGCGGCGCGCAGTACATGGGCGATCGCTTCAACGGCAACACCGGCACGCGACTCGCCCCCGGATACTGGCTCGCGGACGCCATGGCCGCCTACCGCGTGACCGATCAACTGACACTGCGGGTCAATGGACAGAACATGACGAACGAGCGCTACATCGACCGCCTGTCCGGTGGTCACTTCATCCCTGGGCCGGGGCGGTCAGTGAAAGTGACCGCGGCTGTCGGGTTCTAGCCGTGCTGCTGCAGATTCCTGACGTCCTGACGCGCGAACAGGTCATCGAAGCGCGTCAGCTGCTGGATTCGGCCGACTGGGTGGACGGTCGCGTGACCGCCGGACACCAGTCTGCGCGGGCGAAGGACAACACGCAGATTCCCCAGGATCATCCCGCCAGCCAACGGTTGGGCGACATGATCGTGACGGCGCTTCAGCGCAGCCCGCTGTTCATCTCGGCGGCATTGCCGCTGCGCGTGTTTCCGCCACTCTTCAACCGCTACGCAATCGGTCAGTCGTTCGGCAATCACGTTGACAACGCGATCCGTCAGGTGCCGGGCAGTGCACTGCGCATCCGCACCGATCTGTCCGCCACGCTCTTTCTGACGGAACCTGCGGACTACGACGGCGGCGAGCTGATGATCGAGGACACCTACGGGGTCCACAGCGTCAAGCTGCCGGCCGGCCACATGATCCTGTATCCCTCGACGAGCCTTCACAACGTGCGGCCGGTGACACGCGGCGCGCGAGTCTCCTCATTCTTCTGGATTCAAAGCATGGTGCGGGGCGACGCTGAACGGACGCTGCTCTTCGACCTCGACACGGCGATTCAGCGCGTGGCGAGCGATTGGCCCGAGAGTCCGGCGCCAATCCAGCTGACGGCCGTCTATCACAACCTGCTGCGCCGCTGGGCTGAGCTGTAACCGCCGCTCGCTAGGCCCCGACCTGCGAGCGCGTCAGCTCCGCGCGGACGATTGCCGCACCGGCCGCCAGCGCGCGCATCTTGCCGCGGGCGGCCTCGCGACTGCGCGGAACGAGGCCGCAGTCGGTAGACGGCTTCACGCGTGCGGCCGGCACGTAATCCAGTGCACGCCGGATGCGCTCGCCGACGATCTCCGGCGTCTCGATTTCTTCGGAACCGACGTCGATCACGCCAAGCAGGATTTCTTTCTCACCCGCCGCTCGAAGCACCGCCAAATCGACACCAGACGCCGCACACTCGACGGAGATCTGATGCACGCTGCTTCGTGCCAGCAACGGCAGCGTGACGCCGTAATGCCCCCAGTTGGAGTTCTTCGACTTCCAGGCGAGCACCAGCGGCGTGCCGTAGCCGTAACAGATATGAACGGCGCGGGTGGCGGCAACGCTGTCCATGCTGCGCTCGAGCGCCTCGATGCCCCACTGCGCTACTTCGGCAACGAAGACATTGAAACAGGGCTCGTCGAACTGAATCACGTCGGCGCCGGCCTCGACCAGATCGCGCGCCTCGGCGTTCAGCAGCGATGCAAACCGCATCGCCAGCGCCTGGTGATCGCTGCCGTAATGTTCGTCGGCAACGTCGTCGGCGACGGTCATCGGTCCGGGGAGCGTCACTTTCAAGCGACGCGTCGTCATCGCCCGCGCCACGCGGCAGGCGTCGACGAGGACCGACCTCCGCCGGGTCATCTCGCCGACGATGCGCGGGACGTCCATGGCGTCGGTGTAACGACCTCCGCGCGTCTGCTTGCGGGCCGTGCGCTCCTGATCGATTCCGCTGAGGCCGTCGAGGAATCCCGCGATGTAATGACGCCGGCGCTGCTCGCCGTCGGTGACGACGTCGAGGCCGGCCGCTTCCTGATCGAGGATCGCGAGCCGTACCGCATCGTCCTGAGCCTGGCGAAGCTCATCGCCGGAAAGACGCCATGGCGCGCGCAGCTTCTGCGGCTCCGCCAGCCATGAAGGTTTGGGCAGGCTGCCGACGATGGAGGTTTCTAGCATCGATGATTCATGAATCATCAATCATCCTTCATCGATGCACACCACAAACCGTCCGCGTGCCTTACCGGTCGCCAGTGTGTCGAACGCTGCTGGAAGATCGTCGAGCGTGATCTCTCGGACCATCGGCGACAGATCGCGTTTCATGTCCGTGGCGAGCCGATGCCAGACGTCCTTCCTGATATCCATCGGACACGTCACGGAGTCGATGCCAATCAGGCTGACGCCACGGAGGATGAACGGAATGACCGACAGCTTCAAGTCGATTCCGCCGGTGAGTCCCGTGCTCGCGACACCGCCCCAGGCCGTTGTCGACTTCACGAGCCACGACAAGAGGTCACCGCCGGCAGCATCGACGGCGCCAGCCCACTGGCCATGTTCGATGGGACGATCGGTGAACTGAATGCTGTGGCGCGACAGCACGTCGTGCGCACCGAGCTTCTGCAGATACTCGCGCTCGTTGTCTTTGCCCGTGATCGCGGTGACCTTGTAACCGATGCCCGACAGAAGAGAGATGGCGATACCGCCGACACCGCCAGTCGAGCCGGTGACGGCGACCGGGCCGTGGCCTGGCCGCAGGCCATTGTGTTCGAGACGGATGATGGCGAGCGCCGCGGTAAACCCGGCGGTGCCGAGCGTCATCGAGTCGCGGAGCGTGAGCCCCTTCGGCAGCGGAACGACCCAATCGGCAGGTACACGCGCGTACTCCGCGTAGCCACCGTCATTGCCGACGCCGATTTCGTAGCTCGTGGCGATCACGGTATCGCCTTCGCGAAATCGCGGGTCGCTGCTCGAGACGACGGTTCCGGCGAGGTCGATGCCGCCAATGCGCG
>Ga0111538_10000530_pt1 | contig 50865 bp, 44 predicted proteins | sample SoiMethybrSBSTD1_FD_79669 | JGI IMG/M metagenome (GOLD analysis project Ga0111538, IMG submission 79669) | Bulk soil microbial communities from a Populus tree surrounding site in Tennessee, USA - Soil MetaG P. TD hybrid SBSTD1 (version 2)... | ecosystem: Environmental > Terrestrial > Soil >... | reverse complement strand
GGCGGATTCCTCGCCCAGCGTCACCCGAGCTGGTTCGGTTCCATCGTCGGGAGCAAATGGAGAAGTTGCGCCGTATTGCCGGATCGGTCCTGCGATTGAAAAAGGTCGACAACTTCCACTTGATGTCGAAAGACCCGCGTCCCGGGGACACCCAATCGGACTAGCCTGGACAACCGCAATTCATTTGGTCTGATTTTTCCAATTTTAGCGACAAGTGACGACGGGGGCGGAAGAACGATGCTGAAGTATTGCCTGACCGCGGCGGCATTGAAGGCGTTTTCGCTTTCACGCCCAACGAGGGCACTCTACAGGGGATTGGGTAACGCTCGAGGAAACAAGAGGCGTGCGCTAGAACCAATGCCTGCGTACTACTTTGAGCGCGTGGAGCGGATGTTGCGCTTGTCCAAGACTCTCGGCCTCGTAAAGGATGGCGATCGGATCTTGGAGTTTGGCACCGGCTGGCTGCATTGGGAGGCAATCACGGCTCGATTGTTCTTTGACGTCGGTGGCGTCCTCTATGACGTCTGGGACAACCGACAGATGGAAGGCCTGAAGAACTATCTGAAGCAGCTGGAACCCATGCTCGACCGGCTCGACATCGACGGGACTCGCAAATCACGCGCGCGGAAGCTGATCGCAGATATTCAAGGTATTGGTGAGTACGGTCGCCTTTACGATTTTCTCGGGTTCGAGTATGTCGTCGATCCGGCTGGTGTCCTTGCCCCGATAGAAACCGGCGCGTTCAATCTCGTCGTCAGCGGTGGCGTGCTCGAACACATCTATGCCCGAGACGCAGCCGATATTGTGTCGGCCATTTCGGCCGTCTTGAAGCCCGGCGGCTGGAGTGTGCACAGCATCAACATCAGAGACCATCTCTATCAGTACGACAGGGCGGTGTCGCCAAAGCAGTATCTCCAGTACGCCGATCGCACATGGCGGCTGTGTTTCGAAAATGACGTTCAGTACATCAACCGGATACAACGCTCCGATTGGCTTCAACTCTTCGAGTCGGCAGGCTTGACCTTTGTTGAAGAGGACGTGGACGCAGTGGATGTGTCCGGAGTCACGGTCGCGAGGCGGTACCAGCACTATTCCCAGGTCGATCTGACATGCGGCGGTCTGAGGATCGTACATCGCAAACCTTCCGGTCTTCGGGCCGGCAAGCCTTCTTGACGCCCGCGTCGGAGCTCATCAGAAGCTGTGAGCGGGTCTTGGACCCGTTCACAGCCTGGCTACAGGCGTACGGCTGCGTGTCCCGCGACCACCAGTCGTTTTTTGCCGGGCCGATTGGCGGGGCGGCGAAGACGCTCTACTATCGGAACCGGTTGCTCGGGACTGCTGCCGTCGCCCCGATGATCTTCTGCGAGGCGTTCGTCCCGGCCGCCAGACATCTGTTCGGGAAGACGATGCGATTTCCGATCGCTGACGCCCACTACGCAATGGGTTTCGCGTTCCGATCTTGCGGGGCTGGCGATCCCGCTCACCGGTGTGCGGTGCAGTTTCTCGAAGCGCTGAAGGCAAGTCGAGCACCCGGCTTCACTGAGTATTGCTGGGGCTACCCGTTCGACTGGGTGACCAGGAGTGGCACGATCAAGGCGAACACGCCTTTCATCACGTCCACACCCTACGTCTATGAAGCCTTTCGTCAGGTCTTCCAGATCGACAGGGATCCGCAGTGGCTGGCCGTCTGCCGGTCCATTGCCGAGCACGCAACGCATGACATCAAGGACATCCCGGTCTCTCCCTCCGCGGCGTCGTGCGGCTACTACCCGGCGGACGATCACGGGGGCGTCGTGAACGCCTCCGCCTATCGCGCCTGGCTGATGGCGGCCGCCTCGGTCGACTTCGAGGATCCCAGGTATTGGGAAATCGGTCAGCGCAACCTGCAGTTCGTACTGAGCTCGCAGCAGCCTGATGGGTCGTGGCACTACTCGGCTGACGGCGCGCGGGATTTCGTCGATCACTTTCACACCTGCTTCGTCCTGAAGGCGCTCGCGAAGATCCACCGAGTCAAGAGCTATCCGGGCTGCACAGAGGCGATCGCCGCGGGCGTCAGGTACTATCGCCAGCACCTCCTGGACGACAAGGGCCTTCCCAAACCATTCTCGAAGGCGCCCAGGCTGACGGTGTACAAGCGTGAGCTATACGACTACGCGGAGTGCATCAATCTCTGTGTATTGCTGAGAAATACATTCCCGGAGCTACACCAGACGCTGAACGCGGTGCTCGCGGACGTCTTCACCCGCTGGGTGAAGCGTGACGGCTCGTTCAAGTCGCGGGAGCTGCTTCTGGGATGGGATGATGTGCCGATGCATCGATGGGCACAGTCGCAGATGTTCCGAAGTCTCGCCTTCTACCTCCACGAAGAAAGCGCAGCCGCGTAACATGTGCGGGATCTGCGGACAATACAACTTCAAGACTGGTGCGGCAGCGTCACGCGAGGCCGTCGCGACGATGACGCGAACGCTCGCTCACCGCGGCCCGGATGACGAGGGGTTCTATTTTTCCGGAGCCCTGGGGCTGGGGTTCCGCAGGCTCTCGATCATCGATCTGGCCGGCGGGCATCAGCCGATGTCGGATCGCGAAAAAACCGTGTGGGTGATCTTCAACGGGGAGATCTACAACTTTCCTGAGCTGAAAGCCGAGCTCGAGGGACACGGTCACATCTTCCAGACCCGCTCGGATACCGAAACGATTATCCATGGGTACAAGCAGTGGGGACTCGACGTCTTCCAGCACCTGAACGGCATGTTCGGTGTGGCCATCTGGGATGAGCGGGCAAAGCGGCTGATCGTGGCGCGGGATGCCATGGGCATCAAGCTGGTGTACTACCGCCTCAACGAAACGGGACTCACCTTTGGGTCTGAAATCCGGCCGTTGCTGGCCTCGGAAAACGGAAGGCCCGGCGTCGATCCTTCGGCGCTCAGTCTATTCCTGCGGTATCGCTACACGCCCTCGCCGCTCACCATGTACAAGGGGATTCGAAAGCTGCCGGCCGGTTGCATGCTGGTGTGCGAGAACGGTGAGGCTCGAGAGGTCCGCTGGTACCGCTACAAGCCGAAGCCATTCTCCCCGATGCCAGGCAACGAGGAGGCGAAGGAAGAGCTCCTCGCCATTTACAAACGGGCACTCAAACGGCATCTCTTGAGCGACGTTCCGGTCGGGCTGCTTCTGAGCGGCGGCGTGGACTCAGGTCTGCTGCTGGCGCTCATGAACCTCTATGGAGACGCCTGGCACACCTATACGATCGGCTACGGCGACAACTTTTCGGGAGACGAGCTCCACCTCGCCGCTGAAACCGCGCGCATCTTCGGTTCCAAGCACGTCTCGATCGAGCTGACTCCCGAATCGTTCAAGAACGCGCTGCCGAAGGTCGTCGCGTCGGTCGAAGAGCCGATTGCGGCATCCTCCATCGTCCCGATGTATCTGGTGTGCGAGCGCGCCCGTCAGGACGTCAAGGTCGCTCTGATCGGGCAGGGTCCCGACGAACTGTTCGGCGGATACCGGCGGCATCTCGGTCTTCGCTACGGCGGTCAGTGGGCGTCGCTGCCGTCCTGGATCCGGCGGCCGCTGGCCCGTGCCATCGAGATGCTTCCCCGCAACGAGACGCTCAAGCGAGGCACGTACGCGCTGCATGTGAAGGACAAGCTGCAGCGCTACGAGAAGATTCTGTCCATCTTGCCCGGGAGCACGGTCAATTCGATTTTCCGGGACGATGTTCTGCCCGGCGATGCCGATACGCTGTTTCTCCAGTGCGCCGCCGATTTGTCCGAGCTGATGTCCGACACCGACGAGCTCGGTGGATTCCAGTTTCTCGAGGTTCGGTCCACGCTCCCTGACGAGTTGTTGATGTATGGCGACAAGCTGTCGATGGCGCACGGGCTGGAAGGCCGTGTGCCGTTCCTTGACCGTGAAATCGTCGAATGGGTCGAGCGGCTGGACGCGAGCTTCAAAGTGCGGCGCTTCTCGCGCAAGTGGATCCACAAGCAGGTCTGCCAGACCGTACTGCCGCAGACGATCATCAATCGGAAGAAGCAGGGTTTCGGCGTGAACGTCGTCGACGACTGGTTCCGCGATTCGGCAGAGGCTGGGATGAGCGAGCTGCTGCTCGATCCCTCGTCGCTCATGTATGAATACCTGCAGCCGGCTCCAGTCGCGCAATTGTTGAAGGCGCACGTATCTGGACACAGCAACAACCACAAGCTGCTGTTCAGCCTCGTTGTGTTCGAGCAGTGGCTGCGCCAGCAGCCTTCCTCGACGCCTGCGCTGGCGCCCCACGCACTGCTCGGAACGGCAGACGTTCTCCGCGGTTTGCCGACGGTTCACTGAGTGGCGAACAGATGCGGGCCGGAGACCGAGGTTGCCCTGCTGACCGGCGGCTGGGACAGACCGTACGCCTTTGGGCTGACGAGCGCGCTCCTGAAGGAAGGCATTCGAGTCGACTTGATCGCCGGCGACGATCTCACGGCTCGGGATTTTCCGAATGCCGCGGATCTTCTGACGGTGTTTGGTCTTCGCGAAGCGCCGTTGGCCGGTGCAAGTCTGCCCGCGAAGGTGATCCGAGTGGTGTCGTACTACACAAGGCTCGTGCGCTACGCGTGGGCGGCCAAGCCAAGAATCTTTCATATCCTCTGGAACAACGGGTTCGATACGTTCGACCGCGTGGCGCTGATGTTGTACTACCGGATGCTGGGTAAGCGGATAGTGCTCACGGCTCACAATGTCAACGCAGGCCGTCGAGACGCAAAGGATTCGTTGTTAAACCGGCTGACACTCAAGTTTCAGTACACGCTCTCCGACCACATCTTCGTACACACCGACAAGATGAAGCAGGAACTATCGAGCAGCTTCGGGATCGGCCCGAACGCGGTCACGGTTATTCCCTTCGGCATCAACAACTCCGTTCCCACAACCAAGCTCACGCCTGCCGAAGCCAGGGCGCGACTGGGGCTGGCGCTGGATCAGAAGACGCTTCTGTTCTTCGGCAATATCGCGCCCTACAAGGGCCTGGAGTACCTCATCGAGGCCTTTCGCCAGGTGGCTGCGAAAGACAAGAGCTATCGCCTGATCGTGGCGGGACGGCCGAAGCCGAGACAGGAAAGCTATTGGAACGAGATTCGTTCCATTATCGGAGACGATCCAGAACGGGAAGGCCTTCTCCTGAAGATCGAGTACATCCCAGACGCCGACACCGAAATTTATTTCAAGGTGGCCGACGTCCTCGCGCTACCTTACACGGAGGTTTTTCAAAGCGGCGTCCTCTTCCTGGGATACAGCTTTGGCGTGCCGGCGCTGGTCGCCGACGTCGGATCGCTCAAGGACGACATTCTCGAGGGCCAGAACGGGTTCGTGTTCACGCCCCGCGATGCGGCTGATTTAGCGCGAGCAATAGAGACGTACTTTGCCAGCGATCTGTTTCGCAACCTCGCCGAGCGGCGATGTGCGATTCGTGAGCACGCGGCGCGTACGCACTCGTGGGACACCGTCGCCGAGATGACCCGCACGGTGTACCAGTCAGCGGTCACCTAGTCTGGATCCATGTCCAAAATTGCCGGACTCGTGACCGACCGTCCAGCCGACGAGGCGAAGGCGCACCTCGCCGCGATGCTGGCGGCGATGGTGCACGAGCCGTTCTATACGGTCGGCACGTACTGTGTGCCTCAGCTTGGCTGTTACGTGGGGTGGGTCGACCCCCGCGGCGGCGTTGCGGAGTCACGCGTGTCCCGACACGACGGACGCGTGCTCATCTTTGCAGGGGAGCACTTCGGAGACGAACGACACCACCATCCGGATGGCGCCGCCCTGCTGGTGCAATATGCACAGGAGGGGGAACGCTGCTTCCGTCATCTCAACGGCTGGTTCGCTGGTGTCCTCATCGATCCAGCTCGAGACCTGGTCATTCTTTTCAACGACCGCTTCGGGATGCATCGCGTGTACTGCACGGAGACGAAGAGTGCCTTCACGTTTGCGTCTGAAGCCAAGTCGCTGCTCGCGATAAGGCCGGAGAGCAGGCGCATCGATGCCGAGGGGCTTGGGGAGTTCTTCGCGCTCGGCGCCCAGGTCGGCGAGCGGACACTCTTCCAGGGTGTGTCGCGGCTGCAAGGCGGTTCCGCCTGGACGATCGCGCGCGGCCGCGAGGTTCGCAAGCAGAGGTACTTCACCCCAGACGAGCTCGAAAATCAGCCCACGCTCGATGCTGAGACGTACTACGCGAAACTCAGAAGCACGTTGTCCGACATCATCCCGAAGTACATGACCGACGAGGACTCCGTCGCCGTGTCGCTTACCGGAGGTTTCGATACCAGAGCGATCATGGCGTTCGACGCTCGGTCCGCTGATCGACGGTTGTCCTACACGTACGGTGGGATGTATCGAGATTGCCAGGACGTGACGGTCGCGCGCGAAGTCGCCCGCGTGTGCGGGTACGAGCACGACGTCCTAAACATCGACGAGCGGTTCCTGAGCCGGTTTCCTGAATGCGCGGAGAAGACGGTCTGGGTCACCGACGGCACGCTCGATATCGCGGTTGCCCATGAAGTGTATCTCAGCGGGCTCGCACGCAATATCTCGCCCGTGCGGTTGACAGGGAATTACGGCAGCGAGGTGCTGCGAGGGGTCAGTACCTTCAAGCCGTTGGGCCTTCCCAGGCAGATGTTTGCGCCCGAGTTCGTACCGTACGTCGAGGCCGCGGAACGGTCGTTCGAGTCGGTGAGGCGCGGGCATCCAGCGTCGTTTGCGATCTTCCATGAGATTCCCTCGAATCTCTATGGACGCCTGGCAGCGGCCCAGTCGCAACTCACGCTTCGCTCGCCCTTCTTGGACAATGCTCTCGTCTCGCTGGCCTATCAGGCCCCTGCCGGTCACAACGTGACCGACTCCTGGACACGTCTGATTACGGAGCGGCATCCCGCGCTCGCGGCGATCCCGACGGATAGAGGCCAGCTCGGGACGGCCTCAGCGCTCACCTCCTTGCCTGGGCGGTTTTATAACCACATTCTGTTCAAGGCCGAGTGGTACTACGAAGGCGGCATGCCTGACTGGCTATCTCGGATTGACGTGCGGCTCACTCGAGGCCGGAAGCCGCCGTTTTTTGCCGGCACGCACAAGATGCAGCACTACCGCCTCTGGTTTCGTGATCACCTGGCCGACTACGTGGACTCGTTGCTGAACGACTCGACCGCGGCGTCCAGGCCATATCTCAATCGCGTCTACGCCAGAGACATCGCCGCCGCACATCGCGAGGGCCGGCGCAACTGCACGGGAGAGATTGCCGCACTGGCGACCGCCGAGCTGATTCACCGGCTGTTCATCGATGGTGGGCACGCGAGCTCACTTTTCGAGTCGTTCATCACGTTCAAGCCGATCGACAATTTCCAGGTGAGCTCACGGTGATGTCCAGAAGTATTGCGGCAGTGGGAGCAGGCACGGCGACGATTCGAGACACACGCTTCACGATTCAGGGCTCATGGCTGAAGACCGCGCGTCTGGCAGACGAGTGGCACGAGGATGTCGACGATCCCGAAACGCTCATCCGCGATCTCAAGGCCTCATCGGCTGCGGATCTATTTTCGTTCTGGCAGCGGCTACCCGACACTGAGCCGCGATTCTCATACCATCGCGAGGTCGATTCGATTGCCGTCCTGCCGGTGACGACCTACGAGCACTGGTTGAAGCACCAGATCAACAACAAAACGCGCAATCTCGTCACCAAGGCCGCCAAGAAGGGTGTGCTCCTCAAGCCCGCAACCTTCGATGACGCGTTCGTGCGCGGCATCACGGCGATCTTCAACGAGACGCCCGTCCGCCAGGGCATGCCGTTCTGGCACTACGGTAAAGACGTCGAGACGATCAGGCGAGAATTCTCCACGTTTCTCTTCCGGGAAGACTTGTTCGGCGCCTATGTGGACGACGAGCTGGTGGGATTCATCTTTCTCGCTCACGGCGGGCGGTACGAAATGCTTGGTCAGATCCTCTCGATGGTGAAGCATCGCGACAAGGCATTGAATAACGCGCTCATCGCGAAGGCTGTTGAAGTGTGCGCCGAGCGGAAGATCCCGTATCTGGTGTACGCGGTGTGGCCGCGAGGCCCGCTGAAGGAGTTCAAGCGCCACAACGGATTCGATCGGGTCGATTTGCCGAGGTACTACGTGCCGTTGACGATGAAGGGACAGCTGGCGCTCAAGCTGGGATTGCACCGCAATCCGCTCGAGCGACTTCCGGATCCGGCTTTTCTGTACCTGCGGGATCTTCGGACCAAGTTCTATGCGTGGAAACACACGGTCTTGCGCCTGGCGATGCAGAAGCGTCTGGACGGCCGGACACCACGGTGAGGCCATCCCCCGGCGTACGTACGTGGACGCGTTATTTCTTCTACAGGGCGGAGTGCACGAAGACCACGTGGACGCTTAGGATCAGTGTTGTCGTGGTGGCTGCCCTTCTGATGTGGCTGACGCCAGGGCTGTGGACGCCGTGGATTGGTCGCAGCGTCGTGTGTGCGGAAAGCGTTAGGCCCGCAGATGCGCTGCTGCTGGAGAATTTCGATCCGGACTATTTACTCTTCGAGCGTGCGGAGGAGCTCACGAGGGCAGGTCTCGTGAAGCGGGTGCTGGTCCCGGCGCAGGCGTTGACCTATCCGGGCGACCCGAGACCCGTGAGCCCGGTGTCTGCAGGGTTTGTCGAGGTGATGGCCCGCTTGGCGCACTTGCCGACGCCTGAGGTCGTCCCGATCAAGGAGCGAGAGCCCGTTGTGCTGAATGCGGCCTATCAGCTGCGGGATTTTCTCAGAGGCCATGGGATCACGTCGGTTTTGATCGTAACGTCAGCTTTCCGAAGCCGGCGGTCACAGCTGGTTTACGACCGGGTATTCGGGGACGCCGGTATCGCGGTCAGTTGCCTTCCTGTGTACGGGACGGTGAAACCGGACAACTGGACCCATACCTGGCACGGGATTCAGGAGGTGACGGCGCAAGTCCTGAAGCTGCACTACTACCGTTTCTACGTCATGCCATTCCAGCTTCGATAAAACTGACAGCATCATGGACGTTTCGAACTGATGTCTGGATACCTCGCGTTAGTCCTCGCGCTGGCGGGTACGATCTTCCTGCTGAGAAGAGACGCTCGAGTGCAGCCCGAGTTGACAGCGGCGATCTGGATACCACTGACGTGGATCACGGTCACAGGCTCGAGGCTGCCATCCGAGTGGTTTGGTGGATACGTGTCGTATGGAACCGCCACGTTCGAATCGGGCAATGTACTCGACCGCAATCTCTTTACCGCTCTCCTGATCGCGGGCCTGTGGGTCCTCGTGAGTCGACGCGCACGCATTGGTGAAGTGGTTCGCTCGAACCGCTGGCTCACTCTTTATTTCGTGTACGCCTTCATTGCCATTACCTGGTCGGATTACCCGTTGGTGGCGTCCAGACGCTGGGTCAAGGCTATCGGAGAGCCGATCATGGTGCTCGTGCTCCTCACAGAGGCGAGGCCCACTGAAGCCATCAGTGCGGTGTGGAGGCGATGCGCCTTCATCCTGATCCCGCTCTCCTTAGTCTTCATCCGGTATTTTCCGGCGCTAGGTCGGATGTTCTCGGATTTCGATGGTATGGCTCTCAACATTGGAGTCACTCTCAATAAGAATTCGCTCGGCTACCTGTGTGCGGCCACCGGACTATTTCTCTTCGGCCACCTGCTCAAGACGTACTGGCTCCCGAAGAGTCCAACCAGACGAATGGAGCTGCTCGTGACGGGTGGCATGTTCGCGCTGACCTGCTGGGTCCTGTGGGATGCCAAGAGCTCAACGTCTCTGGCTGCACTGTTGGTAGGGTCGTTCACGGTAGTTCTCGTCAGATCGCCGATTGTCAACAAGCGGTTCGTCGGGGCGTACGTCCTGGGGGGCATCACCGTGCTGGCCGTGGCGGCCGTCTTCTTCGATTTGTTCTCGGTGATCGTCAACATGCTCGGACGGGAGAGCACGCTCACTGGAAGGACGGAGCTCTGGCCCCTTCTTCTGAGCATGGACTTCAATCCAATCTTCGGAACAGGATACGAGAGTTTCTGGCTCGGGCAACGTCTCCTATACGTCTGGGACATCTACGGGATCAAGCTGCAGGAAGCGCACAACGGTTACCTCGAGGTCTACCTACACCTGGGCCTCGTCGGACTGTTCCTTCTGATCGGGATGCTATTTGTGGCGTTCCGCAGAGCGTGCGCGGAACTGATGGGGGATCTCGACTGGGGATGTTTACGCCTGGGCATTCTGTTTGCCATCGTGGTCTTCAACTGGACCGAAGCGGGGTTCAGGCCGTTGCACTTGTTCGGGTTTGCCTTCTACTGCATTCTCGTGGCCTACCCCAGCCGCTCCGCCGCTGGACTGCGAGCTTCAGCATCTGCCGTCACGAGTACGCAGAGCACGAGTGGTCGCCGTTACGTGCGCCAGGCCTGGAATGGGAAGGCAGCCCGGACGCGCGCAACGTCGGCGCGGCTGCCCAACCCAAAGGGAGCGTTCGCGACGACGCATCAGCGAGGCTCCGACACCCCTTGATTCGAGTGTCTGCCGACGACACCATCAACATCGGTCGTGAAACGCGAAAGCCTGCACGGAGCGCGGCCATCGACTTTACAAAGGGCGCGCTCGTCTTGGCGATGGTGCTGTACCACTGGGCCTCCTATTTCGTGTCAGTCGAAGGTTTCTACTACCGGTACCTCAGGTTCGTGACACCCTCGTTCATTCTCATCACGGGTGTCCTGATCGGTCACGTGTACGTGGGTCGAGTTGCGACTGACCCAGGGGTTTCGAAGAGACTCTTGCAGCGAGGCCTGAAGCTCCTGGCGCTCTTCGCTGGCATCAACATCGCGGCGGGCGTCGCAGGCGCCATCGCTGGTGATGCGTCCGGCTTGACGAGATTCCGGGCAAATGCAGCACTCATCTTCACGTGGGGTGACGATACGGTGGCGGCCTTCGAGGTCCTGGTGCCGATTGCCTATCTGTTGCTCCTGGGTTCTCTCGTTCTGCTCGCCTACCACACTTTCAAGTATTCCGCGGGGGTTCTCTGTGCCGTCGCCTTCCTTGCTCTTGGCGCGTTGTCGCGCGTCGGAATGTCGAGCTTCAACTTGCGCCTCTTGGCCATTGGATTGATGGGAATCGTATTCGCCCGCATGGCGATGAATACGTTCGACCGGATCAGTAATCACCTCTGGGCATTGGGTGGCGCATACTTGATGTACTGTCTTATCATCACCTACGCGGACACGCCCTACATTCTGCAGGTCGCCGGCACATGGCTCAGCGTCGCTGCCATCTATGCTATTGGCGTTCGGTGGGGCACTGGGGGCTGGCTTCCCCGACACGTAATCCTCCTGGGGCAGTACTCTCTCCTCGGCTACTTGGCGCAGATCGTGATCCTTCGTCTTCTGCGCGTCGCCCTGGCCGGGACGAGTTCTGTGGCCGTTCGTTGGACAGTGTCGTTCATCGGGGCATTGCTCCTCACAAGTGTGACGATTCTGGTGGTGAATTTCTTCAGAACGAGGTCGAGGACGGCCGCGTCGTTGTACCGCTTGGTGTTCGGCTGACTCGGGCCCGCTCTCGCGAGGCGATGAAGATGCGTCGGGCGGCGCCGGTGAAGTCGACGCTACTTAACTCGACGAACTCGCGTCCCTATAGCAGCCGTACCTCCTTTGGCGCCCGGCCAGAGGCAGGCAAAGTATCGTCATGAGAATAGCTTTTGTCGCTCCGTACCAAGGACCAGGCTTGGTGGAGCGCCGCCCGATTGTCCGTAACCTCAGTCTGGGCTCGAGAGCGAAGATTGAGCTGATTGCGGAGTTGCTTCAAAAGAACTCCCACTCAGTTGAGATCCTCTCGCAGGGTGAGGTCATCGAACCGGAACTGCGTGCCTATCCAGCGTTCCGCGAAGACGAGGCCTTCAGCTCCAGTATCCCGATCTACTACGCCTCGGCCGTTCCGGTGAAGTTTGTCAATGGATTCTGGTCCAGCCGGAGCACGCTGCGCCTGCTTAAGGCCCGCCATCGAAAAGCGCCGTTCGATCTGGTGATACTTTACAATCTCAAGCCAACGCAGGTGTCGTGCGCTAATTACGCGATTAGCAAGCTGGGCTTGCCCGTCATCCTTGAGTACGAGGACGACCAATTTCGCGAATCCGAGCCGACGAGTCGGGCCTCCTTCATAACGTCACAGTTTCAGCTTCGTGCGGCCAGAAAGCTGCTCGCATCTCTTTCCGGATGCATCGCGGGGTCACCTGCTCTTCTTGCCCAAGTGCCGAGTAATGTTCCGAAGTTGCTCCTTCCGGGAGTTGTCGGCGCAGCGACCCAGAGACCGAAGGCGTCAAGCGAGAACGGGCGAAACTGGGTGGTGTTTTCCGGAACGCACTCCCCACCCCAGGGGCTGGAGCAATTAGTCAAGGGTTGGAAGCTCGCCAATCTATCCGATTGGCAACTCCATATCGCCGGGCACGGCGAAGTGACCGCGAGTCTGCACCGCCTGGCGCAGAACGACCCAAGCATCGTGTTCAGAGGCGTACTTGGTCGGCACGAAAACGCACAGTTCCTGAGCGAGGGGAAGCTGACCATCGTGCCCTACGACATCAGTACGACCCAGGGGTTTTCATTCAAAACGCTCGAATGCCTCGGCGCCGGCATGCACGTCATCAGCACCCGTCTGTCCGCCCTCGATGGTCTCGAGTCCGACCTGAAGGCGGGCATCACGTTTATGAACGACAATGCGCCAGAGACGATCGCCGCATCCCTCAGGAGCGTCATCGAGGAGCGCCGCTATGAGGTGACCGTTCAGCAGGCGACGATGGAACGATACGGCCCCGAGGCCGTTTCACGATCGCTCAACACGCTCCTGCAGCAGGTAATGATTTTCAGCACCGCCCGCAACGGCCGCTGAGTCCTCCGTCCTGCATCACAGTTGACACTCATGCAAACCAAGGCCTTGAAAGGCTCTACCATCCTCATCACGGGTGGCACTGGTTCTTTTGGCAACCGCGTGGCAACCCATTTACTCCACTACCGGCCGGCCGAGATTCGTGTCTACAGCCGGGACGAGAAGAAGCAATGGGAAATGCAGCGGGCGTTTCCCCAGCTGCGGTACATCATCGGCGACGTCCGTGATCCTGGGCGGCTCGATGAGGCCATGGATGGAGTCGACTATGTGTTCCATGCGGCTGCCTTGAAGCAAGTGCCGTCGTGCGAGCAGTACCCGTTTGAGGCGGTCAAGACGAATATTCTCGGCTCCCAGAATGCCTGTGAAATGGCGAGGGCCAACGGCGTCAAGACCTTCGTCGCTCTGAGCACCGACAAGGCGGTCAAGCCCGTGAACGCCATGGGGATGAGTAAGGCGATGATGGAGAAGATCGTCTGCAGCCAGAACGAAATGGGTGGCAAGACCGTGTTTTGCTGCGTGCGTTACGGCAACGTGATGGGAAGCCGCGGGTCCGTCATTCCCGTCTTTCGACAGCAGATCGACAACCAACAACCGTTGACGCTCACGGTGCCTGAGATGACGCGGTTCCTGCTGACGCTAGACCAGTCCGTGCGCCTGGTGCTGCACGCGATGACCAGCGCCGAAGGTGGCGAGATCTTCGTTCGCAAGGCGCCGGCTTGCACCGTCCAGGCGTTGGCCGAAACCATGCGCATGAAATACAGCCAGCAGAAGGCGCGTCATCCGATCAAGACGACAGGGATTCGGCCGGGAGAGAAGATTCATGAAATCCTCGTCAATGAGTACGAGATCCGTCGGAGTGTCGAGAGCCGCGAGCACTTCTGCATCCATCCCGAGTATCGCTTACCCAAGTCCCCTACGCAGAAGACGCTAGGTGAGGAATACACGTCCGCGAACACCCAGCAGCTCACGCGGCCGGAGGATATCGGCAGGTTGCTGGACGCCATGGGCCAGGTTGAGTACTTCATCTAGCTCGCTAGAACTAGTAGAGAGACCATGAATATCCTCGTCACTGGCAGTAAGGGCTTCATCGGACAGAATGTGCGCGCATGGCTCGCGCGCATGCCCGAGCACCGCGTGTGGGAGATCGACATCGACGACACGCCCGAAGACCTGGCCGCTGCGACGGCGGCTGCCGACGTGGTCTTTCACTTAGCCGGCGTCAATCGTCCAACGAATCAGGATGAGTTTCGAGTTGGAAACGTAGAGTTCACCGCGCAGCTGTGCAACCTGCTGACCCGGCGCGACTCGGCCCCTGCGCTGGTGCTTTCGTCGTCTGTCCAAGCGCTTCTTGATAACCCATACGGCGCCAGCAAGCGCCAGGCAGAAGAGCTCGTGCGTGCCTACGGCGAACGCACCGGAGGCCGCGTGACGATCTACCGCTTGCCCAACGTCTTTGGCAAATGGTGCCGTCCGGACTACAACTCCGCTGTCGCGACCTTCTGCCACAACATCGCACGCGATTTGCCTGTCACGATCTCCGACCCAGACCGTCAACTGGAACTCGTACACGTGGACGATGTCGTGCGATGTTGGCTGAGAGAATTGGACCGACGTGAGTCGAGCGCGGTCTCATACCAGTCTGTTGCACCGACGTTTCCGATAACGCTGGGACGTCTGGTGGAGATGATTCGGTCTTTCCGTGCAATGCGGCCAACTCTGCTCGTGCCTGACCTCGACGCGTTCAGCCGAAAACTGTACGCCACCTACCTGAGCTACCTCGATGAGGACGATCTCGCCTACGACCTTCAGCAAAGGGACGACAATCGGGGTCGGCTCGCCGAGTTCATCAAATCGGAAACGTTTGGGCAAATCTTTGTATCGAGAACCCGGCCGGGCATTACGCGCGGGAATCACTACCATCACACCAAAACCGAGAAGTTCCTGGTTCTCGATGGCGAGGCCATGATTCGCTTTCGCCACGTGCTCACGGAGCGTGTGATCGAGTACAGAGTACGTGGCGATGATCTCCGGGTGGTCGACATTCCTCCTGGTTATACGCATTCGATCGAGAACGTGGGTTCAGGTGAGCTCATTACGCTCTTCTGGGCGAGCGAAGTCTTTAACCCTCAGGAACCCGACACGTACGCGCTCACCGTGAAGCACGAACCATCTGCAGCCACACCCTGAACGTTCTTTCGCCACTGCACTTCTTGCTTTTGCGCTGATCGGGAAGGCAGCAGTGGTACCAGCTGAGTGCACCTGATGTCTATCACTCCTCGATGATCGAGAACGCTATCGACCAGAATCCTCCGGCGCCGAGCGAGGAGAACACCCACTTTGCCACCGGGCACCTGCTCGTGGGCATGCGAAGCCGTACGGTCTCGAGTACGCTCGTGACCGGCATCGCGCAGGCCGCTCAGCTCGTGCTGAATCTCGGTTCGACCGTAGTGCTCGCCAGATTGCTCGCGCCAGAAGACTTCGGACTCGTGGCGATGGTGTCGACAATCATCGGGTTCCTTCGCATCTTTGGAGACGCCGGGCTGTCTACCGCCACTGTCCAGCGGGAAGGGATCACCCACGCACAAGTTTCGAACCTTTTCTGGGCCAACGTCGCTGTAGGTGGGATCGCCACGCTTATCCTGGTTGTTTCTGCGCCCGGGGTTGCCTGGCTCTTTCACGAGCCGCGCCTGGTTGGCATCACCCTGGCGCTCGCGGTGACCTTTCTGTGTGCGAGTTTAACCGTCCAGCACCTCGCACTGCTCAAGCGCCAGATGCGATTCAAGGCCGTGTCATTCATCCAGGTGGGTGCGATTGGGGCCGGATGTCTGGTCGGGGTTGTCCTCGCTTGGGCCGGGTTTGGCTACTGGTCGCTCGTCTGGATGCAGCTCACGTCGAGCATTGTCCCTCTGGTCCTGACCTGGATCGTCTCTCGTTGGCGCCCGCAGTTGCCCGTGCGTGATTCGGGGACGTCGTCGTTGCTCTCATTCGGCGCCAACCTGTCGGTGAGCAGTTTGCTGTGGTCGCTCGCGCGAGGGTCCGACGGCTTGCTGATCGGCCGTTTCTTCGGATCGGAAGCGCTGGGCCTCTACTCGCGCGCTGGCGCATTGCTCTACCGTCCGATAGAGCAGGCGATGACCCCTCTCGAAGCCGTCTTCGTGCCGACGCTCTCGCGACTTCAGGAACAGCCCGAACGCTATCGCCGCATCGTCTTTCAGGTGTACGACACGATCGCCGTGGGGATCCTCCCGTTCTCGGCCATGCTGCTTGCACTCGCGCATCCCCTGACGCACGTTGTGCTGGGGGCGAAGTGGGAAGGTGCGGCGCCTATCCTCGCGGCGTTCTCACTGGTTGCGCTGTACACGCCGATGATCGCGGTCGCCGGGTGGCTGCTCGCTAGCCAGGGCCGGGGCAGGGACTATCTCGTCCTAAGTTGCCTTACCTCGTCGATCACAGTATTGGCCTTTGTTGTGGGCCTGCCCTTTGGGCCGATAGGTGTGGCGATGGCGTTCTCAACATCATGCGTCTTCGTCCAGCTGCCGATTACCTACTGGATCGCCGGCAGGAACCAGCTTGTCACGACGAAGGATCTCTGGGCGCGGTTTCTGGCGCAAGCGCCGCTTTGGGGGGCCGTGTTCGGTCCGACCTGGTTGCTGAGGCAGTTCGTGGCTGACTGGTCTCCGCTGGCTCAACTCGGTGTGTGTGTGCCTGCCGGGTTGGTCGCGGCCCTCGCCCTCGTGTGTATCTATTCTCCATCGCGGCGCGCGGTCTCGAGCGTCCTCACAGTTGTTCGTGAATCGATGGCGCAACAGCGCGTGGCCCTGACGGCGGATCAAACCTTTATTCGGTAAGTGGGATACAGCAGGCCCCTTCGGGGCTTGCGATGACAATGCGCTGCGAAACGGCCTCACTCTGATATCGCTTGGGCCACCGACGTTCTCGTCTCACGGGTTTTGATCCGTCACCGATACTCCAAAATGCGGAGCTTCGGTTCAGTCAGTAGTTCACAGCGAATTTGATAGTTAGGAATGACCGCAATTCTTCCATGCATGGTCGTCGGTCTCTATCGATTCTGGCATGGCTACCTCCGCTTACCGGGATCAGGCCTCCTGCTGCGCTATGCCAGCAATTGGTTTCGTGGACTGCAGGCGTACCCCCTGCGTGTCCCGGGCATCGGGACGCTGCGCGTGGATCTTCGCGACTTTGCGGGACGACTGTGGCTAACCCACTTGCTGGGCGATACACTCGCTCCGTACGACACAGAGGAAGGGCTCTCCACGGCGATCGCCACTGTGCTGCCGAACAACGGCGTGTTCTGGGATGTGGGCGCCTCCAACGGCTTCGTCACCACAGAGATCCGGCGGCGCTGTCCATCGGTGCACATCCTGGCCTTTGAGCCCAATCCCGTGTTGGCCGAGTCCCTGACCGAGCTCTTCGCCGGCCACCCCGTAAAAGCGTTCGCGCTCGCTCTCTCCGATCATGATGCCGATGTCGTTCTCACGATGCCGAAGCACAAGAGCGTTGGGGCCTCGATTCAGGGGCGCGACTACGTAATGGCCACCTCTGGGTTAAACGCGGACCATGTAGTTGACGTTCCCACGCGGGCCGTCAGTGGTGATTCATTCCTCGCTCATCATCCGACCGAGACACCGCCCCATGTCATCAAACTGGACGTCGAAGGGCACGAAGTTGTCGTTCTACGTGGGCTCGAGCGAACCCTCCACGCCCATCGCCCCGTAGTCTTCTTTGAGCACCTGTATCTGAGCGACGATCAGCTCGCCGCTCTAGTACCCGCAGGCTATCGAGTGCGTTCCGTCCGCGACGATGGGACACTCACAGAGCGCTTCGATCGATCCGTTGGACACAATAGCGTCCTGTTACCGATCTGATGGCCCCATCGCCTTTCTGCTCGAGGACGCCAACTTCGGCCCGAGTCGTTCCCTGTAACGTTGTCTGAGAACGTTCCTGACAGTAGATGACCGCGCGCTTCCACATACAGAGTTCGAGAGTCTCTAATGGTTGATCGGACAAAAACAGACATCGCAACGATTAGAAACGATGAATTCAGGCGAAACGATTCGACCAGGTAGAGGCGTGTGCGTCCGGAGCGCAGATCCAGTGCATCTGCAGATTCGAAGCGAGCGACAGACGTTCGTGTTCAGGGTCCCAGTATGAAGACAGAGCAATCGCTCAAGCGATTCGGTCAAAGGTTACTGGTCAAGACCGGGCTTTATCACCGGCTGAGGGCATCGTCTGTCTATGATCTGTACTGGCGCGTTGCGGACAGGCGGGTCATCGACGCTAGTGCGTGCGAAGTCACCTTCTACCGGTCGCTGCTTAAGGAATTCACTCCCGGCGACGTGATCTTCGACGTGGGCGCGAACGAGGGATACAAGACCGGCATCTTTCTGAGGCTCGGAGCGAAGGTCGTGGCCATTGAGCCTGACGAGTCGAATCAGCGGGTGCTAAGACAATCGTTTCACGAGCGCCGTCTCGTGAAGAAGCCCGTCGTCGTTATCGGCAACGCGCTCAGTGACACGAACGGTACCGGTACGTTGTGGGTGGATGCTCCTGGCTCGGCGAAGAACACGCTCAGCCAGAAGTGGGTCGAGACATTGCGCCACGACGAAGCGCGGTTTGGTGAACGACTGAACTTCGCCGACCAGAAAAAGGTGACGACCACTACGCTCGACGACCTCATCGCCCAGTACGGTCGCCCGATCTTCGTCAAGATCGACGTCGAAGGCGCCGAACCGGACGTACTCCGTGGTCTTCATAGTCCGGTGCCGTATTTATCGTTTGAGGTCAACCTTCCTGAATTCCGACCCGAAGGTCTTGAATGCATTGATTTGTTGGACAGGATATTCCCCGAAGGGACGTTTAACTATGCCGTGGATTGCCAGGGTGGTTTTGCGCTCGAGAAATGGCTTCCCGCGGATCGTTTCAGCCGTGCTTTCGAGGAATGCCACCTGCCCAGCATAGAAGTCTTCTGGACGTCGGTGCGCGCGTGACGCAGTCCCGGCCGAATCGCCGCGACTAGTTGCTCACGCAGATGTCGGGGCGCCTCCGCAAGGAGGCGCCCCATCTTTACTATTCGCTGCTGAGGATGCGAAGGTTCGCGGGCGCCAGAGGACCGCTGCCGCCGCTGCTTCCCGTCGTCAGAGGGTGCGGATAGGTAAACGGTACGTACCCGGGCTTCGGCGTGCCGTTGAAGAAGTGAATTCCAGGCTTGATGTTTGCGTGACCGGCTTCGAAATGTACTGGCAGGCCATCCTCGGTGTTGTTCCACTCGTAACACGCATCGACAACCTGGTCGTTGCTGCCCGCCGTCCACGGGAGGACGGGTGTGTCTCCAGAAATCCGCGAACCACCGCTCACGCAGGGCTGATCCAATGCCGTTACGACCTGTCCACCGACGTTCTTGTCCCACGGGTTCGAGCCGTTCGCCATACCCCACGGTTGGAAACTCTGATTGGCGCGGTAGTTCGCCAGCTCGAAGCGCGGGTTGGACATATACCCACTGGCCGTGTTGTTATGGACGAGCACTGCTGCGCTTCGCATATTCACGATGTACGCGTTCTGGTCGTTGCCAATGAACGTGTTGTTGTAAACCTCAACCGCTCGGGTGCCGCGATAGCGACCCCCGCTATCGGTCCCATGGGCTTCAACCCACCCGCGCGTGATCGTGTTGTACCGCACCACGTACCGCGCGCCTGCGAACCCGTCGATGAAGGCGTAGTTCGAGGAGCCCAGGTACGTGATGTTGTTGTCCTCGATGAACAGAAACTTCTCGGTACCGAAACCCGTCGGGGCAACGTACGACCCGTCACCCCACGACGAGTTACCCCACGTGTGATTCCAGACGTTGACGAAACGGCTCGTAGGCGTGCCCACGTACGTGTTGTGATCGATCACGCCGAGCGCGTTGCTGGAGACAATAGCCACACCGCTAAGGTCGTTGAAGTAGCAGTGATCGATCCGCAGGCGCCGGCTGTCGTCGCTCGAGCCGATCACGGAGATGATCCCGGTAGTACCTTCGTGAAATCCGCCCGCTCTCCGGAACTCGATACCAGTCACGCGACTCGTCTGATTGGCGACCAGATTGAGCCACATCAAGGGTCCTGACGTCACGGCGTCGAGAATCACCGTGACGCCAACGCCCTGGCCCTGAAGCGTGACGCCTTTGTTGATCGACACGGTACTGGACCACGTACAGCTGCCCGCCGGGATGATGACGGTATCGCCATTGGCCGCGGCGTTCGCGGCCGTGGACACGGAGGCCGCTTCGCAATTGGCGGCGGTCACGGTTGCCGCGTCCGCCGAGGACCAGCCCAGCAGTACGAGACTACACACAAAAAGGCATTGCTTCACGATGTGCTCCCCCTGGAAATTGCTAACTCGTAACCCCATCCGCGCATGCAAAGTATCGGCCGAGCTGTGTGTGCGCCGTAATGCGCCGTAACTTGTTGATGTGACTCAGCATCTGAGGGCCACGTCCCGGCGCCAACTGTCAGGTCCCCGACAGATCCGTCATAGCTATATCTTGCCTGAGGTGCGTGACGACTCTTGCGCCTTTGCCGCCTAATGTATCGCTCATGCTTTACCGAAAGGAAGTGCGCAAGTCCACATGCCAGCACGCCGGAAACGTGGACGCTTCGTGCTCTCGTTCGTGTGACAGTTGAGAGTAGGGTCCAAAAGCCGTGAGAGAATCGAAAGCATCGGTGGTTCGAATCCTTCCCCTCTCCGCCACCCACCCGTCAGCGTGATCCTGCGCCGATGAACACGCTGATCATCAAGCTCAACGCCACCGGCGACGTCGTTCGAACGACCACCGTTTTGCACCGGCTGACCGGCGAGGTTACCTGGATCACGGCGAAGACGAACATTGAGCTTCTCGAGAACGCACCGCGTGAGCTCCGTTGCATCCCGTGGGACGAGCGCGGCCTCGCGCGGGACCGGTCCTACGATCTGCTCATCAACCTGGAGGATGAATCCGAGACCGCGTCATTCGTCGGACAGGTCGAGCACGCACAGCGCTTCGGTGCGTACTTGAACGGCCAGGGCTCGCTTGTCTACACAGACGACTCCCGCCGATGGTTCGATTTGAGCCTGATCAGCGCGCATGGCAGGACGCGAGCCGACGAGTTGAAGCTTGAAAACCGCCATACCTACCAGGAGCTCATCTTCGACGGTCTCGGATGGCGTTTCGAAGGGGAGCGGTACCTCCTCTCACCATCGGCGCCGACCGGGCTCTCCGGAGACGTCGCGATTGCACCCGTGGCCGGACCGGTGTGGCCGATGAAGGGCTGGGCCTTTTACGATGATCTGAAGCGCAGGTTGGAAGCGGACGGGCTTCGCGTGAACGTCCTTCCGCGGCGGGCCACGATCCGTGAGCATATGGGAGACGTGCAGAGCCATCGCTGCCTCGTGGGCGGCGACAGCCTCCCGATGCACCTTGCGCTCGGCACCGCAACGCGCTGTGTCACGCTGTTTAACTGCACGAGTCCGTGGGAGATCTACGACTACGGCCTCCAGATCAAGATCGTGTCGCCCATGCTCGAGAGATTCTTCTATCAACGGGGCAGCGACCCCGCCGCGATGTCGGCGATTGGTCTGGAGGAAGTCTATCGTTCGGTGATGACGCAGCTCAGTCGCGCAGCGACGGCGAGCGCAGGCTGAGTCTACAGGAGGACCGCCTGGGCCGTTCGCGTCGCAATTGCGCGCTGTGACCAAGATTCTTGCAACGAGGCACTCCGGCGTTGTTGATATTTGATACCCTCGTAGTCCTCAGAATTCCCAAAGCGAGGCTGGCTATGCGTCTTCCCGTTCTCCTCTGCGCGACCGTGTTGTTCATGGTCTTGTCAGGTCGCACCGCAGCGGCGGGGACGATTCTTTATACCGATCGCGCAGCGTTTGAGGCGGCCCTCGGCAATTTCACGCTGATCACGTTCGATGATCCCGTCATCAACGGGCCCCACACCACAGCGGACGATTTTCACGGGTTCATCGTCACCTACGACGACCTCGTGAAGTTCTGGTTCGACATCAGCGGCCTCGGCACAACAGATGGCAGCGTCACGCTCGGCCAAACCTTCCAATCGGGCTCAGCCAACTCGCTTGCGCCGGTGACAGCGTTCGGCTTCGATGTGATCAACACGGGGGGCTTCACGAATCTGGGTCTGGTGGGGCACATCGTGAGCCCCAACAGCCCGCAATTCGTCGGCGTCATCTCAGATACTCCGCTTTTCATGCAATTGACCTGGTCGAGTCTAGCGCCCAGCATCTTCGATGATCCGACGACGACCATAGATAATCTGGCAATCCAGACCGTGCCCGTGCCCGAGCCCGCGAGCGGGCTCTTGTTCGCATTGGGCTGTGCAGCCCTGTACTCTCTGAACGCCCGGCGCGTTCGTTCTACCCGATAGTCCGTTCATCTCTCTGCGACGTAAGCCGACCCGGCGCGTTGGTCGCGGCCCTCTTTTCTCATCGCCGAAAGAACGCTGCACGCGAGCTGTTGCAGTCAGGTTCGCGCAAGGCCGCGCTCGGCCGCCTGGGCCGTCCAGTGGCTCACCACCGTCGCGCTACCAATGATCAGATACCTCGTTGCGTCGAAGATGCCGGGCCTCAGCAACTCTCTGTACGTCGCACGGCTGCGGTACATCCAGTCCGTTCACGAACCGCTGGGACGTCGCAATCCAGACACGCTGGTGAAGCACTTCCTGCCTCTCACCAAGCGGTGGCGCGCCGCGTGGTTGGGTCGCGAAGCGCTGTCGCGTTTGAGAGCCGACCCGTTCTATTACTACTTGCTGGCGAGAACCACGTACTACGACCAGGTGATCCGCAATGCTGTTGCGGACGACGTGAAGCGCATCGTGAATGTTGGGTGCGGCACCGATACGCGTGCGCAACGCTTCGAGATTCTCCTGAGCTCGAACAAGGTCCGCGTACTCGAATGCGATCAACCAGAGGCGATTCGCGCGCGCGAACATGTCGCCAAGCGGTGGCGTTGCGCCGATCGGGTCGAGTACCTGCCGATCGATTTGAACGACGGTACATGGCCGGCCTTGCGCGCGTGGCTAGGTAACGGTCCCTCGACAAGGACCCTCGTGATGATGGAGGGCGTAAGCCCTTACGTCAACGACAGCGCCATCCGTCGGTTCCTGCTGTTTCTCTCAACGACGCTGGCGCCATCCAGCCAAGTCGCGTACGACTTCAAATTTCGGGGGTTCCGCGACGATTTCGGCCGTGACGGACGCACGAATACGCCGTTCCGACAATCACCATTGCGCGATGAGATCGAGTCGTTTCACGAAGCGCATGGGTTTCGACTCGAGCATCTGGAGTCGAGCTCTGAATTGACCGCTCGTCTGTTGCCCAGCGTTGCGAAGGCTGCCCTTCCGCTATTTCGAGAAGACGGCCTCGTCCAACTTCGAGCTGACTCAGGCCTCATCTCAGGTGAGAAGTCGGGGGATGGGGTGATCGGCCCGCCATGAACCCCTTAGTGTCTATCCTCATCCCGGCCTATAACTCGCAGGAATGGCTCGCGGACACCATTCAGTCGGCGGTCGCGCAAAGCTGGCCCAAGAAGGAGATCATCATCGTCGACGACGGTTCCACCGATCGGACGTTGTCGGTCGCCAGGCAGTTTGCCTCGAGAGGCGTGCAGGTCGTGACGCAGGCGAATCAGGGCGCCTCGGCTGCGAGGAATGCGGCGTTCGCAGCTTGCCAGGGAGACTACATCCAGTGGCTCGACGCCGACGATCTCCTCGAGCCCGGCAAAGTGGAGAGCCACGTTCGAAAGATTGGCGAGTGTCGGAGTTCGCGAACCCTTCTGTCCGGTGCCTGGGGATCGTTCATGCATCGAACCCGGAAAGCCCAGTTCTTCCCAACACCCTTGTGGTGCAACCATGCACCCGTCGAATGGCTGGTGAGAAAGATGGGTCAGAATCTGCACATGCAGACCGGCAACTGGCTCGTGAGCCGCGAATTGTCGACTGTTGCGGGCCCTTGGGACACGAGGCTGTGGAGGGACAACGACGGAGAGTATTTCTGTCGAGTGGTGCTCGCAAGCGATGGCATCCATTTCGTTCCGGAAGCGAGGTCCTATTACCGCCGAACGGGGTTCAAGTCCATGAGCTACATCGGAGGCTCGGTTAAGAAACTGGAATCGCTGTTCCTGTCGATTACGTTGAACATACGGCATCTTCGGTCGGCCGAGGATAGTGAGAGGACCCGGTCGGCGTGCGTGAAGTTCATTCGAGTGTGGTTGCCCGAGTTTTATCCGTACCGAATCGATCTTGGCGAGGAGCTGAAACGGATCGCCTCCGAGCTGGGCGAGCCGGTCGAGGTCCCCCCGCTCTCCTGGAAGTACAGCTGGATCGGAGGAATGTTCGGATTGGGCGCCGGGAGGCGCGCGCAGACGCTCATGCCCAGGTTCAAGGAAGCCGCGATGATTGCCTGGGACCGAGCGATGTTGCGTCTGGAAAAATCCTGAGGCACCACCTTGCCAGGCCCCGCCGTGGGCGCGAATGATAGGGCTCAGCTGGTCGACGCCCGGGTTCTGAGGATGAAAGTCTGCGGGACCTATGCCTTTTTCACAGGACCGTGGGCCACTCCGCCGAGTAATTTCTGTATAACTTCTTATCTTGGTGTCAGTTACAGGCTGCCGTTGGGCGCATCGGCTCGCCACACCTGCGGAGAGAGATTTGCCAGGGAGGGGTGGGACCCTGATGACACTAAATGAGCCGACCGATCCAATAGCCGCGTGCGTAGCCGACTTTCGAAATAGGCGGGTCATCGTCCTGGGCGATGCCATCCTGGACGAGTACCTGCTCGGCGATTGCAGCAGGATCTCTCCGGAGGCGCCGGTTCCGGTGCTGAAAGTCAACAACGTACGGCGCGTGCTCGGGGGCGCAGCCAACACTGCGGCCAACATCGTTTCCCTCGGGGGGCAAGCGACGCTGATTGCCCTGGTCGGAGACGACGAAGGTGGCATGACGCTCCGGAAGTGTGCGTCCGAGGCTGGAGTAGATCTTCACGCCGTCAACAACGGTGTCCCGACCCTTCGTAAGACGCGCGTCGTCGGCCAGCATCAGCAGATCGTTCGACTCGACTACGAGGATGTTCAACGGCCGACTCCGGCCAGCGAAGCGGCCATTCTCAACCTGTTCGACGCCTCCATCGATGGTTGTGACGTTGTCGTGATCTCCGACTACGCGAAGGGTTTCCTGACCTCTTCGCTCGCGCAAGCCATCATCCGACGGGCACATGAGTCGGGGCGCCAGGTTGTGGTCGATCCGCGCCCGCAGAACCGCGAATGCTACGTCGGCTGTGACTACCTGACGCCCAATTGGCGCGAGTCCCGCGCACTCCTCGGTTGGCCCGACATCGAACCCTCGCCGGAAGCGGTGGTCACGGTTGCGAGGGCCCTGGCCTCCGAACTCCACACCAATGTCGTGTTGACCGTTGGTCCTCACGGCATTTCCTTCTGCAGCAGAAACGGCGAGGAGCAGTTCGCGATGCCCACGCTGGCGAAGGAGGTCTTCGATGTCAGCGGCGCCGGCGATACCGTGGTGGCCACTCTCGCGCTCGCGCTCGCCTCAGGCGCTGACCACGGATCGGCGATCGCGCTCGCCAACAGGGCGGCCAGCGTAGTCGTGGGGAAATTTGGGACGGCGACAGTCACGCCTGAAGAGATCTTGCAGGACACGGACGCGATTCGACTCGTGCCCCGGCGGGCCCTGGCTCCACTGGCCGCGACGCTTCGAGCCAGGGGTAAGCGCCTGGTCACCATCAACGGCTCATTCGACGTGTTGCACGGCGGCCACCTGCACATCCTCAACGAGGCGCGCCGGCAGGGTGACACGCTGATCGTCGGCCTCAATAGCGACACATCCGTCCGGTCCTACAAAGGACCGAGCCGTCCCATCGTGTCTGAACGCCGGCGTGCGGAGATGCTGCTCGCGCTTCGGATGGTGGACTACGTTCACATCTTCGATGAGCCCGACCCGATCGCATTCCTCACCGAGGTGAAGCCCGACGTGCACGTCAACGGCTCCGAGTACGGCGAGCACTGCATTGAGAGTGAGACTGTTCGCCGTGGCGGCGGAGAAATCTACATCGTCGAGAAGATTCCTGATCTGTCCACGTCTCGTATTTTGGAGACCTTGCGCGGAGCCAACGCAAGCGCGGGTTGAACACCGGTGTAACGGACGTGAGCAAGGGAGGGTTTGGTGTCGGTCGCTTCGTTGAGGTCCGCAGTAAACAGGAAATCCTGAGGACTCTCGACGGCAATGGACGGCTGGATGGGATGCCCTTCATGCCGGAGATGTTCCAGTACTGTGGCAAGAGATTTCGCGTCCACAAACTGGCGCACAAGACGTGTGACTACACGACGCCGCATCCGTTCCGGACGCGCAGGCTCAAAGGGACTGTTCATCTGGAGACCCGTTGCGATGGGGCTGCGCATGGCGGCTGCCAGGCTGGGTGCCTCCTTTACTGGAAGGAATCCTGGCTCAAGCCAGCTGTCGGACCTGCCGCGACCGTCGCTGCGGCGACGGCACAGACATCGTTACACCCGGCTGAAACGCCAGCACCCGCAAAGTGCAACGATGAGGTCGTGTGGAGTCACACGATGGTTTCGAACCCTGATGGGACGAGGCGGTATCTGTGCCAGGCGACTGAGATTCCCAATGCGACATCACCCCTTGCCTGGTGGGATCTTCGTCAGTATGTGCTGGACTACTGGTCAGGGAACGTCACGCTGGGCCGTCTAGTCAGCGCCATGGGCTACTCGGTGTACTACAACGTGAGTCAATCAGGCACCGGCGTTGGACGGCCAATGCGCTGGCTGTACAACACCTTCCGTTGGGTCTGGCACGGCTCGAGGTGGCCGCGAACGCCGGGCGCGCTGGCTGAGGGCAGACCCACACCCGCAGCGACGCTGAATCTTCAACCAGGCGAATGGGTGCGTGTGAAGTCGCATGCGGAAATCCTGCAAACGGTCACCGTTGGGAACCGGAATCGAGGGATGTTCTGGGATGCCGAGATGGTCCCGTACTGTGGCGGCGTTTACAGGGTTCTGAAACGGGTCGACAAGCTCATCGAAGAAAAGACCGGGCAGATGCTGATGATGAAAACCCCGTGCATCGTCCTTGATTCAGTGGTGTGCCAAGCACGGTACAGCGCATGCCGAATGCTGTGCCCCAAGGGTATGTATCCGCTTTGGCGAGAAATATGGCTGGAAAGAGTTCGATCTGATACCGAGAGCACATGGACAAGCGTCAACAACCTCTGGTGACCGTGGTGACCCCCGTTTACAACATGGGGGAGTATCTCGCGGACTGTGTCGAAAGCGTTCTGGCCCAGACATATCAGGACTTCGAATACATCATCGTCAACAACTGCAGCACCGATCAGACGCTGGAAGTGGCCTCGAAATACGCAAAGAGAGATTCTCGAATCCGCGTTCACAACAACGACCGGTTCGTGCCGGTTATCGAAAACCACAATATCGCGTTCCGTCTCATGTCTCCGGCGGCGACGTACTGCAAACCTGTTTCCGCGGATGACTTTGTTTTTCCCGACTGTATTGCCCGTATGGTGGACCTCGCTGAATGCCATCCCTCGGTTGGCATTGTCGGCTGCTACCAACTGAGCGGCGATCGCATCCTGTGGCAGGGCTTTGAGTACCCGAGGGCGGTGATGCCGGGCCGCGAGTTGGGCCGGCGCATTTTTCGAAGCAGCGACCCCACATTAGGCTTCGGGAGTCCCACGTCCCTCATGTATCGCGCCGATCTCGTGCGAGCGACGCATGAGTTTTTCCCGAATCCTTCGCCTCACGCGGATACGAGCGCATGTTTCGCGAGCTTGCGGCAGTCTGACTTTGGCTTCGTCTACCAGGTACTCGCGTACGAAAGGGTCCACGCACAGACCGTGTCGTCGGCATCGAAGGCGCTCGATCGGTACACGTCAGCCAGTCTCAACGACCTCATAGACTACGGGCCCGATTATCTTCCGAGGGAAGAATTGGATCGCCGTATTGCAACGACGTTGCAAGCGTATCGGCGGTCACTCGCCGTCAATTTCGTCGTCGGACTCCGTGGAAAGGACTATTGGCAGTACCACGAGGGCAGACTCAAGGAGCTCGGGTTCACGTTGACTCGCAGCCAACTGATTGGGACGGCATTGATCACAGTTCTGCGTGAGATGGCGAACCCGGCAAAAGCAGTGGGCAAGCTGCGGCGCCGCCTTGCCCAGCGTGGCGAAGACACTAAGCCAGCCGCAGTGATCGACTCTCCGGATGTGATTCTGACGAATTGGGTACCGCCACGGAAGTTATGAAGGACCTTAGGGAAAAGACGATCCGCAGTGGACTCGCGAGAATCGCAGCTCAAGGAATCAATTTCCTGGTTCGGTTCGGTTCGCTTGTCGTACTGGCGCGATTGCTCGGCCCCAAGGACTTTGGGTTGGTCGGCATGGTGACCGCTTTTACCGGCGTCCTCACCTTGTTCCGCGACTTCGGGCTCTCGTCGGCGGCGGTACAACGCGGCGAGGTGACGGAAGCGCAGACGTCCACGCTGTTTTGGATCAATCTTCTCGTCGGCGCTGTTCTTGGCCTCATCACGGTTGCCGCAGCCCCGGCCATTTCGGCGTTTTATGGCGAACCCAAGTTGCTCGGCGTCGCGATGGCGCTCGCATCTGCGTTCGTCCTCAATGCGGCGGGCGTCCAGCACAGCGTCATCCTGCAGCGCGAGCTACGCTTCACGACATTGGCTGCTCTGAACACCGTCAGTCTGCTTGTGTCTACCGCGCTCGGCATCGCCAGCGCGGCGGCTGGTTTCGGTTATTGGGCACTCGTCATCATGACGATCGCCTATCCGCTCGTGAACACCGTCGGGTGCTGGGTCATAACGAAGTGGATTCCGGGCAGGCCCCAACGGCGGGTCGGCTTAGGGGGACTGGTTCGATTTGGCGGGACCGTTACGCTCAACGGCATCGTGTATTACTTTGCCTGCAATTTCGACAAGATTCTCCTGGGTCGCGTTTGGGGAGTTGAGGCGCTCGGTCTTTATGGGCGCGCCTATCAGCTCATAAACATTCCGTCCGAAAACCTGAACGGCGCTGCAGGAGAGGTCGCATTTTCCGCACTGTCGCGGCTGCAAACCGACCCAGTCCGTCTCAAGAACTACTTCTTGAAAGGCTACGCCCTGCTGCTGACGTTAACGATTCCGGTCACGATCTGGTGCGGTGTCTTTGCCGACGACGTGATTATTGTGGCTCTGGGGTCGAAATGGAGTGACGCGGTCCCCGTGTTTCGTCTGCTTGCGCCGGCAATGCTGGGGCTTGCCATAGTCAATCCGATGCACTGGCTGCTCGTCGCTTTGGGACTCGTAGGACGGAGCCTGACAATGGCACTTGTCATTGCGCCACTGATGATCGCTGCGTTCGTGGTGGGGGTGACCTACGGGCCAATCGGTGTCGCGACTGCATATTCCACGGTCATGTTGCTGTGGGCCATACCCGCCATCGCGTGGGCCGTTGCTGGAACGCCGGTGTCGCTCCGCGATATGTTGGTCGCGATCAGCAGGCCGCTGGCTGCGAGTATCCTGGCTGGCGCCTGCGCGGCGGGTGCACGTCTTTTGTATTTGCAAGATTTCTCTCCAATGCCAAGGCTTGTGCTGGAGAGCGCAATCTTCTTCTCGATCTCTGCCGGAACACTGGTCTTTGCGATGGGCCAAAGGACCCTTTATCTTGACCTGATCCGCCCAGCGAGGAGGGCCGCGTGACGAGACTCACGTCGCGAATGTTCGAGCTCGATCGGGAGCGATCCAAATGAAAGTCGTTCTATTTTGCGGGGGCCTCGGGCTTCGCATCCGTGACGCTGAGGACATTCCGAAGCCGATGGTACAGATCGGGTATCGCCCGATTCTGTGGCACGTCATGAAATACTACGCGCACTTCGGCCACAAGGATTTCATTCTGTGCCTGGGCCATCGCGCGGATGCCGTCAAAGACTACTTCCTCGGTTACAACGAGTGCGCGTCGAACGACTTCGTGTTAACGGGCGGTACGAAGCTGGAGCTCTTCAGCAGCGACATTCACGATTGGCGCATCACCTTCGCAGACACCGGCGTCAATGCAAACATCGGGCAGCGTCTCAAAGCAGTCGAGAAATACCTCGCGATGGAAGATGTCTTCCTGGCCAACTACAGCGACGGCCTCACGGACCTGCCGCTGCCGCAGCAACTGGCCCATTTCCATGATCACGACAAAATCGCCAGTTTCCTGTGCGTCCGCCCCGACGTCGGCTACCACATGGTTTCAGTGCAAGAGGGCCAAAGCAGCCTGGTATCGGGAATTCACGCGATCAATAACGGTTCGGTGAGGATCAACGGGGGATTCTTCATCTTCAAGCGCGCGATTTTCGACTATATCGGCGAGCGGGAGGAACTCGTCGAGAAACCTTTTCAGCGGCTGGTCGAACAGAAGCAATTGATTGGCTACAGCTACGATGGGTTCTGGAAGAGCATGGACACCTTCAAGGACAAGCAACACCTGGAGACGTTGTACGCAAGCGGCAGCGCACCGTGGGAGGTCTGGAAAGAGCACGGCACCAGCCCGCAGGTCGCCTCGGCACTCTGAGGCCATGCAGGCATCCGCGCTTGCCGACGTCGAACGGGTCTTCGCGTGCCGTTTCTGTTCGTCGCAGCTGCGGCATACGTTCGTCGACCTCGGGATGTCGCCGCTTTGTCAGACGCACATCGAGCCGGGCCAGCTGCACTTGATGGAGCCGTTCTACCCATTACACGTCTACACGTGCGCCGACTGTTTCCTGGTCCAACTGCCAGAGCACGTCACACCGGATCAGATTTTCGACGATTACGCCTATTTCTCCTCGTACTCCGATACGATGCTGCGGCACGCGCGTGCGTATGTGGAGATGATCACATCGCGCCTGGCGTTGACGACCGAGAGTCTGGTCATCGAATTGGCCAGCAACGACGGCTATCTGCTTCAGTATTTCGCGGCCGGCGGCATCCCTGTGCTCGGGATTGAACCGGCACGCAACGTTGCGAAAGCGGCGCAGGATCGCGGCATCCCGACGATCACGGAGTTCTTCGGACGAGAGCTCGCCACCCGGCTGGTTGGAGAGGAACGGAAGGCCGACCTCATCCTCGGAAATAACGTCCTCGCACATGTTCCCGACCTTCACGATTTCGTCGGCGGCATGAAGACCTTGCTGAAACCGAACGGCGTGATCACGATGGAGTTTCCCCACCTCGTGAGACTCGTGGACGATAATCTCTTCGACACGATCTACCACGAACACTTCTCCTATCTGTCCTTCACGACCGTCGAGCGGATTTTCGCGGCGCATGAATTGACGCTCTTCGATGTGGAGGAGGTCGACACCCACGGTGGTTCGCTCCGCATCTATGGCTGTCATGCTGGACATGTCCAGTTCCCCCGATCGGATCGCGTGTCGGAGTTGCGAAACCGCGAACGTGCGTGGGGAGTAGAACGCTTGGGCACGTACGCCGCATTCGGCGAGCGAGTGAAGGCGACGAAGCGTCACATTCTGGGGTTTTTGATCGACACGCGGAGGGCCGGTAAGTCAGTGGCCGGGTATGGCGCTCCAGGCAAGGGCAATACGCTGCTGAACTACTGCGGAATCCGTACGGATTTCCTCGATTTCACCGTCGATCGCAATCCGTACAAACAAGGCAAGTTCACCCCGGGGACGCGGATTCCCATCCATGCACCCGAGCACATTCGTATGGCGAAGCCGGACTTCCTGTTCATCCTTCCATGGAACTTGAAAGAGGAGGTCATGACCCAGAACGCCTACATCCGCGAGTGGGGCGGCAAGTTCGTCGTTCCGCTTCCCGAACTGGTGGTGTTCGATTGATCGGAGCAGTCGCGGGCAGGCGGGTCACACCGTATCTCGGCGAATATGTCTGGTAGCGTCAAGGCGCTGGTGACGGGCGCGAGCGGCTTCATTGGCGCGTCGCTGTGCCGTGCCCTCGCGGCCGATGGTATCGAGCCGGTAGCGCTCCGTCGTCCTGAGTCGAAATCACTCGCCCGTATCACGTCCGTCACTGCCAGCCTCGCGGACGAGGCAGCCTTGACGCGCTGCTTGGATCAGGTGAAACCCGATTATGTGTTTCACCTCGCTGGCGTGACGAGTGCGACGCGAGCACTGGAAGCTGTTGGTCCGACATTCAGCATCAATCTCGCATCCACGGTCAATCTCCTCACGGCGGTGACGCAGGTGGGTTGCCGACGGGTCGTGCTCGCGGGCTCGCTCGAAGAACCCGACGCAACGGCGGCGCCCCCGGTGCCATCGTCGCCGTATGCGGCATCGAAATGGGCGGCCTCTATGTACGCACAGATGTACTGGAGGCTGTACAGGACTCCCGTTGCCGTTGCTCGAATCTTTATGGTGTACGGTCCGCTCCAACGTGATACGAACAAGCTCATCCCGTACGCGATCCGATCCCTGCTATCCGGAGACGAGCTTCGGCTGTCGAGCGGCTCGCGAGGTGTGGATTGGGTCTTCGTCGACGACGTGGCGAGAGGTCTCATCGCGTTGAGTCGGGCGGCGAGTGTTGACGGAATCAACGTCGATATTGGAACGGGCGTCGTGACATCAGTGCGCCAGGTCGTGGAGCGGATCGCCACAGTCGTTGGAGGCGAGGCCCGGCTTCGATTCGGGGCGCTGCCCGATCGTCCCGACGAACAAGTTCGGTGCGCCGATGTCAGCCACACCGAAAGACTGACTGGCTGGCGACCACTGGTCGGCCTTGACGAGGGCCTTGTTCGTACCGTGGATGAGGCGAAGTTCCAATGGCGCCAGCCGCCGCAACCGGAGTAGGGTATGGTCGAGTTCGACCTGGGGAAGGCTGAGAAGATCCTTTGTGTGGGTGCGCACTCCGACGACATCGAAATCGGTTGTGGCGGTACGTTGTTGAAGCTGGCCCGCGAACGCAAAAATCTCAACGTGATGTGGGTCGTATTGAGCGCGGAAGGTCCGCGGGCGCGGGAGGCACGACTCGGCGCACGGCGTTTCCTATCTGCCGTCCGGCGAAAGCGAGTCGTCGTCAAGCAGTTCAGGAGCAGCTTCTTTCCCTTTGAGGGAGCCAGGATCAAGAGCTACTTCGAACGATTGAAGTCCTTTCAGCCTGACGTGATCTTTACACATTACCGCGACGATCGGCATCAGGACCACCGGCTCGTTTCAGACCTGGCTTGGAACACGTTCCGGAATCACACGATTCTGGAATATGAAATCCCGAAGTACGACGGCGATATTGGCGTGCCGAATGTATTCGTGCCTCTTACCGAGGACGTCGCTAGTACCAAGGTGAGGCATCTGTGCGACACGTTCCAGACGCAAGCCAACAAGCACTGGTTCACTGACGACACGTTCCTGTCGCTCATGCGGCTTCGCGCCATCGAGTGCGCGTCGCGATCGAAATACGCAGAGGCCTTTTACGGTCGCAAGATCGTGATCCAATAACCTGTGGCGCCTCCTTATCCGGTGCAGTGAGTTCCCACCATCGCATGCAGTCACCTACGGAAATCGTCGAAGCCGACTTGAGCCAACTCACGGATCAGCTCCGTGATGAACTGCCGGCGCTGTCCGGGTGTTCCGTTCTGGTTGCTGGTGGCGCCGGGTTCCTCGGGTACTACCTGGTGCAGGCGCCACTCTACTGGAATAGAAAGAACCCTTCCGCGGCGCCGATTCGCGTCACGGTGCTCGACAACTTTATTCGCGGAGTTCCGGGTTGGCTGACCGCGCTCTCACACGATCCGAACCTTCGCGTGCTCGAGCACGACATCACGCAGCCGCTGCCAGATGATTTCGGGGACCACGAGTACCTGATTCACGGCGCCTCAATCGCCTCGCCAACGTATTATCGGAAGTACCCCATCGAAACGATGGACGCCAACGTCAACGGACTTCGACACGTGCTCGACTACAGCCTGCGTCAGCGGCAGTCGGGCAGAAAGGTCGAGGGCGTTCTCTTTTACTCGAGTAGTGAGATTTACGGCGACCCAACGCCTGGAGACATTCCCACTCCCGAGACGTATCGCGGCAACGTTTCGTGTACCGGCCCACGCGCCTGCTACGACGAATCGAAGCGCTACGGGGAAACACTCTGCGTGAACTTCGCTGCACAGTACGAACTTCCCATCAAAGTCGCACGGCCGTTCAACAACTACGGGCCGGGCCTCAAGATTAGCGACCGGCGCGTCATACCAGACTTCGCCCGGGACATACTGGCCGGCAGGGATATGGTGATGCTCTCGGACGGTTCCGCGCGACGCACGTTTTGTTATGTCACCGACGCCATCTCTGGCTACTACAGAATTCTCGTGCGGGGTCGCCGCGGCGAAGCGTACAACATCGGCGTCGAAAGCCCTGAGATCTCGATGCAGGAGCTGGCCGCGAAGCTGGGTGACCTCGGGCGAGAGTTGTTCGGTTACTCAGGACACGTGGTGTGTCAGCGCAGCGCCGACAAGGACTACCTCATCGACAACCCGAATCGAAGATGCCCAATTGTGGCAAAAGCGCGGAACGAGCTTGGGTACGACCCGAGGGTGTCGCTGGAAGAGGGGCTTCGACGCTCGCTGATCTGGTACTCGGGTAACCGAGAGGCGTCCGACGCGTAATGAAGATTTCAATCATCGGTACCGGTTATGTTGGCTTGGTCACGGGCGTGTGCCTCGCGTCCAAAGGCCATCAGGTGACCTGTGTCGATATAGACCGGGCTCGAGTCGAGGCGCTCAACGCCGCGCGGTCACCGATCTTCGAGCGCGGGCTCGATGAGCTCCTTCGCGATACCGTCGGCCGGACGCTGACCGCGACGACGGACCTGCCAGAGGCGGTACGCAGTTCCGACGTCACGTTCGTTGCGGTCGGTACGCCCTTCGATGGCAGATCTATCGATCTGAGCGCCGTGCTTGGCGCCAGTCGAGAGATTGGTGAAGTCCTGCAAGAGAAGGACGGCTATCACGTGGTCGTCGTCAAGAGCACCGTCGTGCCTGGTACGACGGATGGATGTGTGCGAGCAGCGCTTGAATCGGCCTCCGGCAAGCAGGCGGGCCGTGACTTCGGCCTTGGTATGAATCCGGAGTTCCTCTCCGAGGGAGAAGCCGTTCACGACTTTCTTTTTCCGGACCGTCTCGTGCTTGGAGGTGTCGACGATCGCTCGATTGATCTGCTCGATACGGTATATCGTCCGTTTCCAGAAGCGCTTCGAATCCGGACGAACACCCGCACGGCCGAGATGATCAAGTACGCGTCGAACGCCTTGCTCGCGAACTTGATTTCGTTCAGCAACGAGATCGCGAATCTCGGGGCGGCGCTGGGCGATATTGACTCCGTGGACGTGATGCGCGGAGTGCACATCAGCCAATATTTCAGGGCGCGCGATGACGAGGGGCTACCCGGCATTACGTCATTTTTGCGGGCTGGATGTGGCTTTGGTGGAAGCTGCCTACCGAAGGATGTCAAGGCGCTCATCGTGCACGGTGAGGGAGCCGGCTTGGACATGTCCTTGTTGAAAGCAGTCATTCGGGTGAACGAAGAACAACCGGCTCGCGTTCTGCAACTGCTCAGGAAGCACTGGACGGATTTGCGGGGTGTACGCATCGCCGTGCTCGGCCTGGCGTTCAAGCCCGGCACGAGCGACGTTCGCGAGAGCCCAGCGTTTCCGATCATTCGGCTCCTCCGAGAGCACGGCGCCGAGCTGCGCGCCTACGACCCGGTTGCCATGAACGAAGCCCGTGCCGTTATCCCCGAGTCCGACATCCGCTATTGCGAGAGTTTGCCGTCGGCCCTTGAGAACGTTGACGCGGTAGTGGTCGTCACGCCGTGGGAAGAGTTCCAGGGAGTGCCGGCCGCTCTCCGAACGCATGCGTCAGCGCCTGTGCTGGTGGATTGCCGGGCAGCGTTCGAGAGGACCTCGGTGCCGAGATACGAGCGCATCGGACTGTGATCGAGCGTTAGATTAGATACGGGCGGAGAATATGCGAACGTGGTGAGTCTCGACTGGGAATTGTCGCGCCGGGAAGGAGCACAACAACACATTCGCGTCGCGATAGCGGGCGCTGGCGCGACCGCACGCATGGTCGCGCTTCATCTGCTCGATCCCCCGATTCCGGGCATGCGTCTCGTTGCCATCACCAATCGAACCGTTGCGAATGCGGTGGATGTGTTTCGGGATGCAGGCATCCACGTCCGCTGCGTGGACTCACGCGCGCAGCTAGAAGACGACGTCGCCCGCTTGCGTCCAGTGGTGGTTGAGGATCCGCAGCTGATATGTGAGGCTGCGAACGTCGACGTTGTCATTGAGGCCACAGGTGACGTCGAGTTTGGAGCTGGCGTGGCGCTGGCGGCGATTCGACATCGCAAGCACGTCGTCTTGCTGAATGCGGAGTTGGACGCCACTGTCGGTCCCATTCTGAAGTTCCATGCCGATCGTGCTGGTGTCGTCATCACAAATACCGACGGCGACGAGCCCGGTGTGGCGATGAGCCTCCTGCGGTACGTCAGGACGATCGGCCTGAAGCCGGTCGCTGCCGGCAATCTGAAAGGCCTGCTCGATCGCTACCGAACGCCAGACACCCAGCGCGACTTTGCTGCACAATGGGGTCAGAACCCCGTGAAAGTGACATCATTTGCCGACGGAACGAAGCTTTCCATGGAAGCGGCGATCCTGGCCAACGCCACCGGATTCAAGGTCGGACGACGCGGCATGTACGGACCTCGCTGCACCCATGTTCGAGACATCGCGGGACAGCTTCCGTCCGACGCAATGCTCAGCGGTGGTCTCGTGGACTACGCGCTGGGCGCCGAGCCGCACACAGGCGCCTTTGTCATCGTCCACGAAGACCATCCCAAGAAACGTCAGGAACTCACGTATTTCAAGATGGGAGATGGACCCTTCTACGTGTTCTACACGCCGTATCACCTGCCCTACATACAAGTCGTGTCGACTATCGCGAGGGCGGTTCTCGCCGGCGACGCGACGGTCGCGCCCCTCGGCGCACCGGTCTGCCAGGTGGCCACAGTGGCCAAGCGGGATCTCAAAACCGACGAGGTCCTCGATGGTGTCGGTGGATTCATGACTTACGGCGTTATCGACAATGCGGCTGCAGTGACATCGACAAACGCACTGCCGATGGGGCTGTCGAGTGGGTGTCGATTGTCGCGAGGTGTCGCCAAGGACGCGACTGTCTCCTGGGCCGACGTCACAGTGCCCCCCGTTCGCGTCTGCGACAACCTGTGGAAGGAACAGGCGGAGCGTTTCTGCGACGCGACCGTCGCACCGCCAGTTGCCCGCTGACGTCGCTCCATTTGCTCCCGCCGCCCGCCCGACGAATCCGCCGCAAGGCCTGACGATTCGCCGAGTATCGCACCCCATTCGCGAACCCGTTCACCGGAGAGTGCACTGAGATGATGAACCACGCCCAGGCGTCGTCCGAGACATCCGCCATACCGGGAGAGGTGCTCGCGGACGTGCGGGTCGCTGATCAGATTGGAAGATCAGGCAGACGCGATGACGGTGCAGGCGAGCCTGCTACCCCATGGTACGCAACCCGACTGGCATTGGCGGTGATCGGCGCAGCGTTGCTTCGTGTCGGCTGGGCCTTCGTTCACGGTTTGGCGATCGAGAACGAAGGCGCTGAATATGCCCGCATCGCGATGAACCTGCTCGACGGTCGCGGTTATGTTGGCATGTTGAACAATGGCACGCAGTTGAATTTCCCACCGCTCTATCCATTACTGATTGCAGCGGTGTCTCTCGTCACCCGGGACGCGGAACTGGCGGCACGCACGATCAACATCCTGTTCGGCGCGCTCTTGGTGGTTCCGATGTTTAAGATCGCAGAACACGCATACGGCCGACGACCGGCATTAGCCGTTGCGGCACTCGTCGTGTTTCATCCTGTACTGATCGCGGCCGGCGCATCCACGTACGCCGAAGGACCCTACCTGACGCTCACCGCCTTCGCTATGCTCTACCTCATACGGTGGGTTGGAAACCGACGTCCCGCCGAAGCCGTCAAGACCGGCATCTTCTTCGGATGCGCCTACCTCATACGGCCGGAAGCGTTCCTGACTGTTGGTCTATTCGTCGCGTGTGGACTTGCGCTGGCGATCGTTCGCTCTCAGCGTCGCTCGACGTGCACCGGGATACTCAGCATGGTCGGCGCATTTGCCGTGGTTGCTGCACCAAACGTGCTCTTCTTAACGGCCAGCACGGGACAGTTCAGGATTCAGGCAAAAGGTGCGCTGGTCTATTACTGGGGCGAGCGGATGAACCGGGGAATGTCCTACAACGAAGCGGCGCTTGGGGTTGGTGCCGATCTGAGCGACCAAGGCGTGTTCATGCGGTCGAACCTGGATGTCCTCGATTCGACCTCGTACAGCGCGTCTGACTTCTTGTCGTATGTCGCAAGAGTGGCTCGAAAGAACCTCATCCCCATCGCCCGTACACTGACGGCGCAATCCGAAGTCGGCTCGCCATGGCTCTTCAACCTCGTCGCCATCGGTCTCTTTCGTACTGCGTGGGATCGGCGACGGCTCATCGTCGACAGCATGATGCTGATAACCGCGGCCACGTCGGTCGTTGTTCTTCTGACGATTCTGGAGCTGTGGTTCCGTCTCTTTATTGTCCCACTTGGATTGCTGGTGTTGTGGGCCGGAAAAGGCGCAGATGAGTTATATCAGTGGGGCCACGACACCTTCCTTATCATCACAGGCAGAGTGAGACTGGCCAGCCCCATCGGATCGGTCCTGAAGTGGACGGCAATACTGCTCGTCTTGGGTACGTCGCTCCGCGTCCTGCCCACGAATGCTCAATTCGGAGAATCTCACAATCGTGAGCGACGACAGGCGGGCCAGTGGCTCGCGCAACAGGAGCCACGCCCCACGTGGGTGATGGATGTCGGCTTGCAGGTCGGCTACTATGCTGGCGCCGACGTGATATTTCTTCCTTTCGCGGAGGCCGATGTCGCACTGCGTTATATCGCCAAGCGCAAACCAGATTACATTGTGTTGCTCGGCGGTTCGCATGGGTTTCCCTACACGGTCAAGTGGTTTCGGGAGGGGATTCCAGACAAACGGGCGGTACTTGTGTACGACCAGGGAACCGCGGAAGTCGACGACCCGGGCACATCATCAACCGAGCGGATCAAGATTTATCGATGGGTTGATGAACCCATCTGAATCGTCGCGCCGAAGATTACTCCCTCCGGATCAGTCGCAACTCCAGCGAGGCTTCGTCTCGTCCCGCCACTACATACCAGAATCCTGCCCGTCCCGCTGCAGCGAACGCCCTCGCGCCGTCTTGCAACTGCAGTTCCTCTACCTCAGCGAAGCGCCCAACGGTTGTTAAGCGGCCATTGAAGACCCGACCTCCAGCAGTCAGCAGGGCCTTTCCATTTTGATCGCTTGTAGCTAGGACCAGCGTGGGGTCCGCTGAAACAACGGCGGGCAGTTCGCTGGCCGATGCGGAGGTGACCTGGGCTAGCCACGCCACGTCCCCTCGCGGCGGCAGGGCAAAGCTGGCGACAACGAGATGACCGGACTCCCGGCCGGCGAGCCACACTCGTTGACCGGAGGAATCGACAGCCAAGGCGCTGGGGGCAGCGCGTGTCTCCGCAATGATCGGCGTTCCTCGGGGATTGGAGGATGGAACCAGCCCGTCGCGCGTAAAGCGCAGAACCGCGCCGGGCAGACCCACGTATAGAAGCCCCTCGCGGTCCAACGTCAGCGGTGCCACCGCGTCGAGAGGGATTGCCAGGCCCGCAATGATCGTTGCGCCTTCCGCCAGTCTGTTCTGAAGCTCTCGATAACGCGTGACGTTGAGGCTCGACATCCCATCGCGATTGAGCTCCGTCCACGCGACAAACACTGAACCCGTCCGCTCGAACTCCTGATCGACGGCGAGGCCGACGAAGCGCGCGTCTGGATTGGGAAGTTCGAGGACAGGCTCGGGCACGAGCACGTCGCGATCGATCGCGCGCACGCGGCTGCTGCCTTCAATGAAGAAGAGGCGGCCGTCTGAAGTTGGACTGAGCGCGATCGGTGACTCGAGGCCCTTCGCGAGCACTCGAACGTCGAAACACTCGCCGCTTGATGACGTCACGGCGCACGCCGATGTCACCGCGTTGGCAGCAAGGGCCGTCGACGAGACCGCAGGCGCCATTGCCGTAACAATCGTGGTCGACGTGGCCAGCGTCACAATAATCGGCGCGGAGCGAGGACTCTCGACTCCACTCACCATCGACGTCAGCTCGAGTGAATGCCGGCCGGCAGCCATGCCGGGTAACAACCCTGAGCATTCGTAGCCGCTGCTGTTTCGTGTTTCGCTACAGCGGACGTCCGCAAAGGTCGTCCGATTACCGTCCACATAAAGGCGGTAGGCAAGCGAACGCAACGATTGCACCGTGTCAGCGATCTGATCCCACGTTAGCCGCTCGCCTCCTCTGAGTCGCACAGGATCCGATCCGTTGTCGTTGCCTCCTGTGTCGTCGCTGCCGCCGCAGGCGCCCGCGAAAAAGGCGAGGCAGAGCACGACCCCCAGCGCAGGAATTGCGTGAGCTCCTTGTCGATGACGAGATAGGACCGGACAGAATTGCACGAGCAAAATCCTGAATAAACTACTGACGAAGCCCTGTCAATGTCAGACTGAGACTCCATACCTGACGCCCGACGTCTGGATCTGCAGCGAGAGGGGATACCGATGTCTCCGCTCGCTTGCAAAAATAGCGACCTGTGACAGCCCCCGCTTCGCTCGTTGCCAGATACACGATCGTATCGGCTCCTACCGCCGCCGAGACAAGCTCCCGTCGAATCGCGTGGGCCACGACGTGCGTCAGCCAGCTCTTCAGTCCGTTATTCCTCGCAAATCGCGAAAAGACGATGCCCGGGTCAACGGCGTTCGACGTGACGCTCGTCGGATCCTTTCGCGCACCCAGTTCTCGTGCGAACACGATGTTGGCGAGCTTCGAGTTTGCGTAGGCGCGCCGACGATTGTACCCGTCGCAACACTCGACCCAACCACTTGTCAGGTCCGCGCCCAGATGTGCGACAGAGCCAATGGTAATCACCCGGCCGGGCCTGGCCAACTCCAAGTGCGATAGGAGCAGATGCGTCAAGAGGAAGTGCCCGATGTGATTCCCGGCAAAAGTTCGCTCGATACCTTCGGGACTCTCGTCGTACGTGTCGTAGCGTGCTCCCGCGTTGTTGATCAACACGTCAACGCGCTCGCATTGTCTGCGGATCGCGGCGGCCAAGACGCGCACGTCCGTTTGCGACGAAAGATCGGCTCGGAGAAACTGTGCACGCGCGCCAGGGTTTCGTTTACGACAGAGCTGAGCGACGTGCTCCCCGAGAGGCTGGTTCCTTCCGACGAGCATCACGTCGGCGCCCAGACCCGCAAGGGCCAGAGCCGTCGCGCGCCCCAGGCCAGACGTGGCCCCGGTGATCACGCAGGTCCGACTCGGCCCGGTGCCGGTCACGTCGAACACTTCTTTCGCCTCAGCGTTGCGACGGCATTCACTTCGTTCCCTCGTCGGTACGCAAATCGGGCTGCATTTTGTTGTGGAAGAGGCTGCCGCCGACGCACAGGTTGTCTTGAAGGGCAGCCGATGCTTGACACTCTACACGCAGATCTACAACAAGATCACCGATGCGCGCTTGCAGGGCCGCGGACCTGCGCGGACTGGCCCGCTTGCGGAGATATCTTCAAGATGCGCTCGACGACGTAGGTTGCCACCTTTTGCAGGGCGAATGGATTTGGGTGAAGGTCGAACCGGTGCAACGAATACCTCGCTGGATCATCCACGTAACCAGGGAGTATCTGCTCGATGAAGTGCACATTCAGCCCATTCGCCTTGAGTCTGTCGTGGAACGTTGTCAGGTCTCGTGCATAGATACTTTGAAGGTCCCAGCTGACTACATGCAGCTGAGCGCGCGGCCAACGACGGCCCAGCAAGTCGAAAGATCGCCGCACGATCGCGAAATAGAGGTCCAGGTCCTGTTCCGTTGGTATTGTCGGTCGCATCGTCAGGGCACGATACACACGCGATTTCGATAGCTGAGCCGTCAGCTTCTTCTGCCACCAGATCAGGGCGGGCTGGTCGGGGCTCGTTCTGAGATATTCTGGCGTGCCGTCCGTGCCCAGTCGATAGCGTGGTCCGCGTACGGAGAAGTCTGTCTTCCCAGCAGCGCGGAGCACATGATGAGGCTGCGCTATATAGAACACGTGGGTGGGATCACAGGGCGCGTTCGTCGCCAGCTCCCCTCGTTCTATTGTCGCCAGCATGTGCTCAGCGCCATATCCGGCATAGGCGAAATTGACGACCCGAAAGCGTCCGCGTGCTTTTAGTCCCACTTGGTAAGGGAGGGTTTCCTGGTCGCCAACACCTTCGCCATAGACGAACGAATCCGCAAAAAAGAAGGCACACCCCTCGATGGCAGTGCCCTGATCAGGAGGAGAGATGCGGTGGCCCGATTGATCGATCGAATACGTCACGTCGTAGATGAGTTCTCCATCCGCGGTGGCTATCTCTCGCGACACCTGGGATGCCGCGGGACGCCACCCGAGCAAAGCATCCCGCAGGTCGAGCTGAGGAAAAAGGCTCTTGCTCACAACAGGTGGCGCAGCCACAACCAGCTCTGCAATCGACACGGCGATCGGCACTGATCCGATAACGACGACGGAGAACCGAAATGACGTGGGTACGGCAGCAGCAATTGCGAACGACGACGACGCCAAGGTGAGACCGACCCAGAACCAGGGAAGCTCGAAGTACTTGAGCACGACGGCACACACCACGCTTGCAGCAGTGACAGACCCAACTATCTGGTAGATCTGGCGCATGTCTCGAGGGTTCTTCTCGGAGCTCTCTGGCGCTAGTCCAACTTGAACTCGGCGCGCCAGTCCCGCCGCTCTGCGAACACCGGCTGCTTGGCCTTGTCGAATACGAAGTCGCCCATGACGAGGATGGCCTTCCTCATCTCGCTCGTTTTCCGCTAGAACAGCGTATAGATGAACGGCGCAATCGCCGACCCGCTGGTTAACACGATCAGGAAGCCGGACAACAGTAGAACGACGACAATCGGCACCAACCAGTATTTCTTGCGGGTGCCAAAAAAGCCGAAAAGTTCCCTCAACAATTCCATCATAGTTCCGTCCAGACCTTACCTCTGAGCGCTTGATCGTCGCGTGTCCGAGAAATCGTCTCTGATATGACCATTCTCAGGCTGCGCGCGAACGAGATGCCCGAGACCACCTGACGTTCTTCGTCAGCGACTTGATCGATCAATTGGATCTCACGCACGTCCGATTCAAGGCGCGCTCAACTCTTGACGCGAAGAAACCGAACACCGTGACGGCGAAAATGCGTCACGGTTTCCTCGCCGAGCTCGTTGCCAGTATCCGACCGTTCCTTCGCCTCGACGTCCAACCACATAACGCCCGCGCGGCTGAATGTCGATCTCATCGGCTCAGAGATTCGGCATAAACTGACGATGACATCGGCCTTGACCGCCGCGGCCTCGTCCAGACTCCCGCTGGCGATGTACATCTGCTGGCAAACGGTCTGTCGCCTCCATCCTCGACGAACAGGCGCGTCGACGATCAGGTAGTCTCCCTCCAGCCGGCACGCAACCCTTTCACCCTGAAGGCGAGCCACGAACTCATCGACGACCTCTCGCAGAATCGCCCTTTTGTCGGCGATGGAGAGCACGCGTGGGAACTCTGGCTCCTTAGCCACAACGCGGGCCGGGAAGCCAACCGCAAGACAACGCGGTGGAATCGTGCCGCGGACGAGAGAGTTCGCGCCGATGACCGCGCCGTCGCCGATCTTCGTTCCAGGCAAGATGAACACTCGCCACGCAATCGAGACGCTCTTGCCGATTTCGATCGATTCGAAGTCCACGGGATATCCCTCGAATCGACTGAGCCAGGACGTGTGCCCGAACAGCAGGCAGTCCCCGCCGATGCCCGTGTCATCACCGATCACGATCGATCGAGTGGGATTGACGAACGTCATCTGCATGATCTGGCAGTTTCGGCCGATGACCAGCCGCGAATCGGGAAACTGCAGGCCGCCGATGAACACCTGCTCGTTGATCTTGGTCCCGTCACCGATCTCCAGATAGGGCGTGTCGATCATCGATGCGGCGCCGATTTGTACGTTCGCCCCGATGCGAATCGTTCGTCCGCGTACGAATGAGAAGAATCCCACCTCCGTGTCAGGACCGATGTCGACGTTCGTGCCGAGGAGCACAGATCCGAGCGCGAGACGGACCCCCCTGTCGATGCGATAGCCCCGCAGCCTGTAGAACGCTTTCTTGAGCGGGGACGGCAGCCACCCGTGTAAGAGCAGCTCCTTGATCGGGAACCTCGGTTTGTCGATCAGCATCTCAGGCGCTAGCCTCGCGTGCGTGCGCCGCCGTCGACGACGAGCGTATGACCGACGACACCCGATGCTGCATCAGAGCACAGGAACTGCGCCGCCCATGCCACCTCCTCCGCCGTCGTCAATCGGCCGAGGAACGACCGCCGGCCGGCCTCGGCCAACCGCGCTTCGGCATCCGGCAGGACCTTCCACGCATCCGTCAAGACAGTACCTGGCGAGAGCACGTTCACGCGAATTCCCTTTGGAGCCAACTCCGCGGCCAGGTGCCGCGCCAACGATTCGAGCGCTCCCTTGGAAGCGCCGACGAGTGTGTACTGCGCCACAGCGCGCACGGCCCCCTCTGAAGAGATCGCGACAATCGATGATCCTGACGGCATTCGAGGACTCAACCGCTGGACGAGTTCGAAGAATGCGCGAACGTTCAATCCGAAGGTCCAATCGAAATGTCGAGTTGTCAACTGATCGAGGGTCTTGTGCACGCCAGTTGCTGCAGCAAACACCAAGATCGAAACTGGCGTCGGCGCACTCGCCGCGTCGATCAATTGCTCGATCCCTTTCGTCGTCGTGACGTCGGCACGGACGACTTCGAGCGACAACCCTGCCTGCCGTGCCTCGTCGGCGAGCTGTGTCGCGGACCGCTCGTCGCGCACATAGCTTGCGACGACGCGCGCTTCGGCGTGCGCGAGACGCCACGCAATCGCCCGCCCGATTCCACGAGTGCCTCCGATGACGAGGGCGTTTTTCCCGCTGACGGAGAACAAGTTCATCCCTTCGCCTGCTCGGACAAATACCGTTCGAGCACCTCGTCCCGCCAATCTGCGGGGAACGTTTCGTTCGGCATGAAGGCAAAGAGGAGATCGGCCGAACACACCTTCCGGCCCGCGACCTCTACATGACAGCGGGCTGTCGCCACATCGTGCTGCGAGCCGAGCACAGTCGCAACGATCTCCGCAGTTTCACCGGGTCGAACCCACTCGCGGAAGCTGGCGGTTCGGATTTGGGCCAGCATCGGTTTCCCACGCGAGCGTCGCTCGGCATCCAAGCATTTTCCCGCAGCCTGAGCCATCATCTCGGTGAGAAGCACGCCGGGCACGACTGGGAACCCTGGAAAATGGTCCCGGAACAACTCTTCGTCTGGTGCGAGCGTTTTCTCGGCTCTGATGGACTTCCCGGGCTCGAGCGCCAAGATGCGGTCGACCAGGATGAATCTCACGTCAGCTCAACTTCCCGTGTCGGCGCAAGACGGCCAGGATGTCGTCGACGCGCTTCATCTGGGCCAGTTCGTCAGCGTCGACTGTAATGTCCAAGCGCTCGCTCAGCCCCGCCATCAACGTGAGCACGCCAAGAGAATCCCAATTCGGGATGGCGTCTCGCGAGGTATCTGGCAGGATTCCGGCGACCGTCTCCTCGAACAACTCAGCGATCCAGTGTAGTGCCTCGCTCTGATCCATAAACAACGTTTATCGGCCCCCCGGCTAGCGGGCCGTATAGCCTCCGTCCACGACGAGATCGGTGCCGGTAATCCACGTACTCTGCGGGGCCAGGAGGAAAGCCGCGGCGCGGGCGACATCCTCTGGTTCCCCCGTCCCAAGCGGATGACTGGATTCGATCTCCTGAATCTGCTCCTTCGATAGCAACGCAAAGGCCTTGGCGGTCATCGGCGTGTGAACCAGACCCGGCGACAGGGTGTTGACCCGGATCTTCCGCCGGGCCAGCTCTATCGCCAGCGATCGTGCGGCGGACTGCAGGGCGCCTTTGGTGGCGCTGTATGCCACCTGCCCGGGCATGCCAACCGTGCCGTAGATCGACGTAATGAACAGGAGCGCCCCGCCGGTCTCGGTGATGACGTCCCTGCGGCAGACCGCTCGAGCCAGTTCGAGAGCGGCGGTGACGTTGACATCCACCATGTCGCGAAAGCCGTCGGCCTGGAACGACGCCAACGGACGGGTCTCGACAATGCCCGAGCAGTAGCAGAAGCCATAAATCCGTCCATGGTCTCGTGCGTGATCCCGGACGAGCGCTGACAACGCCGCGGTCTGCCGAAGATCCTGGACTACCACGCGTGATTGAGCGATGGGGAGCTGTGCCTGCGTGGCCTTCAGCTGCTCTTCGTTTCTCGCCGTCAGGAGCACGCGAGCTCCACGCCGCGCAAGCTCCACCGCAATCGCGCGCCCGATGCCCGATGACGCGCCAGTGAGGACGACCCACTGTCCCCCGAAGTCGATGAAGGGACGATCGCTCATGCGCGGCTACGCGCCCTTTGCGGCGGCGAACGGCACGGAGACCTCGACGTGATCGAGCACCGCGTCCGGAGGCAGCGAGAGGAGCGCGCTTCCCCATGACAGTCCCACTCCGTAGCCGACGAGAAGCAGACGGAGCGCGCGATCCGCAGGGCGCTGAATCCCGCCCTGAGTCAGGGTCAGCGGCACTGACGGTCCGCCAGCACTTCCAAACTTCTCGATCGATAGAGGAAGTTTGGCCTCAGGGATCGCCATCTTCTGTGCGAGATGCCGCATGATAAACAGGTTCGACTGATGGAGGATGAAATAGTCGATCGATTCGCGCGTCACTCCAGCGGCCGCGAGCGTCTCCTGAATCGTCGGAGGGATCCTCTTGATTGCGAAGTTGAAGATCCCGGCACCATTCATCGACACGAAATGCTTCTTCGCATCCAGGGGAAAGCGGTCTCTGAACCCTCCACCTTCGACGATCAGATCTCGCCAGCCGGAGCCATCCGTGTGAAGAGAGAACCACCAGTCGTCTCCATCTCCCGACGCCTCCAGTGCCGTTGCCGATCCAGCGTCGCCGAAGAGCAGCGCCACGGACCGATCTGACCGATCGGAGAATCTCGTCGGCGTTTCACCGTGCAGCAGAAGGACGCGTTTCGGGCCGCCTCCCGCCAGCATCATCGACGCGAGCCAGAGCCCGTAGGGATACCCCGAGCAACCCAGTCCCACATCGAATGCGGCGCATGCGTCCGACAGCCCGAGCCAGTGCTGCACAAGGCACGCCGTCGAGGGGAGCAGGTAGTCCTGGCTCTGCGTGACGAAGATCAGCGCATCGACCGTCTGCGGGTCCCAGTCGAGGCGCTCGAGCACACGTTTCGCGGCTGCAGCGCAGAGATCGCTGCTGCAGAGCTCGTCAGAGGCCATGTGCCGGGTTCGAACTCCGGCGAGCTTGACGACTTTCTCGACGTCTTTGCGATCGAAGGCCGTCGTCTCCGTCAAGTTGTCGAACAGTCGGTCGGGCACGCTCGAGCAGATCGCTCGAATGCGCGACGGGCGGGTGGAGGCGATCGCCATCGCTCGATTCAGCCCTTGGTGTCGAAGCTCGCGGACTCGTCGCCGCCGCAGCCGGTCGGTGCGAAGAGGGTGTCAGTGAGAGGCCGTTTCAGAGGCACGCGCATGGTCAGGATTTTAGGCCGATGAACTTGCTATGCAGATAACTGGGCCGAAGCTAGCCGTTTCTCAGCGTAGGCGTTTTGGCGTTGTGGATCCGGCGCCGGGCGAGACGGCAGCCGTAAGCCCTGGCGAAACCGGCTATCAGTTGGCAATTCCCTCGAGCGCCTTACGAATTTCCGCAGCAACCGCCGCATTCGGTTTGAGATCGATCGCCCGGCGGAGCGACGCATGGCCACCTGGCTGGTCACCAGCTTTCACGAGAGCCAGCCCAAGGTGGTAATGATACTCAGCGACGGTAGGAGACTTCTCGATACATTGCTGGAAGTAGAGTATCGCTTGCCTGGGCTGGTTCTTCTTGTAGTAGACCCACCCGAGCGTATCGATTAACTCGGGTCTCTCGGGCGCCACCGATACCGCCGTCTGCGCCAGCTGGAGCGCTCGATCGAGGTCCTGACCACGTTCTGCCAACAGCCACGCGAGATTGTTGGACGCCACGCCCGCTCGTGAGTCGATTGACAGCACGTTGTCGTATCGCTTCATCGCGGCATCGACGTTCCCTTGCTGTTCGAGAATCATCCCTGTCATGGTCAGTGCGCCGACGGGTTTCGCTTGCCTTTTCGCCAACCCTTCATATTCGCGGAGCGCCTCGTCAAGTTTCTTCTGGTCTACGTAGATTGCGCCCAACATGGCATAAGGCTCGTTGCGCGCTGGGTCCGCCTCAATCGCCGCTCGCAGCATCTTCTCCGCCTCTGCTTGATCCTTGAGTGCCAGATAGGTGCTTCCGGCGACGATCAGAAGGTCCGGGCTTGTTCCTTGTCTCAGCCGCTCTTCAAGTCGAGATCTCACAGCGGCCGGGTTGTTTTGCACCATTTCGAACGCGATTCTTACTCGCAATGTGTCGATTGAGGACGGATCCAGCTTTTCCGCGCGTTCAAGCGCCGCTCGCGCCCCCGCCATGTCTTTTTTCCGCATGGCGAGCGTGGCATCCAGCAAGTGCACTGCGGCTTCATTCGGGTTTTGGGAACGCAGTACCGCTACATCGCGCTCCGCCCGACTGAAATTCTTAACCAGGATCAGGCTTCGAACCAATGCAAGCCTCGCCGCAAGGCTGGTCGGATCGTTTCGAGTAGCCTCTTCAGCCGTCCGAACCGATTCCGCCGGTTCGCTCTGGGCCTGCAGCGAGGCCAGCTGCAATTGTGCGGCTGCGGCGCGTGGGTTTATGCGCAGCACTTCACGAAATGCCGTTTGGGCGGCCGCTTTGTCACCGCGAGAAGCGTACGCGCGTCCCAACGCGAACTGGGCCTCGGCCGAATCCGGAGCAAGCGCGGTGGCTGCCTGAATCGCCGAGAACGCGTCTTCACGTCGACCCGCCTGCAGAAGGAATTGCCCCTTCAGCAGATGCGCGGCGGCGTCCTTGTCGTTGGTCTTCAGGACGTCATCAACGAGCGAAATCGCTTTGGAACGGTCGCCGGCCACGAAATGGGCTCGGGCAAGTTCGAGTCTGACCGCAGGAGCGTCCCGGTAAGATTTCAGCCCCTCAATCGCGACGATAGCGTCCTTGGGACGTGCCGTGAGGAGGTAGTAGTCGGCGAGCGCGAGCGTGCCCTCCGGGCCCTTCGAGGCTTCAGCGATTCGACGAAGATACGGCTCGGCTTCGGCGCGCTGGCCCGTCGCGTACTTGAACGTGGCCATGAATCGGTTTGCCGGCAAGTTCGCCGGGTCGACTTTCAATGCCTCCTCAAAAGCTCGTCCAGCATCGGCCGTTCTACCGACGGACCAATAAAAGTTGGCCAACGCTAGGCGCGAGCGCGAGTCCTTGGGAGCGAGATCTACGGCCTTGAGAAACGCAGCTTCTGCCTGGAGGCGACGGCCTTGGGCGAGTTCGACTTGTCCAAGATCGGTGTAGGTGGAGCCTCGTTCGGGATCGAGCCGGATCGCTTGTTCGATGGCTTCGAGAGCTTTGTCGTATGAGCTCAAACCGGCCATCGCGTTACCGCGCAGAACCAGCGCGGCGATGTTCTCTGGTTGAATCTTCAGCGCTGCGTCAGCGCGTTGCAACGCTTCCTCTCGTTTGGACGCGGCGAGGAGAAAACTGCCGGCGTCCAGCTGCGCATCCACATCGTTGGGCAGAAGGTCCGCAGCCCGCACGAATTCCTCGAACGCACCGCGGCCATTGCCGGTGCGAAGATGGGCCAGCGCGAGCCGTTTTCGTGCCTCGCCAAACTTCGCATCGATCTGGATGGCGTTCTGGTACTCGATGATCGCCTCCGCGTACTTCCCTTGGTCGAAGTAGCGGTTGCCGCTCTCGAAATACTGTTGCTTCTTGACACCTGGATCCGTCATGCACGCTGCTGCCAAAACTGCGGCCCCAAACAGCGTGGCAAGCACGATATGACGAGAGAGCCGGCCCTTAACAGGCAATCTGTCTCCTTGCCTGAGCATGAGGTGTTTTCAAAGCAATTGCCCGTCCCCGCAGGCTAGCTCGACGAACTAGGCCGCAAGTCATTTAAAGGTAGGTGCTTAAGCCTCATTCGAACGCCGACTGAATGAGAGGATGCTTCAGAAGTCTACTCCGCAGCGGAGTATATTCCATAGCGAGTGAGTCTCTCCGGCCTGGCGCCGCTATGCGAAATTCCCCTAAAAACACAAAAGGCCCGAGATCACACAGTGACCTCGGGCCCTCGATAAAAAATCCCGGCAGCGACCTACTCTCCCACACACCTACGCATGCAGTACCATCGGCGGTGGCAGGCTTAACTTCCGTGTTCGGAATGGGAACGGGTGGAACCCTGCCCCTATGACCACCGGGAAACTTGTTGCCTGGGGTTCCGCCTTCGCTCGCGATGCGAGCTTCGGCGGACAGGCCGTTAATATGCCGACCTGTCCACCGTAGCGCAGTAAGCGCGAAGGTGGATCGTCCCAGACTATCTGTACGGCTGGTCTTTCAGACCGGCCGATTCAAAGAACGAGACAACTGAATACCCTGCAAACGGTAGCTCTTCTCTCCCAACGTGAAAGAAGAGAAATATGGTCAAGCCGCACGGCTCATTAGTACCAGTTAGCTTAACGCATCGCTGCGCTTCCACACCTGGCCTATCAACCTGGTCGTCTACCAGGAGCCTT
>Ga0111538_10000529_pt1 | contig 50873 bp, 57 predicted proteins | sample SoiMethybrSBSTD1_FD_79669 | JGI IMG/M metagenome (GOLD analysis project Ga0111538, IMG submission 79669) | Bulk soil microbial communities from a Populus tree surrounding site in Tennessee, USA - Soil MetaG P. TD hybrid SBSTD1 (version 2)... | ecosystem: Environmental > Terrestrial > Soil >... | reverse complement strand
TCGACCCCCAGACGGTGATGCACGGGCCCGCGAGGGTCCCGCGCCCATCGATCGACGTGCCTGAGGCGAAGGTGACGGTAGTCACCCCGACGCCTCGCCCGATCCCGGTCGACATGACACCCGGCAAGCGCTACGGCGTGGTCGAGGGCAGCCGGATCGCACGGGCCTACGCCCGCTCGAGGTTGCCGCTCGCGCAGTACCACTGCCTCGACGAGCTGTGGGTACACGAGTCGGGCTGGCGCTGGAACGCCAACAACCCCTACTCAGGTGCGTACGGGATCCCTCAGGCCCTGCCCGGGTCGAAGATGCGCAAGGCCGGCGCTGACTGGCGGACCAACCCGGTGACACAGGTGCGCTGGGGCCTCGGCTACGTCAGCGGTCGCTACGGCTCAGCCTGTGCAGCGCTCGTCCACTGGGAGCGCTACGGCTGGTACTAAAAGACCACCCGCCGAGAGGGATCGTCGACGGGTGGTCTAGACCGGGGGAACAGCTACTTCTTGGCGGCGTCGCCCTTCTTGTCTTCGTCGACAGGGTTGCTGCCCTTGTTCGGATCCTTCGGATCGACCTCACCACGGAGGACCGCGGTGTTCTTGTCCCAGTCCGGATCGCCCGGGCCCGGGGCAGGGCTCTGGTTCATGTCTCGCTTGTCGCTGTCGGCCATCTGGGTAGCCTCCTGAGTACGGGGATGCCAGCGTAGGTGCCGCCCTTGAGGGACGCGCCCACGAAGCATGGCCGCGTTCATCTCAGGAAGCTATCAGTCCGGCGACCACCACCTTCCGCCATCCCGCGGCCCTACTGCTCCGGGTGCCGACCGGCGGCCTGACGGGTGTCGCTATCGCAGCGTCACTTCTTCTTCGAGTCGTCCTCGTCCGCGATCTCGACGCCACCGGTGACGCTCTCACCAGCAGGGCCGTCGCCCGTGAACGAAGGCGAGTCGCCACGGTCAGCCGTCGAGCGTCCAGCTCCGGCTGCCTCGGCGGCTTCCTTCTTGGTCATGCCGGGGTCTTCCCCGAGCAGGATCTTGTTGCGTCGCTCCCACTCCGGGTCGCCGGGTCCGCTCATCCAACACGTCCTTCCGGTGCTGTCACCGTGCCGCCCGACGATCGTGTCGTGGTGGACACGGCGGTGTCCTCAGGGGTCACCTGACCACGCGACAGTAGCGCGAGGATCGGGATCACCGCAGCGTTGATGGCTGCTACGGTCTCAGGCGGGAGGTTCAGCCCATATGAACCGAACAGCGCCACGACCGCACCGATAAAGTAGGTGAACGCCACCGGGCTGATCGGCCGGACGGCGTACGCGTTGAGCGCACCGAAGGCCGCGTTGATCACGACTACCATCAGGGCAGCCTGATCGCCGTTGATGAACCGGAGACCGAACGTGCCTACGAGGATCACGAGCGAGCTGATCACCGCGATCCACAGGGTCGGCTCCCTGCCGAAGATCTTCATGCCACCTCCTTGTCGCCCCTCGTCTGGGGGTCGAGCAGAAGATACACGCCTAGTCGAGGTCCTCGGCTGGTGTCTCCTCACCATCTTCTGGTTCCTCGAGGTCAGCCGGCTGCTCGTCCGGTACCTTGTCGGTCGGGGTCTTGACCTGCTCCGCCATCACACCTCCTCCGCGTAGCCAGCGGCAACCCACCACTTGTTGTAGCTCGAGCGGTCGTCGATGACCCTCACGAGCTTCTTGACGTCGCCTGCGTCGAGCCCGGGAGCGTCGTCCCCTGCCTGCCCGACGGTCCTGTTGACGGGAGCTGTGCAGCGAGCGCTCCAGCCCTTGGTCTTGTGTGCCACCCGGTCGATGATGTAGCGCTCGTTCGCGTCCATCAGGTAGCGCCAGTACGGCCGGTAGGTGGTGCTCCCGATCGGCGCGATGTGGACTCGGTAGCCCTCGGTCTGGACAGGCGGAGCTGCGGCGACCTCTCGGCTGTACATCACGAACAGGCGGCTCTTGGTGCCGCGCTGGACGAGCGCGAGCTTCTCGGCCGCCGGTCGGATGGCGCTCTGGGGCACCCACACCAGATGCTTCGCCAGCGGATCGCCGAGCAGGACCTTCGAGTCGCTGGCTCGGTAGCCGTGCAGGGTGAAGGCGTGGTCGAAGGAGCCGCCCTTCTGGGCTTGGTATGCCCACGGCACTTGGTCGTAGTCGCCTTGGATCCCGACCGGGCGGTTGTTGCGCAGCGCCGTCAGCACGTCGTACCAGTCGGCCGACGGCGGGACCGTCATACGTAGCCCGAACAGGTTCCAGTACGCCTCGTTGACGTCGTCCCAGCCGATGCCGCCGGCGAAGTCGCGCTGGTTGTTCCTGATCGCGTTCGGCGACGTCTTCTTGAGGCCGCGGTTCCAGCAGTCCCACAGGACGGCGGCGCAGGTGGCCGTGCAGTTACGGGAGTCGTAGTCCTCGACCCGACCTGTCGTCGGGTTGTAGTGCATGTTGTCCCACGGCGAGCCGAAGGTGTACGAGCCGGTGCCCTTCAGACCTCCGATCCTGATCAACCTGTTGAACTGGTTCATCGGATCCGGGATGTACTGGGCAGCGACCATGTCTACTCCTCAGGTGGGCGTCGCCAAGGTCCAGACAGGATCGCCAGCCCGACGATGCTCGCGAACGCAGTGTAGATGGTGTAGAGCCACCGAACGACGGTGATATCGCCGACGAAGAGGGACACCAAGCCGCCGATGACGAGGAACCACAGGCCCAGCAGCACGGTGCTCATGACCAGCACCCTGACCATCGGGATGGCCGGCGACTCGTCTCGGATGAAGAGCACCGCGAGGTGCGTCCAGATCAGCGCAGCCAGCACCCTCGTGAGGATCAGCACGACGTCGATGCTTTCGACGGTCTCGTTCATCTCAGTCCAAGAACAGTGAAACGACCACGTAGATCGAACCCAGCACGTTGGAGCCGGCCAGCGCGAAGAAGATGACCACCCCGATGGTCTGGTCGTCAAGCCCGAGCAGCACCATGGTTGTCCTGAACACGAACGAGAACACGAACAGGAACATGCACCCGGCCACGATCATCTTGCGCAGCGCGGCGAGGATCTCGCTCCTGCGTCTGGGCGCTGAGCTAAAGTCGGGCGGCTCAGGTCGCTTGGTCGTCGCGTCATGCAGCACGCGCCGGTACTCGCGCACGGTGTAGCCGAGATAGATGCCCCACATCACCGACAGGAACGCCGCGAGGATGAAGATGTGCGGAGCGATCGAGCTGCCGTTGTTCACTTGTCCCCTCCGCCCTTCGGCAGGTTCGGGAGACGGCTGACGACCTCGATGCCGAGGACCAGCATGAGTGCTCCGACGAGAGTCCCGAGGAACAGCTCGGACGCGCGGAAGGTGGGGTCGATGAAGAGCCGCCCCAGCGTGTCGACCGAGACCAGCAGGACGATCATCAACAGGATGACCGCTCCGGCGATGAGTCGGAGTCGCCCTAGGAGCTTGTCTTCGCTCGAGCGCCTGTGGTTATCTCCAGCCATGCTTGACTAGGTCTCGAGCCAGCGAAAGCAGCACGACCCTATCAAGCACCACGCCAAAGGCGATCCCGATGGCGATCCCGGTAATCAGGACATCGCTCATGGTCGTCACTAGGCTACACCTCGGCACAAGCTGGGGGTCCGGCGGTAGCCTAGCATCAGCCCGCCTGCGTGCGACAGATGACATATAGGCCTGTGACGCCCGTAGGACTAACGAGGGTGATCTCACCGGTGTCCGGGTCGCTCTCGGTGAAGAACGTGCCCTTCGGCCGGAGCGTCAGACCACCCCCGGTGTCGGCGTAGAGCTGGACCGTGCCCGGGATGTACGGGAACTTCACCGTGAACACCGTGGTCGACCCGTCAGGCGTGGGCGTCGGCACGAACTGGCCGAAGCCACCCGTCGGCGAGTCGGTCGACGCGTCGTTGACCGGCAGGACGCTGACCTCTTGGATCCTCGGCTCGCGTGCCCGCAGGTACTTCCACAGGAACTTGTTGTCGTCGTTGCGCAGGTCGAACGAGCCACGGAACTGGACGTGGGTCAGGCCGTCCTTCGCACCTGATGGGAACGAGATCGACAGCGCTCTCAGCGGGAGAAACTTGGTGAACGGCGTGGTGCCGCCATCCTCGCTGAACGACCAGAGCTGGATCGGCACGATGTCGCCCGGGTACAGGTGCCGGCGCACGCCGGCGAGGTCGGGCACGTCCTTCTGGTGCCACGTGAAGCCGTAGCTCCACTGCGGGAAGCGCAGGCCTCGAGGACCCTCGCCCACCACCGACCCGGGCTCGGACAGGGACAGGTCGTGCGTCGGGGAGCCGTACACGATCATGTGGGCCCGCTGGTCGACGCCCTGCTGGAGCTTGTAGTTGGTCTCGTTGAAGTGCATCTCGGCGAGCTGCCACTTGCCGTGCTCGGCCTCGAGCGAGGCGTCGGTGGCCCGGTGGAACACGGTCGTGCCTGAGCCTGCGAACGGGCTGCCGCCCCACACGAAGGCGTCAGTGGCGAGCTGGCTGCCGTCCTCGTCCGCGTTCAGCTCCCGGAAGCCCGTGTAGGCACCGTCGAAGGTGGTCGTCGAGCTGATCGGTGCGTGGTTCGGGCGGTCGGAGAAGCCCCACGAGCACTCGCGGTCCTGAATGGCGTGGTAGTGGAAGATGTCGTCGGGCCCGATGTAGTAGACGGCCGCGCTCCAGCGGGACAGGTCGTCGGCCAGCGCCCGGAGCTTGCTGCCCTGCGTCGGCCACGCCCACGGCTTGGCGGTGGTGATGTCCATGCCGGCCGGGATCTGGACGTCGTCGATCTCGGTCACGATGTCGAGCCAGCTCGGCATGTCGAAGTAGTTGGCGAGTGCCGAGCGCAGGATGGCCCCGTCGTACGTGTTCGTGGTGATGTTCGGGATCTTCTTGAGGTAGTTGGCCGTGTTGCGCAGCACGCGTGCGTCCATCAGGCGGTTGTTGTCGACGCCGCGCAGGACGAACCGCCGTGCCTTGGTGTCCTCGACGCCGTCGCCGGCCGGGAAGAAGTTGGACCTGCCCGGGATGAGGATGAAGCCCGACCACATCGGGGTGCCGTCGATGAACAGCTTCAGCCGCTTGCCGGACACGAACGACAGGTCGCGGTCCATGTCGCGCAGGCTGACTTCCATGTCGCCCGGGGTGGCGTTCGAGGCCACGTTGAAGGTGGCCGCAGAGATCACGCCGTGGTTGGTGATGTCGATCCCGGCCCCGTCAGGGTCGGAGATCATCTGCACCTCGGATCCGTCGATCAGGACCATTCGATCACCCCGGTGAGTAGTACTGAACCATGACGATAGCAGCGGAGCTGACCGGGCTGGTGAAGGTGAACTCACCTGTCGTCGGGTCGGACTCCGTGAAGTCGATGCCCGTCCTCTGGACCTTGCCGTCGACGAACACCGCCAGCGAGCCCGGCACGTACGGCAGGGCCCCCGGCACGTGGTAGACGGTGCTCGAGTCACGCTGTGCGTTCGACGGGTTGGTCTGGCCGCCGCCAGCCGGCTCGAGGATGAAGTCGAACGGTGGGCACGGGTCAGGCTGCAGGTCGATGACCGGCGTCCCGGCGAGGTCGAGCTTGTAGGTCACGTTCCGGGTGTTGATGCTCAGCACGCCGGCCAGCGGGAAGAACGGCAGGAACGGGATGCTCCACGGGCCAGCGGCACGCAGGATGTCCCACGCGCCCTCGGTATGGACGCCCCAGCGCAGGTGGTAGCGAGGCGTCCCGAACTGGTTCTCGGGGCCGCCCAGCTCGCTGCGGTGGACCGTGAACTTGAAGTGGGCGTACTGGGTCGTTGCTTCCTGCGCGACTGCCGAGACGTACGTCCTGACCCGGTTGCCGGAGATGTAGTCGTCGGTGTAGCTCGGCGTCGGCAGGCCGGCAGCTCCGTAGTCGTAGGTGCTGATCGGCACGAGGACGAAGCCCTCGCCTGACCCGGTGCTGCCGCCCCCGAAGCCGATGCCGATCTCTCCCTCGACGATGACGTCGTAGTCGTACTCCACACCGTTGGCGTCGAGGATCCTCGGCAGGAGCACATCGAGCAGGGTCTGGCTCTTCGTCCAGTCAGCCCCCGGGCCGAGGTTGCCGAACTGGCCGTACACGACCGCCGCCCCGTAGGTCGGCCCACCACTGGCGACCTCCCAGACGTCGGAGTTCCACGCCACGCCGTAGTCGCGGCCATCACCCGGGTCGGCCGTCGGCCACTCGCGATGCCGCCCGTTGGCACCACCGGTCAGGCTGTGGGTGACGTCGACGATGCCTGTGCCGTACGACAGGTCGACCGAGCCGACCTTGGCATGCACGGGCTCGTCCTCGGCGATCGGCCCGATCAGGACCTGCTCGCCGTTGTTGACGAAGAAGAAGCTGTAGCCCCACAGCAACTGCGCCGGCGGGTTGGGCAGCGTCCGGGCGATCGACAGCGTCGGGGTGCTCGGCTCCTCCTCGAGCGACGCATCCCAGAGCCACAGCTTCATGCCCATGACCGACCAGCGCAGGTGAACGTTCACCGGGCCGCCATCGAAGATCGCAGCTCCGCTCGTCGAGACGGTCGCCCCGCTACCTGTGCCCTGCGTCAGCGATGTGGTCGTGCCGAGGGTGGCCTTGGGGTTGGTGGTGCTGCCGGTCGAGCCGAAGTAGACCTCCATGATCGACGCCCGGATCGGGTAGCTCATGAGCTGGAACTTCACGTCGACCGAGCCACCGGTGACGGGCTGCTCGATGCGGGCACCGTTGTCGATGGACGTGTCCACCAGCTCGACCTTGGCGACGCCGTCCTCGACTGACCACTCGACGCCCGGTGTGGGTCCGAGGACGCCCGAGCCCTGCCGCGTCACCCAGTCACCGCCCCAGCCGCTGTCGTTGGGCGACACCGGCAGGTCGAACTCGTCGGCAACCGTGGTCCCTGTGCTGTAGGCGCTCGACTCAGTGAGCGACACCTCGAAGCGGAACGGGCTGCCGGTCGTCGACTCGACCCGGAAGCCGACGCGCGGCGTGTAGTCACCGGGGTCTTCGCCGGCGTTGGAGCGCGTCGTCGAGGACAGCAGCGTGCCCGCCTCGTCGTAGATGCGGGCAGTGCTCGAGTCGCTCGTCAGATCGGCGAGGATCTCGACCGTGTACCAGACGTTCGAGAACATGCCCGGCATGCTGTCGGCCGTCGCGCCAGAGCCCGTGACCAGCGTCAGCGCCGTGGTCGCGAGGCTCGGCACGATGTAGAACTCGGCGGGCCCGTACTTGATGCGCAGGTTGCCCGCACCGAGGCCCGCAGGCACGCTCGGGAAGCGGATCTTGAAGCGCCCTGTCGAGATGGGGTTGCCGAACGCCCCGCCCGTGGCGGTACCGGCAGGGTTGTACGGCAGGACCGCCGCCCAATGTCCGTTGGTGACCTGCGCGAACGCCACGCCTGCTGACACGCCGGCGCTGTCACCGCTCGACCCGAACTGGGGCTCGTAGTACTCCACCGAGCCTGAGCCGGACAGGTCAGAGTTGTAGCTGCCGCCGAAGTAGTAATAGACGAAGCCACCGACACCCGTGGTGAACGGGATCGGGTAATCACCCGTCGCCGCGTTGCGGAACTGGTTGGTCGTCGGGCTGAGGACACCGTGCGTCTCGAGGCCGGGTCCGCTACCCGGGTCGTGGCTGTCGAAGTGAACGACCAAGCCGGCACGGTTGGTGAGCTGCACCGACGGGTTCAGCACAGCGCTGACGCGGTTGACGGTCGTGCCCGTGCTCGAGTCGTTGGTGCCCGGGAAGCTGAGCGGCAGCTCGATGTGGTCGGGGTCGCGGATCCACGACCCACCCCACTCGGTGGCCGCCGAGGCGGTCAGCGCATCCTCCGGCGAGACCGTGCTCCATGGACCGCTGCCAGACGCCGTCCTCGTGAACAGGTCGAGCGGGTAGTCGGTCGTGGTGCAGTCCTCCGGGATCGGGATCACCGGCGGCGGCCAGTCGATCTGCGGGACATCGATGCCCGGGTACGGGTACGGCGGGATCGGGTCCTCGAAGCCCCAGCGGTCGATCTCGTGGGACAGGATCAGCTCGTAGCGCACGTCGTACGGCGTCGGGAAGGTCATCGTCATCTTGCGCACCGGGATGACGTCCTCGTAGTCCCACACCGTCGAGCGGAAGCGCACCCGGTCGCCCACCACGAGGCCGTGCTCGTGGATGACGCAGCGGATCTCGTAGCGGTCCTGCTTGTGGCCTCGCCTCGAGCCCGGTGACCCGTTGATCTCCGAGTCGGTGATCTTCTCGATGGTGGCCTGCTTCCACACCGCAGCCGTGAAGAACGAGTCCTGCCACAGGCCGTGCTCGGCTACCGACGAGTCGCTGATGCGCCGGTGGAAGACCATGTGGTCGTCGCCCTTGCCTGCCCCCCACGCGAGGAAGTCGTTCACGAGCTGCGTGCCGTCAGGCAGGATGGTCGCCTCCCGGTAGCCCACCCTGTTGGCTGGCCTGCCAGCGGGGAAGAACTCGTCGGTCAGGACGAACGGCGCGTTCTCCGAGTCGACGTCGGCGTACACGAACTGGCGGCTCGGGTTGAAGCCCCACACCGCAGCCGGGATCTGGGCGATGTTGCGGACCGCCTCGCCCATGGTCATGCCGGCGTTGTACGGGTAGGTCGTCTGGGGCCCGGGGTTGATGTAGTAGACGCGCTGCAGCTCGGTCGTCAGGTCTAGGTCGTCGGCAGACAGGTCGAGGAAGTCGGCGAACAGCGTCGCCAGAGCGTCATCGTCCCACGTCAGGGCCGTGTACTTGGTGCCGTTGACGTTGGCCGGGTCGCTCTTGCGGTAGACGATCCTTCGACTGAACAGGACGTTGATGTCGACGACCGACAGACGCCATTGGCGCTGCATAGTGTCGGGGTAGTCGACCGGGAACCAGTGACGTCGAGCTGCGCGCAGCAGGTACCCCGTCCAGAGCGGGCGCGTGCCCGGCCCGAGGTCGATGGTGATCCTCGAGCCGACAGGGAACTCGGCCACCGACTGCCCGACGTCCCTGACGGTGATGAAGCCGATCTGGGCGTTGCCCGACACGGCTGTCACCAGCTCGGTCAGGTGCCACACGATGCCGTCGGTCAGCTCGCTGCCGCCCCCACCACCTCCGCCAGCGCCACCCATGACGACGCGCACGGGGGCACCAGCCGGCGGAGCGGGCGTGATGACCGGCACCGCCCACCTCTGGACGACAGGGGCGTATGCGGTCGCTGGGTTACTGATGCGCCCGAAGGTGATGTTCTGGAGCAGAGCCCCGCCCGTGACCGTCGGGGTGAACGCCACCGCCGTGCGGTTGATGGTGCCGAAGAAGAGGCCCTGCGCCAGCAGCGCCACCGACGGGGTAAAGACAGACGGCGTGTTGTCGATGAAGCCGGAGACCGGCTCGTCGACGTCGAACACGTTGATGTTGAGGACGAAGCTGCCTTCGGACGTGGCCCAGCCGGAGCCCTCGAACGGGAAGACGCACAGCCAGTACGTGCCCGGGTCGTACAGGTAGGGCGTGCCGTCAGCGTTGTAGCCGGCGCTGCCCGGATTGCCGGGGTTGTCCGGCAGGGCTGACCAGTGCCGCCCCGGCGTCTCGCCCGAGTAGGGATCCTCGGCGGTGTCGTCGCTGATGTCGAACGGAGTGTCCGAGCCGGTCGGAGCCGTCTCCTGCAGGAACATGAACAGCTCGGTGTCTTCCATGCTCGAGCCGTACGTGTTGAACGTCATCAGCGCAGGGCGATCGATCACGAGCTTGATCCACGCGCTGTAGTTGCCCCGCTGTCCGTCGTTCGTCCAGTCGTCGAAGACAGCCGGGTCGTCGGAGTCGAGGGTGTAGCTCGCCGGGAAGCCCTCGATGGTCGTGGTGCCCAGAGGCGGGTTGACCACCGTCTCGACAGCGTCCTTGTCGTCGACGAAGTCGCCGCTCGAGAATGGTGCCGAGGTGCCGCCGAAGTCGATGAACTGGGTGGCGAGGCCACCGCTCAGGGTGGGCGCGAAGGCATGAGCCGTCCTGTCCAGCAGCGGCAGGATGATCTCGACGATCGCCACCGTCGGCGGGAAGATGTTGACCGTCGAGTTGATCCGCGGCAGCGTGATGAACTTGGCCGCCGGCAGCGCCACCGTGGGCTGGAACGCGGTCGCGGTGCGGACGATCAGCCCGACCGAGATGTTCTGGGTGTACGGCGAGATCGTCGGGGCCGACGCCACCGCTGTTCGATCGATCAGCGGCAGCACGACGTCCTGATCGAGGAACTGCACCAGCGGGGCGTGGATCGTGGCGAGGTTGCCGATCCTCCCGAGGAGCACGCTCTGGCTGGCCTGCACCACCGGCGCATAGGCGAACGCCGGGTTGTTGACGAACCAGTCGAGCAGGCTCGCCACGGACGGGGCGAAGCCGACCGCCGTCTGGTCGATGCGCCCAAGGACGATGCTCGCCGTGGAGCTGACGGTCGGGGTGAATGGTGATGCCTGCTGGTTGATGAGAGCGGGTGTGTACACCACCGCGCCCGGGGTGACGACAGGGTTGAACGTCGTCGCTGGCTGGCTGATCAGGCCGAGGCTGACGAACGCGCTGATCGCTGGTGCATACGGCGTGGCGGTCTGATTGATGAGGCCCAGCACGATGCTGGCGGTGGTCGTGACCGTCGGCGTGTACGGGCTGGCGGTCTGGTTGATGTAGTCGATCGCCACGTTGCCGGCCGACGTGACCGTGGGCGTGAAGCACGTCGCGGTCTGGTTGATGAGCGCGACGCTGATGCTGGCGGTCGCCGTGACGGTGGGTGTAAAGGTCGCGGCTGTCCGGTCGATCAGCGCGACCGAGACGCTCTGAGCACCGCCACCCGGGTCGCTGGTCTGGAACGCATCGTGCTGGAACGCGTCGTACTGGAACGCGCTGTCGCCAGCAAGGTTGACCGTCGGGCCGAAGGTGGCGGCGGTCTGGCTGATGAGCCCGACTGAGACCGTCTGGGCGAAGGAGATCGTCGGCGCGAACGCGACCGCGGTCTGGTTGATCAGACCGGGGCTGACACCGCTCGACTCGTTCTGGAATGCATCAGCCTGAAAGGCGTCGCTCTGGAACGCCATGGCCGGTTACGTGATGGCTACAAGGCCGACGATGATGGCCGAGCCATTGCCGCCGTCGTACCACCCGGTCACGTGATCCTCGCCGGCGATCCCGACCCGCAGGTGGAGGCCACACAGCGAGTCGTCCGGGACAAAGAACGACGGCGATGAGGTCTCCATCGCGCTGATCGCGTTGCTCGCGTCGGACGTCGTGTACGCCATCACGAAGAGCGACCCCGGAGTCGTTGCGATCGTGAGCGGAAGCTTCCGGTTCGTGCTGGCCGTCCCGGTGAAGGACGCATCATTGCCTGCCGTCGGCGTGAGCGCGTCGCCGAGATAGACGACCGAGGCGAAGACGAAGTTGGTGCCGCCGACGTTGACCGTGATCGTCGTGCCGGTCGTACCGGTCGCCACCCCGACGTAGACCGATAGGTAGGTCGAGGTGCTGCTGTTCCAGCCCTTGACCTCGGTCCACGTGACGTTCGTGCAGCTCACGGAGGTGACGTCGTTGTTGCGCGTCCCGACGACGAGCAGGATGCGCGTCCCCGAGGACTGCGCCGGGATCGTGATCGATGCTGCATTGGTCGACGTGAAGGGATAGATGGTGAAGCCCTTCACGTCAGGATCGAGACCTTCGAACACATGGTCGTCATTCCAGTCGCCCGGCTGGACAAGGGTGGCGTCACCACCGTCCGACTTGGCGCTCTGGAAGAGATGCTTGATCCTCGTGCTCACGCTCATACCGAGTTGACCCCTAGCAGGTTGGCCTTACGACCGAGGCCATCTTCGACCGCGGCTTGCACCCGACGGGTGATCATCTCGAGATCCATCTCGCTGGAGATGGTATTGCCCGTGATGGCGACGTTCACGGTCACCCCGCCACCGCCCGGTGCCGGCATGCCGCCCGGTGCCCCGATGTTGAGCTGGTGCGGGTTCTTGAGGACCGCCACGGCCTCGCCGGCCACCTCGCCGACAGTGATGCTCGTCTCGCCGCCAGTGAAGGCCAGCAGGCCTGACGCAGCCCCGAGGCCACCACCACCGGTGTTCTTGGTGCCGCCGGTCTTGCGGGTAGCCGGCGTCTGGCCCTGCAGGACGTCGATCGCGCGCCGGACGGCGATCAGCGCGCCGGCGATCGTCCCGCCGAACTGGGCGACGTAGCTCGCCGCTGCTCCCAGACGTGAGTCGAAGGCACCCGTGGCCTCGGCGAACAGGCTCTGGGCCTTGGCCTGCACCTGAGCCTGCCGGGCAGCGAGAGCCGCGATCTGCTTCTGGGCCGCGATCTGCTCCTGCTCGACGGCGTGCTGCTGGATGAGCAGGCCGCGCTGCATCTCCAGCTCCTGCACCGCCCGTGCCGTCTGGAGATTGAAGATCTGGCCCTCGACGCCGAAGGACTGCCCGGCGATGCCGGTCTGCTGCTTGTTGATGTTGAGCTGGCGCTGAGCGTAGGCGGCCTCGACCTCAGCCTCGTGCTGCCGTGCCGCTCGCTCCTGACCGGTGATGCCCGGTGCTTGGAAGCCGGCGATCGCGACTTGGAAGTTGATCTGCCGCTGCGACATCTCGTTGGCGAGCTGCTGGCTCTGGAGGGCGAGGCGCTGGCTCTCGCGCTGGAGCATGTACTGCTCGCGCTGCAGCTCACCGAGCCTGCTGCCACCAGCCTGTCCGGCCAGACCCTTCGCGTCAGCGATCTGGCGGTTGATCATGTGGAGCTGGAAGCCGTACGCGGCGGCGCTGGCGGTCGCCTGAGCGTTCAGGACGTCGTTGTTCAGCGACGCGATCTCCTGCCCGTAGGCTTGGATCTGCTGGACGTAGCCGCCGAACTCGGCACCCTTGGCAGCGCCCAGCTCGTCGGTCACCGTCTTCTGCTGTGCCTGCACAGCCGTCAGGGCGTCGCGTGTGATGTCGCGCTGCAGACTCTGGATCCTCGTCAGCGACGCGATCGTCGGCTTGAAGCCCTGCTCGAGGCCGGCGGTCGTGCTGCCGGCGATGAACGGGTTGGCGATGGCCTGCTGCCCGAACTGGCCGGGGATGGCGACGTTGCGCTCGAACTCCCCGCGAGCCGCTGCCGCCTTCAGGCTGGCGTCGAGGCCCGGGGCCAGCGTCGCCGCGAACGTGTTCGGGTCGATCTTGTTGAGCCCGGTGACGTACGTCGCCGAGAGCTTGTTGGCCTCCTCGAGGCTGTCGACGATGTTGCCTGCCGAGTCCTTGAAGACGACGCCGACTTGGGCCATCTGGTTGATGAACCGCTCGGCCTCGTTGCGCTGGAACTTGGTCGCCTCGAGGACGGCAGCAGCGTCAGGCGACTGGTCGAACTGCCGGAAGCTCGTACCGGTGTCGCGTGCTCCGCGCTCGAGCGCCCTGTTGGCCTCGTCACGCTGGAGATCGAGAGCTGCGGTCTCCCTCTCGTTGCGGCGCGTGACGTCCGTGAACAGGTCCTGCTGGCGATTGCTGAGGCCAACGAGGCCACGGAGACCTTGCTGGACGTTCTGGCCCAGCCGGTCGATGACGCCGAACCCGGCGAAGAGCTTCTGGTCGGTGGTGGATGTCGGCTGCTGGCCGCCCCCACGCAGCTCCGACACGCTCTGGGCGAGGGTCTCGAGAGCGCCCTTGCCACCACCGAGCTGCTCGGCGAGGAACGACCCGCCGAGGAACCCCCCGAAGCCCCCGATCAGGCCCGTCGGGGCATTCGACGACGCAGCCCGGAGCAGGTCCTGCTGCTGGGCGGCCTTGGCCGCTCCGGCCTTGGCGTTGATCGATCCGCCGAGCAGGCCTCCTAGGGTCTGAACGCCAGCGCCCGACAGGCCAGCCTGCACGCCCGTGGTGGCGAGGAGGGTCGAGATCCTGCCGGCGGCCGGCAGCGCATCGGCGAGGTCCTTGGTGACGCGCTGGCTGGTGGCACCGAAGCCGGTGAGCCTGTCGACCAGCGGAGCGGCAGCCTTGGCCGCCGCGTCGAACGCACCCTGTGCGAGCTGCATGCCGAAGTTGAAGGCGATGCCGGCGGCGGTGACCGACGCGAAGTTGGCGATCGCTCCGCCTTGGCTCTTGGTGATGGCCTTGTCCCGCTTCTCCTCGACCTGCTGGGCCTGAACCAGATGGCCCTTCAGGCTCTCGATCGTCGCCGCGTATTCCTTGTTGTGCTCCGTGGCCTCGGCGATCTGGTCCGTCGATCCCTTGCCGGCCCTCGTGTGCTCCTCGATGACACGCTTGTTGGCGTTGAACATCGTCTGCGTCTCTTCGAGGGCATCGGCGAAGTAGCTGACGGCGTTGGTCGACTTGTCGACGCCCTGCGGCAACAGGCTCTGCAGCTCGCGGTTGAGGACCCGAACCTCGGCAGCCGCCTCGCGACGCTGTCGACCGCCGAAGATGTAGGCCAGACCGCCACCGGCCGCAGCTCGACCGGTGAGGCCTCGACTGGCCGCCGCAGCGACCGACAGGCGAGCCGACTCGCGGGCGGCCTCCTCGTCGAAGCCTCCGCGAGGTGCCACGGCCTCCGGGTTGGTGCGCGACAGGAAGCTCCGGCTGGCTGCGTTCAGGGCCTCCATCGAGGTGCTCGGCCGTCCCTGATTGACCTGCTGCTGACCAGCCACGTAGCGCTGGTTGTAGGCCGTCTGCGCCGCAGCTACCTGACTGTCGGGGATCTGACGTCCACGCTCGTCGATCCACGTCTTCCCGGAAGCACTCGGATGCGGGTGCGGGTGGACTGATCCACCGGCGTGTCGGGGAACGAGATGCATCAGCCGGTTGGGGATGATCCAGCCGTCCTCAGGGGCGTCCCAGACCTGTGAGCCACGCCCACCGATGTCGCGCGGGATGCCACCACCACGAGGTGCCTTGCCGGACAGCAGGCGATCCAGCAGGCCACCACCGCCCGGGAGCTGAGCCGCCACGCCGGGCGGGATGATGCCCTCACTGCGCTTCGGCACGAACAGCTCGCGACCGATCTCGCCGACGATGTAGCGCCCGACGTCTCCGAGCGCTCCTGTCAGGCCGCCGAAGGCGAAGCCCGGCAGGCGCATCTGGCCCTTGAGCCGGCGGACCCTCTGGCGCGTCAGCGGGTCGACAGCACGGCTGAAGTCACGCATCGGCTCGATGCCGGCGGTGGATCCAGCACGCCAGCCGTACTGGTTGATGCCGGTGTCCTCGCGATCTCGATCGGCGATCTGGTCCTCGATGTACTCGTCGATGTTCCTGCCCCTGAACATCCGACCGAAGGCCCGTTCCTCGGCTGGCTTGGCCCACAACCTCTTGCCGTGTGGCGTCTGGCTCGAGGACGGCATGAGGGGCATGCCGGTGAAGCGCTCGAGCCGGCTGTACATCGCCGCCGCGAGGCCCTTGCCGCGCATCGAGGGGTGCGTCCAGACGTAGTCGGGGTGAAGAGCGGCGATCGACTCGCCTGTCTGCGGTCCGAAGTCCGGCACTGCCCTCGTGGCGGAGACCATGGCATGTCCGAGGACACGGTTCCTCTGGTCGAGGGCGTAGGCCATGAGCCTCGCGCGCGAGTTGGGGTTCTTGGGGTCGCCACCCCAGCGACCGCTCTGCAGCCATTCGCTGATGGATCGATAGCGCGTCGGGATCGGGTCGGCCTCACCACGTGGGTCGAAGTACGGCCCTGCCCCCTCCAGCCCGGCGAGCAGGCGGTCCATGGGAGCGCCGCGGTGCTGCGGCTCGAAGTAGCCCATGTTGAGCTGCCCCGGGCCCGTCCAACGGTCGTGCCAGTTGGGCAGCGTGTTCTCGCCACCAGAGGTGATGAACTTCGACGGGTCCGGGAAGTCGGTCCACTCCGGGCTGAAGCGGACCTTGACGCCCCTCGGCAGCCTCCGTGACGGAGCACGGAGCTTATGCCCCGGGTCGAGCGACAGTGGGCCCGGGCCCTCGTTGTACCCGAGCATGTCCTCAGCATCGACCAGCGGATGGCCGCCCATGGTGGCGACGTCGACCATCGCGCCAGAGGTGCGTAGGCGAAGGGGTGCCTGAGGTCGCGGCCGGTGCCGCAGCCACATCTCGTGGATCTCGTTGTCGAGCCAGCTCCCGGCCTCCTTGGCGCTGAAGCCCTGCCGCATCAGGTGCTTGACGGCACGCGCCCTGAAGGCCCCGATCTGCAGGTTCGACGGGGTGTCAGTGCGGTAGATCGGATCGTCGAAGTCGTCGAGCGGGTCTTTGTCGTCGACCATGCCGCCCAGAGCGCGCAGCGGGATCTCGCGCATCCGCTTGAGGTCGAACATCGCGAGCTGGTCGTTGGCCTGACCGATCCGGCGCGCGTCGCCGCGGTGCCGGCGGACGGTGATGGGATCGAGGTGGATCTTGCCCTCGTGCAGCCACGAGCCGATGTATGGGCTGTCGGCGTTCAGCTCCTTGAAGGCGCGCATGAAGCCGCGCGGGTCGTTCTGGTCGAGCATCCGGGCCGTGCCCATGGCCGTGCCGACCGCGTAGCGACCCGCCGGCAGCACGCCACCGGGCCCGAACGAGCCGCCACCGTGGGCGATCGTCGAGCGGTACGCGTCGGCCAGCCCGCCCTTGCGGCGACCGCGCATGAGCTTCTTGAGGCCATGGAAGATGTCGCTGGCCTCCATCGCCTGCCGTGGCTCGACACCATGTCCGCTCAGGCGTCCACCTAGGAGCCCTGCCAGCTTCTTATCGGCCTCCCGCAGCGGGTTGAACATCTCGAGCATCGCGCCCTGCTTCGATCCGCCACCACGAGCGGCAGCAAGGAACAGCTCGGCGAAGTGCTCGTACGGATGAGACCGGGCGTAGTCGCTCGGATAGCCGAGTGACCGCATCGTCTGGCCGGGCCGGTAGCTCTGTTGGCTGAGGCTGCCGTGGGTGAAGTCGACGGCGTGTCCGAACTCGTGCGTCGCAACATCCCGTAGGTTCTGCGAGAGCGTCCCGAGCCCGGCGACCTCGGCCGCAGACATGTTCGCGTTCAAGAACATGTACGGGCGTCGCTTCATGCCGAGCCCGGGCCCGGCGCTCTCGTCGATCGTCACGCCCGCGACCTGCTTGCGACCGACGCCTCGGTCGTACTGCTTCTTGGTCACTCCGTGCGTGAACGCCATGAACTGGTCGTCGACCGCCCTGATCGCGTGCGGCTGGTTGCCACCGTGCATCGAGGCAGCCGTGAACGGGAACTCCTTGCCGAGCAGGTACAGGCGCTTCCCGATGGCGAGGCGCGACTTACGATCGAGCAGAGACAGGTCGACGCCGCCCGGGAAGACGCCACCGGGTCCCGTGAATGCCTGTCCACCGCGATACCGGTGGGCTCGCCACTCGTCGCTCTCTTCGTAGCCCTCAGGGTCGGCGTACTGCTCGTCTAGGTTCCGGTAGCCCCACGCCCAGCCCGGCTGCTGGCCCAGCCACCTGCTCGACCCGCCGCCACGGGCGTTGGCCTGATGCCGAGCTGTCGACTGGTGCGTGAAGCGGTTCTGGACGTTGCTGCGACAGGTGTAGCAGTAGCCCTTGACGCCGCCGCCACGGGCGTTCTTGCTCCAGACGACACCCGGGATCTCGTCCTGAGGTAGATGGAGGCGATCCTCAGGGCGACGCCACTTGTTGTAGTGGGACGTGCCCCTCCTGCCAAGGATGCTGTCGAGCAGCTCGCCCTCCGACATGAGGCTGCCAGTGAGGTGGTGCTCGCCGGGGTCACCGACCGTGCCGGAGATGCCCGGCACGCCGCCCATGCCGCGGCCCCACTGCTCGTGCTCGAGGCGGCTGATAAGACCGCGCTCCTTGGGGAACATCTTCTCGAAGCGGTCGCCGGCAAAGATCTTGTCGATCGAGTAGCCCATACCCGTTCGATCGGCTGAGGTGCCCCAGTTGACGGCGAACCGGTCGCGAATACGCCCGAGCCGCCGCATGACGCCCCCACCATCGGCGTTCTTGCTGAAGCGTCGGATGCCGACCGACCGGACGGGATCGACCATGTCCCGGATGTCGTCGGCATACAGGCGATCCTGCTCCTGCTTGACGACCGTGCCGGGTCGGTAGCCCTGCCACAGGCGCTTGCTACCGAGCAGCTCGCGGAGTAGCTGGCGCTTGGCGAAGCCGCCGCCAGCCATGTACTTCGACAGGTCCTTGCCGCCGCCGCTGCGGGTGCCGGCGCGCTCCTTCTCGAGGCCCCAGACAGCCGCCTGATACTCCGCCGGGTCCATGCCCATCTCGGCAGCGGCCTGCATGTAGGCGGCGACGATCTTCTCGCGGACCGGGCTCCTGCCGATCTGGCTGAGCTTGCCCCGGGTGGCGGTGCGCAGCGCCCAGCGGTCGAGCGTCAGGGCCGAGAAGTCACCAGCGAGGTTGCGGTAGAACTGGCTGACCTTCGGGCCGGTGGGAACGGGTCCCTTGCGGCCGTACAGGATGGCCTCGGCCTCGACGTGCGCATTCAGCCCCGGGCTGTAGGGGAACGGCTGGCCTGACGCATAGGCCTTGAAGACCTTCTCGGCCTTGGTCTTGTTGGAGCCCCACTGGGTGCCCGCCGACAGGGCTGCCGTGACACCGCGTGCGACATCCGGCTGGATGCCGTACTGCCGGGCCATCTGCTCGATCCACGCCCGGGCATTGCCGTACCACTGACGCCCGAACTGGACGTGCTCCGGTCGAAGCTCGCGTGAGGCGGCGCGCAGGTTGCCGATGAAGTCTGACTCACGCCTCGTAAGCCTCTCAGCGATCGAGCCCGCCTTGGCGTGCGGGATGACCATCCCAGCAGATCGGTCGACCCGGATCTCTGGGCCCTTCTCGCCGACCAGATACGGTCGACCAGCCCACGTCGGGCCGCCCATGGCGCGTGCCGGGATGCCGCGCTCGGCTGCGGCCTGCTGGATGGTCGCTCGAGCCCGTCCCGGGGTCGCGCCGGTCATGGCCGACAGGACCGCGGCGAAGGCCGTCAGCGAGCCAGCGTCAGGCTTGACCCGGATGGGCACCTCGCCGATGCCGGCAGCGATCTCCGAGCGCATCGTGGCGTACGGGACGCGCCCGAGCTTGATCGGGACCGAGACCGCCTCGCCACCGGCGCTGAGCTGCCGGAGCTGGGCGTTGATCTCGGTACGGAGCTGGCGAACGGAGCCAGCCGAGACCTGAAACTTCGGGCTGACGACCGTCTCGACGCCGATCGCGCCCGCCTGCCCGCCGCCCGCAGGACGGACACCAGCCACCGCCGAGGGACCGCCCACCGCTGCCCTGTTGGCACGCGTGGTGACCCCGATCTCGATGTTGCCGGCTGTGCGCCTGAGCCCCTCGAGGTCTGCCTTGGCCCGCGCGATGCCGGACGACCATCCGGTCGTATCGAGCGTCAGGCCAAGGGCGATGCCACCGACGTCCTGTTCGGCCATGTCACCGTTCTGGTCTGGGCGTCGGAGCCGCCGGGCCGTTCATCGGCGGGTACGATCGAGCGCAGTCTACCTCAGCCGCCAAGCCTGCTTTCGGATCCGAGCTGGCGTGATCGGTGGTTCATCGAACGAGCCGAACGGCTGCTGGTAGCGCTCCTGCCCCGGCATGCCGCCCCACTTGGCGACGTAGTAGTCCCGGTTGGCCTCGAACGTCTTGTGGTTCTGGTCCCGGTAGCTCTCGTCACCGAAGATCGTGGCGCTGCCCTCGTGCTTCGCGCCATTCATCAGGTGAACGGCCTCCAAGCCGTCGAGGTGGCACCGATACCCGTAATCGTTGTCCTCGAAGTAGGCCGGATGAAAGTTCTCGTCGAAGTAGCCGACTCGCTCGAGGGTCTCACGGTTCAGGGCGAATGAGCTGTAGCCGTTGATGTGGACCGTGCGGGGCCTGACGAAGTTGGTCATCTCGTCGACGAGCATCTGCAGGTCGCCCGGCGTGTACTCCATGTCGAAGCCCGAGATGAACCACCACGGGGCATCTGGCGTCACCTTCATGCCGAGGTTCCAGCTCGCCGCCACGCCGAGGTTGTGGCCCGGCTCGATGATGCGCACGTCGTTGGCGAAGGCGTAGGTGGTCAGCAAGTCACCGACGACGTTGCCGTTGTCGATGATGACCAGTGTGCCGGGTTGGACATCTACCGAATGCAGCATCTTGTCTAGAAGCTCGAGTCGGTTGAGGATCGGCACGATCAGGACGGGGATCATCCGATCAGGGGCCTCTGACCCCAGTCGGCCTTGTACTTCCGATACCACTGGTTCTCGAGGACCATGTTGTGCCGGCCGAAGCGGTCCTCGAAGCGGGCAGGGTTGCCGTCGTGGAAGCCCATGTCGATGACCGCCACGCCGTCAGGCCCGACCAGCTCCCAGTACAGCCTGCTGAAGGTGTGCTCCCAGTGCGCCGACTCCTTCTTCGACGTCACTACCGGGATGTCCATCGTCTCGAGCACAGAGCGCTTCCACTTGCCGGCGTAGTGGAAGAAGGTCGGGCCCAGAGCGACCGATCGGGGCTCGTTCATGACCACCCCGATGAAGCTCTTGTCGAGGACCTCGAAGGTGTCCTGCAGGAACAGGAACTCGTCCCAGTCGGTCTGCTCGAGGGCCGCCACAAACGCACCCAGCTCGTAGCGGTCCTCGAGGTTGACAGCGTACTTCCAGCCCATCGTGTGGCAGATGCGCTGGACCTCCTCGAGATACTCGACAGGGGACATCCTCGAGCCCGACACCACGACCATGACCGGCCAGCCGGTGCCGGCCAGCGAGTTGAGGAGCTGGATCAGGAACGGCCAGTTGCGCCAGTACGCCCCGACGACGATGCCGCGCTTCACGATGCGTCGAGCCTGCGGCGGATCTCGGTCGAGCTGATGCCCTTGGTGTAGGGCACGTAGCGGATCTTGATGTCGTGGCTGTCGAGCCACGCCTTGGTCACGCTGAGCTGCGACATGTAGTCGCGATCAGCCCAGTCGTCGCCGACCACGATGACCTCGGGCTTGGCGCGCTCGATGGCTGGCTTCGAGTCAGCTCCACCGACGTTGGGGATAACCCAATCGACGTACATGCATGCCTCGAGGACCGCCTCACGCTCCTCGTAGGGCATGATCGGAGGGCGGCCCTTGTAGGCCTCGATGAACTCGTCTGTGTTGAGCGACACGATGACCGGCCCACCGCTGGCGATCTCGTAGCACTTCTTCAGAAGGTTGATGTGCCCGCGGTGGAACAGGTCGAACGTGCCGCCCGTGTAGACCCTCTTCATGCTCAGTACTCGTAGTGCTCCACGGTGATGCCCGGTGCGATTTCCTGAGGTTCTTCCGCTGGCTGGTCCGTCAGGACGCCTTGGATCTTCAGGTATTCGCGCCGAACGGCCATGAAGTAGTGGAACGGCCAAGCCCAGATCTCGTGGGGCTTACCGAGCCCGGCCATGGACATCCGGACGACCAGCTCTCTGGTCGTCATCGGCCGGCTTTTGGGGCCTCCTCGTCGTCATCCTTCTTGACCGGGCGCAGCTCGTCAGGCTCGTTGCCGTAGTGCAGCTCGTTGACGGCGCGGTTGAGGGCGACCGTCAGGCGAGTGCCGAGCTTGGTCACCTCGATCTTCGGCTCGGTCAGGCAAGCCTTGAGCATCAGCCTGCTCTGGAGGTTCTGGTCGAGCATGTCGACGTCGTTGGATACACCCGTGTCAGGGTCGGTCACCTTCTCCTTGTGGGTGGCCTTCTTGACGATGTCGTCGTACTCGCCGATCGGCAGCTCGCGGATGACGTAGACCTCACCACGGAACCCCAGCTTCTTCCAAGCCAGACCGTCGGTGAAGCCCTCGAGGACGTTCTCGATGTCCGTCGTGGCCTCTGGTTCCTTGGCTACGTTTCTTGCCGGCATGGGCGCACTCTCTCCATCACGAGTTTCCGGCCATTCAGCGCCGTTCGCTGCCCGGGCCCTTCTACCAGCTCGATGACGTACGACTGCCCTCGACCGGCCTGAATGATCACGCGCTTCTCATAGTCGGCATCGCCGAAGAGAGCCTCGTTGACGAAACGGAGATCCGCAGTGAGGTCGTAGTAGTCGGCCTCTGGGTCGCGGCTGTTCTGGCTGATGTTCCCTCGGCGGGTGAGCGTCCACGTCGACATCTCACCGATGACCGCCCCGAGATCGGGGATTTCGATCCTGCCTTGGAAGCCGTTCATCCTGCCGTAGAGACCCGGCACACAACCCTCCTGCGACCGCCATTCGGTCGTACGCCCGGCAGGCTATCACACGCCGGACATGAAGAAACGGGGCCCTCCCGAAGGAGAGCCCCGCAGGTCTCGGGAACCCCGTTGATCTTACGGGGTCAGCGAGCCGTTGTTGAACACGGTCCAGTTGCCCGACGCCCGGAAGTTGCCGGTCGCCTTGATCGAGTCGGTGTTCGACGCGGTGATCGACGCGTCGAGGAAGCCCGGCCCGTAGGCGAGAAGCAGAACCTCACCCGTGCGGTCATCGCCGTACAGGTAGATCGGGATGTCGTCGAGGTCCGCAGCGTTCACGCCGATGTCACCCGACACATCGAGATGACCGGCGTACGTCCCGGAGATGTCCTTGAGCCCCACGAGGTAGACCTTGTTGAGGTCACCGAACGCGGTCGCATCGACGAAGTCGCGCGACAGGTTCAGCGTCCACTCGGTCTTGACGGCGACCTTCTGCCCGGTGCCCTTCGGCCCGTTGATGTAGATCGCGCCGTTCTTGCCGTGGAGGCGAGTGCCTGCACCTGCTGGCATGCGTTTCTCCTAACCGCCCGGGAGCACCCACGCGCCCCTAGGGTCGGCAGGGGTTGGTCACGAGACCTCCATCAGGTCCCGACTTGATGCGTCCAGATCTCGACCGTATGGCCTATCCGGACGAAGTACGCACCTGTGTCGTCACGGTCGGGTCCGTTGTCCGGCCGTGGTCCCACCACAGTGCAGTTGTAGACCGTCTGCCCATCGACGAGTGAGTCCATCTCAGTTTCTGCATCGTTGTACAGAGCATCGACGAGCTGGCCGAGGTTCTCGGCCTCGACCGGGTTCGACGCGTAGATCGTCAGGTCGTACAGCGCCCTGATCTCGCGCATCTGGCCCCCGTTGGAGCCCCAATCGCGCGTGAACGGAGCGTCGACCTCATCCCACACCATGAAGGGATAGGCGATCTTCCGCGGGGCCAGACTCTGATGGATACCGCCCACTAGAGCGGCATTCAGAGCCCCGCCATTGCCCGTGCGCGCCCGGCGGACGATCGCACGCTTGATGGGCGCTGAGTCGGTGAATGTCGCCATCCGCCTTACCTCGCCCGGGTGTGGATCACGACTTCCATCCGCCCACGGAACAGCGGTTTGGTAGCCGCCGCAACACTCCGCCCGATGTCTCGAGCGATCGGGGTGCGGTTCCGATGCCCCGCCGGCCGCAAGTACGGATGGGCGGGGTTATGTCGTGTGCCAAGCTCCTGATACTTGGCGTAGGGCGTCGGTGAGAGCACCTTGCCGGTGATCATCCGACCGGTCACGGTGACGGGCGTGGCGTGGATCTCCGACCGCAGCCGACCACCCACGCTGCCAGCGTGCTCTGCCCGCAGGCTCCTGATCTCGTACTTGCCTCGTCTGTCGAGATCGTCGAAGTCGACGGGCCCCTGATAGCGCTCGATGTTCAGCAGCCGCCTGCCGGTGTAGCGGTCGGTCGGGGCCTTCAGCCGACGGTCCCGGAGGTGCTGTGGAGCCCTCCTCGCGACCGTCAGCGGCGGCTCGACGTAGGTGTTCTCCGGCCCGAGCCCGAGCGACTTGCGCAGGTCCCTGTCGCCACGGATCTCGGCGGCCGTCTTGAGCCGGACCCGGTATGGCTTCTCGTACTGGCCGAAGACCTTGCGGACAGGGGCCAGCTCCTTGGCCGTGGCGGTGATCCTCGCGAGACCGCGCTCGACTCCCAGCGTTGCCGCTTGGAGCCCGCGCTGCTCGATCTCAGCCCACGGGATCATTCACGCCGCCTGACGTGCGTCTTGAGCCACTCAGGCCACGTATCGTCGCTGTTCGTGTCGATGACGAGGTATTCCTCGCCGGTATCGACCCTCCGGGCGATGTCCTGAGGCCGTACGTCGGTCCCCACCGGGAGCCGAAGGATGTGCAGGTCGACGTCAGAGAGCTGTGCCTGACCGACCGACAGCTCGGACACGAGCCTCGACACCAGCCAGCCATCGACCTGCGTCTCGGACATCGACTGGTAGACGGGGTCGGGCTCCGTCAGCATGTCGTCGCCGTAGTCGTAGTTCGGATCGTAGTCAGGGTGGCTGACGGTGATGACCGTGGCGCGGCTGATGATGAACGGGGTGGTCATGCCCGACTCACCCAGCTCCCTGATGGCGGCGATCTCCGACGGATCGAGCAGGGTCATGCCATCCACATGACTCTGTGGCCGTCGAGCAGCAGCGCTGCCTCGGGGATGGCCTTGTCGAGCAGGCCGCCGGCCTCACGGTTCGTCATCCCGCGATCGATCGAGATCTCGCCGACCTTGACCCTCTGGACGCCGCCCGTCAGGCCTCGCGAGCGGGCCTTGGCCGCTCCGTGGAGGTGCTCCATGATCAGGCCCACCGCGGACGGCACGTTGCGGTCCAGCGAGTGGCTGTAGGTCGCCCTGACGGTCCCCGTCGTGTCTGCGGCGAAGGTGATGCGACCGATGTCCTCGTCGACCGTGTAGTCGCCCGGGTCCGCCGTGGTCCCGTCGACGGTCACCGTCACCTCGTGGTCGACGTCGACGATCCAGTAGCCGTTGCCGGCTTGGAAGATGCGCTTCTCGGTGTTGGTGATCGGGTACAGGCGCTCGAGCGTCTCGGTGATGACGCGCCCGTAGCTGTAGCTGATCTGTGCCAGCGGGTCAGCCAGACCACCGATCGGCACCACCCAGCCCGTCACGCCGAACAGGCCGGAGTTGGACGCGATGGCGAGGGACGTGACCTCGACCCAGCGCTCGGTGTGGTTGACGACCAGCGAGTTGGTGGGGATCGACGCAGAGGCTCCGGCTGCTACCAGCAGCTTCAGGCTGGAGACCTCGCGGATCGGCTGGTTGAACGTGAAGATGCGCTTGGTGCCCATCTCCCAGACGTAGTGCGGGTAGGGCCAGTTGTGCTCCTCGTCGACGACCGTCCCACCCCGGAGCGAGCCGGGCTCGGGGGTCATGGCGAGGTTGCAGTAGGCGTCAGCGATGGCGGATGCATCAGCGATGATGTCCGCCAGCTCGAGATCGGAATAGGCCGTGAACAGCGACCCAGCCCGCATCGTGCGGACACGCTCAGGCGTCAGGTACGGCTGCACTAGGACCTCCGAGAGATGACGGCCGGCGGGACCACTGGGAGCCCCGCCGACCTAGGATCCGGCGACAGGTGCCTAGGCGACCTTCACGCGGATCTTGTTGCTCCATGTGGGGGCCTGCACCGCAAGCCCGCCCATGAAGAAGATGATGAACAGGTGCGTGAGCTGACCGGACACGCCGATCGGGATCTCGAGGACGGTCGGGCTCGAGGAACCGAGGTACGGGACCGCCATCGCGCTCTCGTCGAGCACGTAGAGGTCACGAACCGTGTTCCCGGAGTAGGTCCCGGTCGCCACGTAGCTCGAGATCGCCCCACCCGGAACGTTCATGAACGTCAGCGGGCCGTTCAGTGTCTCCACCGAGTTGGCCCGGACGCCGACCGTGACGCTGCCGCCATCGGTCCGGACGATCCGGATCTTGTCGTCCTGCTGCTCGTCGAACGTGACCAGCTCGGTCGGTGCGCCGAGGATGATCGACGGATTGCCGCCGGCCTCGGTGATCGGGAGCACAGCCGCGTCGACGGCACGCCGGATCGAGCCCGTCGTGTCGGGGTTGGTCGCCGGGTCGACGTTGATCGCCGAAGCGGTGTTGAGGATCTTCCTCAGACCGTCGAACGAGTCGTCGTCGTAGGGACCAGCCTCGTTGTTCAACGTGCCGGCCGGGTCGCTCCAGTTGCCCATCAGGATGGTCTTCTGGAAGCGCGAGGCCATGGCCCGCATGCCTGCCTGCAGCTCGAGCCGCTCCGGGTTCCACCCGCCGCCGCCCTGCAGGACCGCGAACTGCGACTTGAGCGAGACACCGCGCCGGGTGGCGAGGATACCGACGTTCGTGATCTGGCGAACGTAGGTGCCCCGGTCATCCGTGACGGTGTCCAGCTCGCCGATCCAGTCGGCGTCGCCGTACGAGGTCATCTGGTTGTAGGCGTGGACGAGACCGTTGGCCGGGATGCGGTCGATCCGATCGAACAGCGGGAAGCGCCGCACGAACAGCTCGTAGAGCACCGGCTCGAGGTCCTGCCGGATCAGCGCCGAGGCCGTGCCCGAGTCGATCGCCTTGGCGACGTCCGGGGCGACTTCCTCGCCGATCTTGTCGAACTGCTGGTTGAGGGACGTGCCCCCTCGGCTGAGCCACTCGAGGAGGGGCACGCCGGTATCCTGCCGCGAAGCCTGCTTCGCGAACAGTACGTTCAGCTCACGGTCCGTCTTGCCCTTGAGGGCAGCGCGGATCGTCTCAAGCTCGTCCTCTGACTGGAGGCGCGAGCGGATGGCCTGACCGACCTTGTCGTCGCCCAGTCCGTCCCCGACACCCTTGACGGTGGTCGGAGCGGCGGTCGACGGCGAGTCGTTCAGAGCCTCGAGAGCACCGCTGACCTGCTCGAAGGTCTCGTTGACCGACTTGAGCAGCTCAGCGATCTCGGGGGAAGGCATCGTGTTACCCCTTGTCGCTGGTGAGCATCTTCCTGACATCCGCGTCGTACAGGTCGTCGCGGAAGGCCACGAAGTCCTCCGAGACGTCGGAGTAGACCGCACGGCGGCCGACCGGCATCTCTGAGATCTTCTTGATGATCTCCTGCGTCCCCTTCAGGGCCTTGTTGGCGATCACGATGGCAGCGTCACGCTCCTCGCGGAGGGTGTCGTTCTCTGCTCGTGAGGCATCCAACTGAGCCTTCAGAGAAAGGACGAGGCGGTCGCCGACCTCTAGAGCCGACTTGATAGCCAGCTCGTCAGGATCACCGGACTTCGTCGTTCCAGAACCGTTCGCGTTCTCAGGAGCGTCGTCATCGCCCTGCGCGGATTGGTCCTTGGGCTTCGACCTGCCCGTATCGACCTCGACTGTCTTGTCACCGTCCCATACGGTGACGCGTGTCTTCACGTTGTCGGAGAGGGACTGCCCATCGACGGGAACGTCGGTGTGCTCCTCTTCCTCGGTTGCTTCGTCATCCGAGGCCTGATCGTTTACCTCGGGCTGGGTGTGCTCTTCGGAGGCGTCGTCCTCCATCGGGACGCCCTCTTCCCCGAGCTTCTTCTCGTCGTCGTCGAGCGGGACCAACTCGTCCTCGTCGACCTGATCGACGACTTGGACGCCCTCGGCCTCCATCAGCTCGGCCAGAGCACCGCGCTGCTTCTGGATCTGGACCGGCAGGTCGTTGGCCTCGGCGATGCCCTTGGCGAGCGACTTGACGGCGTAGTCGACCCAGCTCCTCGGGTTGGCCGGGATCGACACGAGGCTGGTCTCGACGAGATCGATGTCGTCGACGATGTAGCGACCGCCCTTCGACTTGTCGAACTTGGCCCCGCCCTCCGGGATCATCGCGCCGATGGACAGCCCGAGCTTGGTCGGGATCGAGTCCTCAGCCGGCTCCATCATCTCGAACGCCTTGACGGCCTCGGGGTTCTTCTTCTGGACGACGATGCCCATGCGCAGGTCGTAGATCTCCTCGCCCGTGCGCTCGTCGGTCAGGCCGGAGCGCTCCAGCCGAACGCGCTCGACGGTGCCGAAGATGTCGTTGAGGTCGTACTTGTGGTTCATGAAGATGGTCAGGCCCTTGGCCGAGGCGGCCATCTTCTCGAGCCCCTTTCGGGTGATCTGGTCGCCGTGATGGTCACGAACCGTCGAAGACGCCACGCCCTCGATGCGGAGCTTCCCGTCCGAACTTCGGGACGCCGTCATCGTCGGCGCGAAGATCTTGAACACGTTCATCGACTCGGAACCTCCGGTTAGGGCCTTCTTGGGCTCATTGGCATAGAGCGCACGTAGGTGCGCCTTGGCCTTGTCTTCGGTGGGATGACAGCCGACGGTCGAGCCGTCGGACTCCTTGACGACTGCGTACGCGCAGTCACCCTTATTGCGCTCGATCCGCCACGGCATCACTGCCTCCCGGCGGAGAGCCGCTAGGCCTTCGCCAGCTCCTGTTCGATCACAGCGTTGAAGCGCTGTGCCGACGTGTCCCAGTCGAACTTGGCTGCCTGCTTGATGGCCCCGTCAGCGAACGCCGCTCGATGCTCCTCGGCCCGTAGCCCGGTCAGCATCTCGTACCAGATGCGCAGCTCCTGAGCCATCTCGAGCGGGTCCGACAGGATCCAGTCGACCCCGTACGGATTGGTCATCTCGGCTCGCCCTTCGATGACCGCCCCACCGTCCCCGACGACCTCCGGGATGGAGCTGTTGTCAGGGGCGAGGACCGGCACCCCGCAGGCGAGGCTCTCGAGGATGTTCAATCCCCAGCCCTCACCTCTGGAGTTGTTCAGTGTCATATCGAAGCAGTTGACCAGCTCGACCACCTGCTCGACGGGCCAGTCGACCTCGTTGGTGACCATGAACTTGCCCATCCCGCGAGAGATGAGCGTCTGCAGGTTCACCCCGATCGAGGTCTCGACGAGCTTGGTGTGGAACAGGGCGACGGTCTTGTCCTCCGGCAACCAGCCGTTCTCCAAGGCCATGTTGATGGTCTTCCACGTGGACGCGAAGTCCTTACGGCGCGAGTTGCTGTCGACCCTGCCGATGACAAACGCATCGGGCTCGATGCCGAGCCTCGCTCGTACCGTCAGGCGCTCCGCCCTCGACAGTGGACGCCAGACCGGGTCCACACCGTGGGGGATGGCCTCGTCTGGATCCATCTCGAACTGCTCTGCGCCGAAGCGCGAGTAGGGCACCACCCGAACGAGCTTCTTGAGCTGCATCCACTGCGGTGGCATGCCGTATCCGTCGATCGGCATGTAGCTGATGATCGGCTGTCGCTGGAGGACCTTCTTCTCCGGGTCGAAGCGGTTGTCCATGAACCGCCGCCAGACCATCGGAGGGTCCTCGACCGTGAGGACGATGTCCGGCTTCAGGAACTCGACCAGCTCGAGCGTCCTGTCCAGACCCAGATACAGCCGTGCCGGACCTGCCTCGGCTCTGTAGAGCTGGAGCGGACCCGGCACCGGGTACTTGGCATCCCAGCCGACGGCGAGAACGTGGATGTCGTGGCCCATGGCCGCGAGCCGTTCGCCGAGGGCGTGAGTGACGGTAGCAAAGCCGGTCGCACGTCCGGCATCTGAGACCCAGAGGATGCGCGCCATTCGTCTCCAGAGGGGACAGCAAAGCTCAGGTGGCTAACCCCGTCCGTTCGGGGGCGGGGCCCCGAAGGGCCCCTCCTGAGCGCTATGAAGTTGGCGGGAGAGTATCAGGCTACGACGTGACCGTGAAGGTCATCGGCGCAGAAAGGACGCTGTCGCCGTCGTCGTCGCCTCCGACGATGATGACGTCAGCTTCGTAGTCGTCCGCCGCGAGGACCACGGGGCCCCAGCGATACGGACCGGTCTGCTGCGACGCATCCACGAGCGAGGCCGTCTCCGACCCACCGATCCCGGTGAAGTTCGCGGTCGTGGTCATGTTCCGCCCGGAGTACTTGCCACCGAGCAGGATGGTCATGGCCGGCCCGCTCTTGGTCGCGGTGACCTCGAGCCCGTCGAGAGCAGCCTCGAGGGCCGCCTCCACGGCTGCCGTGGTCGGGTACGTGTAGGACGGGTCGGAGGCGTAGTAGATCGGGTCGGTCGCGTTGGCGTCCTCGCCGTACTCGTAGACCTCCATCGTGAACGTCCCGGAGGTACCACCCATGATCGACAGCGTGAAGCGGTCGGATCCGGTGCCCTCAGGGGCGTCCTCGATGCCGAAGACCGGCGATCGCTGCTCCTCGTCACCATCAGCGGTGACGACGATGGCGAGCTTCTCGTCGGACGAGCCTGTCGCGGTGAAGTACAGGGCATCACCCGCGGAGGCCGACGTCGGCTCGCGGGTAAGCTCGATCGCCATCTATCAGCTCCCCTTCGTTGCGCGAGCTTCGGGCGTGTCCGCGGTGGCTGCCTTCAGCTCCTTGGACTCGACCGGCTTGGTATCGGTCTCGGGCGGAGGCGGCATGTCCTCGCCGGCCGACTTGGCCGTCGTGCGTGCGACCTGCTCTTCCTGCAGGGCCGCTCGCTCGGGCTCGCTCGAGGCGGGACCCGTGGGCTGCTCGCCGCGCTTCTCGGCCTTCTCGAGCGACTGCTCGCGAGGAGTCTTGCCCGACTTCTTGCCGGTCCGGCTCGGCGCTCGCACGCCGTAGACCTGATCCGACTTGTTGTCGAGATCGTAGTCCGGGACGATCGAGAAGTTCTCCTGCGCCAGCACGCCGTCGTCCATGTCGACGACCACCGCGACGTAGTCGCCGGCGTTCATCCGCAGGGGACCGAAGTCCTTGTAGCCGAGGTACGAGATCTCGCCCTTGGTCTTGCCGGTCTGGCGGTCGATCTCCTCGACCCGGACCTTGTTCTTGGTCCCGAAGCGCTCCGACTCGGCGACGCGGCCGAGCTTGGGGTCGTCGGGAGCGGGCGGATCCTCGAAGATCATGATGAAACCATCGTCGATCTCACCGAGGGCCCGGACTTGGATGGTCATCTTGCGCTGCTCGACGGGCGGCTGGAGTCGCAGGAAGACCTTGTCGGTCCGACCCTTGACTGCATCGGGGGCCACCCACTCGGCGGCTCGCTCGTCTGCCTCGGCAGCGGCCTTGAGCTGCGCCCGGAGACGCTCCTGCTCGCGCTCTGCCACGTCCTGACGGGATGCGGTGCCGAGCGGGTCGGACACTGCGTGCCGGCGCTCGAGCCTGTTGGCGAACTTGATGTCGCGAGCTGCCAGACGCGTGAGCGCCGTGAGGGCGTCATCGCGGAGCTTCTCGAGATGCTCGACGTCGGCGTTCGTCTGGCCGACGGGCTCCTTGGCCGCCATCGGGGCGGGCTTCGTGAGCTTGTCGATGTCATCCGGATCGGGAACAGCGCCCACAGCTACAGGCACTGACTTGGTCTCGGCCACCTACGTGCCTCCTTGTCACAGCATGAATGGTGGTCGCCGTCCGACCTCGTAGCCGCGAAGATACAGCGCCCGTAGCGCCGGCGTCTACGTCATGAGCACCAGATCGTCATCTGAAAGGCCTACCAGAACCTCGTCATCGGACCTCTCGACCTCGGGCTCGAACGTGTGCGGGTTGACAACGATGGTGGCAAGCCCGAGCGTTTGCAGCACCGGAGCAGGCCGCGGAGCACGTGATGGTGTCGTCCGAGCCGTCCTCCCCGGCTCCGTCGGCCCTCCGGTAACGATGATGATTTCGGCACCGTCGCCCCGGCTCGGGAACGCCACCAGCGGCGTGAACGCGAAGGCGATCCGATTGATGGTCGGAAGCTCGATGTCCTGCGTCGTCGGGACCGTGACGGTCGGCGTGAAGGCCTGAGCGGTACGATCGATCCGCCCGACGGACACGGCGTTCTGGGTCGTGATCGTCGGGCCATACGCCACACCCGTCTGGTCGATCCGACCGACCGTGATGGCGTAGGTCGCCGAGACGGACGGTGCGTGGGCGACGGCTGTCCGGTCGATGAGCGGCAGCAACACCGCCACCTGACCCGTGGTGATGGTCGGGGCGAATGCCTGAGCCTGAGCCTCGATCCTGTCGAGGAAGACGTTGGTCTGGGCGGCGGTGCTCGGCGCGAAGGTCGTGGCCGGCTGGTTGATGCGCGCCAGATCGATGGTGTAGGTCGCCGCGATCGTCGGGGCGAACGTCTGGGCTGTCTGGTCGATCAGGTCGAGGGAGACGTCCTGTGTCGTGCCGAACGCCTCGACCGTGGGTGCGTAGGCGACTGCCGTCTGGTCGAGGAAGTCGAGCGCGACCGTGCCTGCGGAGGTGACGGAGGGCTCGTAGGCCACCGCCGTCTGGTCGATCAGGGCGACCGTGACGTAGGCGACCGAGGTGACCGTCGGGGCGTATGCGACAGCCGTCTGGTCGATGAGCGCGACCGAGATCGTCGCCAGCGACGTGACCGACGGCGTGTACGTGTCGGCCGTCTGGTTGATCCGACCGACGGTGACGAACTGCTGCTGCGTCGAGGACGGCGCGAAGGTCTGGGCCGTCTGGTTGATGAGCGGCACGTAGACCGTCAGCGACAGGCTCGGCGCGAACGTTGCGGCGGTCTGGTCGATGCGGTTGACCGAGATGCTCGCCGTCGTCGAGACTGTCGGAGCGAAGGCAGATGCCGTCCGGTCGATCAGGTTGACGTAGAGCGTTAGCGACACGCTCGGCGCACTGGCCGTGGCGGTCTGGTTGATCAGACCGAGGCTGACGTTGACCACCCCTGTCGTGACCGTGGGCGTGAACGTGGCAGCGGTCTGGTTGATGATCCCGACCGAGGCGGTGACGGCCCCTGTCGTGATGGTCGGAGCGAAGGTCGCAGCCGTCTGGTTGATGAGGCCGACGGAGATCGCGTTGGCGGTTGTGATCGTCGGGGTGCTGGCAGTCGCCGTCCGGTTGATCAGCGCGACGCTGATGCTGTTCGCCGTCGTGATCGTCGGGGCGCTGGCTGTCGCGGTCTGGTTGATCAGGCCCAGCGAGACGTTGACGACGCCCGTGGTGATGGTCGGAGCGAACGGGGTGGCCGTCTGGTTGATCAGGGCCACCGAGATGGTGTTCGCCGTGGTGACCGTCGGGGTCGACGCCGTGGCGGTGCGGTTGATCAGGCCGACCGAGATCGTCGCAAGGCTGGTGACCGTCGGGGTGAATGTCGCGGCTGTCTGGTTGATGAGCCCCACGGACGCGCTGACGGCACCCGTGGTGATCGTCGGGGCAGTGGCCGTGGCTGTCTGGTTGATCAGCCCGACGGAGATCGTCGCCAGAGACGTGACGGTCGGAGTGAAAGTGGCTGCGGTCTGGTTGATCAGCGCGACCGAGAACGCCCTGCCCACGGTGGGGGTGAACGTCGACGCCGGGTTCGACAGGAGCGCGATGGTCAGGTTGCGGACCGACGTAACGGTCGGCGTGAAGGTTGCTGCTGTCTGGTTGATCAGGCCCAGAGAGACGTTGACTGCGCCTGTCGTGATCGTCGGGTTGAACGTCGCTGCCGTCTGGTTCAGCAGGGCGATGGTCAGGTTGCGGACGCTCGTGACCGTCGGCGTGAACGTGGCAGCCGTCTGGGTGATGATCCCGACGCTGATGCTGTAGGTCGTGGTGACCGTCGGGGTGAAGGTCGCCGCCGTTTGATTGATGAGCCCGACGGAGACCGGAGCTGCGCCCGGGGTGACGGTCGGGGCGAACGTAGCTGCCGTGTTCGACAGCAGCGCGATGGTCAGGTTCCTGACGCTGGTGACGGTCGGCGTGAACGTCACTGCCGTTCGGTCGATGAGACCAACGGAGATCGTCGCGAGGCTGGTAACGGTCGGCGTGAACGTCGCCGCCGTCTGCGACAGCAACGCGATGGTCAGGTTCCTGACCGATGTCACCGTCGGGGTGAAGGTCGACGCGGTCTGGGTGATGAGCCCGACGCTGACGGTCGCTAGCGAGGTGACGGTGGGCGTGAACGTCGCCGCCGTCTGGGTGAGCAGGCCGAGCGTTACGGTCTGGGGGCCCGTGCTGGCGACGAACTCCTCGGTGACGCGGACGTTGCCCGCCTCGTCGACGCGGGTGTCGCCAGCCTCGGTGACACGGGTGCCCTCTGTGACCGTGTCCGGGAAGTCGGCCTCGACGACGACGGCGTCCCAGTACGGCAGCGAGGCGACGTTGGTCGAGTACCCGAAGCGGACCTCGAGTTCGCGGAGCGCCTGCAGCGTCCAGTAGCCGCCCGCGGGCTTCTCGAGGTGGTTCCGGTAGATGTTCGTGACGCCGGTGTTGCTGATGTCGGTCAGCCCGTCGCCGCCGGATCCCGCGTCGTTGATGGCGATGACCCCGCCCGAGTCGACGAGCTTCCAGCCGACCGTGTTGGCAGTCGTGCCAGAGGCATGCATACCAAGCGCGACGGCCAGCGCATCCGGGTCGTACAGCGGGATCGGATCAGAGACCCGCACGTAGTCGAACGACGCCAGAACCGGGCCATTGGAGATGTCGCCGGTGAATAGGACCATCCCGGCCCCGCCCGCGGGCTGCAGGGCCGACGTCGTGTCGGTCTGCACGACATCCCAGCCGGGCGGCTCCGGGTGGTCGTCACGCCAGACCTTGAAGCGCAGGCGGCTCGTGGTGCCGTCGCCGGTCGCCCTCACTCGCGCGTAGAACCACGTGTCAGCCCGCGCGGGCTCGCGGTCGGTAATGACGACCGACGACCCGATGTAGCTGTCGACCCCGCCCACAACCGACTTGAGCGCGACATCGAGTGCCGTGCTGTCGCCGTTGAAGTTGACCTGCGCCGCGTAGTAGTTCCCGCCGCCCGACCAGCGGAACACGAACCAAGCCAGCACGTTCGCGTTCGTCGGAAGCCTGTCGAGCTTGAACCGCCAGAGCATGTCGAGGTCGCGGATGCTGACGCTGGTGGCGACCGCGGACAGGCCGTCGTTCGCGTTGATCGAGACCGTGGCGATCCCGTTGTTCCCTGAGGTCACGTCGAACGGCGCACCGCCGTCCGACCACACGCCGCCCGCGTTGCCGAAGTCGGGCGTGCCCCATTGGTCGGAGAGCGTCCGGGTGAAGTCGTCGTTGAGCACGATCGGCGAGAACCCGCCGACCCCGACGTAGCCGTCAGAGCGGACGACCTTCTGGCGGATGAAGTCGCTGATGTTCGACAGGTCGTGCTCGTCGAGCCACGTATGGGCGAGCTTGTCGGTCAGGCCGACGTCTCCACCAGCAGCGTCGTAGCCGAAGTCACCGGCGGTGAAGCTGTGGACCCCATCGACGGTCGGCACGAGGCCGTGAACGGCTCCGGCACCGAACGGGAAGTCGGCCAGCGTGAACCCGTACATGAAGTCGTCGACGTACAGGTCGGCGGTGGCCGTCGCGGTGAAGCCGAGCCGCACGTCGGTGAAGTCGGCCCCTGCCTGTGTGGTCTGGATCGTGGCGACGGTGCCGCCGTCGAGGCTGACCTTGAGGATGGTGTCAGCGCCGTACGAGTCCGCCGACAGGTCGAGCCGATACCACGTGTTCAGGCTGATCGGGCTGTCGAACGCCGTGTCCGAGCCAGCTCCGACGTCACCGTATAGCTGGCCTGAGTTGTTGCAGCGGATGTTGATCGAGCCGCTCGAGTTGACCAGCGACAGGAACGAGCTGGTGGCGATCGGGAACGACGCGAACCGGAAGTAGAACCGGCTGACGATGCCCCGGTGGCTGACGGCGCTGATGTCGCGCCCGAAGTACTGCGTCGTGGCGGTCGGGTTGAACCTAGCGGCGCGTAGGCCCGTGCGCACGACCGACGTCTGGATCCCGGGCGTGTTGACGTAGCTGTTCCAGTGGGGCTCGGCGGGCGAGTTGGTCGCCCCGACTGCAGTGACGTTGTCCTCGAAGCCGCACACGAACGCGACATCCTTGGTCGCGCCGGCTTGGTAGTGGGCGAGCTGCTGAGCGTTCGACAGGGCGGTCGGGTAGTACGCCAGCTTGCCGACGTCCTGCAGGTCGTGTGACCCGAGGCTGTTGTTGTACGCGCCGACTTGGAACGGGATGGCCGGCCACGTGATCGGCCCCGTGACCGCGGTCGGCCCTACCGCCAGCGTTCCGTCGATGTAGATCCGGCTGTTGGAGCCGTCCCATGTTCCGACGACGTGGTGCTTCCGGCCATCGGTCCACAACGTCGGCCGGGTGACGTGGATCTCGGTCGCGTTGATGTAGAAGTAGATCGTTCCGGAGAAGTTGCTCGACAGGTACAGCAGCGCGCCCTGTGTCCCGTTCGACTGCCCGAGCAGGGCCCCGTCAGACGGGGGCGCGGTCCCGTAGAACCAGCCCTCGAGCGTGATGGCCGTCGTCGGCGTCGAGATCTGCGAGCCCGTCGCATAGACGCCGTTGAGGTTCATTGCCCCGTCCGGGTCGCCCTTGATGAACCCCGGGCGCTGACGGACAGGCGTACCCGTGAACGTCAGGTGGTTGCTGCCGATGCGATCGAGCGCGTTGCCCGATGTGTCGGCAAAGTCCCACGCGCTGATCGCGCCGTCAGCGGTGACTAGGTCGTCGTAGGACGCCATGGCTTAGAAGAAGGTCGTGACCATGACGACCCCGTGGCCGCCAGCACCTCCGAAGCCGCCAGCGACGCCCGCGCCGCCGCCTCCACCGCCGCCGGGGAACCCGCCGTTGCCACCGGTCACCTTCGTCGTTCCGCCACCATTACCCCCGGAGCCACCGAAGGGCAGTCGGGTCGAGTCGTTGCCGTTCGTACCCTGCCCAGCCGGTGACCCGATGCCACCGCCGTAACCGCCGATCGAGGCATTCGTGTTCGTGCGGCCACCTGCGCCGCCACCGGCACCACGAAGGCTGTAGCCGTTGTTGACCGCGGTGATCGCGGTGTCGGTGTCAGCCCCGGACTCACCACCGCCGCCGCCCCAGTCGGCAGGTGACCCGCCCACAGGGGCGGTCGTGCCTGAGCCGCCTCGGCCGCCGATCCCACCGTTTGCAGCGATGGCGTTCGCGGCCGACAACGCCTCCATCGTCGTTCGTGTCGTGTTGACGCCGATGGCCGTGGTGCCGCGCCCACTGCCGCCCCCACCGTTGCCGCCGTCAGCACTGGCCGCCGCCGTCGCAGCGATACCCGCGACCCTGCTTTGGGACGTCAGCGGTCCGGCCGCGCTTCCCTTGTCGAACTCGGAGATGACGCCTACGTTCCCGGCTTGGTTGAGCGCGGTCCCAATAGCACCACCCTTGCCCGGATGCACGATGAGCGTGGGCTGGAGGTCCTCGGCCTCGTACCACGCCTCGTCGTACCCACCGCCTCCACCGCCGCCGCCACCTGCGGCGGTCGTCGTGGTGTTGCCGCCCGAGCCACTGCCACCGCCGTCGACGAGCTGGACGAACACCTTGCGCGCCCCGTACGGCTTGGCCCACGTGTCGTCGAGGTCCGCCGTCGACCCGATGTAGGTCATGGTCTCTGGGCCGCGAGGCATCGGGAAAGCGTCCTTGGGGACGAACGCGATGGTGGTCGACACATCGACCGTGCTGCTCGACCAGACGACGGTCGTCCCGGTGACTTCACCGGCCGTGGCCTTGACGCCGGACATGATGAGGATGCCGCCACCCGTGCCGTCCGTGGTGGAGTCGTCGAACACCTCGGTCAGCGACGTCAGGCTGGAGTTGCTCGGTGCCGAAGCTGCAGCTCCTGCCTGATCGAGTGCATGCGCAAAGATGTTGAGGATCAGACTGTTGTCGCCGCGCGTGGTGCCGGTATCGGCAGTGCCGGTCGTGGACGCCGTGAACTTCCAGCTCTGGCCGAGCATGCGGAACGGATCGCCAACGGTCGGGCAGCCACGGATGGCGAGCATGACGCCGTAGGTGTGGTCGCCCGAGTCGGCGATCGTCGGTGCGGACTCCGAGCCGTTGTCCCGCTTCCAGAAGATGCCCAGACGGGTGGATCCCGCCGATGCCGCAGCGCCGATCCCGTTCTGCGGTCCGAGCTGGGTATAGCCGGTGGGCGTCGCGATCGTCTGGTTCGACGACTGCAGGATCAGCAGCAGGATGTCGTTGAGCGCGTGAGTACCGGGCAGCGTCGCCGTCGGCGCAGCGGTGCTGGTGAACTCCGCACCGGTCGAGATGACGACGGGGAGCGTGCCAGCAGACTGCCGGATCTGAGTGACGGTCGCTTTGACCGACCCAGACCCGGCAGCACCCTGATGTAGCTCGAGTTCATCCGTGCCAGCGATGCTGCTGGCGGCGGACATCCCCGAGATAGGGACATTCGCCACGGGTTACCTCAGAAGGTGAAGATCCCCGACGCGTTCCACGTGACGGTGATGTCTCCGCCGTTCGGGGTGACCGGCAGACCGGTCCCCGTGTCGAAGTACGCGATCAGGTCGGACGTCGACGCGGTGCCTGTGTCCTTCAGGATGTTCACCGACTCGACGCTGTTGCCCGACACCGCAGTGAAGGTCACGTTGTCGGCATCGAACACACCTGCCGCGACCGTGCCGACAGTCTTCGACGTGAACGCCGACGACATCGATCCGACGAGGCCCGCCGAGATGTCGTTGTAGAAGTCGTCGGTCGTGATGTTCGGCGTGTCGGTGCCGTGATCGATCAGTACCGCCTTGATCGTGTCGGCATCGAGGTCCACACGCGTTGCATGCGACCCCAGAACGCCGTTGCGATAGGCGACATACAGCGCGTTCGCCATCAGGTCCTCTCCTTGCCGTGCTTGCTTCGGACGATCTTGATACCGGGAGTCATGCCCTTGCCGGGCGTCATCCCGATGCCGATCTTCGGCGGCTTCTTGACCTCCTGCCCGATCGAGAAGCCGTCCTTCTGGAGGATGGGCTTGATGCGATCAAAGACGCCGGTCGACACGATAGCAGCACCCGTCTCGTCCAAGTTCAGGTGATGCGTCTTGAAGAGGTGGACTGAGCCGCATCCGCCAAGCTCGGGCAGCGTGCATTGGTACGGCTCCTGATAGGGGATGTTGGGCTCCACGACCGTGTAGCGCACGTTTCGCTCGGTCGGGTGCTGGACTCGGACGCCGGGCATCACTCCTCCTCACGGTGATCGACGACTTCGGTGATGCGACCGTTCGCATCCCGGATGACCTCGCGTCGAACGATAGGACGCTGGACGTGCTCGAGGCCAGCGCGCAGCTCGTCGAGAGCGCGCACGAAGTCGGTCGTGTCGACCGCCACGTTCACCTCGGGCGGGCTGACGTTGACGATCGGTGCCTCGACCTTGATCTCGGACGGGGCAACGTCGACCTTCACGTCAGGCGGCAGGACGTCGACCTTCACGTCCGGGATCTTGATCTCGGGCATGTTGATGGTCGGTCCGCCCACGTGGACCTCAGGCGTCTGGGGGGTCGGCAGCGCCTTGATGGCCTCGACGAGGTCTGGCTGGGCTTCGAACGCCTTCTCGATCAGGAGCTTGGTGGTCGCCGGCGGGCCAGCGGTCTCACCGGGCTTGGGTACCTTGCGCATCGCCAGCTCGCGGGCGGTCGGGATGTCCTCGAGCAGAACGAGCCCCTGAGGCGTGTTCGCCATCAGCTTGTTGTACGGGTTCTCCTCGGAGTTGGGGTCGCCCATCGGCGACTTGCCCTGACGCCGGCGAGCTTCGTTGACGGTCTCCGACGGCATGCCCGCGAGGGTCAGCTTCTGGGTCTCGGCCAGCGCCTTCGACTGGCGGTCGGTCACGGCGGTGAAGCGGAACGCGATGTTGTTCGAGGGGCCACCCCACGCCGGGTCCCAGCAGAACTGGCTGGTCATGACGTTCTGTACGCGCGCGAGGGGGAACAGGGTCCGATCGTCGGTCATGGCCTGCTGGACCTCGCCCGTCGACTTGTTGATGTCGAAGCTGAAGCCGAGGTCCTGCGGAGAGAGATGCAGGACTGCACAGATCTTGCGGACGAGGTACTCCTGCCACTCGATGAACTGCATGTCCCGGTTGTTGTTCTTGAACGGGATGAACTTGGCGCTCTTGGTGCCGCCCCAGAACGCCATCATCGACTTGCCGGCGATCAGCGTGTTCCAGAGCGCCTTGAAGCTCTCGACCTGATCCGGCCGGGCGTTCTCACCGAGGTCCATGATCCCGTCAGGTGCCGCCTGCGTGACCTGCTTGTCGTTGTACATCGAGCCGTTCAGCTCGGCGGTCACGGCGTGCTTGAGGGTCTCGAGCGGCGGGATGCCCAGAGGACTGTTCGTCCGGTGGTGCATCTTGATGTAGCCCATGTCCGTGTTGCGGAAGGGCACGTTCACGTCGACCGCCGGCTGGTAGTAGTAGCGCGGCATGCCGGGATCGCCGTTCCAGAGCTTGTCGATCTTGATGTGGTCGCCGTCGACGGGCCACAGCCAGATGACCTCGCCACGGACGAGGCGCTCCTTCTCGAACGGAGCTGCGTCGAGCGTGAACAGGTCCTCGCCGAGCTGCTGGAAGAAGGTGTCCAGCCCGTCCTCGCCCGGGTTGGGCTGCATCAGGATCTCCTTCATCCTGTTCATCAGCCCGACGTCAGGCGGACGGCCTGTCCGGTCGAACGGCACGAGGTCCCACTCGGCCTTGGTAAGCTGGCCGATCTTCACGTCGAGGGCGGCGCGCACCAGCTCGCCGTGGACGGCCCAGCTTCGGTAGAGCTGCGATCCGGAGGGCCCCTGACGACGGAGGGCGGTGAGGCCTGACGCGGTCGCGGACATGGCAGCCGTCGACGCTGCTCCTGTGCGAGCGCGCTGGACGGGTACGGCACGACTGAGCTGCTGGCCGATCAGCCCCACTGGCGGAGGTGCTCCTTGACCATGTCGTCGATGTGCTCGTGGACGATCTTGTCCCCGAAGTAGGTCGCCATACGGTCCATCACCGGCTGGAACGGATGACGCTCCGGTGCCCCGTCGGTCACCTTCATGATCGGCTCGACGTAGACGTCGTCGACCGTGCGGACGCCGTCAGCGAACTCGATCTCCGCCATGGCGCGCACTATACACGGCTACCTAGACGGCACAGCCCCGAAGAAGAAGCTCCCGCCCATCAGCTCCATGCTGAAACCGAGCGCGTCGACGCCGTCGTCGTGGCCCCGGACTCCGTCGAAAGCGAGCAGCTCGCGCTCGAACCATGAGTCCTTCAGGGACCGGTGCATGTAGACCTTGCCGTACTTGAACTTCTCGGCGACGGCCTTCGCCCGGGTCCTCTTGTCGGTGTCGGTCTTGCGCCCGACGATCGGGATGTGGGGCTTCTCGTTCATGACCGTCGTGATGACGGTGCTCTGGAACGCTTGGTTCTCGCAGATGACGAGGCCGATGCCCGGGATCTGCTGGTAGCCCTGATCGATGAAGTCGTCGTGCCCCGCCGGGATCCTGTCGCGGTACGCCTGCATGACGTAGAAGTCGCCGGTGTTCCACTGCTCAGCGGTGGTCACCCTCGCTGTCCAGTCGGCGCGCGTCTTGACCGACGACGCGAGGTCCACGCCCATCCGCTTGGTGTAGGTCGCGTCGGTCGGCAGCTCCTCCTCCGGGTCGCCGTCAGGTGTGCCGTACCAGCGGAACCAGACCTTCTGGAAGGTGTCGCCCGAGACGAGGCCCTCGATGTTGTTCTGGTAGGTGCAGTCGAACTGGGCGGCGTTCATGCCTCGGCGCTCGAGCAGGGTCTCCAGCGGCCAGACCGACTCCCAGTAGCTGCGCCAGCGCTCTCGGGGCGTCTCGTCGAAGTCGACGGGCTCATTGGTCTCGACGTCGACGACCGCGCTCTTGACGATCGTCTTGAAGCCCATCCCGCCTTCGTCCTTGGGCTTCATCATCGTGGCGTACAGGTCGTCCTCAGCCCAGCGGGTGCCGAAGGCGATGCACACCCCGTTGGACACGAGCCGCGGGAAGAGCGACTTGATGAACCACGTCTGGACCTTCTCGCGCTGCTCAGGGGTGAGCGTGTTCTCCTCGCCCAAGATGTCGTCGCACAGCAGGACGTCGAAGCGTTTCGAGGCTACCTGACCGCCCGTACCGCCGGCGAACAGCGTGAAGTCCTTCGACTCGACCCAGCGCGACCCTCGAGCGTGCCATCCCTTGATCGTCCACTTTCCGCGCCCGACAGGCATCAGGTCGCCGAATACCGCCCGATATTCGTCGTTGCCCTCGATCATGCCCATGATCGCGCCCGAGAACGCCTCGCTGAACTCGGCCGTTTGGCTGAATAGGCCCACCCGGACGTTGCGGAACATGCCGATGAGCCAACTCAGCAGGATGGTGTCGCCCCACGTCGTCTTGGCAGCGCCAGCGGGCTCGAGGATGAGCGTGTGGGTTCGGGTGTAGATGGCGTCGAGCGCCAGCTTGATCAGCTCGGCGTGATGCGGCTGCGGGACGTATCCCTGCGTCAGCTCGCCGAGAGCGAGGACGCCCTCAGGGCCATTCGTCTTCGACAGTGCCCGGAGCATCTGGGAGCGGAGAGCTTCCCGCTGATCGTCGGGAAGGTCCGCCAGCTCCTCGAGTGTGTTCGACGATCTGGGCCGCGAGGGCACGATGATCTTCCCGGCTTGGGTCAAAGTCTCCGAAGTTGACCTGCGTGAGGTTCGTGGTGGAGTCCCCTGCTGGGGCAGTGCCATCGAAGAGCCCCTTGATGCGGTCCATGAGCTGGACGACCTGTTCCGGGCGGTACGTTACAGCAGGGACCAGCTCGTACTCCTGCGTCGCGGGGTTCTTCTCCCACTTGGTGCGCTTCATGTCGGAGCGCATCTTGGAGATCGCCTCGTCGATCGCCTCCAGAGCGTTGTCCTCGACAGCCATGCGTCGAAGCCGACGCTTGGCTTCCCGATCGGCCATACCGTCGACGAGCTTCTGGTCGACCCTCTGGATCCGCTTCTCGCGCAGGTCGTGCCAGCCCTCGGACTTGGCACGGCGGGTGATCGTCGAGATGGCCGTCGGCACGACGCCGAACTCCTCGGCCACGGCAGTGATGGTCATCTCGGGCTCAGCCGAGACGAAGCGGGCGCGCATCGCGGTGTAGTCGTACTTGAGCGTCGTCATGTCCCACCTATGGCGAGAGGGCGGATCGCTCCGCCCTCCACGCCGCCCCTGAGCACCCCACGAGAGAGTCTCGTCGCGGATGCTACCTCACCATGTCCAGCTATTCCTCCGGCGGCAGCTCCCGGAGGGTCTTGACGTCGTACTTGTGGCCCTCCCGGTCGGTGATGTAATCCCGGCCCTCGATCATGGCCTTGGCGGCCTTCTGGGCAAGCTCCTGTGGCCCACCGATCTCCTCGAGCTTCTGAGGCGTCATGGTCTCGCCGAGGTCGATCACGGCGTCTGGCGTCGCCTCGAGATCCTCGAGGTCGACCCAGCCGGCACCCGTGCGACCGCTGCCGGCGACCTTCGACAGGTCGGCGACGTAGCGCACGTCGGCGGTCATCTGGTTGCGCGGGCACGAACTGATGCGGCCGTTGGTGTTGGCATAGATGAGGTACAGCTCGCCCTCGTGGACGTACGTCCCGAACCACATCACAGGCTCGTGGGCGTTCGTGAGGTGGGCCGGGTGCGGCCTGTCGAACAGGGCGGTCACTTCTTGGGTCGCCTGAACGTATCGTGGCCCTCGATGATCGCCACGACCTCGGTCCTCGCGAAGTGGGCGGTCCTGATGGTCTGCTTATTGCGGTCGAGCACCTCGACCCTGAGGAACGTGCTCCTGTCCTGAGCCCCCTCGACCACCACTGAGCCACCGACGCCGTCGACAAGGATCTTCTCCTTGCCTGTGCCGGCACCGGTCCGATAGGTCACCTCGACATAGTCTCCGCGTGCCATTCACGTCTCCTCTAGTTGACGAGCCGTTTCTCGTCATCTGGCTCTTCCCCCAGCTTGGGGGCGATCCTGTAGCTCCCGACTGTGACCGGGATGCCGTCGTGCGAACGCTGTGCGTGGGCCTCCATGACCACCGCCCCGATGATGTCCAGCTCGGCCTCGTCGTCCGACTCGACGCCGAAGGCGAAGTGGCAGCCCTCGATCGGGCAGTGAGCGCCGGCAGACCAGAAGCTCATGCGGTCACGGTCGAATGGGGGTGCCTGTCGCCGGCCAGATGGGTGTGCCAGTGCGGATGCCGGCCCTCGCGCCCGTGCTCGTGGAAGTGGACGTGCGGCTTGGGGTCCGGCTGCTTGGGGTTGTCGGCCATGTCGTCAGCCAGCGTCCGGTCCATGTTGCGATACGTCTCCAGCCCGGGCCGCGTCACCAGTTGAGCCATTGTCTCCCTCGTACTTGGTCAGGAATGCCGGTGTGCCGTCTCCGACCCACGAACCGACGATGTTGTACTCGAAGTGGTCGATCGCGGCCAACTCGGCGTTGATCAGGTCCTCTTCGTCGTGATCCTCCATCGTCTGCTTGACCAGACCCGCGATCAGCGCGTCCTTGTCGTAGACGATGAAGTGCCGGTGGCCCTGCTGGCCCAGACCGACGATGAACTGGTCGTAGAAGTCGCGCGGCTCGAGCAGGGCGATGTCCTCGCCCTCGAAGTCCCGAAGGGCGGTCTCCAACTCCTCCCTCATTCGAGCTTCAGGGATGAGCTGTCGGCGATACCGGGCTTCGGGCCGGGCGACGCCGGGACGTTGCGGGCAGTCGGTGACGCCTTGGCCCCGGGGGTGTTCTTGTTCGACTTGTCGCCCTTACTGCCCGTTGGGGCCGTTGGGGCCACTTGGGACGGCTTGGCCGTATTGGGCACTTTCGCGTCCTCAGCGCCAGCTCGCTCCATACCGATCTCGTCGGCCTTCACCTGCACCACATCGGCCGGCGGGGCCGACAGGGCGGGTTCCTCGACCAGCACGGGCTCGGATGTCGGGATCTGGCCCTCCTCTAGGTCGTGGAGCTTGTTGTAGGTCGCCTCGAAGACCTGCTGGCGGACAGGCCACACGTGCGTCGGGGGGTTGTCGCTCACGATGTAGTCGCCTGCCTGAAAGCGCATATCGCCCTCTGGCGTCTTGATCGTGCCGGCGATCGACGCCTGCCCGGCGATGACCGTGGTGCCCTTGGCGAACACCGCGAGGCCCATCCGGTCCGACATCGGGTGTCGGTCGATATGGCGGCCCTCGATGACGTTGTCGCGGTTCACTTGTCGATCCGCTCGGCGCTCACCGAGGCGTTGACCAAGTTGTGGGCGTAGATGGCCCGTTCGATGATCTCCTCGAGGTCCTTGACGTACATCTCGCCCTGCCGAAGGTGGACGCGGACGAGGTAGCTCGCCGTCACCTTGCCGATCGGCTCCTGAGGCGTCTCGTTGGGGTCGGTGGGGGTCTCGTTGGGGTCCGTTTCCATCAGGTGGTCTCCTTCATGGGCTTCCCGTCGGGGCCATACAGGATGCCGCCCCAGCGCGTGGGCAGCAACACCGGCGGAGGCGTCACTGGGGTCACGATCCGCATCTTCAGCGGTCCTCTGCCGTCGAGCGAGTGCTGAGCGACCAGCTCCATCATCTCGAGCCGGAAACAGGCGTCACGCCAGTCCTCCGGCCGGAACGTCCATACGCCCTCCTTGGTCACTTCTTCTTGCCGGGCTTGGGGGCAGGCTTACTGGAGCCGAAGGTCGATACGCCGAGGTTCGGCTTTAGGAGCACCTTCTGGCCCTTGCCGAGCGGCAGCGTGTTGTCCATGGGCGGCCGGCTGGCCGTGATCGACGCCATGCTGATGGCCTGCTTGATGCGCTTCGGGAGCTGGGCCAGCAGCACACCTGCAGCATCGTGGTTGCCGACCCGGACCTCGTCAGCGGCATCGTCCATCAGCTCGGAGCCGACGAAGTCTTCGAGGGCCTCCTGCGACACGAACGTCCGGACGCCCTCCTTCTCGGCACGCAGCCGGCCACGCTGGATCAGCTTTCGGAGGTTCTCCTGCGTCTTGCCGGTCCGCTCGGAGACCTCCTCGAGTGTGTAGCTCATGTGCCGCCGAAGCCCTCGTCTGCGTAGATGTACTCCTTCATCATGTCAGTCGGCTGCTCGGCAAGGGGCATCTTCAGGATCCGCTCGTGAAGGTACGTCGAGAAGGCGGAGCGTCGCTGCTGAGTGACGGGGTCGTCCTCGCCAAGCTCGATCCGCTCGACATGACCGTCCTCGAAGACCCATTCCCGGATATGCAGGTCAGACGCCTTGCCGTCCTCGACGGTCCACGTCAGGGCGAGCCCAAGCGGCCAGAGCATCTTCTCGTTGATCATCATCAGCACGCCGGCATCCTGCAGCTCGGTCAGGTCGACCGGGACGAACTTCGGGTCGCTCATGGCAGCACCTCGGTAGGCGTAGGATCGGGCGTGGAGGTGGGTTCTGGTGTCGGATCAGGCGTTGGCTCAGGAGTCGGTTCCGGTGTGGGTACGGGCGTGGGCTCCGGCGTGGGATCCGGCGTCGGCGCAGGTGTGGGACTGGGCGTCGCTTCAGGGGTGGGTTCTGGTGTGGGTTCGGGCGTCGGATCAGGAGTCGGCGCTATGGTCGGGACCGGCGTCGGGGCTATCGTCGGGACCACGGTCGGAGCTGGCGTCGGACGCACCGTCGGAACAGGCGTCGGCCGAACCGTAGGTCGGGGAGTCGTGCCGGGCGTCGAGGGCGTGTCATTCGCTACTGGTCGCGGAACCGGGGTCTCCTGACGGTCCGGGCTGGTCGGCACGGCGGTCGGTGACGCGGTCGGCGCTTCGGTCAGGCTGGGGCTCGGACTGGCACTAGCGACCAGAGCCGGCGCTGGGGTCACTTCGGGCGGTTCGGCCTCTACGGGCACCATGACGATCTTGGTGCCGGCGATGGGCACCTCCACCTCGTGCGTGGCGGCGTAGACGATCAGGGCGACGCCGAACGTCACCAGCAGGAAGGTGCCGACGATCCTAGCCGTGTACCACGGGTCGTCGAGCCACGAGATGTCGTCCCGGAAGCCGCTGGGCAGCTTCACTCGGGGTGTTCGTCCAGCCACTTGTCCAGCTCCTCGATCTCCTGATCGGCCTTCGGGTCACGTGGCATGAGCACGAAGACCCCCAGCAGGCCGAGCGCTCCGATGACCAGTGCGGCGAGCGTGTCTGGGTTCATGGCTTCCTCTTGTCGTGCTCGGAGGGGTCGTCGTCGCGGCTACACACCGGACACCTTGGCGAGGGCGGCGCGGATGCGTTGGACGGTAGGGCGAATAGCATCACGCCACGTCTCGACGCTGACCTTGATGAGGTGGTCGGGGCCGGGGTTGTCGGCTTGCCCGTCGAGTGAGTCGAGGATGTCCGACGCGGCACGTAGCAGCCCCTCGTCGCGTGGTCCCGCAGCGGCCCACTGGTCGATGATGGCGAGCGCGGCAGCGATGAATGGCTTGTGACCGTCGACCCAAGCGAAGTCAGGCCCCGGCGGCAGGCTGATGCCTCGGAACATATCGCGCAGACGGTCTATGTCGCGTGGTCCCGCAGCGACGGCAGCGGCATAACCCTCGTACCACTCGCGAGGATGCGGATCGTGGGTAATCGGCAACCCGGCCTCATCTACGTCGCGTGGTCCCGCAGCGGCCTCTGCCCGTGCCGCCATGACGGCCTCGGGATTGGGGCCGAATATGCGGTCATGCAGGCTGGCGCGTGGTCCCGCAGCGGCCTCGGGGTGGTCCTTCGTCCAGTGGTCACCACCGCACTCCTTGCAGTCCTCCCACTGAGGGCTTAGCGGGTCGCGTGGTCCCGCAGCGGCCTCGGCTTCGAGATGCGTGCCGGTGTTCGTCATCGCTAGAAGCACATCAGCGAGAGACACCTCTACGCCGAGGTCCCAGAGCGCATCCCTGAACTTCGCGGGCAGGTCGGCCTCGGTGCGCGGCTCGGTCATCAGATGATCCCCTTGTCCCGGAGCCGAGCAGTGATGCGTTCTGCCAGCTCGCCGGGCTCGAGGTTCTGGCGTGAGGTCTGGATCAGCACGGTCAGGATCTCTGACTGGATCTGGTCGACGTCGAGCAGGGCATCTGCCAGCTCGGAGGGACGCGGCATGCCATCCCACAGGTCGCCAGCGTGGAAGCGGTCGTCCGAGTCCTCTGGTTGGTCGAGCAGGCGGTTGATCGCCCTCTGCAGGTGAACCAGTCGCTCGTTCATGACTTCACCCAGCCCTTCTCGACGAGACGCAGGGCCAGCTCGTTGGGGTTGGCACCCTTCAGCTCACGGATGTCGTTCTCGAGCATGTCGGCAAACAGCTCGGGCCCGACGTCAGGGAGGGGATCGGCCTTCTTGGGGTTCAGGGCCCTCCACGCATCGCGGAACTTGTCCGAGTTGTCGGCACCGTCATCGCGGAACGAGACGAGCATGATCGAGTCCATCGGGATCAGGGTCCGTGAGCCGTCCGCGTGATCGAGCCTGTACCACATGTCGCCCGTGTTGCCGTGCGTCACGACGTCGGTCGCACGCGTCTCCGCGCCGTGGCGGTGGTTGATCAGGACGTCCATTCGTTCACCTCTCGCTCAGGAGCTTCGAACCCGAAGGTCCACAGGACCAGCAGGGAGGGCCAAACCCTACTCCGACCCTCCCCGCAGATCCCCACGGCCGGACACCGTGGTCAGATCGAGCTTGGCGAACACCGCTGAAAGGGAGGTTTCGCCGTGCAGGCCGCTCGACCCTCGTCGGCGACACCAAGCCGCCGGCATGTAGTGAGGGCCCGAGGACCAGCATCGCTACCGGCCCTCGAACCCGGACCCCTAGCAGCGGCCCACCCAGAGCCCGATCCCACTGTAGAGCCGGCTAAATCCATCACCCGCCCGAAGACGGGGCTTGAGTCGACGTCCAGTTGCGCGGGATTGGAGTGGCATGGCCGCAGAGGTCACAGATGGTGGTGCCCTCGAGGTGATGCAGTCCGGGGGGAACGTGGCACCTCGAGGGCGTGGGCGTCTCTCGACGTCCGAGGGGCCTGTTTCCTCCCGCTCGGGCCGTTGCCAGCCTCCGCGTCCAAGACCCCGGTGCGTAGCGAGCGTCACCCCGATCCGCACGACGGCATTGTCTCACCTCGACGCGGGTGTGACAAGGTGTCACGTCCATGCAGACATGCACGCGACTGGATTTGCGACGCTCGACGGTGGCTGGCGGGCGCAGGGCGGTCGCGACCGGGGGGGTGCTCTAGCAGACCGCCGCGCCCAAGCGACTTCGATCTGCGTCGCCCCTGAGGGCTCTGGGACAGGGTGTCCCACCGAGGGGGTCGGCGTGACATGGTGTCCTGCCGCCGAGACCCTGTGTGGGCGGGTCGACCCTGAGCCGAGCGTGCCGTCGGCGAGGTCGTCTCTGGTGGGGTGGCCGCGCACCGGCTGCGCATCTGGGTGGTTGCGCTCCCCATCCCTGTGTTACGATGGACGCCCACATGGGAGCCTGAGCACGGAGGTCCACGGATGCATCACACGGCACGCGGCGGCGACGCCACCACCAGTCGAGCGACGACCATGACGCCTGAGGCGAGCGCACGCCGCATCGCCGAGGCTCTGGGCTCTGCCGCCTCCCTCCTAGCTGAGGAATGGTGGGGAGGTCCTGTTCCGGCGGACGAGCGCCAGCCTGAGCGCGTGAGCATCGACGACATCGCCGTGGCTGGGATCAGCCTCGCTGGCCTGTCTGGCCGGGTGCTCGCATGAGGGCGTACGCCGAGGTCGTGGCCGTGGTGGCTGGGTCACTGGTCGCCATGTTCGCAGCCGCTCTGCTGGGCGTCGGCATCATGCTGGCCCTCCACGTCCACATCGTCCTGCCGGTGCAGCCATGAGCAGCGGGCAGGCATCCACCCCCAGCCCTGAGCAGCAAGGAGCAGCCATGAGCGTCCAGCGTCACTTCCACGTCGGTCAGGTGGTCCGCTACGTCACGGGCACCACGGGCGACGTCCTGCCGTACGCCACCGTGGTCGAGCGCCGGGGCACCGGTCGCACCCGTCTGGGAGCGCCCCAGTACCTGCTCCGCCGGGCCGACACCGGCACCACCGTCTGGACGTCCGGGGCGAACGTCTACGCCGACACCGAGCAGACCAACGTCTGGGCGCACTCCATGCGCATGTACGAGGCACTCCAGCGGGAGAAGAGCCGGGCCATGGACAGGGCGGTCATGGACGTGAGCGCCGAGTACGAGCCCCGCCTCAAGGCGGCACGCGAGGCCCTGCGCCTGCCCAACGACGCCAACCCCTACCGCGACTGACCCTCACGCTGGCCCCCTCACCCGGGGCCAGAGCGAGCGCCAGACGGGCACTCACCACCTGAGCACAGGAGGCACGCATGCTGGACGTCACACGACCAGAGGTCACAGGAGCCAGTCTCGACGAGACGCTCTGGGATCATGAGACGGGCGAGACATGGCGACAGGCCCTCGACCGCTTCGCCACCATCGGCCATGGGCCGCTGCTGTCCGCCCGGGACGTGGAGACCATCCACGCCGACGAGGGCGAGACCGAGGTCTACAGCTTCGGCTACGGGGATGACCCTGAGGGCTTCGACGGCGTCGAGTCGTCCGAGGTCGTCGAGTCCATCCGCGAGGACGGTGCCGACACGACGGACATCATCTGGGGTCCGTTCATCCGCGTCTACGCGAAGGAGGCCTGAGCCATGGGCGCAGTCATCGACGAGGTCCAGCAGCGCACGCTGGTGGACGCCACCGTCCACATCCCGAGCCTGTACGACCCGATGGGCAACAAGCCCCTGACCATCGCGTCCGGGATCAAGGTCTACCCGGGCGACGTGGCCGGGGCAGAGGTCATCGTCGACATCGTCCGCATCGACAAGGTCCGCCCTGTCGACGGTGGCGGCACCACGACCGCTCGCCTCGCCGCAGCCGCCCTGACCCGGGAGGACGCGGCGTCACTCGCCAAGGGCATCCTCCGGTCTCTGGGCATCCTCGACGACGTCGAGCGAGCCCTGCAGACCGGCATCGACTCTCTGGAAGCCATGGTCGCAGCAGGCGACGGACTGGCCGACGCCGAGGACGAGGCTACCCTCGCCCGCTGGCAGGAGCTTCCCCTGTGACCACCCACGAGCGAGCGGTCGAGGTCGACACGAAGCTGGCCGACCTCTGGGGGCAGGAGCAGGACGCCGGGTTCACCATCGCCTCCGGCCTCGACAGCCTCCACTCGACCGACGGACAGCGCTCCAGCTACGTCGGTCGCCGCCGAGCATGGCCCCTGTCCGACGAGGACACCGAGGCCTCGATCCGGGCCAAGCTGTCCGACAAGACCAGTGGCTGGTGGCGCACCAGCCCGGGCTACAACGGCGACGAGCCGTTCCTCATCTACCCGGGCACCTACGCCTCGGAGACCATCGGCCGGATCGACTCTGCCCGAGCCCGTCTGGTGACCCTGGGAGGAGGCCCGACCGCTGGAGGCCGAGTACAGCGCCAACCTCTGGCCCCGGTTCTTCCTCGTCCAGAACGCGGGCGG
>Ga0111538_10000528_pt1 | contig 50933 bp, 48 predicted proteins | sample SoiMethybrSBSTD1_FD_79669 | JGI IMG/M metagenome (GOLD analysis project Ga0111538, IMG submission 79669) | Bulk soil microbial communities from a Populus tree surrounding site in Tennessee, USA - Soil MetaG P. TD hybrid SBSTD1 (version 2)... | ecosystem: Environmental > Terrestrial > Soil >... | reverse complement strand
TCTTCGCCAATACCTTCGTGATCGCTGCCGTCAACGTCGTCTTCCCGTGATCCACGTGCCCAATCGTGCCGATGTTCACGTGCGGCTTGGAACGGTCAAATTTTTCCTTCGACATCTTTTTATCCCCGTGTTTGCTTTACAGGATTTACATGATTTCAGGATTGACATGTAAATCGGTTGAAAAGAAAAGGCACAGACCTTGTGAGCCTGTGCCACGCAACCTCCGTTATTTAGCAACCCCCTGGACCTTTGCAATGACCTCTTCAGCAATATTCTTCGGCGCCTGCTCATAACGCTCGAAGTGCATGGTTGAGGTTGCGCGGCCCTGGGTCGCCGACCGCAAGTCGGTCGTATAACCAAACATTTCTGAAAGCGGCACGAAAGCCGTGATCACCTGCGCGCCTCCGACGCGCGGCTCCATGCTTTCAATCCGGCCACGTCGTGAATTGAGATCCCCATTGACTGCGCCCGTGTAGTCGTTGGGAGTTACGACTTCAACGCGCATGATGGGCTCCAATAGCACCGGGCCAGCCTTCTTCACCGCATCCTGAAACGCGAGTGAACCGGCAATGTGGAACGAGCGCTCATCCGAGTCCACTTCGTGAAAACCACCAAAAACGAGCCGGACTTTAATGTCGACCATTTCATAGCCGGCAAGAAAACCGCGCTCCATCGCATCGCGAATTCCCTGCTCGGTCGGCTTGATGTATTCCCTCGGAATCGCACCGCCCGTGATCTCGTTCTCGAAAACAAAACCCTCGCCGGGCGCCGGCTCGATCTTGATTTCGACGTGGGCGTACTGACCACGACCACCAGTCTGTTTCTTGTAAACCTCTTTGCCATCAGACGGCTTGGTAATCGTCTCGCGATAGGCGACCTGAGGCTTGCCAACATTCGCTTCGACACCAAACTCTCGCTTCATGCGATCGACGATGATCTCGAGGTGAAGTTCACCCATACCGGCGATAATCGTCTGACCGGTTTCCTGGTCGGTTGAAACGTTGAACGACGGGTCTTCCTGAGCAAGGCGGTTCAATGCCACGCCCAGCTTGTCCTGATCCTGACGCGTCTTCGGTTCCACCGCGACGCGGATGACAGGAGCCGGAAACTCCATCGCTTCGAGCACGACCGGCTTGTTCTCGTCGCAAATCGTGTCGCCGGTAGTGACCTGCTTCATACCGCCGATGGCGATGATTTCGCCCGCGCTCGCTACTTCAATATCTTCACGCTTGTTGGCGTGCATGCGCATCAGGCGACCGACACGCTCTTTGCTGTCCTTGATCGGGTTGTAAGCGTAGGAACCGGCCTTGATCGTGCCGCTGTAAATACGCACGAACGAGAGCTGGCCCAGGTGCTTGTCAGCCATGATCTTGAACACCAGACCTGAGAACGGAGCGGATGCCTCCGGTGGACGGGCTTCCGTCTCGTTATTCTTGGGATTGATACCTTCGACTGGCGGAATATCCAACGGCGACGGCAAGTAGTCGACAACCGCGTCGAGCAGCGTCTGCACGCCTTTGTTCTTGAAAGCCGAACCGGTAACCACCGGCACGAGTTTCAGACTAATCGTTCCGGCACGGAGAGCCTTGCGGATTTCAGCTTCGGAAATCTCTTCGCCTTCGAGGTACTTGTGCATCAAGTCGTCGTCGATGCTGGCAACGGCTTCGATCAGTTTCTCGCGCGCAGCCGCCGCGTCATCCTTCAAATCCTCGGGAATCTCTGCTACTTCGTATTCAGAACCCTTGGATTCGTCTTTCCAGATCAATCCCTTCATCGCCACCAGATCGATGACGCCTTTGAGCTGATCTTCGAGACCAATCGGGATTTGCAGAGCTACCGGATTTGCGCCAAGACGCGTGATGATCGACTCGAACGAGCGATCGAATGACGCACCAGCACGATCGAGTTTGTTGATAAAGCAGATTCGCGGGACGCCGTACTTGTCGGCCTGGCGCCAAACAGTTTCTGACTGCGGCTCGACACCGGCGACCCCGTCAAACACGGCCACAGCGCCGTCAAGCACGCGCAGCGAACGCTCCACTTCCATCGTGAAGTCGACGTGGCCCGGAGTGTCGATGATGTTGATGCGGTGATCGACGCCGTTTCTTTCCCAGAAACAGGTCGTCGCAGCGCTGGTAATGGTGATACCGCGCTCCTGCTCCTGCTCCATCCAGTCCATGGTCGCCGTACCCTCGTGCACCTCGCCAATCTTGTGCGTGATGCCCGTGTAATAAAGGATACGTTCCGTGGTGGTGGTCTTACCGGCATCGATGTGGGCCATGATGCCGATATTCCTGAACTTGCTTAAATCGTGCTTAGCCATTGCTGTTTTGAACTTTAGCTCTTTGAGCTTTGTGCTTTGACAAAAACCACGTACAAAGCACGAGGCTCACCTCTACCACTTGTAATGGGCGAAGGCTTTGTTCGCGTCCGCCATGCGGTGCGTGTCTTCCTTCTTCTTCACCGCGTTACCGCGGTTGTTTGCCGCGTCGAGAATCTCGGCCGCCAAACGATCCGTCATGGTCTTTTCACCGCGGCCACGGGCATAGGAGACGATCCAGCGAATTGCCAGGGCACCGCGCCTTTCCTGGTGTACTTCGATCGGAACCTGATAAGTCGAACCGCCAACGCGTCTCGACTTCACTTCAACCGTGGGCTTCACGTTGTCAATCGCGCGTTTGAAAACCTTCAAAGGCTCTTCGCCTGTCTTGTCGCCGATCTGACGCATCGCGTCGTAAAAGATGCTCTCGGCCACACTCTTCTTTCCTTCCCACATCACGCCACTGATGAACTTGGTCACCAGCGGGCTGCTATAGACCGGATCCGGGAGTACATTGCGTCGTTCGGCTACTCGTCGTCTTGGCATAATCGTCTCTCGTTACTTCGCACTGGCCTTGGGACGTTTGGCTCCATACTTGGAGCGTCCCTGCTTGCGGTCGGCGACGCCGACTGAGTCGAGCGTGCCGCGAATCACGTGATAGCGGACGCCCGGGAGATCCTTCACGCGGCCGCCTCTGATAAGCACAATCGAGTGCTCCTGGAGGTTGTGGCCAACGCCCGGAATATAAGTGGTCACCTCGATGCCGTTGGTCAGGCGAACGCGAGCGACTTTACGCAGCGCTGAGTTCGGTTTTTTCGGCGTTTGCGTGTAGACACGCGTGCAGACACCGCGCTTTTGCGGAGAACTCTGAAGCGCGGGGCTGGCCGTCTTGTACTTCACCTGCTGGCGGCCTTTGCGAACAAGCTGATTTATAGTCGGCACTGTTTTCCTCTTAAATCGGGCGCGTCAGACGCGCAAAAAGGCCCCTTGCCTGCCTCTTTCCGGAACCAGTCCGGCAGTCAGCGCAGGCGGCTGCCCTGTTTAAAATTAGTTAGTAGGGATGTTCTGACTTCGCTATGCGGTGGGCGTGGATCGTGGCTTCCCTAAAGCCGAAACTTTTCTGTGGCGTCGCATTATAGGCGAGAAGTTTCCTTCGCGCGGGTTAGCGCTGGACGCAAACCATTTACGCCACAATAATTGTCAACGACCGTATTGCTGATGGTCGAGCAACGCCTCCACACCGACAGAACCAACTGGACGTTGCTTTTAGTGCTTCAGACTGTTAGTCCGAAACGGGAGACTATACGTGCGTGTTTGGACTCTGTCAAGCGCGCGGCGAGGGGTTTGCTTCACAGGATTAACAAGATGGGACATGAATTACAAGATAATCCTGTTAATCCTGTAAATCATGTCGACAACAACCACTTGACTAAATGCCAGATCCCGTACCCGGCTGCGCCAACCAACAAAATCAACAACAACGCCAGCCCCGTCATCACGAGCTTGAACTTCCGATAGCGGTGCTTATCAGGTGGCGCGAGGGAACTCTGCGGGAAATACGGTGGTGGTGTGTAAGTAGCCATACTAATCCTCAGGAGACGGCGAGGCGCCCGCCTTCTTCAACTCATCTTCCTTCTGTTTCTTCAAAAGATCCTCGTTATGCTTCCGGCCGGTGCGGATACGCTTGATCCCCTCTTTGGCCTCATCCAAACCATCCTGCGCCCGGTAGTAGTCCGGATCGATCTCCAGAGACTTCGAAAACGCCGACGCGGCAGCGTCGTACTGAGCAAGTTTCGTATAAGCGACGCCGAGATCGTAAAACATATCCGGGTCGTCGTTCTTTAGCTTCGTCGCCTCCCGGTATTCCCGGATTGCCTCACTATATTGACCAAGATTGGCGTAGGTCTGTCCGAGAGCGTAGTGAGCCTCAGCGTCGTCCCGGTTTTCCTCGAAATACTTCTTGTACGCCTCGACTGCCTTCTTGTACTCAGCCTCCGCCTCTTCGCGTTTTCCGAGCGATTCGTACCCCAGTCCCAGACGGAAATGAGCTTCAGCCAGACCGGGATCGAGCCGGACGGCTTCCTGGAAGGCCAAAACCGCTTCCGAGTCCTGGTCGTTGATGTAGAGTTCCTTGCCTTTTTGCAAATGCTCCCTGGCCTGGGCCTGGTTCCCCTCTAAACCGTTGGACACATGCTGGCTTCCGGCACTATTATTCGTGCTTTGCTGACCGCTGCGCTTGCAACCGATGGTGAACACAACGAGCCAAACGGCGCAGATTAAGAGAATCGATCTCATCCTATAGACGGCTCTGTCCACTGTTGAAAGCACGCAGGTTGGGGATGCAGCAAACGTAGCAAACTTATCTAACGCAAATCCGGTAGCAGAGTCAAACGAGCCACGCATAAGCCAATGGAAGATAAGGTCAATTAAGACTTTCTTCCGGCAACAGCTTCATTCAGGAAGTCGAAGGAGTGCAAATGTTAAGAAATCTTTCCCGGCTATTAGGATTTCTGGCGCCAATTGCCCTGGTAGCCTTATCCGCCCCGCACGTTTTCGCCCAGAAAACCAAGGTGGTCTCGTCGGTCAATGCCCCGCTGACACTGAGTCTGACCGCAGATTCAAACGTCGTCACCGCCTGCGCGGATGGCGGTGCGCCGCGCGTCAAACTGACAGCGAATGCCGTTTCCCCGGGTGGTTATCCGATCAAATATCGCTGGACGACCGACGCCGGCACGATTATCGGCGAGGGTCCTGTCGTCGAATGGAACCTCGCGGGTTTGAAGCCTGGTTACCACAAGGCGTCTCTTGATATTCAGAGCATCGGCAGCGATGGCTCGTGCCAGGCCTTTTCATCCGTGAGCGTCCTCGTGAATCCGTGTGTGGCTGTGCAGCCGGTTTGTCCGGCAATTGAGATCGTTTGCCCGACGAGCGTTGAAATCAACCAACCCATCACGTTTAGTTCGCGTTTGACCGGCGGAGTACCTGCGAACACGACTCCGTATTACAACTGGACCGTCTCGGCCGGAACAATTATTCAAGGCCAGGGAACCGACACGATTAGAGTCGATACTACGGGCTTGGGTGGTCAAACTGTCAAAGCATCGCTGTCAGTCGGTGGATATAACCTCGAATGCGCTGCTGACTGCGCAGTAGCAGTGCCGCTGCCAAAATTGAATAACCGGAAGTTTGACGAGTTTCCCGACATCTCTCGCAACGACGAAAAGGCACGCCTCGACAATTACGCGATCGAACTACAGAACGATCCCACGGCAACGGCTTACGTGATCGTGTATCCCGGACGCTCAGGCAAGAAGGGTGACGTTCAGTATCACGCCAATCGCATCGTCGACTACCTCGTTAACTCACGTGGTCTGGATAAGAGTCGTATTGTTACTCTCGTTGGTCCAGTAAGAGATAACCTCTTCGTGGAACTCTGGATCACACCGCAGGGCGCTACTCCACCTAATCCATAAATAAGCCACAGCTAACCGGAGCAGGGGCAGACAGCAGGAGCAGGATCAATTGCCTGCTCCTGCCATCTGCCCCTGCTCCATTTATCGTGGCCTTTTTTATTCCCGGTATTCGCGTTGCCTTAGGATAGATAACCCCGATAAATTTGTACGAGAAACCTACACGCAGGAGACACACATTCCATGTTCCGTACTAAATCCGCTTACTGGTCCGTTTGGCTGATGGTTTTAATGCTGGCCCTGCCCATGGCCGCGTCAGCACAGGACAAAGAGAAGAAGGATAAAGGCGAAAAGAAGGTTTACACCGGCACGCCGGTCATGTGGCGCGATCCGGCTGACATTTCCAGCCGGAATCTCATCCTCGGCGCCGGCGGCGAAGAGATGAAGCCCGACATCAGCAAGATCACCTATATCGAAGACAAGACGGGTGGGTATTCGAAAAAGTATCGCGTGCGCGATGCCAAAGGCAACGAATGGATCGCGAAGATTGGCAAGGAAGCCCAGCCTGATACGGCTGCAAACCGCTTGTTGTGGGCGTTAGGTTATGAAACTGAAATCGCCTATCTCGTTCCCCATTTGAAAATCGAAGGCAAGGGTGATTTTGATAATGTCCGTCTCGAGGCCAGGCCCGAGGACGTCAAACGGACCGGAAACTGGATGTGGGAAAACAATCCTTTCATGGATAAGCCCGAGTTTAAGGGTCTCAAGATCTTCATGGTCATGATCAATAACTGGGACATGAAAGACGACAACAACGAGATCCTCGCTCATAAAGGCGATACCACCGGGGAATTGCGCTATATCATCAGCGATCTCGGTGGCTCATTCGGCAAAACCGGCGGGTTCATCTCGCGTAGCCGCAACAAGCCGGATGACTACGTCAAAGCCGAGTTCATCAAGAAGGTGAACGGCGACGTTATTGACTTCAACTACGGCGGTAAGAATCAGAAGCTTTTCGGGGGCATTACGGTGGCGGACGCTCGCTGGCTCAGCGATTTGTTGAAGAAGTTGAGTGACGACCAGATCAAGGATGCGTTTCGGGCTGCGAACTATCCAGCGGAAGATGTTGATCGATTGGCGGCCGCCTTCAGAGCGCGGGCCAATGCGCTTGAAAATCCGGGCCGCGGATCTGACGGATTGTAATAACCGATCTGCGCCGATCGGTTTTTTATCCGCAAGATCCGTGGCTAATCTACTTCACGACATCGATCGCGATTAGCTGTTGCCCCGAGATCACGAACTCCGCCGGCGGTAATTCCATTTCGTAAAGAGGTGAAAGAACCGTCGGCGTGTAACCACCTGAGGTGCGATCACTGTTTAGTGTCGCAACCATCGACGGCGGCAGGCTCGGCAGTTCGCTCGTTCCGATGACCGCGCCGTTCGTGATGCGAAACAGTTTTACATACAGCCGATCGCTCTTCTTCACCGTGTTGATGGCTTTCACGAGCTGGCTCAGATCCTGCGGGACGAAAGCCTTCGCCGGTGAACCTTCCTGCAAAGCACCGCCATCACCGACAAACACCAGCAACTGTCCCTCAGTCGCATCACCGGGAATCTGAACGGGAATTCGCTGCACAAACTGCTTGCCTGACTCAGTCCGGACGTAAGCCTGAACTTCGATCTTGTCGCCGCGTCGGACCTCGGTGCGATCGACCGTAATCCGCTCAAGCGTGCCCGCGTACTTCGTCTCGGTTGAAGCAATATCAAGGGTGATGCCGTCAAGCTGAACGTCATCGAAACCGCTTGCCAGCAACGAACTAACCGGCGCCGCAATTGAACCCGCCGCCATGACCGGCGAGTTATTAGCCGAGAACCTGCGGTCGATCTGGATCGACTCCTGGCCCTTGATTTTGATCTCGCCCTTCACGCTGATGGTTGAATCACCCAACGCGCGTTCGCTCGAAGTAATCGTGTTGAAAAGCGTGATATTGAGCAGCAAGGGTGTCAGGAACGAATCGTTTGCAAGCTCATAAGAATAGGTCTCAGTCTTGTCGCGGCTCGTATGCAAATTCACTTTCACCGGAATCATCTTGGGCGCCTGACGCAGCAATCCATAGATCCCTGACGCCCGATCCTGCGAGATCGATCCAACCATTCGGCCCGGCACGGCGAGCTTGAACGAGTTGTTCATGTTGGAAATGACCGTGACGACCGATGATTCAGACATCGGCATATCGGAAGCGCCAAGGCTCAGGAACGGATGACCAAAGGCGTAAATGCGATCGCCGTCGCGCATCGTTACCGTGCCGGCTGCTGCGAGCGAATAATCGCCACGCACAAGCTGAACGCTGATCGAACTGCCGGCAGGAAAAGTGTTTCCGTTAACTTCAGCAAGCGGCGTGATCGCGGCCGAGCCACCAACACCGGAAACCGGCATCAGTCCGCTCGCGACGAGCTGTGGCGCGTATGCAGACAGCGATTCCTGACTGATTCCACTGAAAACGAGTGGCGTCGCAATCGGCGTCATCTGCTGGCCAATGAGCGGCAGCATGGGCGAACCCATTGAAACGGGAGCTAAAAGCGATACCGGCGACACCGCAGGCTTGGGAAGGTTTGGCTTCCAGTCAGTTCCCGCGAGTTGTGAAAACGAAACCGGGCGCGGCTCTTTTGGTTTGATCTCCCCCGACCCCTGGTTGAAGAGCTCAACCATCTGCTTGATCGGAGTGATTCCCGCAATCGGCTCTTTTGAGAATGGAAAACTAAAGGCGATGGCGCCGACAATCTTTCCATCGATGTAAACCGGCGAGCCGGACATGCCCGCAAAAACTCCGGTCCTCTCGACATTTCCGCCACTGAGTCTTGCGATAATCGCCGATTGGCGCGGACCAGGAAATCCGGGCAGGATGCCGAGGATCTCGACACCAAATTCTTCAGTGCCTGAGCCGCTGAAGACTGTCTTCGCAGTTCCCTTCATTCCTGGTCGCAGGTCTTCGAGGGGAAACAAATCAGGAGCTTTTGGAGGAGCCTGCGCAATGGCGATGCTCGCCACCAAAAGGATGAGTAAAGCGCTCAGGATAAGAGAAAATTTGTTCATCATACGGACTATAATCTTCGGCTAAGAAAGCGGTCAAGGTTTCAACAGATTACACAGATTTCACCGATTCTGTGTAATCTGTGGATAGTGATGACGGATATTGCGGCCTTCATACTCGCCGGCGGCGCCTCCAGTCGAATGGGAACCGATAAGTCTCAGTTGCTGATTGAACGCCAAACGTTCGCTGAACGAATTTCACAGACGCTGTTTGCGCTCACCGATTCAGTAACTCTCGTCGGATCGCAGGCAGCGAGCTCAAATCTTCCGAGCGTCGCGGACGTCTATCCGCAATGGGGCGCGCTTGGCGGCCTTCATGCTGCGCTCTCGGCATGTCGTCGCGATTGGGCCATCGTGGTTGCCTGTGACCTCCCGTTTGTCACCGCGGAACTCTTCTCATCGCTGTCATCATTGAGATTGGACCACGAGGCAGTTGTTCCGATTCAGCCGGACGGCCGCCCTCAACCACTGGCTGGCATGTACCGCGTCGATCCGTGCCGCCAACGTGCAACTGAGCTGATCGAAGCAGGCCGGCGGCGGCCGCTGGACCTGCTCGAAGCGGTCAATACGCGCTGGGTTTCGTTTGACGAAATAAGGAATCTCGAACAGGCGGAAAAGTTTTTTGTTAACATCAACACGCCTTCAGACTATTATGAAGCTACCCGAGGCTACTCACGCTAATGCCACCCAGAAGACGATTTGGTAAGAGACTCGTTAAGTCTTTCCTGCCAATAGCACTGGTGATCGTGCTGGCTGTGGTGGGCTCGATCTCCTATATCGTCTATTGCGTTTCCCATCCCGCGAAGAGTCCTTACGTGGTCACACCCGAGTCGTTTTCAAGGATCAGTGGCCGCGCCATCAAGGTTACCGATGAAACATGGACCACGCCCGACGGTCGCCGGGCACGCGGATGGTTGCTCAAAGGTGCTGAAGGTGCGCCGGCAGTAGTACTGCTTCATCGCTACGGCGGCGACCGCTCGTGGCTGTTCAATCTCGGGGTGAAGATAAACGAGACAACGAGCTTCACGATTCTTTGGCCCGATCTGCGTGGCCATGGCGAGAACCCGCCGATCAAGTGGTCTTCTATCGGCTCCAGTGACGATTCTGATGTAGTGGCTGCCCTCAATTTCCTGCGCAGCCTGAAATCTGAGAATCAAAAGGCGCTGGTGGGAGACAGTTTCGGCGTCTACGGTGTCGAGCTCGGCGCTTATAGTGCACTCAAAGCGGCTTCCGCGGACCCGCAGATAAAGGTGCTTGTCGTGGACTCCGTTATAAACTCCCCGGACGACCTACTCAAAACTGCGGTTTCAAATTGCGTAGGAATGGACAACAGGTTGGTGCAGGCGTTGTCGCGCATCGGTATGAAGGCCTACTTGCTTGGAAGCTACAAGCCCGGCAACGCATGTGACTACGCAGTTATGTTGAGCGATAAGCCTGTGCTGCTTCTTTCCGGAAACGATGCTGGAAACCTGCGCGACGCGACGGCTTCGCTACAGAAGTGTTTTCCGCCGGGACCAAATGTCGAATTGAGAACGGATCTGCCGTTGAGTGGGTTTAGTCTCCCTTCGGCGACCGGAGAACAAAGCGAAGCATACGATCGGATCGTGATTGAATTCTTCGCCCGCAATCTGAGGTGAGTTGTCGACAGGATTAACAGGATGTTTTCAGGATTGACAGAATCCCATCCTGTTCATCCTGAAAACATCCTGGTAATCCTGTCCCACTTCACGGTTGCCACCCCAGCACCGCGGTGTGCCCATTATCGCCAATAACCTCGATCCGCGGCGCGTCCCTGTAGTTCTCGACATACTGCACCGGAATAAACACCACAAACTTGTTCCCTCGGGCCCGCGCATCATCAACTGAGATCTCATCGAACGTGAGCACCTCGCCATCGGCACGGTAAATAACCCTGCCGTACGCATAAAACTCAGCCGAACGATCATCGCCCCGCTGCGCGATCACAGGGCTGGTCGCATAGCCACGCGCATCTGCAAGTGCGAGCAGATCCTTCACTGACTCGCGTCTCGCAAACGGCGCCGCAAAAAAGTTCACGACGATTACGACCAGCGCTAGCGTCGCACCCGCGATCACCAGCGGCCAGCGCGCGCTTCGAACGGTCAAACGATCGGCAACCAGTAATGCGACCGCCGGCAAAGCCGGCAGTATGTAACCCGGTAACTTCGATCCAGAAAACGAGAAAAACACGATCGGCAACAGCAACCACGCCAGGGAAAAAATACGCACGATACTCACGCTATCTGCACCGCGCCACTCCCACTTCCGTGCTTTTACGAGGGCGACAATCAAGTGCACGGTCCATGGCAGCGCCAGCATCAGGATGATTACCGGATAGAAGTACACCGGCTGTGGATGGTGATACTTATTCGAGACGAAGCGCGCAAAGTGATGCTGCACAAAAAACTCGTCGATAAACGTCCAGCCGTTTCGCGCGATGACTGGTCCATACCAGATTGCAGCCACAAGCAACGCCAGCGGCAAACCCCAGATCAGGCTCAACCATACCGGCCGCTGCGGCAAGGTGCGTCTGAGCAAATAGTAAAGACCAACCACACCAAACGGGATCACGATTCCGACCAGGCCTTTTGCCAGCAGCGACAACCCGACAAACACGTAAAAGCCGGCTAAGAGCAGTCGCTTGTTTTTTGTCGACGGCAGTTCGTGCAAGAGAAAAAACGCGAGTGCCCACGTGGAGGTCATCGTGATCACGACATCAAAACTCGCCGCGCGTGAGAACACGATCAGCCCGAGGCATGAAGCACTAACCACGACCGCCCGGAACGCAAACCCCTCCTCACGGTCAATACACCAGACGGCCACAATCGTCAGCAACCCGCAAACTGCGGGTCCGAGACGTGCTGACCATTCGCTTACGCCAAATACCTTGAACGAACCTACAATCATCCAGTAAAGCAGTGCCGGTTTTTCAAACCAGGTGTGACCACCGAGTGTTGGCGTGATCAGATCGCGATTGAGAAACATCTCGCGCGCCACTTGCGCGTAGCGCGGCTCGTCTGGGCCAAGCAGCGGCAATTTGCCAAGCCCGTAAAAATAAAAGACGATGATAACGGCGAACAATAAAAGGTAGACTCGCTTGGCAAGCGTCGAAGGATGCAAGTATATTCGGCTCCGTTAATCCTGATAAATCTTGTAAATCCTGTGAAAACTAACCTCTGATTTAGAGCGGCTCAGACTAACATAATGTTACGCACAGCAGTCATCGGAGTGGGCAGCCTCGGCAAGCAACATGCTCGCATTCATGCCGATCTGGCCGCAGAAGGCTTGTCGGAATTCGTCGCGGTTTGCGATCTGAACGAAGAAACAGCGCGTTCGATCAGTGGGGAGAGAAAGACTGAGTGGACCACGGACTGGCGCGCCCTTGTCGGCCGCATCGATGCCGCGAGTATCGCCGTGCCAACCGAAGCGCATTGTGAGATTGCGTGCGGTCTGCTCGAAGCCGGCATTCACGTCCTCGTTGAAAAACCCATCTCGCGCACGCTTGAAGAAGCTGACCGCATGATCGAAGCCGCGGAACGCGGCAAGGCGGTTCTTCAGGTCGGACACCTCGAACGTTTTAATCCGGCGATGGTCGCCCTGCGCCCACACGTTCGCAAGCCCGTCTATTTCGAGATCCATCGCGTGGGCCAGTTTACTGCTCGCTCGCTCGACATTGACGTCGTGCTCGATCTGATGATTCACGATCTCGACATCGTGCAGTGGCTCGTCGGCGAAGACGTTGAGGTCACGAACATTCACGCTGTCGGCATCGCAATCCTCACTAACAAAGTCGACGCGGCCAACGCGCGACTCGAGTTTTCATCCGGAGCGGTGGCAAACATCACGGCCTCGCGCGTCGGCATGGACAAGATTCGCAAGATGCGTTTCTTCCAGCCGCACGACTACATCGCCATCGACTACACAACCAAGCGCGCTTCGGTCAGCAGTCTGTCGCCGCCGGCGGCGGGTGGTTCGTGGCCCGGTGTACACATCAATCACCTGGATATTGTCGATGTAGAACCCTTGCGCGCGGAGATAGTTTCATTTCTTGACGCGGCGCGCGATGGAACAGCGCCAGCCGTATCCGGACTCGAGGGCCGAAATGCTCTTGGTCTGGCACTGCGCACCCTCGAAAGAATCCGCGAGCACGCCGAACATCCCGGCGTGAGTGAACTAAGCGCGAATGTTCGCTAGACTGTTGTGGCAATGCCAACGGCGAACGAGCAATTATCGACGCTACTTCAGCAACACATCCAGGCTGGTGAGTTTCCCTCTGCGGTATATCTCGTCGCCGAACGCGACGAGATTCTTTACAACGACGCGCTCGGCTATTCGGTTGTCGAACCTTATCGCGTCGCAAACAAACTCGACACCATTTACGATCTCGCCTCGCTGACGAAACCGCTGGTCACCACTCTACTCTGTGCGCGCCGGATCGAACTCGGCGAACTGACGCTCGACAGCTCGGTTTCACACTACCTGCCGGAATTCGATCGCACCGACAAGCAGATGATCACCGTGCGCGAACTCTTGACGCACACTTCAGGTCTGCCAGCCTGGCGTCCGCTTTATATTTTGACTGAGAACGAACCGGAACGCGCTGCGGGCGCGATCGCGAATCTCGATCTTGAGTACAAACCAGGAACGCGCGTGATCTATAGCGATCTCGGATTTATCGCGCTCGGCATTTTGCTGGAGCGCATGACTGGACACCAGATCGCGGCGTTGGCGCAGAAGGAGATATTTGAACCGCTCAACTTAAAGCAGACCTTTTTTAACCCTGAGGTCGCTTTACAAACCGGGATTGCTGCGTGTGAAACGGGTAATGCGTATGAAGCTGACATGTCAAAGCAGATGAACGCAGGCGTGTATGCGAATTCACGGCAACGTTTGATCTGGGGTGAAGTGCATGACGGCAATGCGTATTTCCTCGGTGGCGCTGCGGGACACGCGGGACTGTTCTCAACCGCGAGTGAAACGTTTCAGATCGCGCGCCAGTTTCTGAGCGAGTCGACGAAGCTGCTTACTCGTGCGACGTGCGAGATCTTTCGGGAGAATATGACGCCGGAACTGGAGGAGGCGCGTTCGATCGGATGGCAACTCGCGGCGACGAAAGGTTCAAGCGGTGGAGCCGATCTTCCTCCGGACAGTTTCGGTCATACCGGCTTCACTGGCACGTGCGTCTGGATCGATCCGCATCACCAGCGCATCTTCATCCTCCTCACCAATCGCACCCACGCGCATGCGTTGCCATTCGCGAACATCAACGCCGTGCGACGCGAGTTCAACCGACTCGCAATAAAAGCCGCGGATTTACGCGGCTCATAAGCGGAAGCGCAAGGTCGTGCCGATTACATTCAGATCGCCGGGCAGGCTTACGCCATCGTTCTGACGGAGGTAATAAAATTCCTGTGTGTAGTGTTTATTGAAGACCTTGATGCCGCCGGCGGAAAAACGATTACGCACCCAGCGGTCGATGGTCCAGTCGTAGAAGACCTCGTCAGCCGCAAACAACGACAGAGCCCACTTCGCAGACCCAACCGGATGTTCGATCTGGAACCGGTTGCGGTATCGCCACGACTTCTGCCCTGAATTTCTCCAGCGTCGCTCAACCTGGTTCCGATCGCTGAACCTCCACTTATCTGCCGTAAACCTTAACGTTACGGGCAGCGTGACTCGACTTTCCCAAACTTTGCGTCCGCGAAATGGCTGCATGCCGATGTTCAAGAAATTCGGTGAAACCTGGAAATACTTTCCCCATCGAAACGTTAATCCCACGCCAACACGTTCGTCTACGGGGCGGCTGATGTCACGCCCCAAACGCAACGTACCGAGAAGGTTGAAATCAAAACTCTTCGTGACCGGAACCGCCAGTTGCACGTCGGTCCATTGTTGATTGTCGCTCTGAATAGCTTGCGCCGAGGCCAGGCCCGTCAGCACACACACCAGGAAACCAGCGAGGAAAATTTTTTTCAATTAGCACCCTTTGACGGCAGGACTGTGAATGACGTCAGCGCAACGACAACGCGCTCGCCAACATGCAAGCGGATGGCGCTCGCTTCCGGCTTGGGTCGGGTGGCAATGATCGATTTGGTCGACTGTCTCTCCGGTGGCTGAGTGGTTAAGTAATAGGGAGTCTCGTCAGTTTTGCACTCATCTGCGCCGCCAACTTCCATTTGTAAACGAACACGCTCATAAGCACCGACGAAAGCAACTTCCTCGATAATGGCCTTGCCGAGACGTGATAGCCCGGGGCGCACAAGCTCGCCGCGGTTCAGGGAAACGTCTTCCGGTCGAAACACTATCTTCACGCAATCGCCCGGTTTGAACTTCTCCTTGTCCACCGTTGCAGGGATCTGCGCTGAACCAACTTCGTAACAATCTTGTCGCACAACCGCATCGATCACATTGGCGGCGCCCAGAAATGTTGCTACATATTCAGTCGCCGGCCGGCTATAGATCTCGAACGGAGTTCCAATCTGTTCGATGTGACCAACGTTGAGCACCGCGACACGATCGCCGAGTTCGAGAGCTTCTTCCTGGTCGTGCGTGATGAAGATCGAAGGCACGTTCACTTTCTTCAACAGCGCGCGTATCTCGCGACGAAGATGAACGCGCGTCTGTGTGTCGAGCGCTCCGAACGGCTCATCGAACAGCAACACTTCAGGTTTGTAAGCGAGGGTGCGCGCGATTGCGACGCGCTGTTGCTGACCACCGGAGAGTTGTGAGGGATACTTCTTGCGGTGCTCTTCGAGTTGGACCAACTGGAGCAGCTCGTTTACCGTCGCGCGAATCTCTTTGCGCTTTCGCTTCCGGATCCGCAACCCATACCCAATATTCTTTTCGACCGTCATCTTCGGAAACAACGCATACGACTGGAAGATGACGCCGACTCCGCGTTCGCGCGCCGGCAGTTCTGTGACGTCCTTGCCGTGCAGAATCACTTTGCCCGTGTACGGCATTTCCAAACCGGCCATGATGCGCAGGATCGTCGTCTTGCCACTACCCGACGCGCCAAGCAACACCAGCACTTCACCTTCCGCGACGTCGAAGCTGATGTTTTCAAGCACACTGGCCTTGCCGAACTTCTTACTGAGCCCGACTACACTGGCAGCCGCCGTCGACGTCGGGATGTTCGACGCCGGTTCGACGATCCTCGGAATCAGTGTCTCTTTTGCTTTCACCATAATTCTTCAGTCGACATCTAGCCAATCGCGTGCCAGAAAGAGCACACTGAAGATCAAAAACGAAAAAAGCGCGAGCACAATCGCGATCGCGTTTGCGGCTTCAATCTGGCCTTCGTTGAACTTTGCGAAGATGTAGAGCGGCGCTGTTTGCGTTCGTCCAGCAAGATTTCCAGAGACCAGGATCGTCGAGCCAAACTCGCCGACCGCACGCGCGAATGTCAGTAATGCGCCGGAGACAATTGCGCCACGCAGTGACGGCAGTGTCACGTGCCAGAACGTCTGCCAGCGAGTTGCGCCGATCGTTGCCGAAGCCTCTTCGAGCGACCGGCTCATCGTGTCGAAGACGGGTTTGATCACACCGAAAGCGAGCGGGAAGGTGACGAAGATATTCGCGAGGATGATCGCGCCCGCAGTGAACATGATTTGAAAACCATGTGGCGCCAGCAGTCGACCGAGCGTGCCGTATGGTCCCCACAGTAAGAGCAATGCGAAGCCGGCAACCGCGGTCGGAATTGCGGTCGGCAGCGAAATGGTAACGATCAGAGCATTCCGTCCCAGGAAGTTGTAACGCGAGAGGACGTATGCGGCGAATAGACCGAAGAGCACATTGAAGACGGTGGCCCAGAAGCTCGTCGCCATTGATAGTTTGAGAGCGAAGATTGCTTCGGGTTGCATCAGTGCGGCCCAGAATTTATCAAGCCCGTTGCTGGTGCCGAAGATAAAGATTGATGCGAGCGGCAAAAACACCAGCGGCAGCATCATGAAAATGAGCATGCCGATACTGAGCGGTCGAACCACATCGAACCCGCGTACGTGACGCATTGCTGGAGCTACTGAACTCATGTCACTGTTTCACAGGATTAACAAGATTTGCAGGATGCATCTTGAATCCCGTAAATCTTATTAATCCTGTCTCCTACTTCTTCTGCACCTGATCGCGAAAGATTTGCTCGATCACCTCGGGATATGCCTTATCCCAACCACCAAAATACTCAATCGTGAACGGCATCTCGATATGTCCGAAAGCCGTGTTAGCCTGATTGAAAGTATCGTTTGTACTTGAATAGAAGTGGTACTTAACGAACGCCTGCTGGGCCTCGTCGCTCCAGAGGTACGCCATGAAAGCGTCAATCACGGCGCGCTTTGCTGCCGTCACGTTCTTATCGATCACTACTGCCGGATGCTCGCTGAAGATCGTCGACTGCGGAGTCACGACTTCGATCGGTGCCTTCGCCTCCTTCATGAGCAAGCCTTCAAGTTCGTAAGTTATGAGAGCATCGCCGTTGCCGAGCTCGAAAGTCGTGCGCGCCTCGCGTGCAGATCCGGGCGTCGAGATCACGTTCTTCCAGATCGCTCGCAGCGTTTGCAGCGCACGGCCTTTATCAGGCTCGCTCGATTCCTTCTTTGACTTCTGCAACTCCGACCCGTAAATCGCGAGTATGGACCACTGTGCGCCGCCTGAACTGACCGGATCGGGGTGGATCAATCGAATTCCGGGTTTCGCCAGATCAGAAAAATCTTTAATGCCCTTGGGATTTCCCTGGCGCACGATGATCACAAAGGGAGTCTTGTTTACGATTCCGCGACCGGGCAATTGATGCCAGTCGGACGTGACAAATCCGCCTTTCTGAAGTCGTTGAGCGTCGCGCTCGATCGAGAGAATCGCGACTTCTGCGGGAGCGCCTTGGAGGATCTGGTTGGTAACTGTTTCCGAGCCGGCGAAGGACGACTGAAACTGCACAGTCTGACCGTGTAGCTGTTTCCACTGCGCAGTGAAACCCGGGAAGACAGCCTTCTCAAGCGATTCCTTCATCACCGAGAAGCCGTAGAGCGTGATCGTGAGATCACCACTTTCGGCGGGCGGCTTTGGCAGACACGAAACGACCAGTAACGCCGAGACAAACGCCGCGGTCGCAAGAAACGGAACGCTTCGGGAAGTAGTCTTCCTCATGAGGACCGTAAGGCCTCCTGATTATTCGGGACAGACCTAAAAGCCGCTGCCGCTTATTCTTTGCTACCGGGGGTTGCACCGTCTATAACACAAAGTTGGTCCTCGTGGGAATAGTCTGGATCCTTAGCCACAGGTAAGGAGCAGGAACAGCTTGCAGGAGCAGGCGAGCAACCTGCGCCTGTATACTGCACCTGCCTCCTCAAAAACCGGGCTCAAAAGCATTGTTTTGTAGTAGTATCCGCATGATGTGTAGTTCCCTCGCCCGACGGGTCATCACGTTAGTAATTGCGCAGTCGCTTTTTCTCCCCATCGCATCTGCACAACAACAAGAAACACGGCCGCGACGAACGCAGCCGGTGTGGACGCCTCCGTCTGCCGCGACGCCGGTTATTCCTGAGTCGCCACCTCTGAGGATCGCAACCGGTCCGGAACCGACGATCCGTGTCGCGCTCACGACCGACGCACGTTCTGCTGTTATCTCAACGAGCGGTCATCTGATGAATGCTAGTGGGGGTGGTTCGACTCTGCTCGCACTCGATACCTCGCGAGTGCGTGTCGATCCTCGTTTGCTTTCTCCGCGACAAGCCGTTGCAGAGGACGCGACGTTTCGGGTGATTGTCGGTGGCGCGGCAACGCGTGAAGAGGCGGAAGAAAACGAAAAAGAGATCCAGAAAGCCGCGGGCGAAGACGCACACACGATCTACGACACGGAAACAAAGACGTGGGGCATGGTGATCGGAACCACGCATCCGCGTGAAGAAGCGGAAGAGATCCGCGCGCGTCTCGAAGCAGCGGGAATCGATGCAACGATCGAAGCAAAGGACCCGCAAACAGTCGCACAGACACAACCCGCCGCAAACAACAGCAGTCCGGTTCGGTTAACTTCGCGTCCTTCATTACCGTCTCGGGAGGTTGTCACTTCGTCTGGAACTAAAACGATGTTCAGTTCCAGTGCGCCTGTTGCTTTTGCTTCCGACGACGAGAAGAACGCGCCGGTGCGCTTCAACGACAAACCTTATCGTGGACGCATCGAAGTGTTCACCAACCTGCGCGGTAGTTTGACCGTTGTTAACGAGCTCGGACTTGAAGACTACGTGCGCGGCGTCGTCGCTAACGAACTTTCGCCGGGCGGGTATCCCGCGATTGAAGCTTTGAAAGCACAGGCAATCGCCGCTCGCACCTACGCGCTCAAGAATCGCGGGCAATTCATGTCGCAGGGTTTCGACATCCTGCCAACCACGCGATCGCAGGTGTATCGCGGACTCACTTCCGAGAACCCACTCTCGACACGTGCTGTCGACGAGACACGCGGCTTGATTGCGACTTACAACGGCGAACCTATTAACGCGCTCTACACGTCGACCTGCGGCGGACGCACCGAAGACTCGGAAAAGATCTTCAACGAAGCGATACCATATCTTCGTGCTCGCGAGTGCGCCGCGGAAGGCGCAACGTTCGATCGCTTTGTGATCAAGACGTCCCGCTTGCCTGCTGATTTGACGGATGATGCGAATGTTCTGCTCGCACGGGATGTCAGTCTTTTACTCACGCAGAATTTCGGCATGTTGCCTGAGCGAGTTTTTGATTCGTGGCTTTCTGCTAATGCGATGGTGAGCGAAGTGCAGAACTGGCTCGCTAATGTCGCGCGCGTGGCGCGACAAACGATGCCGGTCACTGCGGCGGACGTGAATCGACCGCCTGCTTTTGCCACGGCGCTCTCTGCTGCTGTTTTTGGCGAAAGTCGCGCCGGAACACTGCTGAATGATGCCGATGCCGATTACCTGCTGGCGGTGAAAGATCTTCAGGAAGTGCCGGCGGCAAATCGCGCAGATCTGGCGATGCTGGTGCGCGATGGACATCTGTCAATCTATCCGGACGCGAAGGTCCGTCCACGATTGGATTTGTCACGCGCGCGTGTGTTGCACGCGATCGCGCACTTGTTAGAGTCGCGCAATCTCTTGCAGCTTCAGAAAGCTAATGCGCGTCCGGCAAGTGATGGACAATTAATTCTGCGCACCACAAAGGGTAAGGATCAGCCGATCAAAGTTAACCCTGACGCATTTCTGTTTCGATACATCGGCGAATTTCCTTACTCGGTATCGTCCGTGGCGCTCGTCGGTGGTGAACCGGTTAGTTATCACCTCGCGCCCAACGGACAGATTGATTTTCTCGAAGTTAAGCCGGCGCCGAACGGTGCGGCGGCTGACCGGATGTCGCCATTTGCGAACTGGAGCAAGGGATTGAGTCCCGCGCAGGTGCAGGCACGTTTGGCGCGCGCGGCGAGAGGGATTGGATCGATTGTCGATCTGCGCGTGGTGTCGCGCGGTGCATCGCATCGAGTGACAGATCTCGAGATTGTAGGCACAGGGGGAACGGCGCACGTTCGGGGCGGTCGCATTCGTTCAGCGCTCGGGTTGCGGGAACAACTCTTCGTTATCGATCGCGAATATGATGATGCTGGACGCGTGACGGAGTTCACATTTGTCGGACGGGGTTGGGGGCACGGCGTGGGGATGTGCCAGGTCGGTGCTTACGGGCTTGCGAAGCAGGGCTGGACGTCCGAGCAGATACTTAAAGCGTACTATTCAGGTATTGAGATAACGCGGATGTATTAGACAGGATGAACAGGATTATTTCAGGATTTACAAGATATCCTGTTCATCCTGAAAAAAATCCTGTTCATCCTGTCCATGAATTTCTCTCGCAATCAACTCCTCGGCGCCCTCCTGCTACTCGCCCTCATCTGGGCCGTGATACTTTTTCGCATGTGAACCCAGTCATCGCCATCGTTGGTCCAACTGCCTCCGGCAAGAGCACGCTTGGAATTGAAGTCGCCCTGCAACTCAACGGCGAGATCATCAACTGCGATTCGGTCCAGGTCTACAAAGAGATTCAAATAGCCACCGCTAAAGTGCCTCTCGAGGAACGCAAGGGCGTCCTTCATCACCTGATCGATTTTGTCTCGCCGGATATCAATTACACCGCCGGTGAATGGGCCCGCGAAGCCGCAAAGAAGATCGAGGCGATCGAATCTCGCGGCCGCGTTCCATTACTCGTTGGCGGCACCGGTTTCTACTTACGCGCCCTGCGCCAACCCTTCTTTTCCAGTCCGCCAACAGACGAATCACTGCGCCAACGTCTCAACCGGCTTCGTGAGAAACACGGTCCCGAACACCTGCATCGACTACTGAAACGGATCGACAGCTCCGCGGCCGCACAGCTCTACCCGCGCGACTGGCCTCGCGTGCAAAGGGCAATCGAGGTCTATTTCCAAACTGGCCGCTCGATAGTGGACCAGCAGCCAGTTCGGCCCGAACCGCACGAAAGCTCGCGCCGCCTACGCATCCTCGCCCTGAATCCACCCCGTGCGGAACTGTACAAAAGGATCAACGATCGGACCGAGGAACACTTCCGCGCCGGGCTGGTGGAGGAAGTACGCGGGCTGCTGGACCAGGGCTTCTCACCCGCTTCCAACGCGCTTGGAGCACACGGATACCGCCGGGTTGTCGAGTATTTGCAGGGTTTACGTGACCTCGAAAGCGCTATCGAACAGACCAAACTCGACGTGCGTCACTACGCCAAACGCCAATTGACATGGTTTCGCCATGAAGCAGATGTCGAGTGGTTTGAGGGTTTTGGTGAGGAAAACACCATTCTCAGCTCCATTCTGAGATCCATTTTCGCCGGGCTCCGCTCCAAATAATCACCTTTCTCTCACATCTCCGCCAATCTCTTGTAATGCAAAGATCCCTGTTGTAATCTCATTGCAACCGCGCGATCTACAAATTCCACCCCCGGGTTTCAAGCATGTCGGACGGTAAACAGGCACCACAGAACATCCAGGACGCTTTTCTCAACACGGTTCGGCGTGAGAAAACCTCCGTGGTCGTGTACCTGCTGAATGGGGCCAAGCTAACGGGCCGCATCCGCAGCTTTGACAAGTTTTCGGTCCTGCTTGAGTCCGGATCTCAGGAACAACTGATTTTCAAGCACGCAATCTCCACCATCTCACAATCGCGACGCGCGACTGGTGAGCTGCATTCGCAGCCGAACACTGAGACCAACCCGCGCGAAGTCCGCAGTTCTGACGCCAATTCGCCTGAGGCGTAAGATTCGATTAAACTGTCGCCATTTTGGAGTGCGGCGGCCTGGCGCCGCTTGTTATTGATCTTGCGCGATCGGGAAAAAAGCGGTGCCAGGCCGCCGTACTCCAAGGAGAACTGTGCCTGGAACTTTCATTACTTTCGAGGGTATCGACGGCAGCGGGAAATCGACTCAGTTACGTTTGCTGGGCAATTTCCTGAGTGCCAATGGTTGTGACTTGCTTCTGACACGCGAACCGGGTGGAACCACGCTTGGCTTGCGGTTGCGCGCCGCTTTGCTGGACGCGATGGAGGAAGTCGATCCATTGACTGAACTGCTGGTCTTTGCAGCGGACCGCGCCCAACATGTGCGGCGCAAGCTGCGTCCTGCTTTGGAAGCCGGACAAGTCGTGATTTCGGATCGTTATGCCGACGCAACAGTCGCGTACCAGGGTGCGGGAAGAGGCTTCTCGCCGGAACTCATCTCGCAAATCGTGCAACTCGCTACCGACGGACTCAAACCCGATCTGACCTTGCTCTTTGACCTTTCGATCAAAGAATCAACTAATCGCATGGCGCGACGTACAGGGGCAAAAAATTCCGGCAAACTCTCACGCGATCGTCTCGATATCGAAAACGCCGACTTTCACAGCCGGGTGCGTGATGCTTACCTCCAGATTGCGCTCAAGGAACCCGAGCGCGTGAAGTTGATCGATACGAGTGGACCAGTCGACAAAACGCAGCAGCGCGTGAGAGAAATCATCATTCCATATCTCCAGAGCAGAGGTCACCTGGCCCTCCGAATTGATAGGAGCAGCGGCAGCCTTCAGGAGCAGGACCGCTGATAATCCTGCTCCTGAGTACTGCACCTGCGTGCTGATTATATGTTTGACGAACTCACCGGAAACTCTCGAGTCAAAGCGGCACTGAAACGAATGCTGGTTGCTGACCGGCTTCCCGGCGCAATGCTGTTTACAGGTGAAGAAGGTATCGGCAAGAAGCGCTTTGCGCTCGAAGTCGCGCGCGCGTTGAATTGCCGCACACCCAAAGATCAAGAAGCGTGTGGTGTGTGTTCGTCGTGCCTGCGGATCGCAAACTTGAACTACCCGCAACGTGAAGATGCTGATGAGTGGACACAGATTATCTGGACGAACCATCCCGACGTTGGACTCGTGGTGGCGCCGAAACGCGTGTTGCGTGTCGAGCAGATGCGGCAGATCGAGAAGGAAGCCAACTTCCGGCCCTTCGAAGGTAAAGCACGTGTTTTTCTGATCGACGAGGCTGACAAGCTCAACGATAACTCGGCGAACGCGCTTCTGAAGGTCCTCGAAGAGCCACCGAGAACCTCGTATTTGATCTTGATCACTGCGCGTCCGGCGATGCTACTGCCAACGATCCTCTCGCGCTGTCAGATGATTCGGTTCTCACCCTTGCTACCGGAAGAAATCGAAGGCCATTTAGTTAAAAATAATCTCGCGGACAAGAAGACAGCGCGGCTCCGAGCACGTACGGCAGGCGGCAGCCTCGGACGCGCCGTCGCAGGCGATCTGGTGACGTTCACTTCGCAACGAAAAGCGATGCTCAAGGTCCTGAACGCCCTTGTGCTCAGCGAGGATCGCGCGCAATTGCTGCGTTCAGCGGAACAACTCAACGAGGCGCAGTACAGGGAAGAATTTGAAGAGCGACTCGACGTGCTCGAGACGTTGATTCGCGATGCGTGGATGCTATCACTCGGCGTTGAGCCTTCTCAGCTCGTGAATGAAGACTTGTTGGCTGAGCTGCAAGAAGTCAGTCAAAAAATCGATCGGGGCCGTGCAGGCGAGTGGATCTTGCAGATTGAATACCTGCGGGAACAACTGATTGTTAACGTGAATCGAAAGATTACGACGGACGCGTTGTTTCTGGTGATGGCGGGTGACGTTGCCGCTCCGAAGCGAGTGAAAATAAAGTGACACTATTTAGTGATTGTCACCAACTCCGGTTCAGGAGGCTTGGCAGCGGCGCCTTCGGCAAGTAGCTTTTCAGTCTCCATTACAAAAGCTTCCACAATATCTTCACCTGCAACCTTGCGCATCGGCACGCCGTCTTTGAAGATCATCCCCACTCCACGACCAAAGGTGATGCCGAGTTGGGAATCGTGAGCTTCTCCCGGACCATTCACCGCACATCCCATAATCGAGAGATGTAACGGTTCTTCAATGTGCGCGAGCCGGCGCTCAATCTCTGTCACGATACCGACAAAGTTATCGACGTCGAGACGCCCACAAGTCGGACACGCAACCACCGTCACGCCACGCGTTCGCAATCCAAGCGACTTCACAATCTCCCACGCGACGCGAACCTCTTCCTGCGGTTCCGCTGCAAGCGAGACTCTAATCGTGTCGCCAATTCCTTCGTGCAACAGAATGCCGAGGCCGATGGACGACTTCACCGTGCCGCTGAACGACGTGCCGGCTTCGGTAACACCGAGGTGAAACGGATAGTCGACTTTTTGCGCGAGCAGTCGATACGCGGCAACTGTCCGGTGCACGTCGGAAGCCTTGAGCGAGATGATAATGTCGGTGAAGTCGAGGTCTTCCAGAATCTGTATGTGCCGCATTGCCGACTCCACCATCGCTTCGGGAGTCGCAGTGCCGTACTTCTTCAATAGATCTTTTTCGAGTGACCCGCCATTCACACCGATACGAATCGGAACTCTTTGCGCCTGCGCGGCTCGGACCACCTCGCGCACACGTTCATGCGATCCGATGTTTCCGGGGTTCAGCCGCAGTTTGTCGATGCCTGCTTCGAGCGCCAGCAACGCGAGTTTGTAGTGGAAGTGGATGTCGGCGACGATCGGAACGTCAGGTACGCGTTTTCTGATCTCTTTCAACGCGACGGCGGCATCATTGTCAGGCACAGCAAGCCTGACGATTTCGCAGCCAGCGCGGACCATCTCTTCGATTTGAGCCACAGTGGCGCCCACATCAGCGGTATCAGTCTTTGTCATCGACTGAATCGCTACGGGAGCACCACCACCGATTTGAATATGCTTGACTTGAACTGGTCGCGTATTACGCATTGACTATTTCGCAGGCGCAGTGGCCGGTGGCTTCTCTGGTTCTCGATTTCTACCAATCAACTTCAGGAAGTCGTTACTGAGTACGAAAACCATTAACAGTAGCACCATCACAAAGCCGACTTGCTGAATACGCTCGCGCACCGCGTTCGAGAGCGACAAACCTATGAGAGCGAGAACTCCCTCGACCAGGAGCAGGAAGATGTGGCCGCCGTCAAGGACAGGAATCGGCAACAAGTTAAAGATACCGAGATTCAGACTGAGAAAACCGAGCATACCGAAGGCTCCGTCCCAGCCAAGCTTCTCAATCGATTTTTGAGTTGCCTGGTAGATTCCAATCGGACCCGACAACGTATTACGAACCGATCGCTGGCCGGTGAACACCTGTCCGAGAGCCTTACCCGTCAAACTCAGAATCTGGATGTTTTGTTCATAGGCGTATTTGCCCGCTGATGCAACAGTTGCCGCGTGCAATGGATACCGTTCAGAAACGCCAAAGCCTAACTTATCGCCATTGATGCGACGTTCATCGGCCATGAGTTGAACGTTTTGACCGTCACGCTGAACAGTAATGGGAATCTTTTGTTTATCGTGAGTGCGAACATACTCGGTCACCTGTCCCGCACTCCTCACGTCCTGACCGCCGATTGAGACGAAACGATCGTTTTCCTGGAGACCGGCCGCCGCTGCAGGTGAGTCAGGTGTGACGCTGCCGACAACTACCGGCAAACCACCGTAATCAGGAATGAAATCAAGCGTTCCCGCGGCATCTCCATTCTCCATACGCGTGGTCGGCGTGATCGATAGCGAGACTTCGGAACCGTTTCTGTTTACGACTACCGGCAATGCCTTTCCCGGCGAAAGCAGTGCATCGCCGGTGATAGCGTCCCACGTCGGATCGTCGTTTCCGTTGAAGGAGACGATCCGGTCGCCTGATATGAAACCAGCCTGTTCTGCCGCGCCACCGGGTTCGACGTAATAAACAACCGGCGAAGGAGTTGCCGGTACGCCATACATAAATGCGCCTGCAAACGGGATTGCCAGAGCCGTCAGGATGTTCATTATCGGTCCGGCCAGCGCCACCATGACGCGTTGCCAGCGGGGTCGCAGGTTGTACATCTCCTCGGGTGGAATGTCCTGAGCGCCCGGGCCTTCGAGGGGACCATTTGACTCATCGCCACCAAGTTTTACGTAGCCGCCGAGGGGTATGGCCGAGATTCGGTAGTCTGTATGGCCCCATTTTTTGCCGAAAAGGCGCGGACCAAAACCGACCGAAAACGCTTCCACGCGGATTTTGAAGAGTTTGGCGACGATGAAGTGACCAAATTCGTGAAGGACAACTGCAGAACCCAATATGAAAATAAATGCCAATAAATAGATGATATAAGTCATTCAGTGCCTTCTCTTCTCAATCTCGTACGAAAATCAACCCAGTTTAGACTCGACCAATTTCGGTCGGGTTGCAAACGAGTTTACCTAAACTTTGTGCCACAAAGAAGCACAAAACGCACACAACATTGTGCGCCTCCCTGGAGTGCGGCGGCCTGGCGCCGCTTTGTTATCGATGAAATGTGATCGAGGCCAAAGCGGCGTCAGGCCGCCGCACTCCAGCGGGAAGTCCATTTCGACGGCGCTATACAATGGCGTTGGCAAGTTTTTCGATCGCTGCGATGGCAGCGCCTCGCGCCTGGTGATCGGCTTCGAGGATGGTTTGGATGTCCTTCGCTGACTTGTTTGAATGCCCGTTCATCACGGTCTCGATCACTTCCGGAATCTCAGTCAGGCAGATGCGCTCGTTGAGGAATGCACTGACTGCCTCCTCGTTCGCCGCGTTCATCGCCGCCGGAAGCGTACCTCCCGCACGCAACGCTCGATAGGCAAGCGCGATGCATGGAAAGCGATCCAGGTCGGGAGCTTCGAAGTGAAGTCCTGAAACCGAAGTTAGATCCAAAGGCGGCAATTGACACGAATGTCGTTCCGGATAAGTGAGCGCATACTGAATCGCATGGCGCATGTCTGTGACACCCATTTGCGCAATCACCGAACCATCAACCATCTCAATCATCGAATGCACCACCGATTCGGGATGAACGAGAATGTCAATCGCCTCGGGTGCAAAACCAAATAACCAGTGTGCTTCGATAACCTCCAAACCCTTGTTCATCAATGTCGCTGAATCGATGGTGATCTTCGCGCCCATGCTCCAGGTTGGGTGTTGCATCGCTTCCGCGACACTCGCGAGTTTCATTTCGTCTTTGTTTCTCGTGCGAAAAGGTCCACCTGATGCAGTGAGAATGATCCGTCGCACCTCTTCGTGTCGCTCGCCTCGCAGGCACTGGTGCAAAGCGTTGTGTTCCGAGTCCACGGGCAATAGCTCAGCGCCTGACTTGCGCGCAGCTTCAGTCATCAACTCGCCCGCCATGACGAGAGTTTCCTTGTTTGCGAGCGCAACTCGCTTGCCCCTTTCCAACGCTTTGAGTGTGGGAACAAAACCCACCGCACCGACGGTTGCAGAAATGACGCAATCGGCCTGCGGGTGAGTAGCGACTTCGATGAGTCCCGCTTCGCCGATGACGATGCGGGGCAGATCGACGTTTCGAGCGAAGAGCAGAGCACGCAGATCGTGTGCTGCGGTTTCTGTATCGACTGAAACTACTTCAGGCAAGTGTGCGGCAATCTGATCTGCAAGACGCTCAACGTTGGTCCCCGCCGCAAGTGCAACGACACGCATCTCGCTTGCCGTCAAAGACTCAATAACTCGAAGACTGTTGCATCCGATGGACCCCGTGGAACCAAGAATCGCTACGCCAGTAGTGTTTGTTGTGTTTTCGGTCATGCAATCAAGCGGGGGATGAGTCGTTTTGTATCGTAGGGGTCGAGAAGATCCATCGTTTGACCGGCCTCGTTGACGTATGAAGCGGAACTCACCCGCCACGTGCCGCCTTTAACGAGGACCAGATCGACGGTTGCGTTAACGGTCTTGCGATCGCCGATCACTTTCAAATGCAATGTCGCGTCGCCATTGCCGTTGTGAAGATTGACGCTTCCGGTAACTATACGGCCGAAATCCTTTACAGGTCCCGTTTCCGCTTTCAACTTTTCGCTGTTTCGCAGAAAATCCCTCGCCCTTGCCGCCGCGTCGCTATTTCCAATTTGGTACAAAGCAAAACCGACAATTCCTCCCGCAAAACAGACCACCAGTAGTGCAAGCACCACGACCACTCCACCAACTACCAGAAGGATTTTTTTCGTGGTCATGAGCTTTCCTTCGTTAGCGATCAGCCTTGGAAGTAGAAGCGTGCAAAATAGTAGATGAGTGGCGCGTTGAAGAGCAAGCTATCTAGGCGATCGAGTATGCCGCCATGACCGGGAAGAATGTTGGCGGCATCTTTTGCGCCGGCGCCGCGCTTGAGTGCGCTTTCTGCGAGATCCCCGAAGATTCCAACCACCGTCATGATAACGGCGAGCGGCAGGATATATTTCAGTGGGAGTTCACGAAAAAACCAAAAGTGTGCGAGTGCGGCCATCGCGAGTGCGGCAACGACTCCGCCAATCACGCCTTCCCACGTCTTGCCGGGACTGATGGTTGGGGCGAGCTTGCGTTTTCCGAGCGCGCGTCCGACGTAGTAAGCACCCGTATCTGCTCCCATCAACACAAGAAAAAAGAACGACAGCAGGTGAGCAGATAAGGTTTGATTGAATCCTGTGCGGAGTGAAATGAGATGACTGCCGAATAAGGGCACGTACAGGACGCCCAGGATTGTGGCGCCCGTGGAGGCGATCATCGTATCGAAGGGAGCGCCACGAAGAGTCGCAGCGATCAGAGTGCCGGCAGTCAGCACGATGATCACAAACATAAAGAGCAAGACGCTGATACCCGGATCGGTTTGTGTTGTCAGAGTTGCGATGGTAACGATGGCCGCGCCGGCCAGGTAACCCGCCGTAGCGTCTGGTTTCAACTTTAGCTTCTTCGCCAGCAGGTAAAACTCCCACAGAGCGATGACCATCGCCGCTGCTGCGAGCGCTACAAACAGCCACCATAACCACGGGATCAGAATTGAAATTATAAGGATGGGTAAAGCGACGACAGCGGTCAGGATTCTCTTCATTCGTTATTGTTTACTAACCACGAGCTTCAGTCCGCCAAAGCGCCGGTCGCGACGCTGGTAATCAACTATCGCTTCGAGCAGATGGACGCGCCGGAAATCGGGCCAGAGAGTTTCCGTGACATAGATCTCGCTGTAGGCACTCTGCCAGAGCAGAAAGTTTGAGATTCTCAATTCACCGCTGGTCCGCACGAGCAGATCGAGCTCGGGCAAATTGCGTGTGTAAAGCTCGTTCGCGATCCGTTCTTCGGTTAACTCATCCGGACGGCTGCCCTCATCGACCAGTCGCCTGACCGCCGCGCGTGCTGCATCGACCACCTCGGCTCGTCCACCGTAATTCAAGGCTACGGACAAGACCATTCCCTTATTGCGGGAGGTCTGTTCAGTCGCACGCTGAATCTCGTTACGAACGTTCTCGGACAATGCTCCGATTCGGCCGATCGCCTGGAACTTGATGTTCTGGCGATCGATTTCATCGAGCTCGAGTCGCAGGTAACGCCGCAACATGCGCATCAACGCGTCAACTTCATAACGCGGCCGTTTCCAGTTCTCGGTTGAGAAGGCATAGAGCGTCAGACCACCGAGTCCAAGACGGGCGCCGGTGTCGACCGCGGCTCGCACAGCTTCAACGCCCGCTTTGTGACCTGCTATACGCGGCTGCCCGCGTTGCGCGGCCCAACGGCCGTTGCCGTCCATGATGATTGCGACGTGACGCGGCAATCGATCCCAGGCGACGGAAGCAAGCAACGCCTCTTCTCGTGATCCTTTTTGAATTAAGCCGGAGAAATCAGAAAGCATATAGGGTCTATATGACCTATCATTGATAGCGAACCGAAAGCAAGGTGAGACCGCAAGCCGGTGCCGTGACGGCCGCCATTGGCCGGGCTCCGGTTTCAACCGCAGCCATGATTGCGTCGCGATCGAGTTCGCCGCGCCCAACGGCCATCAGCGTTCCCGCAATCGCTCGCACCATGTAACGTAAGAAGCCCTCCGCACTCACCCGAATCTCAATGAGCGGGGCCGGTGAACGTTCCTCGTTTTGTTCGGTTATGTCTACCTGCGTGACAGTCCGAACACGATCCTCGACATCGGACTGTGCCGCCGAGAATGCCGTCCAATCATGCTTGCCGAGAAACAACTCCGCCACTTTCATCATTCTATCGAGATCCAACGGGCGCGCCTCCTGATGTGCATAACGCCACCAGAACGGTGATATTACAGGTCCATTGACGATTCGATAAACGTAAGTCTTCTCGAGTGCGGAATAACGCGCGTGAAAGTCATCTGGAACTGTCTCGACCGAGAGCACGCGCACATCTCGACTGATGTTCGCATTGATCGCATTACGAAGTTTCTCAGTAGTAATCTCGCGCTGGATCTCGACACTCGCGACCTGGCCTTCGGCATGTACTCCAGCGTCGGTGCGACCCGACCCATGAACGTTAACACTGCGGCCATCGATCAGCGACAACGCCCGTGTCAACTCACCCTGAACAGTTCTGAGATCGCCCTGAATCTGCCACCCGTGAAACTCTGTTCCATCGTACTGAAGGAGAAGTTTGTAGTTCATTTTGGAGTGCGGCGGCCTGGCGCCGCTTTGGCCCGATCACGCATTATCGATAACAAAGCGGCGCCAGGCCGCCGCACTCCAAAGCGCTTAAACTTTCTGGGTGCGACTGCCCGGCTTCACGACAGGCTCGCCGAGTTTACAGGCGTCGCAAGCAGCAGGTTCGACGGACAATACTTTCAACGAAGCGAGCGCAGTGAGCGGAACGCCGACGTCGGCACTGCCCGCCGAGCGATCGATAATCGACGCCGCGGCAACTACGTTTGCTCCAGCTCTCGTTAACGCTTCGATTGTGTCGCGAGTTGAACCACCGGTTGTAACGACGTCTTCTACCACGAGAGTCTTTTCACCCGGCGCGACAGTAAACCCGCGACGCAGTGTCATCTGCCCCGCTTCACGTTCGGTCCAAACAAACCGCGCACCCAACGCGCGCGCGACTTCATGACCAATTACGATTCCACCGATTGCAGGCGACGCAACGAGCTGAATTCCCTGCCCCTGAAACTTCTCGGCAATCGCTTTTCCAAAGCCTTCAGCGTTCTCAGGAAACTGAAGCACGAGCGCACACTGCAAATAGACCGGGCTATGCAAACCGCTCGAAAGTTGAAAATGGCCCTCGAGCAAAGCGCCGGTTTTTCTGAATTGATCGATCACTTGTTCAGCGTTCAATTTCTTACCTCGTTCAATAGGTACATGCTACAATTCGGGCGAATGCCGCCTTATTCGAATTTAGTTTCTGATTCTACTCTCGTCCAGGACACAATCGACCTACTAACTTGCTCGGGCGGACGCGCCGCAGCGTCAGAAATCGTCGATGCGGTTTTCAAACTCTCGCACATCGACGATGAACTTGCCGGACTACTCGTTGCGGATCTCATCAGTAACGATCGGCGCTTCAAGATCATCGAGAATAACACCGTCGAGCTGCTGCAGGACGACAGTCAATCACGGCTGCTGAAAGATCTCGATTTCGTAGTGGTGGACGTCGAAGCGACTGGTGCGAAGACGCCGCCGAATCGCCTGATCGAGCTCGGTGCATATCGAATTCGCGGCGGACGCATCGTCGATAAGTTTCTTTCACTCGTGAATCCGGAGATTCCGATTCCGCGTTTCGTCGCATCCCTCACCGGCATTTCAAACGAGATGGTAAGGAGCGCCCCTGTCTTTGCTAATGTCGCGCCGCAATGGCTCGACTTCGTGAGCGATTCAGTGCTGGTGGCCCACAACGCGCCGTTCGATACGAGTTTTCTGAATCACGAAATCTCGCGCGTTTATCCTGGTCACCGGATGATCAACCCGCATCTCTGCACGGTCCGGCTCGCGCGGCGTGCATTCCCGGATCTTTCCAATCATCGTTTGGACACGATCGCGAGTCACTTTTCGATCCCGATCGCGAGCCGTCATCGCGCCGGAAGTGACGCACTCGCCACCGCCGAGATTTTCATCCTGTTACTCACTGAGCTCGAAGAGACGCACGGTATCAAAGATCTTGCCGCGGCCAGCAATTTCCAGTTCCCGGAAATAGCCACGGAACTTCACGGATGATCGGTCGCGATTTCTGTTTTTTTAAGTCTCTGTCTTAGCACCACAAACAACACAATTCCCACCACCAGCCCGAGTCCAATAATCGGGTAATACCTCGCCAGAATCTCTTTCGCCTGGGCGCCATATCGCACCGCAAAATATCCTTCGAGCAGGAATCGAAACGCGCGTCCAACGATGATCGCCAGCATGAAGCGCAGCAAACTGAATCTAAACACGCCCGCCGTGATCACAAACAACTTGAAAGGAAACGGCGGCGGCAGCAACGTCGCAACCAGCACTGCGAACGCGTCGTACTTTTCGATCCAATTCTTCACGCGCTGCTGTTTTGCCTCCGAGAATCTGTTCAACGCCCGCGCACCTGCACGTCGTGAAATCAGATAAAGAATCCAGCAACCCAGCGCCGATCCGCTCGTCGCCATGAACGCATAGAGCAACATCCAACTCGGATTAGTCGTCGACAAGAGCAGCATCAACGCATCGGCACTGCTGGGCAGGGGCACAAACGTCGAATCCAGCAACGCCACCGCAAACAGTCCAAAGGCGCCGTATGTGATCAGGTATTCAGAAAGACGGGTAAGCCATTTAGTAATAAATTTCAATCAGGGGTCCTTTCAGTCTGCGCGTTGGCGTTGCGGCGCCGGTTAATAATGATATAGATGGCTACGCCAATGAGCACGAGAGTCGCGACGATGCTGACAACAACGATCCCGTTATCTCTTATGAAAAGCAAAACTCGCCGGCCATAGTACACAGCCAGAATGCCTTCTACGTAATAACGCAACGAACGCGCAATCATCACGGTCAGCAAAAACTTCCAACGCGGATACTCCAACGCACCGGCAGTTGCTACGAAGATCTTGAAAGGCAACGGAGGTGGAAGAATCGCGGGAAGCCCGATCGCAAGAAAGCCGAAGCGCTCGTATGCTTTTTCGACACGCTTGATATGCTCCAGTTTGAACCGCTTCCGAAGCACCGCCTGGCCGCCGCGACGAACGATCGTGTAAAGCAGAAGGCAGCCAAGTACACTCCCGGCGGCTGCAAACAGTGGAAAATAAAACGCGGCCGTCGGATCTTTGTAACAGCGGCCGACAACCAGATAGTCGTTGATTTCGGGCAGGGATAATAGCGATGAGTCGAGAGCGCCGATTACGATCATCGCGGGCGCCGCAAAATATACCGGCAACCCAATGACGTTTACTTCCAACCACCTTGCAATAGCCAGTAACCAGTCGTACATGCGCCGCTAATGAAAACACAACTCCCCAATCCGCAACAAATCCGCGTTTATCTGTGGCTTATTTTACCGGGGCGAAAACAGCAGGCGTGTCGTAAGTGACGCCGACCGTAAATCCGGAGTTTGGACTGAAGCTGGTGAGACCTTTGATTCCGGCAAAATCGAAGCGGAGTCCCGACGCTCTAATCTGCATTCCGAGTCGCGCTTCGCCGTAGGATTCAGTGCCGAGCGGGCCGTTGCCGGGGCGCGTGTTGGCGCGTCCATTGACTTCACCCGCGATGCTGAATTGTTTGTTGATGCGATAGATTCCGGCGAGACCGTAAGTAATGACGTCGTTTTGTGAAAAGAGTTCGGTCGGAGCCGTGAGAATGGCCAGACCGATATTGCCGAAGGTGTTGAAGCGTCCATCGGCTCCGAATTTCTTCCCCACCAGAATCGAACCAAAGGCGTTTGTCTGGTTGACGCCGATCCCGCGTGACTGATTTGAGTTTGGAAGCTGAACGCCAAAACGAAAGCCGAGCGACGGACCGCGACGAGTTTCATTGCGCAGTTTGAATTTGGCTGAGAGTGTGAAATCACCCGTGTCGTTGGTGGAGTTCGCTCCCGGCAAAATGTCCAGCGGAACCGCCGACACACCACGCGAGTTGATGCTGAGATAATTCTGAGCTACGCCGTCGATCTGAAACTCGACGTTTGGTCCCATTCCAAAGTTGATGCCGATAACACCTACGCGGGTCAGGTCGCCTCTGAGACCGGAGACGGTGTACTTCGCGCCCTGCATGAAATCAATGCCGGCTTCAATGCGGATTGTTCCCGGAGAAATGATGTCGACGTCTTCAGTGATGAGGGGACGTTGCTGTGCGGCACCCAGAACAGCGCAGCAAGTCAAAAGAATCAAAATCAATAGGAGACGCATCATGCGATTGGGATTTTAGACAGGATTGACAGGATATTTCAAGATTAACAGGAAAAATCTTGTCCATCTTGAGACATCCTGTAAATCCTGTCCCTAAGATCCTGTATTCTTTAGCCGCTGAAAGGATACTAACTATGCGACGTCTTGTAATCCTCTTTCTGGCCTCTCTTTTTCTGGTCATCCCTCTGAACTCAGGACAGACTTCTCCACAACAAACCGCCGTTGAAATCAAAGGCATTAAAGCTCGCATCACGATCCGGCGTGATGAACGCGGCATACCTTACGTCGAGGCACAAAACGACGAAGATCTGTTCTTCGGCCAGGGCTATGCGACCGCTCAGGATCGCTTATGGCAAATGGATCTATTCCGTCGCACAGCGCGTGGCGAGTTGGCTGAGGTGCTCGGCACTGGACCAAATAATATAGCCATAGACCAGGACAAGCTTCATCGCACGTATGGTTTTGCCCAGGTCGCCGAAGCCGAATTCGCAAAGGCCTCTTCCCAATCGCGCACGATGCTGGAGGCTTACGCGCGTGGTGTTAATGCCTATGCCTCATCGCTCGATCCAAAATCGATGCCACCCGAGTTTCAACTCCTGCAGTACAGTTTTCGTCCGTGGACGCCGGCCGATTCGCTCGTCGTCGTAAAAATATTCCACGAAGCGCTCTCGGACACGTGGCGACTGGACATCATGCGTCAGGCAATGTCTGTGTTGCCTGCGGAAAAGCGCGCTGAATTGTTGCCTGAGATATCACCGATTGATGTCCTCGTGGTCGGGAAAGACACGCAATCAAAACCCAAATCCGCGGCGCGCATAAAAGCCGAGCCTGTTTCGCCGGAAACGCTTGCGAAACTCGCACACAACCAGGAAATTGCGGCCGCGGCCCTCGATCGCATCGGTCTTCACACGGATGCACTTGCGGCGAGCAACAACTGGGTGGTGAGCGGAAAACGCACTGTTACGGGCAAACCGCTGCTTGCAAACGATCCACATCTGCGAGCGACAGCGCCATCGATCTGGCACATGATTCACCTGAGCGCGCCGGGACTGCGGGTTGCAGGCATTACCGGCGCCGGACTGCCGGGTGTCGTTATCGGGCACAACGAGCGCATTGCATGGGGCTTCACAAATGTTGGACCCGACGTTCAGGATCTCTATATTGAAAAATTCAATCCCGATAATCCAAAGCAGTATCAAACGCCATCGGGCTGGCAGGATGTAGTAATCCGTCACGAGGAGATCAAAGTCAGAAAAGCCATCGGCAGTTCGGAGCACGACATCACAAATTTTGATGTTCCCGTGACTCGCCATGGTCCGATTATTTTCGAGGGCGACGGCAAGCGTTACGCGCTCCGCTGGACCGCATTGGATCCGAGTAAGAACAATCCCGATTCGACTCAAGGGCTCAACCGCGCCCGCAACTGGAACGAGTTCAACGCCGCGCTCGAGTCATTTACGGCACCAACGCAGAATATCGTTTATGTCGACATCGATGGACACATCGGATATCACGCGGCAGGTGTAGTTCCGATCAGGAAATCCGGCGACGGCAGTGTCCCGTATGACGGATCGACTGATGCCGGTGAGTGGACCAGTTACATTCCGATTTCGAAGTTGCCGGCGGTCTACGATCCGCCGTCAGGAATCATCGTTACAGCTAACCAACGAATCGTCGGAACCGACTATCCGTATTTCCTTACGCATCATTGGGCGCAGCCTTACCGCGCCCGCCGCATACTCGATCTACTCAATGAAAAACCAAAACTGTCAGCCGACGACTTCCGTCGCATACAAGGCGACGTTTACTCCATCAGCGGCGCGTCATTTACTCAAGAAACAGTCAAGTTACTGCGAACGAAGTTGACGCCGGCAGATGAGAAGTTGAAGGCCCACCTCGATGCTTTCGAGAAATGGGATGGACGAGTCAATGCTGAATCGAACGTGGCTCCGTTAATGGCTTATGTTCGTCTCGCGTTTCGGTCGAAGATTCTTACCGCAGCGCTGGGCCAGGAGCTGGTGAGAAACTATCAGTGGAATAATTTTGATACGACACTCGATCGCGTAATCAAGGAGCAACCGGCCGCGTGGCTGCCTCAACAATTTCCGACTTACGCAGATTTGCTGCGCGCGTGTTATGACGAAGCGATTGCTACGCTCACAAAAAATCTGGGCGCCGACGAAAGCAAGTGGACGTGGGGTGAAATGACCAAAGCACGTTTTCCGCATCCACTCAGCGGAGCGCCGTTGATAGGATCGCAGTTCGCCATTCCACCTTTTCCGCAGAATGGAACGGGTGGTTTCATCGGCGCGACGGTAAATGTCGGACAGGCCGTTTCGATGCGCCTGATTGCCGATCCGAGCGATTGGGACAAGACGCAACAAGGCATCGCACTCGGCGAATCAGGCTCCCCGAAGAGTCCGCACTGGAGCGACCAACTGGCGGACTGGCGTGCCGTAACACCACGCGTATTCCCGTTTACGCAGCCGGCAGTATTAGAAGCAACAAAAGAAACCCTCATCCTCGAACCAGCCAAATGACGACGACGTGGCGTGTGTTCTGCGCGGTTGAACTCCCACACGAAATTCGCGCGCAACTGGAGGATCATATTGGGCGATTGCGTAAAGAGATTCCGGATGTGGCGGCGAGTTGGAGTCGCGTGGAGAACATTCATCTGACGTTGAAGTTCTTCGGGAATGTCGAGGTCGATCGGATCGCGACGATTTCCACTGCTATCGATCGGGCGGTGAAAGACATTGCACCATTCGAGATCAGCGTTGGCAAAACGGGATCGTTCAGGTCGCAGGTACTCTGGATCGGTGTGAATGATCCGTCAGGAAAACTGACGACACTGCATCAGAAGCTGGGGAGTGAAGACCGGGCGTACCGGCCGCATCTAACAATCGCCCGCATTAGAAGACCCGAGGGCGCCAGACGGCTTGTAGATGCTCACTTGCAGATGAAGTTTGAACCTGTTGCGGTAAAAGTGAACGAAGTAATCCTATTCCGCAGCGAGTTGAGCCCTAAGGGATCGAAATACACCGCCATATCGAGCCACAGATTAGACGGATAAAAAGGACCGATCAGCGCAGATCGTTCTTTAAATCCGCGTCATCCGCGGCCTAGTTCGCGTGGGCGCGGCGGCGCCGGCGGTATTTGATCCTTTTCGTCCTTTTCACCCGTCTGCGACAGCACTTCCTTAATCGCACCAATACTCGAAAGCATCGCCGAAGTCTCAACCGGCATGAAGATCACTTTTGAATTGCTGGTCCGCGTCATATCGCGCAAGCTCTCGATGTAGCGCACCGTGATCAGATACTGCTCCGCATTGCCATCCGGTATCGCCTGAGCGATCTTAGTCAACGCTTCCGACTCAGCTTCAGCATTTCGCAAACGAGCCTGCGCGGCACCTTCAGCCGCGAGTATCGCCGACTGCTTCTCACCTTCCGCGCGTGTCACCTGGGCCTGCTTCTCGCCCTCAGCGCGCGTGATTGCGGCCTGTCGATCGCCCTCAGCCTGCAAGACCAGCGCGCGGCGGTTACGTTCGGCCGTCATCTGCTTCTCCATCGTGATGCGCACATCTTCCGGTGGATTGATGTTCTTAACGTCGACGCGTGTAACTTTCACGCCCCATTTATCAGTTGCCTCATCAAGGATGATACGCAGCTTCGCGTTAATCTGATCGCGTTGTGAAAGCGTGTGGTCCAGGTCCATATCACCCATCACCGCACGCATGCCCGTGATCGTCAATTGCACGATACCGCCGACCAGATCGTTGACCTCGTAAACAGCCTTAATCGGATCGGTTATCTGCCAGTAGACCACTGAATCGACGTGAATCGTGACGTTGTCGCGCGTAATGACGGGCTGCGGTGGAAGGTCAATGTACTGCTCGCGCAAATCAATCGAGACGATTCCGGGGCGGGTATTGGTCCAGTAAACGGCGCGCGGCTTATCGAAAAAAGGCCAAAGCACGTTTAGGCCGCTGGTCGCTACCAGATGGAATTTCCCCAGCCGTTCCACCAGCATTACAGTTGCTTGCGGAACGATCTTGATTGTCTTCACCCCGATCACAACCAGGGAAATCATGAGAAATATAAAGACCAGAAATCCGAAAGCGGTGACGATTGGCTCCATTGTCGAGACTCCTGTCCACAGATTTCGCAAATTATACAGACTTTTCTATTATCTCAGCCGCCGCCAGTAGCATCTCCTCAGCGAACGGAGTTCCGGCGATCTGTACGCCGATCGGCAAGCCCTCGTTCGATTTTCCGGCTGGCACAGTCACAACAGGCAAATCAAAGACGCTGAAAGTCTGGGCGTAACTAAATGCTCGGAACGTGCCGAATGTGGAACCACGCACGGTAACCTTCAGTGTGTCGTGTGGATAAGCAGGCGTTGCTCCAACTGGCGCGACGATAATCGGCGTCGTCTCCATCCACTGGAGTAACTCTTCACGGAGACGATCGCGTTCCATCCAGAAGGCGATGTATTCATCCAGAGTCGGCGCGGGAGTATTGTCCGCCGTTCCGAGGCGCCAGCGCACAAATGAACCAGCCTCGCTTTCACGACCTTTGTAAACTGATCGCAACTGAACCACTGACGCGCGTGAAAACACCTTCAACCACATTTCGTTACCACGTTCGACATGTGGCGGCCGCCGCTCCTCAACTATCAGTCCGGCATCACTTAACGCCCGCGCCGCCCTGGCAACTGCGTTGGCAGTCTCTTCTGTGACAGGCGCAACGCCGTCATCCGTGTACCACGCCACTCTCAACCCGCGAAGATTAAATGAACTTCGTTCAAAAGGATCCCTGCTGAGTGCCCCAAACAACAAACGCAGGTCGCCGGCGGTGCGCGCCATTGGCCCAATCACGGCACCGAGCGAGTATGGACCAATGCTCGGTGGAAACTGCAACTCCCCGGGTATGCGACCGGTTGTCGGTTTCAATCCACAGATTCCACAGAAATGAGCCGGTATGCGAACAGAACCGGCAAGATCGCTGCCGATACCGCCGGGCGACATGCACGTCGCGATCGCAACCGCTTCACCACCGCTGGAGCCGCCGGGCGTCAGGTTTGGATCAAGCGGATGATTTGTGCGACCAAAGACGAGATTGTCAGCATTGTAATCCATCGCCATTTCGGCAGCGTTGGTCTTTCCAAGAACAATCGCGCCGGCAGCTTTCAGACGGGCCACGGCAGGCGCATCCGTTTCGGGCACATAATCAACTCGAATTTTCGAACCACTTGTGGTGCGCAAACCCACCGTATCGATCGTGTCTTTAATTGTGACCGGCACGCCATGCAGCGCCCCAACGTCATCGCCTCGCAACAACGCCGCTTCCGCAGCTCTCGCACGCTGGACCACATCCGGTGCCACAGTCACAATCGCATTCAATGACGGATTCAGCCGCGCGATTCGCTCCAAATGCGCCTCCGCAACCTCAACCGGCGACACCTCACGCTGTCGAATCATCTGCGCAATCGCGCTTAGCGACTGTTCCACAAGATCACTCATACTTCTGTGCCTTTTGTGCCTTATGTGCCTTTTTGTGGCATAATTCAATTGCTCTGTTCAGACTCATTAACAACCTGCCTGACCAACTTATCGGCAAAGGAGTGGATTCTTGGCTATTCGTTTGAGCAGGACTTTCATCCTGCGCAAGCTGCATCAGCTTTCCGGTATCGTTCCTCTCGGACTCTTTCTTTTAGAACACTTTTACACCAACTCAAAGTCATTGAGCGGCGCGGCTGACTTCAATAAAGCCGTCGAAGACCTTCAGTCGATTCCCTACATTATCTTTGTCGAGATCGGCGGCATCTTCATTCCCTTAATCTATCACGCCGTGTACGGCCTGGTGATTACGATGGAAGCGCGGCCCAACAATCTCGCGTATCCGTATCCGCGAAACTGGTTTTACCTGATTCAGCGAATCACCGGTGTCATTTTGTTCTTCTTTATTTTGTTCCACGTGCTCAACTTCCGGTTTGGAATGATCCCGGGACTCAATACCATGTCGGTGGCCACTCATCCGGATCAAGCTTTCGAGATCGTTGCCCGTGAGTTTCGCATGATTCCGATTTTTATTGTTTACCTGGTCGGAATCACTGCGACTGTTTGGCACCTCGCAAACGGCATCTGGTTGTTTTTGGTCGACTGGGGCATCACGATCGGAGAACGCGCACAGCGTCTGACCGGTTACGCGTGCATTGCTTTTGGAGCGGTCCTGCTCCTGGTAGGCGTCAACGCCGCTGTCGGATTCATACACGGTGGTGGATTGTTAGGAGGACTCATTAATTAATGGCCAGTAACGGAATGAAAATCGCGATTGTCGGAGGCGGGCTGGCAGGACTTGCCGCTGCCATGAAGATCGCGGAAGCGGGCCATGCTGTCGATCTGTTTTCCGTCGTACCCGTAAAGCGTTCGCACTCGGTTTGCGCGCAGGGCGGCATCAATGGCGCAGTCAACACCAAGGGTGAAGGCGATTCTACCTGGGAACATTTCGACGACACGGTCTACGGCGGCGACTTTCTCACGAATCAACCACCAGCCAAGGCGATGTGCGAAATGGCGCCGTCGATCATTTACCTGTTCGACCGCATGGGCGTTCCCTTCTCGCGAACGCCGGAAGGCTTGCTCGACTTTCGTCGCTTTGGCGGCACTAAACATCACCGCACCGCGTTTGCCGGCGCCTCGACGGGCCAGCAACTTCTCTACGCGCTCGACGAACAGGTCAGACATTACGAAGTAGGTGGTAAAGTCAGAAAGTTTGAGCACTGGGAAATGATGTCGCTCGTGCTCGACGATCATCAGGTCTGTCGTGGACTGATCGCGATGGATTTGCAGACACTCGAGCTCAAGGCTTTTCCCGCTGACGCTGTCATCATTGCCACCGGTGGTCCCGGTCTCATCTTCGGCAAGTCAACCAATTCGATGGTCTGTACCGGCAGCGCCGTCTCGGCTTGTTACCAGCAGGGCGCGAAGTATGCGAATGGCGAATTCATCCAGGTTCACCCAACGTCGATTCCGGGTGAGGACAAGCTGCGACTGATGTCGGAGTCGGCACGTGGTGAAGGCGGCCGCGTTTGGGTGCCACGCAAAAAAGGTGATGTTCGTTCGCCGTCTTCAATTCCGGAAGCTGAACGCTGGTACTTCCTCGAAGAAAAGTATCCCGCTTACGGAAACCTGGTCCCGCGCGACATTGCCACACGCGAGATCTTCCAGGTATGCATCGATGGGATGGGCATCGGTGGTCAGAATCAGGTTTATCTCGATCTGACTCACATTCCGGCGGAAACTCTAGATCGAAAGCTCGGAGCCATTCTCGAAATTTACGAGATGTTCGTTGGTGATGATCCACGGCACGTCCCGATGCGGATCTTTCCGGGCGTGCATTATTCGATGGGCGGTCTCTGGGTCGACTACAATCAGCGCACAAATATTCCGGGACTGCTCGCCGCCGGTGAGTGTGACTATTCAATTCACGGTGCGAACCGTCTGGGAGCAAACTCGCTTGTCAGTTGCGTCTACGGGGGCTTTATCGCGGCGCCCGCCGCGATCGAGTTTGCGAAGAACGTTGAACGCAATGGCGCCGATGGTTCGAAGATTTACGATCAGGAGTTGAAACTTCAGCAGGAGATCAACGACAAACTGATCAAACAGAGTGGGGACGAGAATCAGTACAAACTGCACGATGAGATGGGCAAGTGGATGACTGATAACGTCACCGTGGTTCGTTACAACGACAAGCTCAAAGCAACCGACAATAAGTTGCTGGAGCTGATGGATCGTTACAAACGAATCTCCATTAACGACTCGAATCTCTGGGCGACGATGGCACTGCCGCATGCGCGTCATCTCGCCAACATGCTCGAGCTTGCGCGCGTGATCACTCTGGGCGCGCTGAATCGCAATGAGTCGCGTGGGGCACACTTCAAACCGGAGTTTCCGGATCGCGACGATGAAAATTTCCTGAAGACTACAATCGCCGAGTATTCCGGCGAAGGCCCGGTCTTTTCTTACGAACCGGTCGATATTTCACTGATTGCGCCGCGCAAACGCGACTACAGCAAAGGTAAGAAGGAGACCGCCAAGGCTTAATAGCGCTATGTCAAATCCACGAAAGACAGTTGAGATTCACATTCGTCGCCGCGCCAATCCGGATTCGCCGCAGTACTGGGAACAGTTCGAAATCCCTTATCGACCGAATCTCAACATCATTTCCTGCTTGATGGAGATTCAGAAGAATCCCGTGAACAAAGCGGGCGAGCGCACCACGCCGCCGGTCTGGCACATGAACTGTCTGGAGCAGGTGTGCGGCATCTGTACGATGATTATTAACGGGCGCGCGCGGCAGTCGTGCTCGGCGCTCGTCGATAATCTCGACCAACCGATCAAACTCGAGCCGATGTCGAAGTTTCCGAACGTTCGCGATCTGATCGTCGATCGCTCGCGGATGTTTGATCATCTTCGTCGTGTGCACGCGTGGATCGAGATGGACGGCACTTACGATCTCGGACCGGGTCCAAGGATGGACCAGGAAGACGTGCAGGAGCGGTACGCATATTCGCGTTGTATGACTTGTGGTTGTTGTCTGGAAGCTTGTCCGCAGTATGAGGGCGACAACTACATCGGACCGCAGGCAATTGCCCAGGTGCGTCTATTCAACATGCATCCGACCGGCAAGATGAACCGCACCGAACGGCTCGAAGGGATAATGGGTGAGGACGGCATCACCAACTGCGGCAACGCGCAGAATTGCGTGAAAGCCTGCCCCATGAACATCCCTCTAACCCGCGCGATCTACGAGGAAAATCGCGAAACTGTTCTTCACGGGCTACTCGGTTGGCTTAAGGGCTAAAAACAGGATTAGACCCCAAGCACGTCAACCAACTCCTGCACCGCTGACGCACTCTTCTGCAGCGCGATCCGTTCTTCCGCGGTCAGATTGATCTCAATAATCTGCTCCAACCCGCGTGCACCCAGCTTGCAAGGAACACCGACGTAGAGCCCATTGATCCCATACTCACCTTCGAGGTACGCCGCGCACGGAAGAATCTTCTTCTTATCTTTCAAGATCGATTCAGTCATCTCGACTGCCGCCGCCGACGGCGCATAGTAAGCCGATCCGGTCTTCAACAAGCTCACGATCTCAGCACCACCGCCTGCCGTGCGCTTCACAATCGCGTCGATCTTATCTTTCGGCAACAACTCCGTGATCGGGATACCTGCGCACGTCGAGAAACGCGGCAGCGGGACCATCGTGTCGCCGTGTCCACCGAGCACAAACGCCGTGACGTTCTCCACGGAAACATCCAACGCTTCCGCTAGGAAACACCGCATGCGAGCCGAGTCGAGCACGCCTGCCATTCCGATCACACGATGCTTGGGAAATCCCGACCGTCGCAGCGCCACCTGGCACATGGCGTCCAGCGGATTCGAGACGATGATCAGGATCGTGTTCGGTGAGCGCCGGACAACTTCGTCGACTACTTTCGACACGATGTCGGCATTCGTCTTCAGCAAGTCATCGCGACTCATTCCCGGCTTACGAGCAAGACCGGCGGTGATGATCACCACGTCTGAATTGTCTGTTTCGTCGTAAGTGTTTGAACCCGTCATGCGCACGTCGAAACCCTCGACTGGCGCCGCTTCAGCCAGATCCAACGCCTTGCCCTGCGGCACGCCCTCGACGATATCAACCAGGACCACATCACCAAGTTCCTTCGCGGCAAGCCAGTGTGCCGCAGTCGCGCCGACATTTCCTGCGCCGACAACCGTAATCTTCTTTCGCGCACCCATTCCTTTGATTCCTTTATTTAATTGTAGTTTTTGAAGAAGCGCGAGTTTACAAGTGGGTCAGAGAGGTGTCAAATCGCGTCAATTCTTAGGAGCTGAAACGTTGAACGTACAGGAGCCCGCGGCGGTGTGACCGAAGCCATTGCTAACTTCAATGGTGACTGTAAAGACCTTCCCCGCCAGGCCCGTAGTATCAAGCACGATCTTTCTGGTCCCTTGCCCAGCAACAATTCGTCCACCCGTCGTGTACCACGTCGGTATTTGGCGTTGGCCATTATGCCCATAGTTAGCATCGATAAGAACTTTTTCGCCATCGACTGCGGTGGTCGGACAGTTCACGGAGTAAATCACAAAGACATGCTCGAACACCACTCTAAGTAAATCGTGAGCATCGCCGTAGTAAAGACGACAGACCTGCCGATCAGAATATGGCGGAATGTAATAGATCTCGAAAACCTCTTTGTAAAGCATCTTAAACAACAGCCCTGATTTTTCATCCACGAAGGCGCGGTAACCCATATCCCGAGGAAACGATGGATCAAACGACTTAAAGCGGCGTTTATCAAAACCAAGCGCTTTCATAGTTTTTGCGTCTCTCAGCACTCGTTTTATCAACAGAACTGTATCTGTTGGTGCACCATCGCAATTGCCAGCCCTGGCGAAGTCGATGGAGATATCTTCATTCTCCAACGTGAACTCGCACGGCTTTTCTTTATCAGAGCATTCACCGAACACGCGCACCACATCTGTTCGTGTTGAACTGAGTGGCTTGATGCCGCGCCACTCTTCGGCAGCAACCTGCTGTGCCGCTATCACGGAAGCAAAAACTAACAGGAACGCTCGGAACACTAACTTCATAGTGTAATAATGCTTATTGATCATGGACGACATAGATCCTGACAATCCTTTTCCAGACCCCGTCGAAATCGAGATCACCGATGTCTTCGATCTCCACACTATTCGTCCGCGAGATGTTAAAGCAGTAGTCGAAGAGTACCTGCGACTGGCCAACGAAAAAGGATTCAAGGTCGTGAGGATCATTCACGGCAAAGGAATCGGCGTGCAACGTGAAGCCGTCCGCTCCATCCTCACCCGCACGGAATTCGTCCTCGACTGGAGCGACGCGCCACCACAGGCCGGCGGACTCGGTGCAACCATCGTAAGACTGGTCACAGATTACACAGATTGATAACGGATCTTGTTATTGAGCCACAAAGTTATATTGCATCACGCCCGCGACCATGACCGGCTTCCCATTGATTTTTGGTGGCGTAAACCGTGACTGCCTCGCGGCGCCCACAGCAGCGGCCTGCAATAATGGATGACCGCTAATCGCAGCAGCCGCTACCACGGTGCCGTCAAGTCCGATCAACACCTGAACCTCAACTGTGCCGGACGCGTGAGCGGCTCTCGCAATCGGTGGATAATTAGGCCTCGGCATTTCGAGAACTTTACCGAACTCGACCTCATCCTTCGATTCGTTCGCTGCGCCGTTTCCGCAATCCTGAATGCACACGCCCATCACGGTTTCGCCATTTGCTTTGGCCTCCTCAATGGCGCGGTCCACTGCGTTTTTGGGTCGCTCACTATTGGCGGGCTCCTGCGCATGTATCTTTAGACCCGTCGACCCTATGAGGAAGAAGACGCTCAAAAAGAGCAAGGCTTTTCGCATTTCGATACTCCTTTGGCGGATAAGATTACACGATCAAGTAGTTTCGAGCCACGGATTCGAATCCATTTTTCAATCCGCGTGAATCCGTGTTAAAAACTGGTCCAAGCAATCAAACCATGCTCGTCCTATTGATCATTCTTGCTTTATCTGCTGGCTGGGATTGGAAAACTGAGCCTGCACAGTCTGCGACAAACAAACGATGCCACAGAGGATCCCAAGATTCGCAATTCTGTTCATCCCCCAAATCCTATTATCCTGTCTGAACCACTTCCCTGTTAACTGAACCAATAAACCAATTTCACTGCCCAACTTTTGTGCTAAAAATAGCGCACGCCGAACGTTAGATCCATTCAAATCCAGATTTGCAGGTCCAAAATGAAGAAGCAAACTGGCAAACTGTCCAGACGCAGGCTACTCGCGTATCTTTCGGCCTCATCAATAGTGACTGTCGCGGGAGGCGGAAACCGGCCTCATGCCGCAGAACAAAAGGACACCGGTGCGCGCGTCTACAACATTGCTGATTTCGGCGCAGTTGGCGACGGAAACACTCTCAACACGGTGGCAGTACAAAAAGCAATCGATACATGTACGAACGAGAATGGCGGGACAGTGCTGGTCCCGGCAGGCGACTTTGTAATTGGGACCATCGAACTCAAAAGCAACGTCACATTGCAAGTCGCAGCAAAAGGCCGGCTACTCGGCAGCGCAAAGATCGAAGATTACAAAGCCGGCAACAACATCCCGCCCGGTAATGGAAACATCGTAATGATCTCCGCTGCGAATGCTGAGAATGTTCGTCTTGAAGGCCCAGGTACCATCGATGGTAACGGTGTAAAATTCTTTACCGGTCGTGGCGACATGACCGGTCCGGGTCAAAACTCCGCAGAAGGCTATTATCAACGACCACATCTCCTTGTTTTCTATCGCTGTCGAAACCTGGTAATCCGCGATGTTTTCTTAACAGCCAGCGCCTATCACTGTACGAGAATTCTTCAATGCCAGCGCGTGAATCTTGATGCGGTACGTATTCACAATCGTGTCAACTTAAATAACGATGGGTTTCACATCAATAGCTCGCAATACGTTCATGTAATCAACTGCGACGTGACCTGCCAGGATGACGCCTGCGCACTGTTTGGCAGCAATAAATTCGTCACCATTACAAACTGTACTTTCAGCACCCGCTGGTCTGTGTTTCGCTTTGGAGGTGGTGAAGCTGAAAACATCACGATTTCAAACTGTGTGATCTACGATACCTATGGTTGTCCGATCAAAGCGCGTATCGGCGCTCGTTCGCGGTTGGAGAACATCATCTTTTCGAATCTGATATTGAGAAACGTTACTGGACCAATCACGCTTGGTCTCGATTCAACTCGCCGAAATCCGGATCCAAATGCTCCAACATTGCCACGCGGAGTAGTGCGCAATATCCAGTTCAACGGTATTCGAGCAACCGTCGTCGCCGAAGGAAAGCAACATGAGGATCTGCGCTGGCCGCAGAAGTTTCGGCCAGGCGAAACCCGTCAATGCATCGTGTTGAATGGAGTTGGGGAAGACGTCATCGAGAACGTCAGTTTCCACGACGTGCACATTACTTATGAAGGTGGTGGTACAGCGGAAGAGGCAGCGCGTGAGGTGCCGAAGCTGGCTGGTGAATACTTTGAAATCGGGACACCTCCAGCTTATGGCATGTACGCGAGAAATGTCCGTGGCTTGTCTCTGAACAGTGTGCGCTTTGAAGTAACGAAGGCAGACCTTCGCCCGGCTCTCGTTTTCGATAACGTCTCAGATGTGGCCATTCACGCACTCAGCGCGGAGGCAAACCCCAAAGCTGAATCGTTACTTCGCTTCACAAAAGTTCGTGAAGTGCTCTTGTCCGCAGCACGAGTGCTCACCGAGAGTAGCGTGTTTCTGAAACTGATTGGACCAGACAATGCAGGCATCACGATTGATGGAGGGGATATTTCGAAGTCTGCAAAAGTAATTGCGTATGCCGGTGGAGCAACAGCGAAGGCTGTGAAACTAAGGTTGTAACTAATATAAGGACCAAACACCATGTCGATCAAAGGACGTTTTCGTTCCCGACTTCTAATCGCCGTAGCTCTAATCTCCGTGTCTACGATATCCATCTATGTCAGTCTCGCGCAGCAGACTGCGACCGGCGATTTAACCGGCAACTGGGTTGTGCGTAACGTGAACGACACGGAAGGGACCGTGCGTTCAACTTACTTCAATCTCAAACACGAAAACGGAAAGATCACGGGAACGATTCGCTCCACCCAGTTCTTCTACACCATCAAGGAAAGCACTGGTGGGCCGGAGGGCTTTACCCTCATCGCGGCCATGATGGATGGGCACAATGAACGACGCGTGCAATACGAAGGCAAACTGGTCGGCGACGAATTAAGAATGGCAACCCGAAGGCGTCCGGATGCTCCGCTCACCGAGGTGGTCGCCAAACGCGCACCCGCTGGTGAAGGTGCGTTGCCGGCACGCATCGAACCACCAGCTCGGCACAAGGTTGCTTACAACGGCCTCGCAAAAACTCCGCCGATGGGGTGGAACAGTTGGAACAAGTTTGCGGGCCGCGTCGACGACGCAGCCGTGCGCGGCATTGCCGATGCAATGGCAAGTAACGGGATGAAGGAAGCGGGCTATCTCTACGTCAACATCGACGACACATGGGAAGCTGGTCGAAACGACAAGGGTGAGATTCAAACGAACAAGAAGTTTCCCGACATGAAAGCGCTAGCCGATTATGTTCACAAGAAGGGACTAAAGCTCGGCATCTATTCGTCGCCCGGTCCAAATACTTGTGCCGGTTATGAAGGTAGTTATGGTCACGAAGAGCAGGACGCAATGACGTTCGCGAAGTGGGGCATCGATTATTTGAAGTACGACTGGTGTGGCGCGCGAACGTTGTATACAGATGAGGAGATGCCCGCGATTTATCAGAAGATGGGTGATGCGTTATTGAAGACCGGTCGCCCAATCGTCTACAGCCTCTGCCAATACGGTCGATTAGACGTGTGGAAGTGGGGACCGGAAGTTGGCGGAAATCTCTGGCGCACCACGGGTGACATTCGCGACACGTGGGATTCGATGACCAATATCGGATTCCGCCAGAACGAACTCGCCCAATACGCAAAGCCGGGTCACTGGAACGATCCGGACATGCTCGAGATCGGCAACGGCGGCATGACCGCCGCTGAATACCAAACCCACATGAGTCTCTGGGCCATGCTGGCAGCGCCGCTACTCGCCGGCAACGACCTGCGTCAAATGAGTCCGGAGACGCTCGCGATTCTAACGAATCGAGAAGTGATTGCAGTCGATCAGGATAAACTCGGAAAACAAGGCAGCCAGGCGTGGAAGTCAAACGACCACGAGATCTGGACGCGCCAACTCTCAGGCGGCGACATGGCAGTCTCGTTTTTCAATCGCGGAAAAGATGAAGCAAAGATCGGCGTGAAGTGGGCCGACATCGGCGCGCCCGCAAAGCGCAAAGCGCGCGATCTTTGGCTGCACCAAGACGTCGACACGAGTGCTCCCGAATACACTGCAACCGTCCCTGGTCACGGCGTGATAATGCTCCGGATCAGCGGAAGATAGTTTAAAGAGACTGTTACTATTGTGGGTCTTTTTCAGGTGCGAGATAGATACGGGGAAATCGTCCAACAGGGTAGATGGAAATACGCGTGTAAGAAGTTGTAGCGAAACCACCATCCATGACGAGTAAACGCTGAGGTTCGAGTCCTCGTCTCTTTACCAGGTAATTTTTCCCTCGGGTTGCGCGCTTCATGTATTGAGCCCTGATTTTGCGTGAAGGGCCAAGCACTACCATGGTTCCTCGGCTTGACGATTTATTAATCTGAATGGCGAAATTATCTAATCGGGCTTTCACATCCTCAAAGGTCAGCGCTCCATACTCATCAAATGTGGAAAAGAAATCGATACAACATGTCTCGACTCGAGGACAATGTAACTGTTCCTCAGTTGACTTCGGATAATAGGCGACGAGCGTAACGAGTCCGTTGTAAGTTTCAACCATTAAGCCGGCCGCGGTATCTGAATAATAGACAAGGCCGGACCCGTTATCTTCGATAACGGAATTCCCGGCTAATTGATATTCGTCCTTACGATGAATTCCTTTGGGAATTATCCCGATCTCGGTAACAGTCCCCAGAGGCACATTCCATCCAAATCCGAATTTTTCCAGCTCACTGTCGCAGGGCTCTTTCTGAAATTCAAATGAGACGATTTCATTGGGCAGATTGTAGTAACCCGCCGATGCCGGCCGGCCCAACAACCGCTCAACATCAGCACGTGTTGACTTCAGCGGCACAATACCGCGCCAATCTTTCGCAATCACTGAACCCGCGAAAATTGTCAACGCAAACCAAAGGCATACGACTCTGCAAACGCTATCTTTCATCAGGAACGGCTTTGCCTCAAAAGTCGGGATTTATGCTTTTGCCTCTTGCTGCGAGGCTTTAACACACTGCCAGTTTCCGTTGCGCTTTATCCAGATCGTGAGAACGATGAACTTGGCTTCCAATGGTTTGCCGTCCTTCTTTACCTTGAAAGAATTCAAGCTGGTTGCCACGGCTGTATTGTCATAAATTTGAATGTCGGCCTCGTCGATGGTTACCGATTCGATCACCAAAGAGGTATCGGGTTTTATCAACGCGAGATACTCTTTCCTGTTGCTGCCACCAAGAAAAGAAAATTCAGGAGCCAGAAGCTTCGCGACCCCCGCCTCATCACCCTTCAACTCAGCCTGATTCCAGGTTTGCAGTAAGTCCAGAATCTCCGCTTGACCTGAAGGTAGACCCGGTGACTTCTGAGCAGAAGCGAACACGACTGACAAACACAGGATCGTTAACGCGAGAAGGAATTTCATCAGTTTTATCCTTAGATAGAGCTTTGCCTCAAGAGAACACAAGGTTGCACAGAGAAGAACGGTGTCGTGAT
>Ga0111538_10000525_pt1 | contig 51030 bp, 52 predicted proteins | sample SoiMethybrSBSTD1_FD_79669 | JGI IMG/M metagenome (GOLD analysis project Ga0111538, IMG submission 79669) | Bulk soil microbial communities from a Populus tree surrounding site in Tennessee, USA - Soil MetaG P. TD hybrid SBSTD1 (version 2)... | ecosystem: Environmental > Terrestrial > Soil >... | reverse complement strand
GACCGGGCCACCGACGCCGATTCGTGTAATTTTCTTCATGTCATGCTCCGGTGATTCAGTTCATAAACATGCGTACGTGCGCCTTGACATGCGCGGCTGCCATAATATCGAGCGAGGGTGAGAATGTTGCCATCTCGTCGAGCGTGGCACTCGAGACGCGCTCGTACTCGGCGTCTGTCGACGCATTGACTTCGAAGAGAATGGTCTGCGCGTCGAAATGATGGATTTTCATGAGCCGCAACGATGCGCTCAGGATCATGCTCGCGGTTCCGTACTGCTGCACGGCAAAGGCATCGTATTCGGGCAGGCCGAGTTCGGCAAACAGAAGACCAAGGCTGACAGGATACATGCCGGGGGTTTCCTTACGTTCGATGTACCCCAGCCAGTCCTTGAGAAGCGGCGATTGGACCAGATGGTTCGACATTTCGCAGAGTTTCTTCCCCATGCGCACGGCCATGGTTCGCATCTCTTCGTTCATCTTGCGGTTGAAGAGAGCAGTGTCGGCTCGGAGCACAGCGGTCATGTCATGTGCCCTGGCCGCCCGGTGCGTCACCAGCAGAGCAATGGCGTCAGCCGATGCCGACTGGCGGGTTGCGGTCATGACGAATTGGCGCAGCGTCTCTTTATCGTGCACCAGGCGGTGCTGAATCGCCGACTCGAGTCCGTTGGAGAACGAGAAGGCGCCAACCGGCAGTACCGAGTCGCCAAACTGGAGGATCCGCATCAATTCGGTGATCTTCGATGGACGATCACCCGATCCGGTCATTGAGGACGAAGTATGGCTCGATTCCCCGTTGACCGCCGGAGCGGATGTTTCAACCATCTCACGGCTTGGGGAAGCATGCTCCGACGAGACAGGGCTGTGTTTGATTCTAATGGACATGGCCGTGAGGATGAGTGTGATCATGTGGATGATCGTGTTCCTCCACATGGGAATGTATTGGCCCTTCGGCCCCGCCAAACAGGCGCCGGGACTCATGGGGTGCGAGATAAGGGATGACTTCAGATCCAGGGATAAATTCATATGTGATCCCGGGGAAGGCGTGGGTCTTCATCACAGAGGCCATCACTTTCTTGTCCACCGTAAGTGGAATAAACACTCGATTCCCTTTGACGACTGCAGGCCAGTGCTGGTTGCCCAGAGCATGGCCCAGCTCCACGCAGGTACGAACCAAGACCTCCGAGTTCTGTGTCTGCAGCGCGCTCAATTCGACCACCATCACGTCCTTGAGGTTGACTCTGGCGACAGTTGCGGTCCCTTGCGCCTCGTCCCATTTCAATATGTCACCATCGTGCAGAAGGATGCCGCGCGCCAACGAGATGGCCAGGTCAAGGCCGTTCTGACTTGATTTCCGCAGACGGCTCTTTTGCGCTTCCCACTGATCTAGCACCAGCCAATCCAGAGTCGCCTGCTCCAGGCGTGCTTTCCAGGCGGTTTCGTGAATGTTGCCGATGATGGTTTCGATAATAAGCATAGGGCCTCTATTATGAAATGTTCTGTTCCACAATCATCGTTCTAAGGACGCGATCAGGCTCGTCAGCAGCAAGCTTTCACTGAGTTTCCATTCCAGTCCGACAAGCATAGACTCGAGGACCACGGAACGCGAGGTATAAATAGACGCCAGCCGTACCGCTGGTTTTACTACAAGGTGAACAAAGCACCCGTCACCCCGGGGTTGTCAGAACCAGCGCGACCATTCGGGGCATAACCGAATGATGCGGAGGTGGCACGTAGCAGGGACACCTGTCAGCTAACAGTAATTCCCGCTCACACTTGGCTTCCCATCCCATCCCACATAGAGATGTCTTAGCTAAAAAAGTAGAGCTGATTCAAAGAAATGGATTCGGCCGGTTTGACCGTGGCATGGACACCGTCCACCTTGACTGCAAAGGTCTCAGGGTTCACCTCGATTTTTGGCGTCAGCCCGTTGCGCACCATGTCCCGCTTCGTAATCGTGCGCGTGCCATACACAGGCATGACCTTGCGTTGGAGGCCTAGCTTTTCCGCGACCCCGTTGTCATAGGCAGCACGCGAGACAAAGCTGATGCAGGTCTCGGGCAAAGCCCGGCCGAACGCGCCAAACATTGGCCGGTACATAACCGGCTGGGGTGTCGGCAGTGAAGCGTTCGGATCCCCCATGATTGACCAGTTGATCAGGCCGCCTTTGATGACCATCTTAGGCTTGGCCCCGAACATGGCGGGCTCCCATAGGACAAGATCCGCCATTTTGCCAGGAGTGATCGAGCCTAGGATATGCGAGATGCCCTGGGTGATGGCCGGATTGATGGTCACCTTCGCGACGTACCGAAGCACGCGGAAGTTGTCGTTGTTGGGTGAATCCTCCGGCAACTTACCGAGGCCTTTCTTCATCGCATCCGCTGTCTGGATCGCGCGCAACCAGTTTTCACCGACCCGGCCCATGGCTTGCGAGTCGCTCGAGAACATGGAGATCACACCCATGTCGTGAAGCACGTTCTCAGCGGCGATGGTTTCGGGTCGGACTCGGCTCTCGGCGAACGCCACGTCAGACGGCACCTTGGGATTCAGATTGTGGCAGACCATGATCATGTCGAACAATTCCGCCATGGTGTTGATGCCATAAGGCAAAGTCGGATTCGTGGAGCCTGGCAGCACGTTGAGTTCGCCCGCCACCTTGATGATGTCAGGTGCGTGACCGCCGCCGGCGCCTTCCGTATGGTAGGTGTGGATCGTCCGGCCTTCGAACGCCGCGATGGTATCTTCGACGAAGCCGCCTTCGTTGAGGGTGTCGGTATGGATGCAGACCTGCACATCCATGTCATCGGCGACCGAGAGACTAGCTCGGATGGTCGCCGTCGTCGTGCCCCAATCTTCGTGAATCTTGAAGCCTGCGGCACCTGCCAGGATCTGTTCGACCAAGGGTGCTTCGCCCGAGCAGTTACCCTTGCCGAGAAATCCAAAGTTGATAGGCAGCCCTTCGACTGCTCGGAGCATCATCTCAATGTTCCAGCGTCCGGAAGTGATCGTTGTGCCGTTCGTGCCGTCGGTCGGCCCGATGCCGCCCCCGAAGAAGGTGGTGACGCCGTTGCTGAGGGCCGCATAGACCTGCTGTGGCGAGATCAGATGGATGTGCCCGTCGTTGCCAGCCGGCGTCAGAATCAAGTGTTCGCCGGTGATGGCATCCGTGGCCGGGCCGACCGTGAGACCCGGGGTCACGCCATCCATGGTACCGGGATTGCCCGCCTTGCCGACGCCTACGATCTTGCCGTCCTTGATGCCGACGTCGGCTTTAATGACGCCGAGGATCGGATCCACCACCGTGACGTTGGTGATCACCAGGTCGAGCGCGCCGCCTTCGCTCGTGAGCTGGTTATCCATCCCCATGCCGTCGCGCAACGTCTTGCCGCCGCCATAAATGGCCTCATCACCATACACGCGCAGATCCTTTTCAATCTCGATATAGAGGTCGGTGTCGCCCAAGCGGATTTTGTCTCCGACAGTCGGGCCGAATAGGCTCGCATTTTCTTTGCGAGATATTTGTGACATAAGAGTGTCCCCTTTCTCGGCCCCCTTGGCCAAATAGTATCTCTTGCCGGTTTATCTCATTATGGCTTGCTGGCCTTGGACTTGAACCCACGGTCGCCAGCGCGCTCCAATCCTTTGTCAAGATTCGGTCGGTAGCCCGGGGTGGGGCCGGTCCCTGTCCATCCGTCTACCAGGTTGTTGAACCCGTAGATGCGTTGTTTGCCTCCGAATGGAACCAGCGTCACTTCCTTTTCGTCGCCCGGCTCGAAGCGCAGGCCAGTTGAGGCCGGAATATCCAGATGCTGGCCAAACGCCGCCTTCCGGTCAAATTCCAGGGCACGATTGACCTCGAAGAAATGAAAATGGGAGCCGACTTGAATAGGGCGGTCACCAGTGTTGCGCACCTTCATTTTGACGGTGGGGCGTCCCGCATTAATTTCAATGGGTTTGTCGGAAAGAACGTAACCGCCGACGGGTGTCTTCGCCGCTGTGTGGGGTTTTTGAGTTGCCATCTTTATTGATCCCTTCCCTCTGTTAGTTCAAAGTCCGTTGAGCCATGCCGTCCGGTTACTGGATCGGTCCATGAACGGTAACCAGACGGCTGCCATCCGTGAAAACCGCCTCCAGTTGGACTAGCGGGATCATTTCCACGACCCCTTCCATGACGTCGTCCCGCGTCAAGGTCGTCCGGGCTTCTTTCATCACTTGCTCTAAGGATTTTCCTTCCCGCGCTCCGTCCAACGCCGAAGCCGTAATCACCGCCACGGCTTCGGGGTGATTGAGCTTCAAGCCCTTCGCTTTGCGCTTCTGCGCGACCTCAGCCATCATATAGATCATCAATTTGTCCAATTCTCTTGGTGTCAGATGCATGTAATGCTCCTTTGCAGTGGTGCCCGGTTGCAGGGCGTGCAAGTCGAAGGGCCCCCTCGACTGGTTGTTTCGATTTTTCGGCGTACATTGGTGTGAGGTATTTGCTGGGACATTATGAGATCCAATCTCTTTGACAACTATTTCCTTTGACTCACCCAGTAACGGCGCAGATTATCTTCCGGGGTTGTGGCATCTGCTGGTGCGACTGGGATCAGGGAAGGGAAACCGTTCCTCGCCAGGAGCATCAACCAGGTGACAAGGACGAAGGCGGACGTCAAGACCGGCATCCCCGATGGTTCCAAGAAAATGCCCAGCGAGGCCCAGACCCGCGCGGTAACCAATACGCCGATCACCGTATAGATAAAACATTGGACGTTCAGCACCAAGAAGAATCCTCCGAGAGCCATCGCGGTCAGCGCGGCATTGTACCCAAACAAGCCGTCACGAATCGCTTCGTCATGTGCTCCGTAGAACACCGCGACGCCGACGGCCAAGGTCGATCCCATGAGCGCCATCAGCGCGCCGATGCGGGTATTGATCGCGATTCCCATCAGAATGATAACCCCAGTCTCCCAGCTGTCCTGGAAGAAAATCTCTGCGATGCCCATGGTAATTCCGTGAAACCACGTGACCCAATTGTAGACCGGTGTCGGTCCGGTAAAGTCTGAGGGCGAGGTCGGCTTAAGGGCGTTGGATACATCAATGGTCGCAAACTGCAATAAGGCGCCGAGGAAGAACCAGGTGGCCAACACGAACGGCATGGTCAAGCCGGGCACCTTGTGCGGTCCGAGAATGGCACCGAAGGCCGGGAAAAGGATGCTCGAAAACGCTGCACAGAGCACAATGTAGAGGCAGAGATGGAGATTTGGAATATTTCCGGTTGTGAAGTTGGGGCTTGTATAGGCAACTAACGCGATTGAGACCAGTGCCCCATTGAATCCGAACAGGCCATCCTTGATCATCCCCTTGTCGGCTCTAAACAGAAGGGCAGTCAGCGTACTGATAATGGTTCCAAACAGGCAGGCTGTTCCGTAGATCCAGGAGTTGTAGAAGATGCCAGATAGGATGATCGCCCCGGAGATCGGGTTGTTCTGGAAGACAACCTGACCGATTCCACGGAGCACCCAGTCAACGAATCCGAGAGTCGGGTGATCTCGGAAGCTGTTCTGCAATGACGTGGTCGTCATGATGTCCTCCGGTCCTTAGCCCGTAGTCTCAGACACAATGTCTGCATCTGCACCTTGGCAGATAAAAACGCCCTGACAACTGTCAGAATTGACAGTATGCGAGGGTGGCATACCCCACGACATCGGCGATAGGCGCGTCAGCCACATTTCCCGATCCTTCCGGACCGGCTGTCATCGTGGCGTCCGAGCCGAGCTTAAAGCCGATCCGTTCAATGCAGCACTCGTCCGGTTCTCGCTTGCGGCGTGTCAGATCGGCCCACCCCCCGCTACTCAATTTGATGATTGATGATGCAAACTGACTCGTCTGGTTCCTCTACTTTCTGCCGTCGTCGGAAATAAGTGTGGTGGCCTGCGTCACTTTCGATTCAGGGCGCGCCAGGAGCCGCTGCAGACGCTCCATTAGGGCATACGCCAAGGTGCGATAGTTCAGCACGTACAGCGCAGGGCCGGCAGTCAAGAAGGGGTCATCCTATTAGCATTCCAGCTAAACAACATGTATGGGCGTTCAACGGCTCTACATAGCCGGACAAGTTGCGATTACCATCTGGCGTTACGGCATTCCGTATCGTGCAGGCATGATGATCGTGGTGTGACGGATGGGCGGCTAGCCAATAAGGACCTGCAGTCCATGCGGATCGTCCAGATCGCGTGGATTCACCCGGCTACCTCTTGACTGGCTTGCTCATCACCTCGGTACTGTCCTTCTTTTTTTAGATCGTAGACATGACTCAACCCCGCTTGTCTGTAGACATCGCGAATGGCTCAATGGGGCCGTGTCGCCTCGCGAATGTTGTGAGCTGACCTGTCAGATTTGACAGTTCCGACGGCTTCACAGTTTGAGTAAATCAATTCAGACAGGGGAATATGGCGTTTCAGATGAATGACGATGTGGCGATAAGTCGTAAGCGAGCCGGAATCGGTTCTGTCTGGAACAATTGACGTGATCCCAAGCCGAAGCCTCGCACAGCAGATTCGAGCATGAACATGATCAAAAAGTCGGCGCTGTTAGATGCAAACAATGCTGAGAACCCTCGTCACATTACGGAGGATGCCATGCGGACGCGACGCATTATCTTCAACCTGGGGGTGGTAGTGCTCTGTTTCCATGGATGCACGGGTCCCGACGTCAAGACGGATTTTGATCCTTCTGCCGATTTCAGCAAGTTTCATACGTTTGCCTTCCTCGGGCTGACTGATATCAATAGGGGGGGCGACATCCTGGCCAACTCGCTGACCCGGAAACGGATTGAGTCGATCGTGGCAAGGGAGCTCACGAAGAAGGGACTCCAGCAGGTCGAAGTGGGTCAACACCCGGACCTGTTGGTACACTATTGGCTCGGCGTGAGGGAGAAGCAGGAGGTCGTTGATACCGGTGGGGCGTACGGCGCCTACGGTTGGCGCGGGGGCGGTGCCGCATACGGCGGCGTCAGGACCTACAATTACAAGGAAGGGACCTTGATCGTGGATTTGGTGGAGCCGAAGAAGAAGGAACTCATGTGGCGCGCGACGACGGTGGGAAATATGCAGGATACGAGTCAAGAGAACATCGCCCTAGCCGACAAAGCCATCACCGAAGCGTTTGAGCACTATCCACCCCCGGCCAAATCATAGCGTCGTATTCTGCCGCCGATCGGCCAGAGCGCAGGAGGAGGATCTGCCGAGCTTTCCAACGGAGACGATCACCGACGGTCAAGGGTTGCTTGATTACCGATTGATAGGTTCGACGCAGGGTGCTGTACCATTGAGTGACTCGCCTGACCCAGTCGGCATGTAACCATCCCACATCGCTGCGGGTAATGGCCCTCAATTTCCGTGGACGCCAGGAAGCGAGCTGATGATTTAAAATCGATTTGTCATTGTGCACGGACTTTTTATAGGCGCCATGTCTCTCGAGATAGAGGCGCTCAAGCTCACCGAAGGTAAGCTCGTGCCGTCGCTGCTGTTGTTCCTGGGTAGGTCCTGTCCTTGCGCGATGGCGGCGAGTTTTTCCAGGGCCAGCTTACGGGCCTGCTCAACCGTCAGCTGGCCGTACCGCCCCAGTGTCATACGCCGGACCCGACCGTGAATCTGCTTCTTGGGCACGAATGACTTGGAGCCGGGGGTGACGCGGAGCGCAAGCCCCCGAAGCTCGCTATCGCGGACAAAAATCTGCCCCGTCGAGGGGTGCGGCGTCGCGTCGATCGTTCGTTTGGTGAGGCGACCCGTCTTTGGCAGTAGTGACCCACCCATCTTTACCTCCCTCCGCATAACATGCTATCTCTGCACCAAGACACAAACTGGAACGTTCCATTGAGCCATGTAGAATCTGTGTAGAACAAAACCGGGGAAATCAGACGGAAACCATCGGAGAGCACAGATGAACACTATTCGTAAGTGTAGGCCTGGTCAAGGGATAAAGTAGGTGATGGGACTGTGTAGAAGAGGAGGCTTCAGCCTTCTAAGCTGAGGGTCGCTGGTTCGATTCCAGCCGGGCGCACCAACTTGGCTTATAGTTTTTTGACCATCTCTCTTCTGTATGAAAGGTTGAAGTCGTGACCGAAAACGTCACTCCCAAACCGTGGAAACTTCACCATGATAGTGGTCCATCGGTATCGATGGCGCGGACGGCACATGAATCACGAATGATGTGCTACATCGTGCCTCCACCCCGAACATCGGGGATTTGAACTACATCGTGCATTGCGTCAATATGCATGAGCGATTAGTGGAGGCATTGCAAGGGTTGGTGCAGATGCGCAATCGAAGCGGTAGTGCAGACGGTGACGGTCATGATTGGAACAGGGCGAGAGCGGTTCTCGCTCAGCGGTTTCCAGGTCCGCGCGGATAATCGGATGAGTCAGCATAAAGCCAGCACCTCGGATGGTGAGCCGCGCTCTTCACCGGATACGTTCAGTATCCAAGAGTTGGTCGATGCCAGCCCCGCGACCATTTCTTTAATTGATACGCACAAATGGGAAATCCGTTTTCAGAATTGTTCCAGCCGAGACATGTTCGGTGATGTGGTGGGGCAGAGTTGCCATGAAAAGTTGGTGCAATCTCCTGCTCCCTGTACATTTTGCCGCGCAAAGGAAGCGCTCAGAACGGGAAAGACTACCAGCTCCGAAGTGGCCCTCGCGGACGGGCGCTGGGTCTTGATTCAATGGGCGCCAATTCGGCGTGGTCAAACATTTCTGGCGGTGGAGTCGATCATCGACGTGACCGAAAGTAAACGGCGCGAAGAGGAATCGCGCCGGCTCAAAGAGCTGTTCGAACATCAGGCCACCATCGATCCCTTGACTGAATTACTGAATAGGCGCGGGTGGACGGAACTTGCGGAGCGTATCTGGTGGAGGGCCATTCAAAATCGTGAACTCGTTGAAGTGCTGCTTCTGGATATCGACCATTTCAAAGAGGTAAACGATCGTTTCGGACACGCCGTGGGTGATCAGGTGCTCCGTCATGTGGCGGGAGTGTTGCGCCAACAAACGCGGCCGGGCGATCTATTGGGCCGATGGGGCGGTGAAGAGTTTATTCTCTTGTTGCATCCGCCGATGATGGACGTGCAGGCCATTGGGGAACGCATTCGTCACGCCGTCGGCACATCGTCGATGGCCATCGAGGGCACATCGACTTGCATTCAGGTGACGATCAGTATCGGGGGCACTACGTTCGATCCGAACGGAAAAGAGCCAGGCGGATTGGACCTTGCGCTGATCGGCGCGGATCGCAATCTCTATAAAGCGAAAAAGCAGGGCCGCAATCAAACCTGCCTATAGTCTAAAGCCGACGAACTACGTCTCTCTCGCAGTCTCAAACGCCTTCATCGCACCCGCGCGGTGCGCCGTCTCTCCTTGCACTTGATCAAGCGTACATTGTCGTGGCTGTTTGTCCGGCCGCCAGCGTAAAAATTTCGTTCCATGACGAAAGCGCCCTTGCGAATAGTAGTCGTACCGTACTTCGCACACCAAGACGGGATCGAGTTTTTCCCATTCGTCGCTTTGCCGTTTCGACCATCGCGTCGGGCCGCCGGGCGCCTTGCCACTAAAACCGCTGCCCCCTCTTAACGGTTCCACGACCTTCTTCAACGTCACACGTTCATCCTTTGCGAAGGAGGATGTGAACCCGACAAAATGCAACAGGCCGTCCGAGTCATACAGTCCCAACAGCAGCGACCCTATGACATGAGCGTCCTTTGAGGCATACCGAAAGCCGCCGATGACGCAATCGGCTGATTTCAGGCGCTTGACCTTGACCATCGCGGCGCGGTCGCCGGCGTGGTAGGGTTCCATAATCTTTTTAGCCATTACTCCGTCGAGTCCATAGCTACCGAGATCATCAAACCAACGTAACGCAATCGCTCGATCCCGAGTGGCCGGTGATAGTTGGATCGATGGATGGTCCTGAAGGGAAGCAAAGAAGCCTTCTAATTGTTCGCGTCGTTTTATCAGCGGTTGATTGACCAGAGTCGATTTCTTCGCGGAATCCGCGAGCAGGTCGAAAGCCGTGAACGTAGCGGGCGTCTCGTGGGCAAGTTTGGCGATCCGCGAGGTCGCAGGATGAATCCGCTGCAACAGATCGTCGAAGGACAGCCGTCCATCCCTCGTCACGACGATCTCGCCGTCCAGGACAAAGGCGCGATGGGGGAGCGCTCGAAACCCCTCCACCAATTCCGGGAAATAGCGCGTGAGCGGCTGTCCGGCTTTCGATTGCAATACGACGTCGGGGCCGTTGCGAAAAGCCAGACAACGGAAGCCATCCCACTTCGGTTCGAATTGCCAGTCATCGCCAGCCGGAAGTTGATCTGCGCGGGTCGCTTCCATCGGCGGGAACGGAATGGGCACGGAAAGGCCGAGCTCTGGAAAGGCGCCCTTTTCTAGTTTTTCAGCGGCTGTGACGGCGGAGAGGCGGGGCGACATCAGGCCTCATGCGCCTTGGCGAGGGCATAGAGGTTAAACCGCTTTTTACCGAGCAGCGGTTTCCACAAATCTCCACTGCTCCGCAAGACGGAGGGCACATTGTCGATGCGGTAGTCGGCGAGTTGGATGCCGTGTTCAATGTTCTCCCACGTGACGGGCATCGACACAGTGGCGAGCGGCTTGGGACGAACCGAATAGATCGATGCCAGCGTGCGTCCCCAGGCATTCTGATTGTAATCGACCAGCACGCGTCCATACGGCCGGTTGGCGATGCGGTATTCCGCCGTCACCAATTTGGGATATCGAGTCGCCATGGCCTGGGCGATTTCCTTCGCGACGGTCCACACTTCTTTTTGCAATGGTCCGCGAACGATCGGCACATACAGATGAAGCCCTTTGGAACCGGTTGTTTTCACGTACGTGGGCATGTGAAGTTCGTCGAGCAGGTCCCGTAATTTCATGGCGACATCGCACACACGTTGGAAATCCGCACCAGGGCCCGGATCGAGATCGAAGTGAAGAAAGTCCGGCCGGTCATAATCGTCGCAACGGCCGTACCAAGGATTCAAATCGATACAGCCTAAATTGACGACCCAAAGCAGGGCCGGAAGATTCTGAACCAAGACAAAGTCGATGATATTGCCCCGCCGGTGGGGAATCGAGCAAATCTTGATCCATTCGGGACGTGAGGATGGCGCTCGCTTCATAAAAAAGAACTCGCCGTCCGCTCCATTGGGATAGCGTTTCATGACCATCGGGCGGTCGAGCAGATGGGGAAGAAGGAATTTCGAGACATCGAGATAATATTGCAGGAGATTCCGTTTGGTAATGCGCTGATGGGCCCAGAAAAGTTTTTGCAAATTGGTGAGATGAACGGACCGATCGCCGATCATCAGCGTGGCTTCATCCTGATCGGCCGGAATAGATATTGACTTGTGCATAGAAGCACCGCCCCCACTGCATCATACCGGCCGGAGTAGGTCCCGACAGTCGGTCAACGGATTGCTTTTGTATGCCCTCGCCCCTACAATGGCCACATTTACGCCATGCCACGCCGCATTGTTACGACTGTGTCCTCGCCGCCCCCCACCAAGCGCCGCACTACACGCATTCGCAAGTCCATCGACATCGATATGAAAGCGAAACGCCGTTTCCAGGCGCGCTTATTAACATGGTATCGCCGGTACGGGCGCGATCTGCCGTGGCGTAAGACATCCGACCCATACAAAATTTTGGTTTCGGAGGTGATGCTGCAACAAACTCAGGTGGATCGGGTGATCCCCAAGTATCACGAATTTCTCGAACGCTACCCCAGTTTTCAGCATCTGGCGGAGGCGCTCACGGAGGATGTGAAAAAAACCTGGTATCCGCTTGGCTATAACATTCGGCCATTGCGATTGCACAGCATTGCATGCGAGACAATGGCTCGCTATGGAGGCACTCTGCCGAAAGCGCCGGAGGAACTGCTCTCATTCAAGGGTATCGGACGGTACACCGCCGGCGCGATTCGATCGTTTGCGTTCAACGAGGATGCGCCGATTCTCGATACGAACGTTATGCGTGTGCTGTACCGAATTTTTCTCGGCGCCGGCGACCTCAAAACTCTGAAGAACACGTTATGGCAATTATCCGAAGCGCTCATCCCCAAAGGGAAGGGGTACGATTTCAATCAAGCGTTGATGGACTTCGGGGCCATGGTCTGCAATGCGCGCGACCCCTATTGCCTACTGTGCCCGATGAAGAGTTTTTGCAAGACCTATCCTTTCGAGCCCAAACGTTAAGCGCATCTGAAGTCGGCGAGCCCCTCGCTTCGACGGTACGAGCAACGGTGTATGAGGGAGAAGCCTCGGATCCAAGTGGCTGCGGGATTGATCCAACAGGGCGATGGCTATCTGATTACGAAACGAAAAGCCGGTGTGCACTTGGAAGGGTTTTGGGAATTTCCGGGCGGTAAGCGAGAACCAGGTGAATCTCTTGAAGAATGTCTTGCGCGGGAATTAAAGGAAGAGCTCGACATTTGTATTACACCGCCCACTCCGTTTCATGTCATTACTCATGACTACCCGGACAAGTCCGTGGAGCTGCATTTCTTTTTATGCAGTATCCGGGGTGGTTCACCCCAAGCGCTCGATTGCGATGACTGGAGGTGGGTGTCGGCTGAGGATCTGGGGCGCTATACATTTCCCCCTGCCGATCAGCCGGTGATCCTGCTCGTGCAACAATACGCGAAACAGAAAGCCAGCGGAATGACACCATGAAGATTGTGCTCGACATCGAAACGGTCCAATCGCCGCGTGAAGAATGGGCGCGAGTGGCGGGGTGCCTTCCTCTCGTGGATGTCAATTGCCTCGAAAATGCGGAGGATCTCTTCACGGCGTCGGAGGCCGAACAGCGTCGGAAAAGCGAAGACGAACTTTATGAGAAGTCTTCCTTCGACGGCACGTATAGCCGCATCGTCTGCATCGGCATGATTGTCTTGTCGGATGCGCTTGAACCTCACGGCGCGATGTCATGGTATGGCCAGAATGAAAAAGAAGTACTCCGACAATTCTGGGCGAAGATCGCGCAGCTCAGGCCCTCGCTCATGATCACGCATAATGGCCTCGGCTTCGATTTGCCCTTTATCAAAAAGCGATCGATCATTCAGCAGGTCAAGCCGACGTGGGATGTGCCGCTAGCGAAATTCAGGATGGAGCCGGTCTACGACACGATGGCGATTTGGAGCAATTGGGAGACACGCGGCTGGGTTAAACTCGACGTGCTGGCTCGCGCGCTAAATGTTGAAACCAAATCGGGTAGCGGCAAACAGGTGGCCGAGATGTGGGCAAAAGGCCTCGGGAAAGACATTGCCGACTATTGTTTGCAAGATACGTATGTCACATACGCCTGCTATTGCCGAATGAACTTTAGAGAACCGCTATCGAGCAGTGTCGTGCTGCTGAATCGAGAATTAGTGGAAGCTTCGTGAACGGATTCCTTGCGAAGTCGAAAGATCAGGGAATCGCTGGATTGTTAGGGCAGGGCTGGCGGTGATTTCGTCGCCGGCTTCGCTTTTTTCTTCAGCGCATCCAACTGGACATCCCGTTCGTCGAGCTGGCGTCGAAGTGTGCGGAGTTCCTTCTTCATCGTTTCCAGCTCCAGGTCTTTTCTAATCACCAAGTCTTTCAACATCTGCGCCTCATCGGATTGAGCCGCAGGCTTTCGATTCGACTTTGCCGCCTCCGAAGATACGGGAGCCGGCAGGGAGAGAAGTTCTTCCGCTTCGACTGAAATGTCTTTGAGCGTAGGCGTAGAAACGAGGGGAGATGGGGCAGGGAGGGCGGGTGTAGTGGCGGCAACATTCGAGAACGGTCGCTTCGACAGCGAATCGTAGTCGATGACGAGACTCGCTCCATCGGATTGTTTATAGCTGTCGGAGCGCAGTGCCGATTCCGGTGTAAACTGAACTTCCCGGTCTTTGAGGCCGGTCGTATCGGGGTAGTATCGATTGGGACCGCTAATCGTATCCGGTTTCACTGCTCTGTGCCGATACTCGCTTAGCGTGACATGCAAGGAGAGACCATGCGCATACAGCGTGCCGGCGGTGACTTCCGTTTGCGGAGTTGCGATCGTCGGAGCGGAAGAGCCGATGCCCGCGCCGCCACCCGGCATCGACGAAATGGGGCTGATGCGTGTGGCGATTCGAAAACGAACTTGCTGTTCCGGCGTAGCCTGCAAGAGCGCGGCCGAGATCAGTGGAGCGAGAAAGGCAAGCTCCGCTTCGGAAAAAACGCGTTCGGGTTTCGAATTCGAGGCAAAGAACGTTTGCACCGTTGTCTTGGGATTGCCGACCTGAATGCCCCCCAGGACCCGCATGACGAGGAGCTGATCTAATTTAATAGGATGCGCGGCCTGCACATTCCGATCGGCGAGGCGTTCTAGATACACGCCGCCCTCCGGTCCTTCGTGAAGAATGACATCGGGACGCGGTGCCGACGAGCAAGAAGACACCAGCATCAAAGTGACAATAAGGTGGGCTAGGAATTTAGACAGCGACATATAGGACTCCATCGTGCGATGGGATGTGAGTGTATCACAAGCAACAAATCTGAGGCAGGAGGATAGCCAACATTCGTTTAGTATTCACCCGGCCAAAATACCAGTTTCTCGGAAGGGAATATGCGTGCCAGGTCATCTTGACATTTGTATAGTCAACATACTATAAGTACACCGCCTATACCAAAGTGATGAGGCTGGACAATGGCGTCCTCGCTCTTCCGGTATGGCAGATAAGTTTTCCAGGACAATGACGTCCTTTTGGTTCATGAGTGGACCGGAGGGGCGTTTTTTTTTGGCCTCACACTCGGTCCGTGGCGCATTTATGATCGGCACAGGGAGGACATCAACAATGAACGTATGGAGGAACAGACGACGCGCTTTCTTGTTCGTCGTTGGATGGCTCGTTATAGCGGTGTGGACCGCCGTCCCATTTGCATTCGCAGAAGAGCCTGCGGGGGCAGCCCCCGGAGCAGGAAATACCACGCCGAAGAGGGCAGCCCCCGGAGCAGGAATTACCACCCCGGCGGAGGAAGCCACCAGAGCAGTAATTACCACGCCGGCAGGGGAAACCGCCGGAGCGGGACGTATCACGCGAGAGCAGGAAAAACCCGTCGCGCATCTTTGTGCCGGGTGTCTTGCTCCGATTTTTACGGACGGCAGCAAGGGAAGTATCACACCATACGGCCGCATCGAACTCGATGCTATTTACAGCAATCGAATGACCAATCCCTTAGACCCCGGGCAGTTCAACGGGTATGCCACGGCGGCGGGTACATCGAGCAACAGCTCCGCGACATTAAATCCGCGTTACAGCGTCTTCGGCCTTCGCGCGGAACGCACCGACGGCGTCCACACGCTGGCTGGCGTCGTCGAAATCGATTTCTACGGGCAAACGGACAATGCGGGGAATCTGCCACCGCGTCTACGTTTAGCCAACGCACGCTACACGACCGGTCGGACGAGCCTGACTGTCGGGCAGGACTGGACGCCGGTGATGGCACTCCATCCCGACCTGATCGATTTCTCCATCATGGGCTACAACGGTAACTTGTGGCAACGTCTTCCGCAAATTACGTTGCGTCACGATTTCACCGAGAACCTACAAGGCCTGGTGACGGTCATGCGGTTCGAGCGCGGACTGACGCAGTGCTGCGGTCAGACGCAGGTGCGACCGATCACTCCACCTGCTAACGGAGCGATTGGCGGGAATCAAGCTACGATCAACGCGTTCAATGACCCGGATCAACATCCGTACTATGGATCGCGGTTGGCATGGTCCGGATCGGGAGCTGCGCAGGGCATGGTGGCTGCGGTCAATGCCGCCTATCGGTACTACCGCTCAGCCCCGGCTCCGGGAAATCCGTTGTTTCAATCCGGCCGTGATATCAATTCGTATGTCGTCGGCGGCGAGTTGGTCGTGCCCATCAGGGACAATCTGAAGTTCTCCGGCGAAATCGCCTATGGCCAGGCGCTCGGCGTGGAATGGTTCCGGTTCAATCAAGAACTGAATCTGGTCAACGGCAATCCGATTCGATCCTTTGTCGGCTGGGGCCAATTGAGTTGGGCCGCCTCGAAGGACTTCACATTCTTGGGCGGCTATGGATGGGATAATCCACTCAATTCCGATTTGAAGGGCAGTCAAGCTATCAACATTCCTGGGTCGAACATCCAGTACCTGCTCAACCATCGCACCTATGCCACGGTGATCCATCCGATCTGGGCCGATTTCTATACCGGCTTTGAATGGAATCACCTGATGACGGAATGGGCGTCGGGTCAGCATAACCAGGGTGACAATTACATGCTGTCCTTCTGGTACAACTTCTAGCCAAGATGCTGAAAATGACTTCCCGCTTCGTTCTCGGGTCGAAAAAATCCTCAACGTACCTCAGAGGATACGCCTCCGGGTTTTTTTGCCCTGCGGCCTCGCCGGAAGATCATTTTAAGCATCTTGCCCATCACCATTGAAGAAAGGTGCTCAGCGATGAAATTGACATCAACGAACGATGAAAAGACAGATGACAATAGCAGTAATCAATCACGACGTGAATTTCTATCCAGCAGTAAGAAAATAGCCTATGGTGTGGGGGCCGCGGCTCTGCTGGGTAATCTCGGTAACTGGGCGCTCTCGTATGCTGCCGACAAAGAACCGATCAAGGTTGGCGTGCTTCATTCATTGAGCGGCACCATGGCGATCAGTGAGGTATCGCTTCGGGATGTCGTGTTGATGGCAGTCGAGGAAATCAATGCGAAGGGCGGCGTACTGGGACGAAAGATCCAGCCGGTTGTCGTCGATCCCGCCTCGAACTGGGACTTGTTTGCCGAAAAATCCAAACAACTATTGCTGCAAGACAAGGTGTCGGTCGTCTTCGGTTGCTGGACCTCGGTGAGCCGTAAGTCCGTCTTGCCGGTGTTCGAAAAGAATAATGGGCTTCTCTTTTATCCCGTTCAATACGAGGGGGAAGAATGTTCGCACAATGTGTTCTATACGGGTGCGGCCGTCAATCAGCAGGCGGTGCCCGCCGTCGAATATCTCATGAGCAAGGAAGGCGGAGGCTATAAAAAGTTTTATCTTTTGGGAACGGATTACGTGTATCCCAAAACGACGAACAAGATTCTTCGCGCGATGTTGCTTGCCAAAAAGGTTCCCGAAGCGAACATCATGGAGGAGTACACGCCTTTCCACCATCAAGATTATCAAACGATCGTCGGGAAGATTAAGAAGTTTTCAGCGGGTGGCGGCGCATGCGTCATCAGCACGATTAACGGGGACAGCAACGTCCCGTTCTACAAAGAGTTCGCCAACCAGGGGCTGCGTGCGGAAGACGCTCCCATCATGGCCTTTAGCGTGGCGGAAGACGAGTTGCGTGGGATGGACACCAACCCACTGGTTGGACATCTGGCCGCGTGGAACTATTATCAAAGCGTCGATACGGCGCAGAACAAAAAGTTTGTCGCCGACTTCAAAGCCTACTGCAAAAAGAATAATTTGCCCGACGGCGAGAAGCGGGTGACGGACGATCCCATCGAGGCCGCTTATTTCGGCGTGCATGTATGGAAACAAGCGGTCGAGAAGGCCGGCAAGACAGACGTCGACGCCGTGCGGAAAGCCGTCTACGGGCAAAAGTTCCTTGCCCCGGGTGGAGAAATCAAGATGGACGAAGGCAATCAGCATACGCACAAGCCGGTCTTGATTGGAGAGATCTTGAAGGACGGCCAATTCAAGACGGTCTGGCGGTCGAAAGGATTGGTCAAGCCGGAACCCTGGAGTGAATATACGAATCCGGAAAAAGGGTGCGACTGGACCAGTCATCAAGGAACCTATCAGAAAAAGGCTTAGCCTATTCGGCGCTAGTTATGGGCACGGCTGAACACCGCCGTGCCCATAATTTTGTCATAAGACCTCCATCACATGAGACCTGCCCTATGAAACGAGTGGTGTGCCTGGTGATGATCGCATGGGTCGCGATCTGCGGAAGAGGCGAGTTCAGCGCAGCCGAAGAGCTCAGCGCGATGACCTTGGAAGTCGAGGGCGCATTGAAAGACCTTTCCAGCGAGGATGCGGCCGTACAAGAGGCGGCCGTGAATGCGTTGATAGCCGGCGGCGATCCCGCCCTTCTTCCAAAGTTAGAGGAAGTACGCGCCACGGCGGATCGAAGCGTGAGGATGGCTATCAAGCCGGTGATCGATTTGCTGAAGAACAAGGCGAAGCTGGCAAGTCCGGACTCTAATGACCGGCGATCGGCGGCTACGGATTTAGGATCGCTCGGCAAGCCGGCCTCATTACCATGGATGCAAGCGGCGCTTCAGCAGGAGCCCGATCGGTGGGTTCGTTACACGTTGGAGGAATCGATTCAACTCATTACGCTGTCCTCATCCGACCCGGAGATCCAAGCAACGGCTGCCACCAAGTTGGGAGCGTTGCATAGTCAGAATGCCGTGCCGCACTTGAAGGAACTGACGGCCGCTTCATCGGAAGGAGTGGCTCGCGCTTCCCGGGAGGCGATTGGACGAATCGAAACGTGGGCCAGTTGGGCGAATGGCTTCGAGACGATTTTCCGCGGCATCAGCTTGAGCTCGATTCTTTTGATGATGTCGCTCGGGCTCGCCATTGTATTCGGCCTGATGGGCGTCATTAACATGGCGCACGGAGAATTGATGATGGTGGGCGCTTACGCCACGTACGTGGCCCAGGAACTTTTTAAAGGCTACGTGTCCCCTGAACTCTTCGATTATTACTTTCTCTTCGCATTACCCCTGTCCTTCCTCGCCGCCGGCTTATGTGGGCTGGCACTGGAGGCGACCGTGATTCGATTTTTATACGGACGGCCGTTGGAAACGATGTTGGCTACCTGGGGCGTCAGTCTCGTGATGATCCAAGGCGCGCGCGTATATTTTGGCGATCTCACGTCTGTCGCCGCGCCCAACTGGTTACGCGGCGGGTTTCAAGCAATGGTGGGGGTGTATCTTCCGTACAACCGGCTCTTTATCATTCTGCTGTCGGTCTTGTGTGTCGTTGGAATCTATCTGTTGCTGTTTCGATCGGGATTGGGTCTTCGCGTGCGAGCGGTCACCCAAAATCGCAACATGAGCGCATGCCTGGGTATCCCGACGCGGCGCGTGGATGCCTATACGTTTGCCTTCGGATCGGGGCTGGCGGGTATCGCAGGATGCGCGTTGACCCTCGTCGGCAATGTAGAGCCGGGGCTCGGCCAGAATTACATTGTGGATTCCTTTATGGTCGTCGTGGCCGGCGGCGTAGGAAAGCTTGCCGGCACGATCGTAGCCGCAATGGGGATCGGCAGCCTGAATAAATTGTTGGAGCCCAGTTTCGGCGCCGTCTATGGAAAGGTGCTTATTCTCGTCTTCGTCATTTTATTTCTGCAGTGGAGACCCGCGGGGTTGTTTGCGATGAAGGGCCGAAACGCAGACGCGTGATAGGATGCTGAAAAAAACGCCCAACTGCGTTCTCGGCTTGCAACCATCCTCAACGTACCCCAGAGGGTACGCCTCCGGTGCTCGCTGCGCCTGCGGCCTTGTTGGATCGTCTTTTTTGAACATCCTTACGTTGTGGACAGCTCAATGAAGGAAGAGAGTGGATCGGTCAAGGAGAGAAACGATAGTCCCTCCTTTTGGGTTATCGGCTTCCTGCTACTTGTTGTCCTTCCTTTACTAAATGTCCTGCCGTCCGAGGATTCGTGGTTCTACATCTCTGATTTTAGTTTGAACCGCTTCGGTAAATTCCTTGCCTTCGCGATTCTCGCGCTCGGTCTCGATCTCATCTGGGGCTATACGGGTATTTTGAGTTTGGGCCACGGCGTATTTTTCGGATTGGGGGCGTACTGCATCGGCATGCATCTCATGCTGTCGATCGGATCGGAAAGCGTATACGGCAGTGCGTTGCCCGATTTTATGGTTTGGAATCAAGTCAAAGAGCTGCCGTTCTTTTGGAAACCCTTCTCGAGTTTTCCAGTCGCGGTGCTGGGAGCCATTCTCGTGCCGACGGCCTTTGCGCTTCTGTTCGGATTTTTGGCATTCCGTAGCCGAATCCGCGGCGTCTACTTCGCGATTATCACGCAGGCTCTTGCCCTGTCGGCCTGGCTCGTCTTCAATCGAAACGAGACGAATCTTGGCGGCACGAATGGGTTGACCGATTTTAAAACGCTGCTTGGCTTCAGACTCAGCGACCCCGGCACACAACGAAGTCTCTATATTCTGACGGTCCTGTGCCTGGGCGGCGCGTATATCCTATGTCGCTGGATTATCAATTCGCGCGCGGGACGGGTCTTGATCGCGATTCGTGATAGCGAACAGCGTGTGCTCTTCTCCGGGTACTCGCCGGCCAACTATAAATTGTTTGTGTTTGTCGTGTCCGCCGCGTTGGCCGGTTTGGCTGGGATGTTATACGTGCCGCAAGTCGGCATCATTACGCCGTCGCAAATCGGTGTGCTGCCGTCTTTAGAAATGGTCATCTGGGTGGCGGTCGGGGGACGGGCCTCGTTGGCCGGGGCGATCCTTGGCGCGGTTGCAGTGAACTTCGGACGCAGTATTTTGACGAATCATTTTCCCACGCTGTGGCCTTTTTTCTTGGGAGGGTTGTTTATCGCGGTGGTGCTGCTCTTCCCGGATGGGTTGGTCGGACTGGGGCATCGGCTACGTCAAAGTTGGCGCGGATTCAGAAAACCGGTCGTTTCTTCTGAAGCGGCAGCCAAAGGCTAAGACTGAGGGTGCGTTCTGTGGATCGTGGTTCGATCATATATTTGGAGGGAGTGACCGTCGATTACGATGGCTTTAAGGCGCTCAACAACCTGAACTTCATCATGAACTATCAGGAACTGCGGGTGGTGATCGGTCCGAACGGCGCCGGCAAGACGACGTTGCTGGACGTGATCTCCGGGAAGACCAAGCCGGCTGCGGGGCGTGTGATCTTCGGAAAAGATACCGACCTCATCGGACTCCGCGAGCACGAAATCGCCACCCTCGGCATCGGCAGAAAATTTCAAGCGCCGTCGATCTACGGCAATCTGACCGTGTGGGAAAATCTGGACCTGTCGCTTCGGCGGCCCAGTAAAGGCGTCGTCGCGACACTTCTTGGTGTCTCCACTACAGAAGAGCGAAAGCAGATTGCCGAGACTCTCGAAACGATCGGATTGAAAGACAAGGCTCGGGTACGGGCCGGCTCGTTATCGCACGGTGAAAAGCAGTGGCTCGAAATCGGCATGGTGATTCTTCAAGATCCTTCTTTGCTGCTCGTGGATGAACCGGTGGCGGGGATGACCGATCGTGAAACCGAACAGACCGGTGTCCTCTTGCAATCGTTAGCGGAAAAACACGCGATTGTCGTGATCGAGCACGACATGGAATTCGTTCGGCAAATCGCACGTACCGTGACGGTCCTGCACGAAGGCACCGTGATTTGCGAGGGACCCGTAGAAAAGGTGCAGGCCGATCCACGCGTGGTGGAGATCTATTTGGGAAGAGCGAAGGTCGCTCATGCTTGAGCTAGCCGACATCAATGTCTACTATGGTGAGAGCCACATCCTGCGGAATGTGTCGTTTGCCGTGGAGCCGGGGCAGGTGGCGTGCCTGATGGGCCGAAACGGCGTGGGGAAAACGACGACGTTAAAAGCGATCATGGGACTGTTGCCTGCTCGGAGCGGACAGGTGAGGTTCGACGGAATCGAGATTGGGAACGAGCCGATTGACCGACGCGCCAAACGGGGCCTTGCCTACGTTCCTCAGGGACGCGAAATTCTCCCCCATCTGACGGTGCGAGAAAATTTGCAACTTGGATATTGGACTCGACGAGCAAATGACGGGGTTTCCGAGAAGTCGGCTTTCGAGGAGGTCTTCACGCTGTTTCCCAAGCTGACCCAAATTCTGGAGCGGCCGGGTGGCGTGTTGAGCGGAGGAGAGCAACAGCAATTGGCGATTGGCCGGGCATTGTTGTCGAAGCCTAAAGTCCTGTTGTTGGATGAACCGACGGAAGGTATTCAGCCGTCCATCATCGATCAGATTGAAGATGTGATCATCGGTTTCAAGAACACCCGCCGCTTTGCCATCTTGTTGGTCGAACAAGGGTTGCACTTTGCTGCGCGCCTTGCTGATTCGTACGTCATTATGGCAAAAGGAACGGTGGTGGCGATGGGCAAGACGAGTGAGTTGAGCGCAGAGCAGGTGAAGCGGCATTTGGTGGTTTGAAGAGCACAGGGTGTGACAGGTTGATCTGTGTCCTCGCAGGCCGCGCATGATTATACCCACCGGCCCCCAAGCGCGCCTAGACGCGCTCATTCCCGGGCAGAAGGCGCTCGGCCGATGCGCGCATTGAACTCAACCTGCCCCACCCTGTAAAGATATGTTTGACCGTCGTGAGGGAAGAGGGAAGAAAGGACAGAAAAAGAGCGGTGATGGCGACGAGCAAGGCCGAATTGAGGATGGAACAGTCTAGGCATTGTGATGCCGAAAAATTTAAGGTTCTCTCTTCCGTGGTGCGCTGCAAGGGAAAATATCAGCGGTTCGAAAAAGACGTTTGTGAGCTAACGGGAATGGACTTCAACGAAGAAGGATTTCTAGGGACAGCGATATCTGATTTTACAAAAGCGGTTGAATCGCGTTATTCGGATTTTTTCGATGCTTGCAATAAGATCAATAAACTGGCGCAGGGATTGAAATTTGAACTGCAAATTCACAATAAAGATGGCCGAGAAGTTTTGGTGGCAACTTTATTTCTCCGCATTTTGAACGCATACCAGGCGATAATTCTCGTTACGAAGCTTGGCCTGATTGTTGAGGCAAAAGTTGTATTACGAAGCGCCATAGAGTCTTTGTTTATTCTTCGATTGCTCTCACAGGACCGGAAGTTTCTTACAGAGTATGTCGGTAGCGATGAGGTTCGACGACTGAAGTGGATGAATGTTGCCCTCGATAGCAAAAGCACTTTATTCGATAAATTAAGGGATCACGCAACATCGGCTTTAAGGGAAGAACTGAAGGGCAAAATTGATAAAAACCAATGGAAAGAGCTTAAAACAATCGATGTGGCAAGTCGTGCAGGGCTTAAGGAGATGTATGATACGGATTACCGACTTCTGAGCGAAGAAGTGCACACTCTTCCTAGATCAATGGAATATCTTTTGGGTGCAGACGAGGATGGAGACATCAGAACATTTGAGTGGGGACCGACCGATAAAGGAATTGACTACGTTTTGTTCACCGCTATTCGGGTTTTGTTCATATCTTTAGTTGCTCTCGCCGAGCTTTTCGAACTTAATAAGGCTGAGGATTTAAGGTCCATCGATGCGACCTTGCATGCACTGGCAGAGCGCTTGAGCCCATAGAACATGATCCCGTAATTATACCCGCAAGCGAAGAATATCGCGGAGGCCTACGTCAAGGCCGATGGTGCGTATGCATACGTGTGAGTCAAATCTAAAGCATTGGTTACATGAAATGTTTTAGAGTGAGGATGTCTGCCTCGTTTTACTTATCTGCCTCACAGCCTCTCCACTGCGCGTCGTTTTTCGAAACAGAAGTTCATTATCTCGCGAGGGAAGCTTCGGCGCGCATGACTCCTATCGCGCCGGCTTTCATGTGGCGTTCAAACCAGGAAGGGATTCCGACTTCATCAGCGGGACCAATCTCAGCCAGTGGGCGGACTTTCAGGAACTCTATGTTCAGTACTTTGCGCTGGTTGGATTGGCCTGGATCTGAAGATCGGACAGATCGACAGCTCGTCGGGTACGAAGTGGTCAAAAGCTCGCGCAACGCCAATTACTCACAGTCTTGATTTGGGACAGCCATTTACGACCAGGGCATTCGCAGCTCTCATTGACGAAATCGGGAGGGAATGTTTGTTTTTGAGCTGGTCCACCGGGCCCCCTACCGCCGTCGCGCAGACGTTGTTGGAATTGACTTTCGCGCCGCAGTTTAAACCAATCCCCTCACTCATCACTCGCATGGAATCTCGGTACGACAAGTCCAATCAAAACGTACTTCAGATTGCGGGGAGCTCGACGAGCTGCCCGCCTACTCTGCCTTTTGAAGTCATCTATTTGGTTTGACGGATCCGATAGCGCTGAAGATTGTCCTCCGGCGTGGAAGATTCTGAGGGTGGAATAGGGACTAACACCTTGAATGCGTTTTGCCCCAATAGCATGAACCAGGTGACGAAGACGAACGCCGACGTAAAGACAGGCATTCCGGTGCGGGGATCGACCGATTCAAGTCGGGTTACATTGTCATTTCTACGAAGTCAAATATGCGCTTAAGTTCGATCGAGAGCAGGCGTTCGGATTCAAGCTTTGTATTCCAGCGGGACGGCGCCGCGGTTCGAACCCGGAGAGGAGAAGCGTGTGACGCTCGTAGCTTTGGCCGGCAACCGGATAGCCTACGGTATTAATGGACTTACCAATGGGGCGCTGGATTATCCGCAGATTAAAGCTAAGGCGCTGACACGCGCGACAGAACGGGGCTTCGGACAGAAGGGAGTGACACGGTGAAGATCCCCAGAAAGCAATACTACGATTTGTTCGGAGCAACTGTTGGAGATCGTGTCCGGCTGGCCGATACCGACCTGTGGATTGAAGTCGAGAAAGATTTTGCCTCGTATGGTGATGAAGCCGTGTTCGGAGGCGGCAAAGTGCTTCGCGACGGGATGGGGCAGTCCTCGCGAGCCACCAATGAGGGAGGCGCATTGGATACCGTCATTACGAACGCGCTCATCCTGGATTATTGGGGCATCGTCAAGGCCGACATCGGGATCAAGGATGGACGCATTGTCGGTATTGGAAAAGCAGGAAATGCGGATACCATGCCGAATGTTTCACCGGGGATGGAATGCGGAGCAGGCACGGAGGCCATCTCGGCGGAAGGCTGTATTGTGACGGCAGGAGCCCTCGAGTCGCACGTTCATTTCATTTGTCCGCAACAATGTTGGGAGGCTTTATCGGCGGCGGAACCGGACCAGCCACCGGCACCAATGCCGTGACCTCGACTCCGGGTCCCTGGAACATCTCCCGGATGCTGGAAGCATCCGAAGGCATTCCCATGAACCTGGGCTATACCGGCAAGGGAAACTGCTCGTTGCCCGAGGCGTTGAATGAGCAAATTGAGGACGGCGCGCTAGGGCTGAAGGTTCATGAGGACTGGGGATCGACACCGGCCGCCATCGATACGGCGTTGACTGTCGCAGAACGGTATGACGTGCAGGTCGCACTCCATAGCGATACATTGAACGAGGCCGGCTTTGTCGAAAACACGATTGAAGCGTTCAAGGGACGGACTATCCATACGTATCACACGGAAGGCGCGGGCGGGGGACACGCCCCCGATATCATCAAGGTTTGCGGGATATCGAACGCGTTGCCCTCTTCCACGAACCCTACCATGCCCTTCACCGTAAATACGCTGGATGAGCATCTGGACATGATGATGGTCTGCCACCATCTCAATAAAAAAATCCGGAGGATATTGCATTCGCGGAGTCGCGGATTAGACGAGAGACGATCGCCGCCGAGGACGTCCTGCATGACATGGGCGCAATCAGCATGATGTCATCGGATACCCAAGCGATGGGACGTATCGGGGAACTCATCATCCGGACATGGCAGACCGCCCACAAGATGAAATTGCAACGCGGGCATCTCTCCTCGACCGGGCGAAGGGAGGGTCTGACGCCAAGGATAACTTTCGTGCGGAACGCTACGTGGCGAAGTACACCATTAATCCTGCGATCACCCATGGCGTTGCGCACGAGGTCGGTTCGATTGAAATCGGAAAAGTGGCCGATTTAGTGCTGTGGAAGCCAGCCTTCTTCGGGATCAAGCCGGAAATGGTCCTCAAGAGCGGGTTCATTGCGATGGCTGCAATGGGCGACCCGAATGCCTAAATTCCGACGCCGGAAACGATTTTGAGCCGGCCCATGTTCGGGGCGTACGGTCGAGCCGTATCGAGCACCTGCATTACTTTTGTGTCCCAAGTCGCGCTGGAGCGGGAAGTGCCCAAGAAGCTCGATCTTCAGAGACGCGTTGTGGCGGTAGAATTGTCGCAACGTAAAAAAGCGAGATCTGAAATTGAACGATGCACTTCCGAAGATCGAGGTCGATCCGGAAACGTATGAGGTGAGAGCCGACGGAGATTTGTTGACATGTGAACCATTAGCCGTTCTTCCAATGGCCTAGCGATACTTTCTCTTCTAGTAGGCCGATGAAAAAACGTCCAGTCAGAATGGAAACATTAGCACTGCTCCACGGACTCCGCTTTATCGATAGTTTTTTTCATCCGGCGGCTATGCGTTCTCGTCCGGATTGGAGGCGGCAGTGTAGGGCAAGCAGATCCATAATGCAGAAGACCTGTCACGTTATGTGGAAGATCTGTTCGCGCGAGGCGTCGGTCGTTGCGAGGCGGTTGCGGTCGGTCTTGGTCATGACGCCGCTGTTTCTGGAGAGCTTCAGCTCGCGCTTGGTACTGACCAAGAATTGGATAACATGAAACTGAGTCGAGATGCGCGCATGGCAAGTCGGCAAATGGGGCGACAGATACTCAGAAGTGCCGGCGAACAAGCAGAGCCATCGTCGATGTTGCGTGATTTTGCGTCGGAAGTGGTGAAGGGGATCGGTCGCCGGGACATCTTGCTGTGAGCTTTGGGCTGACTTTGGGGACCTTGAAGTGGCCACGACAAGAGACCGTGGCGGCCTTTCTGTATCATACGGCAGTAGGGTTTGTGTCGGCCTCGGTGAAATTGCTGCCGATCGGGCAACGAGAAGGACAGCGTCTGCTCGCTCGCTGGATGCCGCTGATCGTTGAAGTCAGCCGTCGGGTCGAGCATGAGAAAATCCCGACGTCCTGGTCACCGGTCCAGGATATTTATTCCATGCGCCATGCACAATTAGGGACCCGACTGTTCCGATCATGAGCGGAGATCACCATCATCATCAGAGCGATCGCCCGACGCTCGCGCGGGCTGCGAAGATTCCCGTCATTGGTATCGGGGGGCCGGTTGGATCAGGCAAGACCGTGCTCGTAGAGGCGCTTTGCCGGCAATTGCGCGATCTGTACAGCCTGGCCGTGGTGACAAACGACATTTTCACGAAGGTAGATGCTGAATTCCTGCTGAGACGTGGCGCTTTACCGGCTGATCGTATCGTCGGGGTCGAAACCGGCGGCTGTCCCCATACCGCCATTCGCGAGGATGCGTCGCATAACCAGGAAGCGATCGATGCGTTCGTGAAGCGCATCGACGGTGTCGAGCTGATCTTCGTGGAAAGCGGCGGTGACAACCTTGCGGCCACCTTTAGCCCTGAGCTGGCCGATCATGTAATCTATGTGATCGACGTGGCAGCCGGGGACAAGATCCCCCGGAAAGGGGGTCCAGGTATTACGAGATCCGATCTGCTGGTTATTAATAAAATCGATCTAGCCCCGCACGTCGGCGCCGACCTTTCAGTAATGGAACGGGACAGCAAGCGGATGCGTGGTGAAGGTCAATTTATCTTCACCAATCTGCTGACAGGTGTTGGCCTCGTCGACGTCAAATGGGTTCAGCAATTCTTGCTTTCTCGAACCGGTTGACTGCGGTCACTTGTGATCGAATCCGTGGAGCCTGATACAGGTACCCATTTCACTCGGATTGGACGGACAGGTGAATTGGTCTTAAATTATATCCGGCAGGATTCTAGAACCGTTCTTACGCATTACGCCTGCCGAAGCCCCTGGTATTTCTTACACCGATTGCGCATGATGAAACGGGCGCCGCTTATACACTCCTGGTAAACCTGTCAGGTGGGCTGGTCGGGGGCGATCATCTTGCTCTTCGTGCCTCCCTCGGGCCGAAATCGCACGTGCTTTTCTCAACGCCCTCTGCAAATCGCATTTATCGATCCGTTGCAGCGTCATCTCGACAAGAGGTTCAGCTGACGGTTGGAGCGGGTGCTATTCTCGAATGGATGCCAGAGTTGACTATTCCTTTCGCGGGATCACGGTTTAACCAAACGCTTTATGTCGCCTTGGAGTCTAGTGGCACGCTCATCTTATGGGATGCCCTGGCGGCGGGACGCATTGCGAGTGGGGAACGATGGAGGTGGACCACTTTGGACAATGAGATCAGGGTGTCGGCCTCGTCAGGAACTTCGGTGGTGGAACGGTACAGTCTCTCTACCGAGGGCCTGATAGATGGGGTTGGGCTCGCAGAAGGTTGGGATTATGTGGCATCGCTGTTTATCTTGAATGAAGCGGTGGAAGAGGAAGTCTGGAAGCGGCTGGAGGAAGAGATTGTGCCGATCTTAGAAGATCGGCAGGGCCGGGTCTTGGGAGGAGTGTCGGAGCCAGCGGTGCGAGGCCGCGTCGTCAAACTTTTGGCGAAATCGGCACCGGACCTCAATGCCACATTCGAATTGATTTGGGCGGCTGCTCGGGCACTGTTATGGGGTCTCCCGTTCCCGGCCCTGCGACGGTATTGACCGTTACCAAATTCCAAGGCCCATCATCACCATCCCGATCAAAAGCCAACCAAATACGCCAGCAGCGATCAGGGTCTCCAACGTCATACATACTCCTTACTCAAGAAACGTGATGACAAGCGGTAATTAATCTGACTGCAAACCGAGTGCCCAAGAACTCAAATCCGAAAAAATGACAATCGTGAAGCCTGTGGCCAAGAGTAAAATATGAGATATTTCGAGGCGTCCAGCTCATGAGCCCAAATTTGTACACACTGCGACATTTTTTGTCAAAGCTGAATAAGATCTTGGGAACGATGGCAGTCATGAATCGTCCGGCATATGCAATATTTCTTAAATGTTGGACTCATGGGCCGAACAGGCGGATGCCCATTGCCAAGGAGAAGTCCCAAACCGATGGCCGCTCATCGATGCCCTATTTCAGAAGATTTGACCCTGCGATGGTCTTTTTTATAAAAGTATCCTTGATACCTGTGTTATCCAAATTGACAGGGGTAAGCAGCGTCCGGCCATTCGGTGACTCCTTTTCGTCGCTTGTGAAGAACTACATCTTTATGCGTTTTTAGGTGTTTATAGTCGTCATGTCGACAAGCTTCACCTCCAAAAGCTGCGTTCCACTAATAAAACGGATAAAACCATGTCGCAACTAAATGCGTTGGCACTTCAAGTGAGTCGAATGGAGCCGCAACAAGCCGCAGCGATGATAGGCGAAGAATCGGAAGCCACGATTGCGGCCGTTCTCAGTTTGTTACCACCGGCTAAGGCGATAGCGCTGCTTCCTCGATTCGAGGCCGCACGCCGTTCCGCCATTCTTTCCGCCGCAACTGCTGAACAGCGCCGACAATGGCTTCACAATCAAGAGTATTCAAAAGGGACGGTCGGGGAACTCATGGAACCTGCTGTTGCCCTCTTTCCGCCGAGCCGTAAGGTGTTTGAAGCCGTTCAGCAATTGCGGGACATGGTCCGTCAAGCATTCATCACGTATGTCTATGTAGTCGATACAGACCGTCACCTGATCGGGGTGGTGGTGATGCGGGAACTGCTGCTGGCCCAGCCGGCTCAAGCGCTTGCAGATATTATGATCGAACATCCTTTCTTCCTGAAGGCTACCCAATCGGTGACGGACGTGATCCCTCTCGTGCATACCCGGCATTTTCCTGAGTATCCCGTGTGTGCTGAAGGGGGAGTGATGGTCGGAATTGTTCGCGGGTATGCGCTGTTCCATCAGCAAATGCTTGAGGTCAGCGCTCAGCCAAGCAAGATGGTGGGTATCGATCGCGAAGAACGCATACAGACAGGTCCATGGCGCAGCGTTCACCTTCGCCATCCATGGTTGCAGTTCAACCTTGTCAGCAGCTTTTTGGCGGCGGGTGTCGTCGGATTTTACGAGGATACCGTGGCACAGTTCCTCGCGGTCGCTGCGTTTGTCCCGGTCATGGTGGGGCAATCTGCCAGCACGGGAGCGCAAGCTCTGGCAGTGGCCCTACGCGGCCTGACACTTGGCGAGTTCCAGCATGAAGACTGGAAGGCCCTAATCGTGAAGGAAGCCCGTGTGGGCTTAGTCAACGGTGCACTGGTCGGTGCCACGGCTGCGCTCGCGATGTTTGTGTATGCGTCGCTCCAACATCAAGCGCGAGCCGCTTCGCTCGCCATCGTCATGTTGTTGGCCATGATCGTCAGCACACTACTCAGCAGCGTTGTGGGCGCCGCCATGCCTCTAGCGATGAAGCGATGGGGGTGCGATCCTGCCGTCGCGTCCACGATCCTCGTCGGAGGCCTCACTCGCATCGTCAGCATTGCCTCGTTTTTGGCTCTCACCCACTGGATACTCCTGTAACAGCACAGTACTCTCCGCGGAGAGCCGTTATCCTACGCAACCGATTAGGGCCCTAATCCTTGGTTCGATTCCGCACGTACGTCTGCCAAGAATTACAACAAAGGCTATTCTGATCAATCTAGCGCTCATCTCTACGATCGTGTCCTCTATTATCCAAGACTCGCCTCACCTTATCTGCGACTAAAGACCAATTGAATTCGATTTCACGTCCGAATATTCTCCTTATGTGTGGTTGGTCACCATTTTACGTTTTCGCTGACTGGACGACAGGGTAGGCGGGCGGGTACACTAGGAACGTTCACTGGCTGATCGATCCTTGCACTTTCAGGAGGATTGAGTCCATGGATATGATTAAGGGCTCGATAGCGCTGTTCGCCGCAGTCACGATTTTCCTCACCTTGTGTTTATTTGCTGCCTTGTCGCTTTATCTTCAACCCCAGCGATGGAGTGAACGAACGTCATGAGCCGTACCTGTCTGGCCGTCTTCACCACACTTATGCTCGCTGCTGCGACCAGCTTTCTTTGGGTGTGATATTCAGTATTAGGATCTCGTCCAGCATTCAGCGCGACGACGCTATACTTCTTCGCTTTTTTCCAAACAGGGATGACATTGCTCCATTCCCCAGGAGCCGTGCGCGCTGCAAAAATGCTTTCCACATAGTGCGCACGTCATAAAGCTCATTCGGATAAGATCGGCCCCTTCGCACACGTAGCAATTTTTTTCTCGTTTCGCTTTTGGCACGTATCCCTCATGTAAAGTGGTTGAAAGCCCTGCATCGGATGATGTGTCTTATATTACGGTACGCAGTTCATGATCGTCCAATCCGCCGCGTTGCAAGAAACGAACGTCTATACGGTGAATAATTCTCTGGACAGACAGACTGTGAATGCCTATAAGTAGATTGGGGCATATGAAAAACGTAAGGTCTGCGGTAGGATGAGAAGCAAGACGTATTCTTACAATTATTTCCCCGATCAAGGAGGTGAGCTGTGCGCATGCACCCACTGACGTATGATGAGCAGAAAGCTGCTGAGGCTGCGTTCCGCGGACGTCCCTTTGACGCCGCGTGGTCGGAAGGAGCCCAGGCTATCTATCAGGGCATTATGGCGCACACGAATGGTCGTGACATAGTTGAAGCATCGAATCAGGTCGATAGCGAATCTGATGAGCTGTCCGTCTTAGTAGGAGCGAATTCATGACGGAGGTCCGCCGGTTTTATTGTGTGAATGAATGGGATCAAGTGAGTCGGATTCCACAGCCCCACTATCAGCGGCTCCTGTCCGGGGCTTCTGAGTCGAGGACATTTGCAGGGAAAGTCATGCGCTTTGCGGAGATGACCCTCTGGTTGGATGATGACCGCATGATTACCAACGCGCTCACCTGGTTTCCGTTGATCCATTTCAACAGCGAGGGACGGCGTGATTCATACAAGCTTCATGAAGAAATGGAGCTCGTCCTGAAGGAAATGAAGTCGCCTCCGGATAGCGACTGGGGTGAACTCTATCGAGCCGAACGTTTCGCGGCTTTTCGGTGGACACCCACCCAGCACATCCTGAACCAATTGCTCAAACAGCTTCCTCATACACCCTCTCAATGGGCTGCGAATAAGCACATCTCTCTCTAGCTCTCCTCACCATTGTCGGCAGTACTTCTCTTAAAAATACTTGTATTTTATTCTTGCCGAGCGTCCTTACTTCATGGATAATGCACCCCTTTCATTTATCCAGGAGGTTTTATATGTCGTGTCCACGCTGCCGGGGCGTGATGATCGCCCAGGATCTTCATGATCATCATGGAACGTATCTGACTCTGCCGGGGTGGCGATGCCTGTCGTGTGGTGAAGTGCTCGATGCAACCATTCTCACAAATCGGCAATCATCGCCGGTGAAAAGCTCTTCAGTTCGGCCCCCCGCTCCTTTCTGCTCCTAACTGGTAAGAGACCCTAGCTCACATGCTAGGGTCTCCACCATTCTTCTCGATATTTGAGTAAACATTCATCTTCAGATAGCTAACCAATATCTCCAGATGGCAAATTAACCCTCTGATGGTCGCAGAGCCCCGGCACGTTCAAGGCGCAACCACATTTGCCGGAATCAACTGCTTCGCTTTCGCCGTCGTTCTGGCAAAGCCAATTTTTTAGTTGACCAAATAAATAGCAACCCTTATTGTCAGGTGTCTTCTGATAGGCAATTACATGCCTGATCTTCTTACTCGCTCATGAATGAAGTATGAATCACGCTCACCTGCCGGCAGATCGGGAAGACCCATGAAAGGTGCGTTCCCACAGTCTGGTGTCCTATTTCTTTTCTTAGGTCTTCTCTTTCTCCTCTTTAGTGAACTCTTTGGAAACGATTATTCTGGGATGTCCATTGTCATGAATCTTGCCTTGAGCGCCCTTTGGGTGTGGCTCCTTGCTCAAATTGCGCCCCCGTATTTTTTTAAAAAAGCCGATGCGTCCTCAAGGGCTATTTCCGCTGAGACTCAGAGCGCCCTGTCAGAGCCGCGCCCATACATGTCCCCTAGGCTGCCCCCACAGGCGAAGGGTATTTAAAGTGCATCCTTGAATTCCGCGGCTCAATTTAAAGTTGCCGTTTCCTCCTTGATAAACCAATCATCGACTCCAAGTTGAAGCACATCCCGTAGCCAGTTCTGACCATACGGTATCGCTTCCGATACATTCGTTTCTTGTTTCATTCTAATTAGCTTGATACTTCGTGTCGTCTGCTTTATTTTTCGTGGAATCCCTTTTGCTACACCCTTTCCACTATCTAATTGTCTTGGAATGTTTGAAAGATGCCCAGGAATAAATGAACACCATGTCCCGATCGTATTGATTCAAGAAGAGCGAACGTGTCAACGATAACGCAGCCCGACGTGTCGGTCTATCGCACGAGCAGTAACGATGCGCAACGCCTGAGCAATATCGAAGGTCGCGCGCAAGCCATCACAGTCCTGTCGCCGATCAAGCCCTATTGGTCCATATGGCTTCGGATCTTGTTCTGGCTGACGAAACAATTTCCATCGATTACCGGCCCTCTCCGTCAGCTTTCATTCATTCACTTCGCGCGGTGGAATCTTGTCTCTCGCATTCCTTTCAACGGTCCGCCCCAATTGAAGGAACGTCTCAACTACACCTATCTGCTGTTCACGAGCAATTTTAACGGTACGTGGGATCAATACATCGACGCATTTTCCTATACCGTCTCGCGACAAATGTCGCTGATCTGGGGGAGTTCCTACGGATTCCCAGGCCCGATGCCGGTGCAGCCGTTCAAGGACTATATTCGTCGAAATGAGTTTCTTGCGAATCATTACTACTCGGCCTATCCCGGTTCTTCGACGACCGTGATTCTCTCGGCCTTGGAACTGACACGCCAGTTTGAAATCTTTAAAAATGAAGTGGCGCACGCAACGCCAGACGAGTTCCAAAAAAAATATCATGCATTTTTGACGAAGGTGCAGCGCGCTCTTTAGCGTGGCGCCTGAATATTTTCGGAGGTGCAAGGAGGTGGCTGTGTCGAACGTGAGTGGTCAGGCCTATGGATTGACGGTGCTTACGCCCATCATACCTGGACGTGAGGAGAGCTTAAGGCAATATCTAGAAAGCCTACCCTACGGCTCGGGCAGTCCGCTGGAGAAGACGGGATGCACCCATCTCGCGCGGTGGGTGATCATTCCCCAGCTGATCTACGAGGGGGAGCCTCAAAAGCGGGACGTCCTGGCATGTCAATATGTCCTATTTGAAAGCAGCTTCGACGGCGCAGACCTCGATGCCTATCTCGAGCTGCTGTGCCATCGGATGCCTCAAGAGGCTGACGCGATTTGGGGCTGCTGCGTCGGCTACCCCGGCGTGAGGAATGTCGCCGCTTTTCAGGTGTATATGCGGCATAACCAAATCGATTGCACATTTTTCGTTGCCGCCTATCCCGATGCGACGATCGACGCTGTGCGTAAGAGTCTCGAGCTGCGTGAAGAATTTACGAAGTTCGCGATTGCGTCTCAGCGCCTGGATCCAACCGCGTTGCAGCAGGCCTTTCGAGCCGCCTTTGGTTAAGAGGCCGTCTCCTGATCCATATCCATCACCAAAAGGATCTCTATGCCCACGATCGATGTAAGCACTCTCCAGGGAAATATTTTACGCGGTTATCGATTTTCGGTTGTCACCTATCTCTTTTTTAAAATTCAAGACGCGGCGTGCGCACGTCAGTGGTTGAAAGAAGTTTCCGGTCATGTGACAAACGCGACACCTTGGCAAAATAAACCGGCGTCGACCGTTAATGTCGCCATGACTTATCCCGGCCTGCAGGCTTTGCAACTTCCAGACGTGTCACTTGCTTCGTTCCCACCGGAATTTAAACAGGGCATGGCGGCCCGCGCAGCCGTCCTTGGTGACATGGAAGAAAGCAGTCCCGAGCACTGGGATGGTCCATTGGGAACAAAGGACGTCCACCTATTGGTGATGCTTTATGCGGTCACGCCGGCATGTATGAGTGAGCGCCGCCGATGGATTGACGAAATGCTGGCCAGAATTGGCGGTCTAGAACTCATCTATGAGCAGCATGGAAATCCGCTTTAAAGGGCGAACACTTTGGATACCGAGACGGATTTTCTCAGCCTTCGATTGAAGGGAGTGGGGTTCTACCCTGTCCGGGAGAAGGCACGCCGCAGGCCGATGGTAGTTGGAAAGCGTTGCAACCCGGCGAGTTCATCTTGGGCTATCCGGACGATGAAGGATTATTACCCGAGGCTCCAACGCCAGATGTCCTTGGACGGAACGGAACCTATCTCGTCTTTCGCAAATTGCACGAGCTTGTCGCCCTGTTTAGGACGTTTCTCCGGGATCAGGCAAAGGGGTATCCGGGAGGAGAAGAGCTCTTGGCGGCAAAACTCGTCGGCCGTTGGCGCGATGGAACACCGCTGGTGTCCTCTCCAGATCGCATGGACCCCGAGCTGGTAAATGACAATCATCGTAACAACGACTTTCGCTATGGGAGCGATCCGGATGGATACCGTTGCCCCTTCAGTGCGCACATCCGGCGGACCAATCCGCGTGAAGATGGGATTGGGAAGATTTCGAATCGCCACCGGATTATTAGACGCGGCGTGACCTATGGGACGGAACTGCCTGAAGGCGCGGCCGACGATGGACAGGGGCGCGGTGTGATTTTTATCGCTTTGAACAGCCACATCAGCCGTCAATTCGAATTTATCCAAAGCCAATGGATCAACGACGGCAATATTTTTGGATTGGGCACCGATAAAGATCCGCTTACCGGCGATCATCGCGGGACGGGGAAAATGACGATCCCGGGTAGTCCTCCATATTTTCTGGCCCCTTTGCCGCGTTTCGTAACGGTCAAGGGCGGCGATTATTTCTTTATGCCGGGCATCAATGCCCTCGAATGGATCGCGACAGGAATGGCGCCGGAGACCACAGTCGACACCGCTCCCAACAGATCGTACGGGAGAAATCCATGACCTTTTTGCAAGAAGTTGAAGCGTTGGCGAGCAAGCTTGCAGGCGATGTGACCCACCTCGCTATGGAATCGTTTGCCACGCTGGAAAAGCACATCCGTGAGCATCCCGAGCCGGTCTTCGCGCTCTTGCGTGAGGTAAAGCCCATTCTGGTGACGCGCGGATTTGCCGTGGTGACTCGTTTCGAAGATGTGCTGGAGATCTTGGATCACCCAGTTGAATTTAATGTGCCGTATGCTCCCAAGATGAAGGCCATCGCCGGAGACTTTATTCTGGGATTGGATAACAATCCACAATATGAACACGATGTGTCGGCATTGCGGCTAGCCGTCAAACGAGAGGATCTCGACCGTGTGGCCCATATCGTCACCCGCGTGGCTACGCAGATTGTCGGCGCGGCGGCGGGCAAATTGGATGTCGTCAGCAGCTTTACCGATGTCGTGCCCGCCTGCCTCATTGCGGAATATCTTGGAGTGCCGGGTCCCGACGAGGCGACGCTCATCGAATGGGCGCACCTGCTCTTCGACGATATTTTCAACAACGTGAAAAACGATGCCGCCATCACGCGCATGGCGCTCGCGGCCGGGCAAGAGATGCGTTCCTATTTGGATCATCTGATAGCTCAACGTAAAACCGAACTCGCGTCGGGGGGGCAGGTTCGTGATGATGTCATGGATCGTCTTCTCCAGATGCAGCGAGTTCCGGGGGTAGGATTTGACGATGAGGGCATTCGAAACAACCTGATCGGATTAATCACCGGATGGATTCCAACCGTGTCGAAATCAACGGCCTTGGGAATAGATGAATTGCTGAGGCGTCCCGCCGATTTGGCATCAGCCTGCGAGGCGGCTCGCGCTGACAATAGCCAGCATGTCGGTGCTGCAATTTTCGAAGCGATGCGCTTCGCGCCGCAGAATCCAGGCTTGCTCCGTCATTGCGCAGCCGACTACGTCCTGGCTAAAGGGACGAGTCGAGCGACCACCATCCCTAAAGGTACAAACGTCTTTGCCGCGACGCAGTCTGCCATGCATGATGGCCGCGTACTCGATGACCCCGGCAGCTTTCGTCTTGATCGTCCTGCTTATCACTCCCTGCTTTTCGGGTGGGGGCTGCATACCTGTTTTGGACAACACATCAATCGCGTTCAAATTCCCATGATGTGCCAAGCGCTGTTCCGTCGGAACAACCTGCGTCGCGCAGACGGACAGACGGGACAATTGACCGTCGAGGGTAATTTTCCGTCTTCCATGACGGTCTGTTTTGAATAGATTCGATCGGGACGAGTCGGAATGTCCGATGGTGCTCGTTAATTGCGTGCAGGAGTCAAGCCACGATGCTTTCCAACCGAGAAAGAATGACGATGAAATCGGAAGGAGGGCAGATGGACGACCAGGAATTAGTCAAGAATTTGGATCGAGTGGCACGCAATATAGAGGTGGCACTCAAGACATTGAGTGAAGGAAAGGAGCCGATCAACGCCAGTGCGGCTCAATTGCCGCTGGCCAAACAATATCTCGCCGATCTCAAGCGCATGACCGAAGAAGGCACGCATGTAGTGATGGATGTCACTGAAGCGTTACAGGATGCGCAAGGGCGCATGAGGGAATTGTCGCAAAACTGGCATGGCGAGCGGTCAATGCAGGCGATGCATGATATTTTCATGGAAAACGAAGCCCGCTTTATTCAAATCTACACGGCCCTGTCGTTTCAAGATCTAGTAGCCCAGCGTATTGCCGCATTGTGCAGTACGCTGGATGATGTCGAGCAAAAACTGGTGACCGTGATTAAACTCTTCGGAGTTCAGACCGAAGCGGCCGTTACCGGTATGGATAAGAGCCAGGCAGGTCTCATGTTGCAGCGGTTGGATTCGGCTCGCAATGCCTTGACGCAACTGGTGGTCGATGACGTCTTCGATCAATATAAGTATTCGAGCGAGCATGAATAGCTCTTCTCATGCTCACTCATCGTAGCGTAGTGGCCGTGACGAAACGCCTAGCGCGCGCGATTACCATTTGAACAATGGAACGCCGCTTCCCATGAAGACCGTGTTATCACAACGGCTTCTTCCTACCCCTCCGCACGATACGCTGAGCTGATCCCCCTGCACATCGGGACGGAATCCACGGCGGTCAAGGTCCGGTTGAGCCGGACCTTGACGTTCGCCTAACGAAAGATGCCCGGCCGATACCACAGGCGGAGTGGGAAGCAGAAGCATCATCGGCGGGATAGCCATATCGAGAGGCATTCGCTCTGCGACGAGGTCCGCCATAGCTGCGCTGGACGGTAATGAAGAAGAAGTATGGGACAGGACAATGAGAATGAAGACGAGTCGAGGAGAAAACATGGTGGCCTCCTTGTGTAGGCGGGAGCCACCATCCCAGTGAGGGGGATGAAACCCTGCATCCTTCGGTAACCAGGCTGTCAGGACCTGTCCTGATCCTTGGCTTTGCGTCCCCACCTCACGATGGGTTTGCCGTTGTCGGGAAAGGGCTTCCGCTGTTCAGTGACAACTCTACAACCGACGTTTGATACCGTCAACGAGATCTGCTCATTGGAATCGACAGGTGTCGGTAGCATCGGTTCGTGATCGTTCTTAAGTCCGATCTTGTCTGATACGCCCCGGTTTCGACCGAGCTAAGCAGGTCGGGTTTTCAGTAAGCCGCAAGCGTTCGTAGCAAAGTCTCTTCCAACTGCAATAGCCTCCTCAAAGAAAAATTACTTGCCACAGATGTCCTAGGAGTACGAATCACGAATAGTCGATTTAATAAAGGCATGACTCACTGCGACCACTAATACATCGTCGATCTGAAACTATTTTGAAGTACCTAGGATGACGTTGGCAGATTACAGTCAACTTAAAATATCTTATTTCAATGACTCTTGGGGAATTAGGGCAGATCATGAGAGGACGTTGAAGTAGGCCTTTGTCTTACGAATGAAGTGCCCGCCGACTTATTTCAGTATTTCAAAGTGAGTGGTACCGTTTAGAACATGATACGGGAATGCGCCTGGTGCCGAAGAATCATCGACAGCAACTCTTCCGAAAGAGCGCTTGTCACGCATACGATCTGTGAATCGTGCGAGGGTCATATGGTGGAAGAGACTCCTTCGTCTGAAGTGATGAACCGCTTGCATGCCTTCGCTTCCGCCGCCTAATCCCTCTAGATCCCTCGTTTCTTTCCTGATTCTAACCTTACTTTTGCATAACAGCCTTACTCGTACAGATGCCCGTCTCAAGATCGATCCGCCGCTCGATGATTCGCACATGCTGTAATAACTCGCTCACCTGTTCTTCGCGTACAATTTCGATATCCTGTTCGACGCTTCGCCCCGTGCGTTCTCGCACACGATCGTGAATATTTTCTTTGACCTGTACGCGAATTTGCTTCGCAAGATCGGCGCGAGCTGCGAGCTCCGCCACCCGCTCACAGACGAGACGGCCTTTTGTCAAATCCCCCTGTCCGAGTCCAATGAGAAACTGATCGGAGGGAAATACGGGAATGTCGGTACGATCTTCGGCGTGCACCACCCCAAAGAGTGAGAGCAGGCAAGTCAATCCGCATACTACGCGCTTCATCGTCGCCCCCCTCGTCCACGACCTCCCCCGCCGCCACCCGACCTAGGTGCGGAGTAGTGCGGAGTAGGGGCAGGTTGACGAGAGTTAAACGAAGGCACGCGGGGAGAGAAGTGATATTGAGCCGGGGGCAGTCGATAGCGCGGTTGCAAGTGGCCTGAAAAAGCAGGAGGCACAGTTCCCCCGGCGGCTACGCGAGGCGAGGTTGATTGGAAGGTCCGGGCGTGTGGCATGGCGTTTATTGGCGATGTGGTCGCAGCAGGGGCGGGGCGAGACGGAACGGCGACAGGAAGGTAGCGTTGTAACACGACGAGGTGCGGATTGGCCGGATATAAAAAGGCGGCTTGTGCCCACAGTCCTTGCGCATAACTGACGCCGATCCAGGGATAGGGATACGCCGTCGGCGATACTAACGCCCATTCCGTCCATGCTTGAGCCAGCGCATCATCGGACTGCACACGATTGAGGAGGTCCTGGCGCTGCTGACTGGCCATCGATACATGTTCCGGAGACGTGGCGGCTGCCAATTGAGTGGTCGCGATGTCGAGCTGTTGATGCAGGTCTTCCACCTCTTTTTTCAGAAGCTGCAACTGCTGGCGAGCGTCGTCGTTTTTGCGAAGCGTGATGACGGCAAGAGCCGCTTCTTCCGGGTCGATCTGGACCGTTAGATCCGCATGGATAATGATCTGATTGCCTTCCAAGCGCGTGCTGATCGCTTGCTCGGAGACAAGCACGACGCCGGCCGTATAGGTTCGAATCTCATCGCGCGTGATATCCAGGGCCGTAGAGGTCGTGACGCTTTCCACATACATCGCCACTTGCTCCAAGGCATGGCGTTTGGCGGCCTCGACAGCCAGTCGGGTGCCGTCTTCCTTCGTGTCGTGATCGCCGAGACGATAGTCGCCTTCGGCCATCACGGTCACCAGTTCGGCATAACATAGGTTCGGGATGAAGGCTGTGAGGAGAGCGGCGATCAGCAGAGCGCAGAACTTCAGCGGCGAACCAGTGTGCGGGAACGTCAACATCCTGACCCCCGTCCACAATGAACGGCCCATCATAGCACGTCGGCGGCCGGATTGCCCTCATGCAGTGGCACCGAGACGACCGTCCCCGGCATCTAGCGGTAGGTTTTCATCTTCTCGCGGTTCTCGGAAATAATGTCTTCCATCTCTTTCATCTGCTTCTGTCGCAGGCTCTGTACGACTTGATCCATGTCGTAGGGATGCGGATCTGTTTTGATCTGCGGTGTAGTGACTACGGCCGGCTTTACCGGCGTCGGGGCAGGAGCGGCTGCTTGGTTAGGAGCCGGTTGACTCAACGGTGTGTGCGTGCTGGAAGGTTTGGTGTCGAGAGTAGCGCGAGCTGCTGCGGCTAAATTGACGCCCTGCGCCTGTAACCATTGCTGGGCCACGCTAGATTCGACCGCAAAGTTAATACTCATGATCGGGGTCCCATCTTTTGCGACACGGGCCATCGCAGTATTGATACCGATCATCTGCCCCCGACTATCCAACAGCGGGCCTCCGGAATTGCCGCGATTGAGTCCTGTATCGGTTTGAAAGACATGTTTCCCCGGCGTGCCGTTGAAATTTTCAAATTCAGCGCTAATCAATCCGGCCGTCAACGTCCACATTCCCCCTTGTTCGGGATGGCCGATCGCCAGGACATGGTCGCCGATATGGACGGCCTCCGGATCTCCAAAGGGAATCGTGGGAAGGGAAGGGGCTTGTTGAACTTGCAGTAAGGCCAAATCCAAAGGCTCACTGACGGCCAGTACGCGGGCACTGAACCGGCGTGACAAATCGGTTTTGGGATTCCCGGTGACGCGGTCCGGCTTCACGAAGATCAAAATCTGTGAGTAGGGGCGATTGGTAGCATCCAACACGACATGCGCATTCGTCAAAACCAATCCATCGGAACGAATGATCGACCCCGTCCCTCCCATGCCCGTGCCATGGTCAGGGGTCGCCGCCACGAAGACGACGGTCGGCGCCAGGCGTTCATAAATTTGTTGAGGAGTGGGATCGACTGATTGAGCGAAAGCCAGGTGAGGGACGGAAAAAACCAAAACAAGAACAGCCCGCATTATAAGTACTCGCATCGTACGTCCTCCTGCATTGTCCCTAGGCATAGAGTGTACCGGCGACAGATTGCCTTCGTCCAGTCTTGGATGAAGGATTACGACGTCGACGAGAGTATGGTTGAAAGGACGCGACCGGTTACAGCACAACGGGCTGGCCGAACAAAGTCGTTGCCGAGACGTTCGTGATCGTAACGGGAAGCAGGTCGCCGGGCTGAAGGGCCATCCCGGATTTCTCCCATACCACGGTGATGCCGCCGTCTGTTTTGCCCATCCATTGCGAGGACGATTTCTTGGCGTCGCCTTCGACAAGCACGGCGACGGTCTTTCCAATCTCAGCCAGATTGCGTTCATGGGAAATGACTTTCAGCCGGTCCGACAGGCGATTCACGCGGTCTATTTTCGTCTGCTCGGAAACGTCGTCCGGGTATTTGCGCGCGGCGATCGTATGCTTGCGTTCGGAATATTTGAAGACATAGGCCATGTGATAGCCGACTTCTTCCACCAAGCGGTACGTATCCATGAAGTCGTCTTCCGACTCCGTGCAGAAACCGCAAATGATGTCGGTCGTCAACACGATGTCGGCACGTCGTCGTCGGATGTCCTCGACCAGGCGCAGATAGTCTGCGCGCGTATAGGTGCGGTCCATCAATCCCAGAATGCGATCGTTGCCCGACTGCAAAGGAAGGTGAATGGTTTTGCAGATTTTGGGATGATTCACGACCGCGTCCAACAGGGCGGGCGGAAAATCTTTCGGATGTGGAGACGTAAATCGAACGCGCTCAATTCCAGGTATATCCGCTGCCGCCGTCATCAAGCGCGCAAAATCCCATTGCTCATAGCGATAGGAATTCACGTTCTGTCCCAACAGGGTAATCTGTTTGTAGCCGTGCGCCGCAAGGTGTTCGACCTCCCGGAGAATGCCTTGTGGATCGCGCGACCGCTCGCGCCCTCGCGTGTACGGTACGACACAGAACGTACAGAAGTTATTGCATCCCCGCATGACGGCAATCCATCCGTTCACGCCTTCCGTCCGTTCGGGGAGAATATCGTCGTACGTTTCGTCTTCGGAGAGATCGACGGCGAGGCCCTTCCGCTTGAGCCCGTTCTCCTGAGCCTCGATCGCCTGCAAGATCAGAGCGGGAAGTCGGCGATAGCCATCGGGACCGACCAGCACATCCACGATGGATTTCGACTCGATCAATTCTTCTTTCAGGTTCTGCGCCATGCAGCCCAGGACCCCGACGACAAGGTTGCGCCGGCGTTTAAGAGGCTGAAGGTGAGCTAAATGTCCGTACACTTTATTGTGCGCATTTTCCCGAATGGCGCAGGTGTTCAATAGGATGACATCAGCCCGTTCCTTCTTGTCGGTAAGGGCAAAGCCGGCGGCATGGAGCAGCGAACGCACGAGTTCAGAATCATACTCATTCATCTGGCAGCCGAAGGTTTCGATATGTACGCGATACGGCTGCGCGGAAGGCAGCGTCATAGGCGCCGGTGCGGAAACGGAACACGCAGAGATCGTCGCGGGTGCGGCCGCACGATCGATAAGGATGAGGTCGGACTTCATCACGCGCATGCTCCCACAGCCAGTTCGTTCATCGCCCCCATCAGCGTGACGGGGCGCAAGATGTTCGTTAATCGTTCGTCGCTGGTCACTCCGACTCGAAGATAGTTATCGGTCAGGCCCGTCCACAGTCCTTTGTCCTGCCCTTCAAACAGGACGTTCAGGGTGCGGCCAGTGTATTGCTGGGCAAACGCCAATCGTTTAGAGCGAGACAAGGTCGAGAGCTGCTTGCATCTGGCCTTGATCGTGGAAGAAGGCACAGCGGGCTTAATGCGGGCGGCTGCGGTTCCCGGCCGTTTGGAGAAACCGAAGACATGAAAGTAGGCGAACGGCAAATCGTTGGCCACAGCACTGGTTTCAGCAAACGCCGGCCCATCCTCGCCAGGAAATCCGACCAAGAGGTCGGTGCCCAGACCTACATCCGGTACGGTCCGAACCACGCGATCGATCAAGTCGGCATAGTCGCGCACTGTATAGTGGCGATTCATCGCGGTGAGAATGGAATTGTCTCCGCTCTGCAGCGGGATGTGAAGATAGGGGCACAGCTTGCGGGAGGCTGCCATATAGTCGAGCAGGCGATCCGTCACAGTGGTCGGTTCGATGGATGAAATCCGGATGCGATCCAAAGGCGCGATCTGCTCCAGCGAATGAATAAGATCGACCAAAGTCCGGCCGCGATCTTCGTAGCGTCCAATATTGACGCCGGTCAAGACCAGCTCACGATGCCCTCGCGCTACCAGGGCCTCCGCTTCTCTTAAGACATCGTCGAACTGCCGGCTGCGTTCGTGCCCGCGCGCGAACGGAATGATGCAGAACGAGCACATGAAGTTGCATCCGTCCTGAATCTTCAGATTGGCGCGGATCGAGTGATACTCTCCGACACCTGGCATCACGAAGTCCCCACGGTCGATCGTCCGCGTATGCAGCAATTCCGGAGCGACCTGCTTGGATAGGAACTCTCGCGCGGGCAGGTAATCCGGGAGATCCATTTTATACTGCCCGCCGACAATAAGATCGATGCCGGGAATTTCACGCAGGGCGTGCGCGCCGGTTTGCGCATAGCAGCCTGTGACGGCCACAAAGGCATGCGGGGAATGACGCAGCGTGCGGCGGATTTCATAGCGGCAGACGCGCTCTGCTTCATCGGTCACCGAGCAGGTATTCAAGACGAACAAATCGGTCGGCTCACCGTACTCGACAAGTTCATAGCCGCGGTGTTTTAGCCGGTCCGCCAGCACGGCGGTTTCCGCCTGATTCAAGCGGCAGCCGATGGTATGGAGTGATGCCCGCATGGCCGACATTATAGGAGACGCTTTCTCATGATCGCAAGCAACGGTCCCATAGCACGCCGAGTGTGTCGCGCTTCTGCACCTTCAGATTGACAGGATTTCGGAAGCTCGATATGATCCGATCATCGTCTGCGAATGTGTTGTAGGTACCACCATGCGACGAAACGTCTTACTGCTGCTGATCGTCCTCCTGCTCGTGCCGATGGTTTCGAAGCCCGGGTTCAGTCGCGAGTCGCTGCCGGTCGAGCCCGATGAGAATTCTCGATTGGATGAGCAATACGATCATGAATCGCGCATGTTTTACATGCTGTACTCGCTGAAAGGAAACGGCGAGGTGGATTATGTCACCGCGCGATCGGTGCAAGACTATTCCCGCAGTGTGTATGGTAATCCCGTGTATTACACCGAGCGTTTTCCCATCTTGTATTATTGGAACCACACCATGTTTAACGACCCCGAAATGGATGGCGTGAACGGCAACGAACAGGTCTACCAAGAAAATATCGATTTCGATATCACGCGCTTTAAACCCTGCACGTTCAACGGCCAACGCTGTTGAGTCCAGAACGATCAGATCCTTCGTTATTCTGTCCTTCCTCAATCTTTTTCCGAATGTGGCCCTGAACAGGTGGTCGGTGCATCGGTCTGTCCTGAAGGAGCGGTGAGAAGACATGGCACTCTCTGACTCCTGGGCTCATCTGAAGAATCGCCGCCTTGCAGTCATGTTGCCGCTGGGTTTTGCTTCCGGCCTGCCGCTGGCCTTGACCGCCGGGACACTGCAAGCGTGGCTCACGGTCGTGAATGTGGATCTTCGCACCATCGGTTTGTTTACCCTCGTCGGCTTACCCTATACATTGAAATTTCTCTGGGCACCCGTCATGGACCGCTTTGTTCCGCCGTGGTTGGGCCGCCGCCGAGGATGGATGATTGTGATGCAGTTGGCGCTGACCATCGGCATCGCGGCGATGGCACTTGTCGATCCTACGCAGACGCCCTTGCTCTTGGCGTCGTTGGCGGTACTGGTCGCCGTCGCCTCGGCGTCCCAAGACATCGTCTTCGACGCATATCGCACCGATGTTTTGAAACCGGTTGAACGCGGTTTTGGCGCCGCGGTATCTGTGACCGGTTATCGCATCGCTATGTTGATGTCCGGAGCCGGGGCACTCATCCTCTCGACTTACTTGGGATGGTCGGAGACGTATTTCCTTATTGCCGCGCTCATGCTTGTCGGCGTTGGGGGGACATGGATGAGCCCGGAACCATCGACGCCGGCCAATATTCCGCGCAACTTTGCCGAGGCCGTGTGGCAGCCGATCCGCGAATTCTTCTCACGTTCGCCCGCGCTGATTCTCTTGTTGCTGATCATCCTGTACAAACTGGGCGATGCATTCGCGGGCTCGTTGACGACGGCGTTTTTAATCCGAGGGATGGGCTTCGAAGCCGCCGAGGTCGGAGTGGTCAATAAAGGTATGGGCATGATCGCCACCATTGTCGGCGCCTTGGCCGGCGGGGTCTGGATGGCCCGCATGGGCCTGTTCCGTTCTTTGCTGATCTTCGGCTGTTTACAAGCCCTGTCGAATCTGTCCTTCATGCTGCTGGCGTGGACGGGCAAAAGCTATCCCATCATGGTGGCGGCGGTGGCCTTCGAAAATCTCTCGGGAGGCATGGGCACCGCGGCGTTCGTGGCCCTGATGATGTCGCTGTGCGATCACCGGTATACGGCCACCCAATATGCGTTGCTCTCCGCGATGGCGGCCTTGGGCCGTGTCTTCGTGGGACCGCCCTCGGGCTATGTGGTCGAGGCCGTCGGGTGGGTCTCGTTTTTCTTTATTACTTTTTTGGCCGCGCTGCCGGGTCTCTGGTTGTTATGGATCTTGCGAGAGTATTTCCACAACGGCCAGCTCCAGCCGGTGAACGACTCGCCGCTTCAAAGCGAGCCTGCGTAGCATCACTCCATCATACATGGCGATACGAATTCAAAATCGGCGAAAAAGAACCGGCCGAGGAAGGTGATGATCGGTAATCGCGCCCTCATCGCGTTGGTGTGTCTGTTGGCGTTGTGCGTCGCGCTGGCGGCAACCAACCCGACGAGAAGCCAATATGGCCGCTTCTTGGAAGTGGAAGTGACCAAAGCCTTGCAGCGACTGGATCCCTCCGTCGCTTCGGATCAACAAAAAATCATGCGCGAGATCCTGGCGTCGCAAGGCAAAAAGATTATCGAGTCGTTGATTCAGGCGAATACGATCCGTCGGAACTATGGACTGTTCAGTGTCTACACAACGCGCGTGTTTCAAGTCGAGATATCGGTAGTGGGCGTCTGCACGCAATTCATCCCTCTCGACAGCCGCGACGAGCTTGCCCAAAAATTGGGGCGGTTGATCCTATAGAAGTCCTCATGGATATGGAAATCAGTCTTGGGCAAGCAGGTGAACCTCTCGAAGTGCAATTTATTTTTTATGTTGACGCGGTCAAATGAAAAACCTACTCTTCCGTCCTACAAATTCTGTGGATAAGTGGTCCATGGAATTGCTCTCTTCCGCTGCCTGAGTGGCGTTTTCTTTATCCACAGCCTTTCCCCTCTATCCACCACCAAACCACAATATTTAGTGTTGACAAAAAGTCTGAATAGCTATATCTAGGCGTTCACCGGATTTGAGAGCCAACCCCCGCCATTACAAAATGAGCGAATTAGCCAACCAACAGGAGGACAGCCCGTGAGGATTGAACGCCGGTTCACGCGCAAAGGCCAAAATCCCTATGAAGGGATCACATTCGTCAAGCGTTCGTCTGAAATTAAGAATCCTGACGGCTCGACGGTCTTCAAACTGGACAACATCGATGTGCCCGAGCAATGGACGCAATTGGCGATCGATATCCTGGCGCAAAAGTATTTCCGGAAAGCCGGGATTCCTCAGGTCGGGCCGACCGGCGCTCCACTCGTGAGCTTGGACGGAAAGCCGGTGCTTGGGGGTGAGCGCGACGCCCGTCAAGTGTTTCACCGGTTGGCCGGCTGCTGGACCCATTGGGGCCGCACGCACTCGTACTTCAACACGGAAGACGACGCCCAAGCCTTCTACGATGAAATGTGCCACATGCTGGCCCGCCAGATGGCCGCGCCGAACTCGCCGCAGTGGTTCAACACCGGCTTGCACTTCGCATACGGCCTCTCAGGTCCGGCGCAAGGGCACTATTATGTCGATCCTGTAAGCCGCGAGATGGTCAAAGCGACGAATGCCTTCGAGCACCCGCAACCTCATGCATGCTTCATCCAATCCGTCGACGACGATCTCGTGAACGAGGGCGGGATTATGGATTTGTGGACGCGCGAGGCGCGCCTCTTTAAGTACGGCTCGGGGACGGGAACGAATTTTTCCAAGCTCCGGGGCGATGCGGAGCCGCTCTCGGGTGGCGGCCGGTCGTCGGGGCTCATGTCGTTTTTACGGATCGGCGACCGCGCGGCGGGTGCGATCAAGTCCGGCGGCACGACACGGCGCGCCGCCAAGATGGTCTGCCTCGATCTTGACCATCCGGACATCGAAGAATTCATCGACTGGAAAGTGATCGAAGAGCAAAAAGTGTCGGCCATGGTGACCGGCTCGAAGATTTGCGCGCAGCGGCTGAATGCCGTGCTCAAGGCCTGCCATGTCGCCGACGAGCACGGTGGGCTAAAAGTGAATACCGAGCTTCCGACCAATCCGGAATTGAGAAAAGCGATTCGGGAGGCGCGGCAGTCGTCCGTGCCCGAACCGTATATTCAACGTATGTTTTCCTACGCTAAAGAAGGTTTCACGCATTTTGCCTTCCACGAATACGATACGAACTGGGACGGCAAAGCGTATCAAACCGTTTCGGGTCAAAATTCCAACAACAGTGTCCGTGTCCCCAACAGCTTTTTCGAGGCGCTTGAAAAAGACGGCGAATGGCCGCTCACCCGGCGGGTGGACGGCAAAGTGGTCAAGCAGATCAAGGCGCGCGAGCTCTGGGACAAGATCGCCTGGGCTGCATGGATCTGCGCCGATCCCGGAACGCAATACGACACGACCATCAACGAATGGCACACCTGCCCGGAGGACGGCCGCATCAACGCCTCCAATCCGTGCGTGACCGGCGACACGTTGGTCGCGACCGCAGACGGCTGGCAGCGGATCGACGACCTCGTAGGCAAGTCCGCGCAGGTCATCGGCTCCGACGGTCAACCGCATGCCGTCACCAAGATTTTCCCGACCGGCCGAAAACCGATCAGCCTGTTGACGACCGAGTCCGGCTATCGTGTGCGAATCACGGGCGACCATCGTGTCTTGACGACGGGACGAGGCGACGTGCCCGTCAAGGAACTCACCTCATTGGATCGCGTGTATCTGCAAGGGCCGGGATTCGGACGCCAAGCCTTGCCGGCTGAGTTTGCATTCGGTATCGGCGTCGCAATCAGTGATCGCTGCTTCACGCGATCGATTCATCGCGACAATCACGAAGAGTTGATGATGCTGGTCATGCCGATTAAAGAGGCCGAGCTGCTCGCCTGCGTCGCGCAAGGGGTCAACGCGCAGCAATCCGTCTTGGTGGCGGCCGGTGGGAGCGGCATCGGCGATGGAGCCGCCATCACGCGCGGGATGACGACGGCGCGGTTGGAAGTCGATGCGCGATCCGTCGTCGAATTCTTCCATCAGCTCATGGTGTTCGACGATGGATTGGAGGAAAAGCAATTTTCCGAGCACATATACGAGCTGGACCGCTCGGCGCTCGCCGCGCTCTTGCGGGGACTGTTCACCGCCGACGCGTCCGTCGTGGAGGACAGCGCGCAGATCGTGCTCCATTCGTGCTCGAAAGAATTGCTGCAACAAGTGCAGGTGTTGCTGTTGGCGTTCGGAATCAAGTCCGCGGTTCAAGAGACGCGGAAAGACGATTTGGAAGCGATTCTATCCGGGGAGGCGGATCCACGGGATTACCGCATCGATGATGCATGTGTCTTGAAAATCGGCCGTGCATCCAGACGAGTGTTCGAGCGGGAGATCGGATTCCATCCGGAAAGTCGCAAAGCCGCCGACCTCGCGCGGCTCAATCGCGGCATGACCTATGACCACGACGAATTGACGGATGCGGTGGCTTCGATCGAACCGGCCGGCGCCGAAGATGTGTATGACTTGACCGAGGCGGTGACGCATCATTTCGTCGCGTCGGGGCTCGTGGTGCACAACTGTTCCGAATACATGTTCCTCGACGACACGGCCTGTAATTTGGCGTCGCTGAACCTGAGTCAGTTCTATACGGCGGACGGCTGTTTCAATCTGGAGGATTTCCGGCACGCCGTGCGTCTGTGGACCATCACATTGGAAATCAGCGTCTTGATGGCGTCGTTTCCCAGCCGCGCGATTGCGGAAAAGAGTTTTATCTACCGCACGCTCGGACTCGGTTACGCCAACATGGGCACCATTCTGATGCGGCTCGGCATTCCGTACGATTCACCGAAGGCGCTGGCGATCTGCGGCGCGATCACGGCCCTCATGACGGGAGAGTCCTATGCCACCTCCGCGGAGATGGCGGCGGAACTCGGACCATTCGAAGGCCATGCGCGCAATCGAGACGCGATGTTGCGCGTCATTAACAACCACCGACGTGCAGCCTATCACGCGGCAGGAGAAGACTATGAACAACTCACGATCAAACCGAAGGGGATTCAGGCGGAACAGTGCCCGCCGGATCTGTTGCTCGCCGCGCGTCGAGCCTGGGACCGCGCGTTGGAACTCGGCACGGCGTACGGATTCCGCAATGCGCAGACGACGGTCATTGCGCCGACAGGGACGATCGGCCTGGTAATGGATTGCGACACCACCGGCATCGAACCGGATTTTGCTTTGGTGAAGTTCAAGAAGCTGGCGGGTGGCGGCTACTTCAAGATCATCAATCAAAGCCTGCCGCCGGCACTGAAGACCCTGGGCTACACTGAGCCGCAAATTCAGGAGATGGTCACCTATTGCACGGGCCGGCGCACGTTGAAGGGCGCGCCGTTCATCAATCATTCGTCGCTGGAGTCCAAGGGCTTCGACGGTGCGACGTTGGATCGGCTGGAGAGCGGCTTGGATCAAGCGTTTGAAATTCAGTTTGCCTTTAATAAGTGGTCGCTGGGCGAAGAGTTCTGCCGCGAGAAACTCGGGCTGACCGACGCCCAATTGAATGAACCGAATTTCAGCATGCTCAAGACGCTCGGCTTCACGCAGGAAGAGATTGTCTCCGCGAACGATTATTGCTGCGGGACGATGACCGTCGAAGGCGCGCCCCATCTCAAGCCCGAGCATCTGCCGGTGTTCGACTGCGCCAACCGGTGCGGCAGGATCGGTCAGCGCTACATCGCCGTTGACGCGCATATCCGGATGATGGCGGCCGCACAACCGTTCATCAGCGGCGCGATCAGCAAGACGATCAACATGCCGTCGGATGCGACGATCGATGATGTGAAGGCGGCGTATCTCTTATCGTGGCGATCCATGGTCAAAGCGGTGGCGCTCTATCGCGACGGCTCGAAGCTCAGTCAGCCGCTCAACGCCTCTTCCGATTCCGGCGACGTGATGGATGCAAAGGAAAGCCCCGACGTCATGCGCGCGGCGGAAAAAATCACTGAGCGCGTGATGGTGCGGTATCTCGCCAAACGGCGTCGCATGCCGGATCGTCGCGGAGGCTATACGCAAAAGGCCATCATCGGTGGGCACAAACTGTATCTTCGTACAGGAGATTACGGAGACGGAACGCTCGGCGAAATTTT